>Ga0172370_10000482_pt1 | contig 62170 bp, 70 predicted proteins | sample LakKiv5m_FD_114538 | JGI IMG/M metagenome (GOLD analysis project Ga0172370, IMG submission 114538) | Freshwater microbial communities from Kabuno Bay, South-Kivu, Congo - kab_022012_11.5m | ecosystem: Environmental > Aquatic > Freshwater > Lake | place: Democratic Republic of the Congo... | reverse complement strand
TAGGCGAAATTTGAAAACTTGCCTTGCACATATCTGATACAATAATTTTATAAATCTCTAACGATATTCAATTAATATGATTCAAAAAAATAAAACAATTGGAGTACTTGGTGGAATGGGGCCAGAGGCCTCCTCTAATTTATATTCAAAAATTATTAAGTATGCTCAACATGAATATGGGGCAGTACAAGATTTTGATTATCCTCCCATTATAATTTACAGTCTTCCATTATTTGGTTTCGATGAGACTGGAATAGTGGATGAAAAGTTGGTTAAGAAACAACTCGTTGAAGGTGTAAAAAAATTAGAATCAGCAGGTTGCGATTTGATTATTATTGCATGCAACACGGTTCATTCTTACTTTGAAGAAATGCAATCAGCAGTAAAAGTTCCAATTTTTAATATTATCGAAGAAACCAAAAAAAGAGTTGTTAAGTTTGGATATAAAAAGGTTGGGCTTTTTGCTTCAGAAAGCACAAACAAATTGCAACTTTACCAAAAGAGATTCGATGATTCTAATATTGAGGTAATCTCACCAAATAATGAACAGCAAAAAATCCTAAATCGTGTTATTGAGCATGTTATGGGAGGAAATCAAAAATCAGAAGATATTATTTTTTTGAAAGATATTGCTAGAGATTATGTCAGACAAGGTGCTGAAGCGATTGTTATGGGGTGCACAGAAATACCTCTTGCAATCAATCAAACACATACCGATATAAAATTATTTGATACAATTGAAATAATAGTTCAATGCGCAGTTGATTATTCATTAAAAAAATAACGGCAAGTTTTCAAACTCAAGGGGACGCTGCGCTTTCGCTTCACTGCGTTACGCTCACCCTCGCCTAACACGGGATAAAAGGTTCGGCACTCGGCTCGTGCCTCACCCAAATTTTGCTCCGTTTCACTCCGCAAAATTTCTTTTATCCCGGAACGTTATATTCAATTTTGAAATAAGCCTAAAAACTAATGAAACAAAAAGCCCCTTTCGATAGCTTAATAAACTTTATTCATTTTTTAAATAATATGGAAAAGAAAATTCAGATATTTATTATTCATGGCGGAATGACTTTCAAAAACAAGAAAGATTATTTGCATTTTTTAAAAACAAGAGAAGTTTCAATTGAGGAAAAAATCCGTTGGACTGATGAATTTTTGAAAAAGAATCTTGGGAAAAATTTTGAAATTATTAAACCTCGTATGCCTTTGCAAGATAATTCAAAGTATGAAGAATGGAAAATTCATTTTGAAAGATTTTTTCCTCAATTACGGAACAACATCATCTTGATTGGGGGTTCTTTAGGAGGAATTTTTCTCGCAAAATATTTGTCTGAAAATAAATTTCCTAAAAATATACTTTCAACTTATTTAATTTGTCCGCCTTATGATAATAGTTTGCCTGGTGAGGATTTGGTTGGAGGATTTAAACTCAAATCAGATTTATCTTTACTCGAGAAAAATTCCAAAAATCTGTATTTAATGTTTTCAAAAGACGATGATGTTGTTCCTGTTGCTCATGCCGAAAAATTCAAGAAGAAACTAAAAAATGCAAATTTTGTATTTTTTGAAAGTAAAAATGGACATTTTAAAATATCTGAATTTCCAGAAATAGTAAAAATGATTAAAGCAGATGTTAAAAAGAAGTAGGGGCTTTTTGCAGATTTTAAATGACGGCTTATTTCAAAACTCTGAAATTTCCCTTCGGGACGTTGCACTAAATTTCAGCCCTTCGGGGAATATAACAAGGGATATGAGGTTCCGAAGCCTTGCAGACTTCTACACCCAAATTGCTCCCTTCGGTCGCAACTTCTCATATCCGCAAACGTTAGGTGTCATAATAGAAAATTTAATAATAACTAAAAAACTATGACAAAAAAACCAGAAATGGGAGGGGTAAACCCAGAAGTAACTCCTGTTGAAAATTTAGACGAATATGAAAGGGAAAAAATCGAAACCACACTGAAGCAAGCTGAACATCTTACTGAAGTTATAAGAAACTATCTTGAAATGATAGATTACTGTGATGGTCAAGGCATTCAGATTAGAGGTAGAACTAAATTGGATAATATACGCTATCCAAATGCACCTGCTGGTCCCGACAGCGATCTAGGAAAATTAGCTTCTATGTTTGAATCTGGGCAAAATGAAATAGCAAGAAACCTAACGCAAGAGCAAGGAGATGAAATCTACATGACAAGAATTCAACCAAGGGAGAAAAAATAAAAATTTTCTATTACGACACCTAACACGTTTTATGTGGTTCGTCCGACGCTCGCTGAAACTAACCTAAATATCGGTCGGACTCACCTACATCGCTCGTTTCCTTAAATGGTATGCTCCGCACAATTATACCATTACGGAAACGTCGCGACGTCACATAAAACGGTAACGTTATATGAAATGCATGTTTTACTTTTGGGCTATCCCTCCAGAGGCGGGCAGGCGCCCAGCTCTAAAAAAGAATTTGAATTTTGTTTTTTATTTATTTAGAAAGGGGTATAAGGTGTTTTCTCCGCTCCGCTACGAAAACGATTTATTTATGATGAAGATTATGACAAACATTTAGATGCAAAACCCACCAAAAGTTCCGACATCTTGGCGCCGATTCTACAACTCTTTCAAATAAAATAACCATACAAAAAGAGGCCATTAGGCCTCTTTTTAATTGTTTGCTATAATTGTAATCAGATGAAATATTAAACTATAGAATTATGCCAACAAAAAGAATGACCTTAAGACATTTGGCAAACGACATTTTGATCGTCGTTGGCCTGGTTTTGGTCTGGCGAGGCATCTGGTATGTCATGGACAGTTTTGACCAAATCGTCTTCGGTGGCAGCCATGCCTGGACCGCCTTGGGCGGCGTCATCCTCGGCTTGCTAATCCTTTATCTGCCGGACAAGGACCTAAAGGAAATAGAAAAGCTATAACGCCCTTGACAACTCCGGCCCGAACGGTATATAATAACCTCACTAACATAGGACTCCCGAGAGGGAGTTTTAAGATTGAAAATTAGTTAAAAAATCAAATAACTGTCATTCCGGAATTTTCGCCTTTAGCCCCGGACCTGATCCGGGGGAAGCGGGAGAAAATATCCGGAATCCAGAAATTTATGCCTACAATTACAGAAAAAACCGCCCAATACTTGAAGGATTCCTATCAGGAAATGAGAAATGTCACCTGGCCGACCCGGGCAGAAATCAAGCAGCACACCGGACTGGTGATCGCCATTTCCCTGGCAGTGGCCGTTTTTTTAGGCCTGTGCGACTTCCTGTTAAGCCGCGGCTTGGAATTTTTAATCAGCATAATTAAATAAATAGAACTTTAACTTATTTTTATTGTCATTGCGAGTGAAGCGTGGCAATCCCGTAGTAAAAACACGAGATCCCCACGCTACGCCGCTTCGCGGCTTCGCTCGGGATGACATTTTATGAGGCACAATTTATGGCAAAACAAACATTGCAATTGGGCCGGCGCTGGTATGTCATCCATACCTATTCCGGATTGGAGGAGGCAGTGGAACACAACCTGAAACAGCGCATCGAGTCCATGGATATGGAAGACAAGATCTTCGCTGTCATGATCCCCAAGGAAAAGAAAATCCGCATCAAGAACGGCAAGCGCAAAGTCGTGGAGGAAAAAATCTATCCCGGCTACGTGCTGGTGGAAATGATCGTCACCGACGACAGCTGGTATGTGGTGAGAAACACACCGCATGTCACCGGCTTTGTCGGCAGCGGCAACACTCCCACTCCCGTCTCGGATGAGGAAATCAAATCTCTGCAGAAACGCATGGGCGTGAATGAGCCGGAATTCCAGATCGACATGACCAAGGACGAACCGGTCAGAATCGTCGACGGCCCGTTCAAGAACATGGAAGGCAAAATCATCGAGATCGACGAGACCCGAGGCAAAGTCAAGGTGCTTATCTCCATGTTCGGCCGCGAAACTCCAGTGGAGCTCGACTTTTTACAAATCAAGAAAATTTAAAAGATACAATAATCAAGATACAATAATCAAAAAAATGATCTTTGATTTAGAAAACAGAACCACTGAATTCGCAAAAAGTATCATAAGATTATGTAAAAAATTACCTAAAGATTGCATTAATACCAGATTGATTTCACAAGCAGTCGCTTCAGCCGGTTCAATTGGTGCTAATTATCGAGAGGCAAATGATTCCTTGGGTGATAAAGATTTCCTACATAGATTGCGTATTGCCAGAAAGGAAGCTAAAGAAACTATACATTGGCTGGAAATAATAAAGGAAGCCAATGCAAACTTTAGTGACGAAATCGATAAAAATATCAATGAAGTAAATGAATTAAACAGAATATTATCAGCAATTATTAAGAAAAAATCAGAAATAAATATTAATTACGCTTCTTAATTGATTATTGTTTCTTGATTATTGATTATTAACACATATGGCAAAAAAAATAAAAACAGTAATCAAATTGCAAATACCCGGCGGAGCGGCCAATCCCGCGCCTCCGGTCGGTCCGGCTTTGGGCCAGCATGGCTTAAATATCGCCGAGTTCTGCCAGAGGTTTAATGCCGCCACCAAAGACAGGAATGGCGAAATCACGCCAGTGGAAATCACTGTCTATGAGGACCGCAGTTATGATTTTATTTTGAAAACCGCTCCAGCCGCCGAACTGATCAAGAAAGCCATCGGCATCGAGAAGGGCTCGGGCAAATCGCTCAAGGAAAAAGCCGGCACCATCACTCGCAAGCAGATTCGCGAAATCGCAAACAAGAAAATGCCTGACCTAAACACCACTGATGTCGAGGCCGCCATGCGCACCATTGAGGGCACCTGCAAACAAATGGGGGTCGAGGTAATAGATTAAAAAGTGGCAGAGCCGCTTAGTCGGCGGTTCGTTATCGACCACACAAATTATAAAAAAATGAGCAACAATATGCCCGCCAAAGGCGGGTCCGCCTCTGGCGGAAAAAAAGTAGATCACGCGCCTTCCAAGAGGTTTGCGGCTGCCGAATCGCAAGTTGACGCCAAGAGGTCATACTCAATCGAGGAAGCCGTGGCCTTGGCCAAGGCGACTTCAACCGTCAAATTTGACGCCAGCATTGATGTCCACATCAAATTAGGAATCAATCCGCAGAAAACCGAGCAATTAGTCCGGTCTTCAGTCGTCCTGCCCAATGGTACTGGTAAAAACGTCAAAGTCGCGGTCGTCTCAACTAATAGCGACCAGATCAAGGCGGCCAAAGCCGCCGGAGCCGACTTGACTGGAGACACTGACATCATCAACGAGATCAAAGAGGGTAAAATAAATTTTGACATTTTGGTCGCCACGCCCGAGGCCATGAAACTGCTCTCGCCGATTGCCAAGATATTGGGCCCCAAGGGCCTGATGCCCAATCCCAAGGACGGCACGGTCGCGGCCAATGCCGCCGAAGCCGTCGCCAACTTGAAAAAGGGCAAAGTGTCATACAAGAATGACGATAGCGGCAATCTCCATATCACCATCGGCCGCGCCTCGTTTGACGACGCCAAATTGACGGAAAACTTTCGCGCGCTTTTAGACAGCGTCAACAAGGCCAAACCGGCCAGCGCCAAAGGCGCCTACATCAAGTCAGTGACAGTTGCCACCAGTATGGGTCCGGGAATCAAAGTCAGTTTGTAAACTAGCGGATTAGCGTAGTAGCGGATTAGAAAAAAACTTCGCCAAAATAGGCGAGGTTTTTTTGTTTGACAGAAATATACTTATTTAATAAGGTAAGATATTGATGAATTAACCAGTACATTCATAATATTATCAACCAAAAACCAAAAGGAGTACCAGCCATAAAACCACGTGTTAACGGTAATGAGATGTTAACGGTAATGAGATCAGATTTTTCGTCGATCCACAATCGACTGAATAAGAGGTCAAGGTTATACTTGACCAAGTAGCCAATATAATCTTCGGATTTGGCGGCCCAGGAGTCGCCCTCAAGAAAGAAAGCGGCTACGGTTACGGTCTGGGCTGGCGTCTATTGAGTGGAACTGAATGCTTCACCAACGACTGGTGGGCGGATGTGGGCGCGAATGGCGACGCTCCGAATGAAATCGTCATCACTTACCGTTACGGTCTCTCCAAAGAGATGGGTGAGAAACTTGCCAAACTGCGCGATACTATCATCTGGTTATTGGATCTGGAAAGATTCAATTAACCCATCACGCACATTTCAGCCGTCCTAATAACACATCGGACGGCTTTTGTTTCAGCCAGTTGGCGGATTTTTTCTTTTCTGATAAAATGACAAACATATGACAGAAACCGCTCACGTGCGCCCCTCCTGGGACGAATATTTCATGGCCATCGCCAGGCAAGTGGCCAGCCGCGCCACCTGCGACCGCGGCCGGAGCGGCTGTGTCATCGTCCGCGACAAACAGCTACTCGCCACCGGCTATGTCGGCTCCCCTGTCGGCCAGCCGCACTGTGACGAAGTCGGCCACGAGTTCCACCGGGTCATCCACGAGGACGGCCATATCTCCAGCCACTGCATCCGCACCACTCACGCCGAGCAGAACGCCATCTGCCAGGCCGCCAAGCTCGGCATTGCGCTTGACGGCGCCACCCTCTACTGCAAGATGACTCCCTGTTATGTCTGCGCCAAGATGATTATTAACGTCGGTATCAGGCGGGTGGTTTGCGAAAACGACTATCACAGCGCCGAACTGACCAAAAAACTGTTCAATCAGGCGAGAATCAAATTGGAAATCCTGAGCAATCAGATTGAGCAATATACTAATCAATAATTTTATTATGCCCTCAAAACCGCGCAAAATCATCTTGGGCCTGGTCGGCGAAATCGCCGCGGGCAAAGACACTGTGGCCGCCTACCTGGCCAAAAAATACCACGGCCAGACAGTCAGTTTTTCCCAGCCGTTACGCGACATTTTAGATCGCCTATATTTACCGCAAAGCCGGAAGAATATGGCGGCCTGCGGCATTGCCCTGCGCGGAATCTTCGGCCAGGATTTGCTCTCGCGCGTCATCACCCAGGAAGTCAAGGCCAGCCGAGCAAAAATCGTCACCCTGCCCAATGTGCGGCTGGAGTCGGATTTGATTTATCTTAAAAAAGAACCGGGTTTTGTCTTGATAAATATTGATTGCGATCAAAAAACCAGATTTAAGCGTCTGAAAAAACGTTCACAGAATCCTGATGACAAATCAAAAACCTGGGAGCAATTTTTGCTTGACGCCAAACTGCCGACCGAAGTGCGCATCCGCAAACTGGCCAGGCGCGCCCGATATTCGCTGGACAACAACGGCACCAGGCAGGAACTTTACAGCCAGATAGACAAGTTGATAATGTCATTGCGAGCGTAATCCGCCAGCTGGCGGATGAAGCGAAGCAATCCCGTGATAAAAACACGGGATCCCCACGCTTTGTACCGCTTTCACGGTACTCCGCTCGGGATGACATTACTATTTTGACAGCCAAGCAATACTGTGCTAAATTGTTCAAGACAATTTAGCACTTTTACAATATGAATTACACCAGGCAAAAAGATGAAAGGAGACAGAACATGCCCACGGGCAAACTGATTTCTTGTGAGGGTATTGAATGTTCAGGCAAGGACACGCAGATAGCTCTATTGGCCGAATACTTGCGCCAGCATCATGTAGATTTCTCTTTGGAACACGAGCCGGGCGGCACGCTTTATGGCGAGGCACTGCGCGCTATCTTAAAGCATCCGGAACTGGCTCTGCCGCCGATTTATGCTGCCGTGTCAGGCCACAGCGATTTCAGCCAGGCACAACTGCCCGACAACCCAGATTACAAGCGCACGCCAGAATGCGAGCTGTTTCTTTTTGCTGCCTCACGCGCCGAATTCACCAATAAAATTATCGACTTGATGCTTGATGGCATTAATGTGATTGTCAACCGTTTTAGCGACAGCACCACTGCCTACCAAGGCGGCGGACACGGCCTGTCCACTTCAGCCATCATCACCATCAACCAGATGGCCACGCAAGATCTTTGGCCGAACCTGACTTTGCTCATAGATATCCCCATTGAGACAATGCTGGAGAGGGTCGCCAAGCAAGGCAAGGAGAAAAACGCCTTCTTTGAACAACGCTATGACCGTAATTTTTTTGAGCGAGTCAGAGATGAATATTTAGACATTGCCCGGCGCAATCCAGAACGAGTCAAAGTTATTGACGGCACCAAGCCGGTTAAGGAAGTGTTTGAGCAGATTCGTCCTTACGTTGATGAGTTGTTCGGATTGAGTTACGCCGACTGAAAGGAGATTTACAATGAGAACTGCAAAAAAACAAGGTGATGAAATGAGTAATTGGCGAGCATTAGCCAAGGGGATAGAAAAGATTGCTGACAATGATTTTCGTCAGCGCATCGAAAGAGAACACGCACAGTTAGTAGAGGTAAATAAAAGATTAAAGCAAGCCAACGGACGACTAAAAAAAGATAAGGGACGTCTGATAGAGGAAATAAAAGAATTAGAAAGACGATTAACTGCTTCTTGTGACAATAATGATGAATAACAAACACAAAAAAAACAACAACTTTAATTGCCTAACGCACCTTAAGCTCCGACTTTGTCGGAGTTTTTTCATATCAAAAAACACCCGAGACGGGTGTTTGAAAAATGTACAGCCAAAATTAATCGTCAAACTCAAATTCATCATCTTCAGTCGGCGGTGGATTCTTGAGTCTTTTATCCAACCCGACCAATAACCTGGACAGCTCACCATCAGATAAATGAGACGCCTCTTGACGTCTAGCCACAAGCCCTAGGGAAAGGTAAATATCGCCGCCATCAAGATAATAATCCAGCAATCGTTGTCTAAAGGCTGCGTGGCCACCGAATCTATCAAAAATCTCGGCCGCTTCCCACACCTTTCCATTATCCCATAAAAGATCCAGATAAAAAGACAACAAATCTACTGGCATCGCTTTCAATACTCGGTAATCGTAAGCATCATTCACCCCAAACAATGAGTCCTCATCATTTTTATACTCAGCGACTAAATAACGCAAGGCCTCACGGATAAATTTGTCTCTGGCGGAGACATCGCCCGCCTTAAGCAAAATCACCTCGCCAATGGTATATTTAGAAAGGCGTTTTCCTTTGACGGTAATTAAAGGCCACTGCTCATACAAATAATGCCACTCTTGTTCAGTCAAATCCTGATTGTTTGGACGGTATTTGGCCAACACTACGGCATCATCGACAGCGAACCGATCGAGAGCACAAGCGATGGCCTGATCTAATTTAGACGGAGAAACTATTTTGAATACACCATAATCGCCATGAGAAAAAATTCCTTGGCTGATAAGACAATCGGCCAATAAATCATATTCACCAACAGTTAACATAGGTTGCCCCTGACGCCTGGCCGCAGCTCTCTGGGCCTCAAAGACATCTCCTTTGGCTATGTAGGCCTTTATTATCCTATCAATATCCTCCTGTGACAACTTAGTGCCACACCAAGAGGCAAACAAATCAGCCGTGTCTAGTTGACCAGCGACAATTGCTTTTTCCAACAATTGCCAACAGAGTTCTTGGTTGGGCCGACCAACATTCAAACATTCTGGCTGGCACCACAAATGATCTTGAGATCTATCCAGAATACTCTGAAAGTGTTGGTTGATTTCCTCTTGAGTGAGTTGCGGCAAATTTTGACGCGACTTCACTAATTCCAGAACTGCTGCAGCACAGCCGTGTTCTACCGACCAAGAAATAATTTGACTAATCGTCGCCTGATCGGCTCCCTGAGCCGCTAAATCAACTGCGCGATAAGGATCACTATCTTGTAACAACAAACCCACCAACTTACTAATAATCTCCTCACGACTCATGATCTCTATTCCTCCATGATTGTTGGATCGAACTATTAAATTAGATTATAAAAGAACTTGAATTATGTCACCTTATCATAAATCCAAAATCCTGTCAAATCCTGTCAAGATTTGATTTTTATTGCTAAAAATTGTAAAATAATTACATTAAGAAATTAAATTGAATTTGAATTGCGACCGTTAAAAATCTTGTGCTGATTTTATGCGAGAACGACTAGAATTTTTTTGCAAGCGAAGCGTCAGAAAAAATTCAGGAGTGAAGCATAAAATCTAGCCATGATTTTTAGCAGGTCGCGACTTTTGCGCCACTTTTCTAGAAAAGTGGCATAAAAAATTATGTCCAAATACCTCCCAGTCATCGGCATGGAAATTCATGTGGAGCTCAACACCAAAAGCAAGATGTTTTGCACCTGCGAAAATGGTTACGAACTCAAAGACCGGCCGAATGAAAATATATGCCCCATCTGCCTGAGCCATCCCGGCATACTGCCCGCGGCCAACCGCCAGGCGATCAACTGGACGATTCTTGTCGGCCTGGCTTTGGATTGCAAAATCGCCAAACAGAGCAAGTTCGATCGCAAGAATTACTTTTATCCAGACCTGCCCAAGGGATACCAAATTTCCCAATACGATCAGCCGCTGACTTTTGACGGCCATTTGACTTTGGGCAACCTGGCGCAAGGCCAGCCAGAAAGAGAGATTTCCATTATTCGCATCCATCTGGAGGAGGACACTGGCAAATTAATCCATGGCAAAGATGGCACCTATATTGACCTGTCTCGCGCCGGCACACCGCTGATTGAACTGGTAACTGACCCAGTCATCACCTCGGCCAAAGAGGCCAAGGAATTCTGCCAAGAATACCAGAGAATCTTGCGCTATCTCGGGGTTTCCGAGGCCGACATGGAAAAAGGCCAGATGCGTTGCGAGGCCAATGTGTCCATGCAACGGGAAGGCCATTTTGCGGTAGAGAATAATGAAATCAGACCACTGCTGGATTATCAGTTAAATCCTAAGGTTGAACTGAAAAACATCAACTCCTTCCGCGCCTTGGAACGCGCCATTGAGTTTGAAATTAAACGTCAGACCGCTGCCATAAAAGATGGGGAAAAACTCATTCAGGAAACTCGCGGCTGGGATGACAAAACGTCAAAAACCTTTACTCAACGTGTCAAGGAAACCGCCGCCGACTACCGCTACTTCCCTGAGCCGGATCTACCGCCGCTCATTATTAATGATGATCTAATTGAAGAACTAAAAGCCCAATTGCCCGAACTGCCGCAAAAAAAATTCGCCAGATTTGTCGGCGAATACCAGTTTGATCCGGCTATTGCCGCCATTATTGTTGACGACAAGCACCTGGCTGAGTATGCGGAACAAGTGATGTCCGAACTCGTCGGCTGGCTGATGTCCCTGCCGGAAACATCGGGCACTGAAGAAGAGATAATGGATCGCGAAGGCAAAAAACTCTCCAAGCTGGCAGGCAATTGGCTGATTACTCACCTCTTGAAGCACTTGAATGGAACAAAAATGCCGATAAAGGATTGTCTGATCACGCCAGAAAACTTCGCTGAATTCCTGACCTTGATCTACACCAACCGCGTCAATAACTTGACTGGTCAGGAGATCTTGTCAGAAATGTTTACGACCGGCAACACTGCTCTGTCGATTATGGAAGAAAAAAACCTGGGGCAAATCGAGGACAATGCAGAACTGGAAATGGTCATTGACAAGATTATTGCAGCCAATCCCAAGGCGGTGAGCGACTGGCATGCCGGCAAAGAGGCATCATTTAAGTTCCTAGTCGGCCAGGCCATGCGCGAAACCAAAGGTAAAGCCAATCCGGCGATAATCAATAAACTACTGATCAAAAAATTATCTTAAAATTCTAATGATCAATTTTATTATTTTGGTTATTGGAAATTGGTCATTGGTTATTATATTAAAAATATGCCTAACTTATTAGGCAAAAAAACCTTAAGCGAGCGATACACACCATCAGAAATCCGGTTGTCCAAACTCTATCAGGGAAATATGGACACCAAAAAAAATATTGGCCCTTCGGTGGCCGATACTATTAAGGATGCTCTGCGCCAGGCCGGTTACGATGACGAGCATATTGCCAAAATCGTCACCTACGACAAGCCGCAGCCGATAAGACAAATCCGCGAGGTAGCTAATATCCTAAATCAGGCGCAAATTTACGGCTTCAGGAAAGATCAAGAAATAGCCATCAAGCAATTTCTAAACAAGGAGCGAGTAAAGGCCCAAAGTATCGCCCGCATCCGCAGGGAACATATTCTGGAAATGAGCGAGGAAGGCTCGCCTGCTTATAGTGCTACTACTCTGAGCCAAAAAAGCCAGAGTCCCAATAAACCTAAACCGGGCGAAGCGGCTATTCCGGCTCTCCAGCGCGCCACTTCGACCGCTCGATCCTTATCTAGTAAAAGCGTCTCCAAGACAATCTCTTCTTTTGGCGGCCGCGCTGAGCCGTCAAGCTCACTGACTCGTCCGGCAGGCGCACCCAGCCCAGCAGGAGGCGGCGTATCGTTCAGACCAAAATTTTAAGCCAGAAATTTTTTTATCAGCCGCTCGGCCTGACTATCACTTTTGAGCCAGATTATTTGCTGATTCCGTTTGAACCAAGTCATCTGCCGCTTGGCAAAATGATGGATTGCGTTTTTAAGCTGATTGACCAAATCATCATAACTTATCAGCCCTCGCGCATAACGGCTGACATAGCGGTATTCCAGACCGAATTCCTCCATTTTTTTCCAACTCACTCCCGACCGACGGAGTTTTTTTATTTCATCAATCATCCCCTCTTTGATCCTGTCTTCCAGACGCCTGTCGATTCGTTTGTATAATTCCGGCAAGGGATGGGTCTTACCTAAAAACAAAATCTGATAATCTGGCGGCGACATTCTGTCGGTTTCAGATTTTTTTTGCCCGCTTGAATAATAAATCTCCAACGCCCGCTGTACCCGCCGGCGGTTTTTTTTATCAATTTTGTTATAAGTGACGGGATCGATTTTTTTTAGTTGTTTTAAAAGTTCCGATAAAATTAATTCATTTAGTTTAATTCGTAATTCGTAATTCGTAATTCGTAATTTATTTTGCCCTGCCGCAAAATTATATCCCTTTGTCACTGCATCAATATACAATCCAGTACCACCAACGAGTATCGGCAACTTTCCGTGACGCAAGACATCGTCAATCGCTCGATAAGCTAATTTTTGATATTTGGCGACATTAAAATCGCTCTTGGGACTCACGATATCAATTAGGTAGTAAGGTATCGTTATTTTTTTGAAATTTGAAATTTTATTGGTTATTGGAAATTGGTCATTGGTCATTTTGATAACATAGTCGTCAAGATCCTTGCCCGTGCCAATGTCCATGCCGCGGTAAACCTGGCGGCTGTCAGCAGAGATTATCTCGCCATTAAACTCTCTCGCCAAGGCCACTGCCAGCTTGGTCTTGCCGGTGGCCGTGGGGCCGAGAATCACTATCAATTTTTTACTTTTCTTTTTCATATCGCATAAATCATCATATAACTTTTGGATATAATAATCAACCACCCGTTCGAATCTCTCACTCAATTCAAGTCAAAAACAAAAGACGGATATATCCGCCTTTTGTTTTTGATATGGAGGATAATGAATATAGCTCGAACGCATTTTCGGGCCGCCGCAGGCGGCGCTGATTTACCCCAAAAACCAACCCATAATTCTGAACTTTCAAGACTGCCAAAGAGCCAGAAAAATATCGGGTCGAACCGCATTTTACAAAACCGCCAATTGCTTTTGGACTTTAAAATTCCGTATGATTTTGTCGCCAAAGGCGAACAAAATGAGTCAAAAAATTTGACTTTTCCTAAATGGTGGGCCGGGAGGGATTTACGCTCTCGCCTGCCGCCAAATGCGGCAGGCTCAATTGTCCAGGGTCAGCGTTGATTGCTCCCATGGTCGCAATCAACGACGTTCAGCTTCGTTCTTCGGCTTCCGCCTCAGAACTAGCTTCACTGCTGACCTGTTCGAATTCCTCGGCCAAATAAAAGAAAAAAATTGGATTTATCCAATTTTTTTCTTTTACATTTTTGGGCCGGGAGGGATTCGAACCCCCGAAGGCAAAGCCAGCTGATTTACAGTCAGCCCCAGTTGACCGCTTTGGTACCGACCCACTTGAGCCGTTGCGCGGATTTGAACCGCGGACCTACTCCTTACCATGGAGTTGCTCTACCAACTGAGCTACAACGGCATTATTGATTCGCCTTATTTTACCACAATTATTTCATTTTTTCAAGAGCAGCGGCAAAACTTTCCAATTTGGCATTATCGGGATTAATTTCCTTGAGTTGTTTAAAAGTTTTTCTGGCCAGGCCGTCATCATTGATGCTAATCGCCAATTCGGTAATCTTGTCCAAAAATTTCGGATTATTGGGCAATATAGTATTGGCTTTCATATAGGCATCCAGGGCTCGATCTTTCTTGCCCATGGCCTCATAAACTTTGGCTAGATCATCATAGTACCTGGCCAAATCCTGATCAACATCAACGGCCTGCAGAGTGACAGTTTCCAAGTCCTCAAATTTTGCCCTTTTTAGCGGTTCCTGACTGGACCGACGATATTTAAGCGATTTTAATTTTATCAAATATCGTAAAATCTCCTCGGCCTGGACATAGCTTCGACTTAACCTATAAATCTCGGCAAGAAGCTCATAGGCGGAAAAATTTTTCTTATCTCGTGCAATAACCTCGATTAGATTCTTTTCCGCAAGTGCATATTCCTCAGCCGCCATTTGTGCCTGGGCCTCGGCTAATAACTCAACAATGCTCTTGGTGCGCGTTTCCTCAATTACCTCATGTCTCTTGTATTTTTTTTCCAATACTTCGATCCGCTGGCTCAACTTTTTACTTAGTGATCCCAGCCACTCTTTAACCGGAGTCATGACCTTATTAACTTTTGCCGCTGTGGTTTTATTCTGCCGCAAAAATTTCGCCTCCAAAATTTTTATCTTGGTATTGCCCTGCTTTTCCTGAGGAATGGTTGAGATATCCAGGGCGCGCAATTCCGGCAAATGCCGCCACACCAGACGCAACAATAAAGCTCCGCTTACCACCATGATTATAATGATAAGAATCGTTATAAACATAAATTATCTTTTGCTACTGCCTGCCAGAGCGATTATTTTTCCTGTTGCCTGAGCCAGTGCATCAATTGAAGGTGATAAAATTTTCCTAGGGTCAAATGATTTCCTCGGTGCAGTGTGGATCGTCTTTTTTAAGGTCTTGGTAAAGGCAATTCGTAAATCAGTATCAATATTAATGATTCGCACACCCGACTTGACGGCTTTCTTTACCTGGCTATCCGGCACGCCAGAGGCGCCGTGCAAAACCAAAGGAATCTTAGGTACGGCCTGATGGATCTTCTTTAGCCGCAAAAAATCAATATTTTCCCTGCCGGGAAAAAATCCGTGCATGGCTCCGACTGATACGGCCAGAGTATCGATTCCCGTTCGCCGCACAAACTCGGCAACTCTTGTAGGATCAGTCATGTAGGTGTCGGGATCTTTGGGAATATCAGTCACGGTCAAACCCTCATGGCCGATCAAACTGCCCAGTTCTCCCTGGCAATAAACGCCATGACGATGAGCGAACTCTGCCGCCCTTTTAGTCAGAAAAATATTTTTTTCAAAATCAAAAGCCGAGGCATCGCAATGGACTGAAGACAAACCGGCCAAGATGCAGGCCTTAATCATTCCCCAATCCCTGCCATGATCCAAGTGCACGGCAATATCAATATGTCTGCCCTCGGTCTCGGCCACGGCCTTAATGATGGCCAAAATCTCCTTGAGTCCGGCATATTTGATCGTCGCCTCTGAAATCTGAATAATCACGGGGGATTTCTTGGCCACAGCGCCGCGCACAATACCCAAAGTCACCTCTAAATTAGAGGTGTTAAAAGCGCCGATGGCAAACTCACCTTTTTGCGCCTGGGCCAAAATTTTATTGATGTGGACAAGCATTTGTAATAATTACGAATTAAAAATTACGAATTACGAATTCAAACACTTATTATAATTGCTTCAATAATTGCTCTGAACTCCTCTACCTGCAAACTTTTTGCTCCCACCAAAAACCCGCTGGAATGCTCCAGGCCGGCAAAGCTAGTCGCATTTGCGGCATCAACCGAGCCGCCATAGATTATCCTGGCATTATTCTTCACGATGGTCAAGGGCCACAAATCCACTAGCGCCTGATATATCAGACGAAAGCCGTGCTCAGCTTCGGGCGGCTCTACTGCCCGGCCGCCAAAGCCGGAAATCGCCCAAACGGGCTCATAGACGATAACTATTTGCTCTGACGGCAACAGATCAACGCCGGCGAGCGCCTTAATCGTCTGATTCAAAATAACTTTGTCGGTCATGCCCTGGCGGCGTTCTTCAAATGTCTCTCCAACGCATAAAATCGGCACCAGTCCCGCGGCCAGAGCGGCCTTGACTTTCTTATTAACCATCTCATCTGTCTCGCCCAGATATTTGCGCCGTTCGGAGTGGCCGATGATGGCATAACGGCAGCCGGCGGTATACAAAAATCTCGGCGATTCGCAACCGGTATATGATCCCCCATCTTCCCAAAAAACATCCTGAACGCCCAGGGCAATATTACTCTCTTTTATTGCCTCAGCCACCAAGAGCAAGTTACTGGTGGAGGGACAAATGACTACATCTTTATCAGGCGCCTCAATCGATGCGACAAATTCCACCGTCAGCTTCAAGCTGCCGCGAAAATCCAGCTTCATTTTCCAATTGGCGATGATTATCGGTCTCATAAATTTATGATTCTTCTAAAATAATTTTTTGGTCAAATTATCGTATTTCATAATCCAATTAGTAATTCGTAATTCTTAATTAACTACCAACGGTAGTTAGAAAATACCCAATAAGCCAAGCTCTTGGTGTCAGTGAAGCGATCAAAAGTTGACGAACTGCCCAAGACGGCGATAAGTAACCGTCGATTATTTTCATCCTTGACCTGACTGGCAAAACAATAGCCGGCGGCATCAATATAGCCGGTCTTACCCATTTCAATCTTAAAACTATTATTGGCAATGCCAAAATCCTCTTTTAAAGCTTTATCAGTGCTGGTCAGATTCCTGTCAACGTCTTTATTAATGACATGAATCGTATAAGCTTTAGTGGCACCGGCCTTTCTGACTTCCGAGTGCGAAAAAGCCACTTGAATCAGCTTGATTACGTCCTCAGCCGACGCCTGATTGCCTGAAGACAACCCTATCGGCTCGACAAAATTAGAATTATTCATGCCCAGCACTTTGGCGCGCAGATTCATCTGATAGGCAAAATCATCGGCGCTTAAACCGGTTGACCTGGCCAGAGCGCTGGCCGCTTCATTTGAAGAAGCCACCATCATGGCATAAAACAAGTCCTTAACTGTAACCTTGTCACCCAACAGTAAGACCGGCTGAGAGCCGGGCTTGTAGTCACCGGCAACCATGGTAATCGTCTCATCCCAATTTTTGTTGGAATCCAGGAAGACCAAAGCGGTCATCAGTTTGGTAATCGAGGCGATTGATCGCGGCTCTTGGGCATTCTTTTCATACAGCACTACCCCGCTTTCTGGTTCCACCACAATACAGCTCTGCGCCGTAACTAACACGCCCAAGCTGTCTGTTGTGGTACTCATGACCGGCACAGGAGCAATCGCCTTTGTTTGTGCCAGTGGCAAAGCATTAGGCGGCAGAGTCGGATTGGTTATGGCCGTGGCCGCCACCTGCAGAAAAATACTGGTCAAAATGAAATTTAAGATGACTTCGAACATGTTGTTGAATACTGAATATTAAATATTAAATATTGAATATTGAATATTTATATTTGGCCTACCATTTCCTTCCCTACATCTTTTTCTATTTCTCCCTTAACCAAACCTTGAAGCAGTTTTTCCAAATTATTATTCTTATTCAACTTTTCAAAATCTGGCAAGTCCTCCACGCTCTTTAGCCCCAGGTGCTTCAAAAATTCAAAAGTGATGGAATAAACAGTGGTCGCCTTGACCTTGTCTTCTTCCGCCTCAATCAAGCCGCGCAGGAGTAGATTGCGCAGGATCAAAGAGCAATTGACTCCCCTGATCAATTCCAGCTCCACTTTGGAAATCGGCCCGCGGTAAGCAATAATGGTGAGCGTTTCCAATGATGGCCGCGTCAATTCGCCGGTCACTTCAGTATTTAAAAATTTACTGACCAGCTCGGTATTCTGTTCGCTGGCGGCCATTTGGTATTTGTCTTGCAATTTCAACAGCTCAATGCCGCCATTGGACTCTTGGTATTTCTGCTCTAAATCACGCAAAGCCGCCTCTACCTCGCTCTTATCAACCTCGGTCAGTTTGGCCAGTTCATTAAGGCCAAGCGGCTTATGAGAAATGAACAACAGTGATTCTAATTGATTATTTAAATTCATAATTGTATTTGTCATCCCGAGAGAGGCCGTAATCGGCCGACCGTGGGGATCCCGTATTTTTGCCACGGGATTGCCACGTCGCTTCGCTCCTCGCAATGACATGGTTACACTTTCTCAACTTCAATCTCGTCAAAAATCCCTTTCTGCACCACTGCCGCCTCGCCGGATTTAATCAACTCTAGTAGCGCCATAAAGCAGACAACAACATCAGCTCTGGTCTTGGCATTCTTTATCACCTCGCGAAAATTCATCTTCTGCGCCCGCAAGAGCGTTTCTCTGATGCCAGAAACTATTTCCTTAAGCGTCAGCACCTTGGCTATGATTTTCTCCGGCAGTTTGGTGATATATTCCACTCGCCGCAGAATGTCTGCGAAAGTCGAGGATAAATCAGAAAGATTAAAATTCGGCGGCGGCGAAAATTTCGGCCGAAAGTCCATTGGTAATCGCTCGCGCGTGAAAGAATACCGGTTCTGTTCCAAAATCGCCTCGATTTTCTTGGCCGCTTCCAGATATTCCTTATACATCCTGAGTTGTGCCTCCAGCTGTTCAGCGCTGTCTTCTTCCTCGTCAGCCAGCTCCGGCAAAAGCGTCTTGGATTTAATCACCAGGAGCTTAGTGGCCACGGTCAAAAAATCAGCCAGGTCGTCGGCCGGCAAATCCTTATGCTCGTCGAGATAACTCAAATACTGATCTGTTACCTTAGCCAGAGCCACCTGCGAAATATCAAGTTGCTCGGATTCAATCAAACTCAACAATAAATCCAGCGGTCCGACAAATTTATCTATTTGAAATGTCAGTGCCATTTTATCTCCTCTTCTTTCTAGTAACTTTTTTCTTCTTCGCCGGCTTTCGCTTCTTTGACGCCACTTTTGTTTTGACTTTCTTTCCGCCATAGGCGGATCCGCCTTTGGCGGACATCTTCTTTCTCTTAATCTGACTCTTAATTTTTCTCATTATCTTACTAGTCTGTTTCGGAATCTTGTATCCCCCGGCCATGGCAATATCAGCCAGCCGCGCCTCTTCCATCTGCACCAGATCTTTGACTTTCATCAGCACCGAGTCGGTAAAGCTGCCGGTGGAGACCACGGCCTTCTTGGCGCCCAGCATGGCCTTGTCCACCACCATCTCCAGATTATGCAACTTGCCGAACGACGATAACGTGCCCGGCTGGATCTTCAACACCTTGATCATCACCTTCTCATCGGGAATCCGTACCGACTTGACGCCCAGGACCTTTTTCAATTTGGCCATGTCAATTTTCTTGTCAGCCGGCAGGACGACCAAGACGTGGGTCTTGTCCGCCTCGATCAAAATCGTCTTGGCAATTTCTTTCAAACTTTTCTTGAGCGTCTGTGCGGCGTCATAGGCGGTAAAAACCGTCTTGTGCGCCAACTCCTCATAATCAACACCGTGTTTGTCAAGATAATCCTTGACTTTTTTGGGAATAGTCATAAATTTATAAATTATTTGTAAAATTTATCTTATTGCTGGCACTACTTCAACGGGTTTAGTTATCTGTACGGATTTAGTAAAACACTGACGGCCAGCGCCATGATAATACCAATTATCCCCGCCTACCTGCATGTAATAATTCTGGTTTGAATTATCAGCGGCCAGAGAAAAAGTCGCGCAAAGTTCATACTGATCATTGCTGACAGCTCGGTATTCATAGGACTGATTGGTCTCAGGATCATGAAAATTATTAAAGGGCGAGGCCGACAGGTCAGACGGCAATTTCTTGTTATCCGAATAATACGCATAAATCATGGAACTCAAACTGGACAGATTATCAACTCTTTGAGTGTCAAACTTCAATGCGTGAGCCCTGGCCGGCGAATCTATAATCATAAATCCGCCGATTACTGACGCCAAAGCGGCTATAATAACCAGAATCATTGCTACTAAAGATGCCGCGCTTCTTCTGGCAAAATCCTTCCTGACCAGTTCATAAAGATAATAGCCAAAAATCCCGCCAGCAATAACCAAAATCACTAAGGTTTTCAAAATCACCACCGTTGCCCAGTCGCCGTCCAGGAATCTGAAAAGCTGGTAAATCAGCCGGCCAATAATCGTCAAGGCCGAAACCAAAAGCATGAGATAAGTCAGCCAGCGATGGATGCCGCTAGAATGATTCAGCTTGCCGGTCTTGTAACAGCGGTGCAGCCAGGCGGAAACCGCCAGAAAAACCGGCGTGAGAATAACGACCGAGGCGATGCCGAACTTCAACAGATTCTGCGAGAAACTGCCGGCATAATCAATGGCGACAGCGCCGAAAAACTTGTTGATCAGCTGGAATAGAATCATACCCAGGGCAATGGCTGACCAGCCCACGGTAATCAGCCCCAAAAGATTCAGGAAGGCGTCCAGGGCGCTTCTGCCTTTGTAATTATTCTCTGAAATATTATTTTGATGAGTGTTATTGTCCGGCATATTTTTTTCTTTCGTCATTCCTGGCTTGACCAGGAATCCAGAATTTAATTTTAACCTGGATTCCTTCCCAGCTTTCGCCAGGACTAAAGGCCGCAGGAATGACGTATTATTTTTTAAGACAATTTAAAATTATTAATGATAAGCACGAATCTGTAGCCCAGATAATGCGCCGCGATGCGGCAGAAAGTCATGCGGTCAGAGAAAATCTCAAAGTAATCCATGGGCTTGGCCTGCTTGGTGTCAATCGTGATCTTTAAAATAATTTGCTTGCGCAGTTTGTTTATTTTCAAGCTGTTTGAGATGGCGGCGAAATTGACTCGGTCATGAATGTCTTGCTCAAAATCCTTGTGGTCGTGCCTGATGACGCGGTCGCGATGGACGTCGGACTTATCAGCAATAATCAGAACGGCGGAAATCTTGTCAACGATTTTAAGCTCGTTCTTGTCGTGGCTGACAATGGCCTGGGACACGCGTGAGATATCCGGCGGATCGCCCTCGGGAATGAATATCTGACTGAATAGCATGGCCGCCCAGTAGTGGTGCTGGGTACGGCCCAGGAAATTGCCCATGTCATGGCAGTAGCCGGCGATGGCTGACAATTCGCAGTCATGAATAGGCAAACCAAGCGTCTTGGCCAGTGAGCGGCAGCGGTCAGCCACAATATTGACGTGCCGGAAGCCGTGGTCGGTGTAGCCGATGGACGAAAGATACGTCTCCGTCTGCTTGATGAAATTGTTGATGAACGGGTTGTTTTTTACTCCCTCCAAAGTAAGTTTCATAGTTAATTACGAATTACCTGCCCGCATTGCTACACAAAACGTTGCGGGCGGACGAATTAAGAATTACGAATTTTATTTTACTTTATATAGTGTACCTGTACAATTATCATGTTCGTTAGAAAGTCTATAATTACCTGAAGCAATATCATTTTCTTTTATGTCTTTAACTAATTCATCGGTAGTCATTGTGCAAATAACATCCTTTCCAATGACCATCTGTTGACTTTGATTACCACTTGCCTCCATTGCTCTTATCTCTTCAATTGTCTTGCCTTGGTCTGACAATAATTTTATTAGATCATTATTATATTTGACCGTGGTTTCCAAAAATTTTTCATAAAGGACGCATGACCCCTGAGCTCCCTTACTTATTTTTATTCCAGTTTTACCGGACATTAAAAAATTATTTGCTCACCATGCTTGCGCATGCTTTTCAAATAGGCATCAATGGCATCTTCAGCCATTACTCTGACTTCTGCCAAATCTTTGCCATAAGTTATACAACCGGGCAACGCCGGAACAATAACCGTGTAACCCCCTTCGGATTCTGGTCGAAATAACAGATTAAAATGTAAATTTTGTTTCATAATTTTAAATTCGTAATTCGTAATTTGAAATTCGTAATTATTTTAATCCGCTGTCTGCGTCTCCTCGCCGTAAGGGCTGACGCCTTTTTCCTCGGCCTCCTTGAGCACGCGGTCGGACAAACGTATATTGGCCTCGCGCAAGGCCTTAAGCGAGGTATAATTTGGCGCGTCCATCATTAGGTCGCGGCTGTCGCCCGTCTTGGGGAAAACGATCACCTCGCGGATATTGGGCTCATTCTGCAAAATCGCCATGATGCGGTCAACTCCCGGCGCAATGCCGCCGTGCGGCGGCGCGCCATACTCAAACGCCTCCAGCATGTGCCCGAACCGCGCCTTGATCTCTTCCTCGCCAACGCCTAATAGTTCAAAAACCTTCTGCTGGACATCCCGCAAATGGATTCTGATTGATCCGCCGGCAATCTCAAACCCGTTTAAGACCAAATCATAGCCCAGGGCGCGCCACTTTTTGGGATCTTTGGGATGCTTGGCCATATCCTCGGGATTGGGCATGGTAAAGGGATGATGGCTGGCGACCAGTTTCTTTTCTGTCTCAGAATATTTAAACATCGGCGGATCTATCAGCCACATGAACGCCAGCTCGTCAGGATCGTTCTTGTCTTTTCTCAAATCCGGCTTGTCGGTCTTGTATTTTTTCATCGCCTCGGCATAAGTCAGCCGCGGAAACGGCTTGGCAGTGATTTTTTTATATTGATAAAATTTTTCCACCAGTCCAATCATCATCGGCTCAATCAGATTAAATATGTCTTCCTGCTCGACAAAGCTCAATTCAATATCCAACTGAGTGAATTCCGCCTGGCGGTCGCCACGGGTATCCTCATCGCGGAAGCATCTGGCCAGCTGGAAGTATTTTTCCGCGCCGGCAACCATCAGCAGCTGTTTGAACTGCTGGGGCGACTGCGGCAGGACATAAAACTTACCCGGCCAGAGGCGGCTGGGTACCAGGAATTCTCGCGCGCCCTCGGGCGTGCCCTTGGTTAAGATAGGCGTCTCAATTTCCAAAAACCCCTGTTCATTCAGGCAATCTCGGAAAAACTTACAAACCTTGGAACGCATCACTAAATTATTGGCCATGCGCAAGGTGCGCAAATCAAGATAGCGGTATTTCAGACGGATTTCCTCATTGACCTCGCTGGTGTCCTTGTCAATTTCAAATGGCGGCGTCTTGGCCTCGTTAATAATTTCCAACTTGTCAGCCAACATCTCCACCTTGCCCGTGGCAAGCTTGTCATTTACCATATCGGCCGGCCGCTCATTGACTTTACCAGTAATCGCCACCACGAATTCGCTGCGCAATTTCTGCGCCAGTCCATGCGCCTCTTTATTAGACGGAATAAAAACGACCTGAAGCAGGCCGCTCCGGTCGCGCACATCGATAAAAATTATTTTGCCATGGTCGCGGCGCGTGTGCACCCAGCCCATGACCTTTACCTCCTCACCCACCTTGCTCACCACCTCCTGTATCGGCGTTCTTGGCATAAAAATGTGATTTAATAATGTTTATAGTATACCAAAATCTGCTTTAAAAAACAAATCCCGCCAAGCGACTGCTTGACGGGTGAAAAAGAACTAATAAATGTTACAAGATACAACCGGTAATCGTTCCAGTGGCAGCCAACTTACGCTGGCCGTCACCAGAAACAACATCGGCTTGGACATCAAAATCGATAAAAACACGGCCATGCTTCTTGGTCTGTTGCTTACCATATTGTGCGGTAGTTAATAACCGCGAGTTGGGAAAAACCGGCCTTTTCCAAACAAGATTATTAGCTGCCGCCAGAACAAACCTCTTACCGACCAGATCCTTGTTGAAATATGCAAAATGCAAGGCGGCTGTCTGCGCCATAACCTCGGCAGTCAGAAAACCGGGAAAAATCTTAAAGCCGGGAAAATGCCCATTCATGAACACGCTTTCCGGATCAATAAAATACTCGCCATTAGTGAATCGCCCATCTAATCCTGGATAGTTGTAAAATGGAACATCGACAATCACGGCTTTATCAAGCAAAAGCATTTTATCACGATACGGCAGCAATACTTCAATATCGGCTCTGCTTAGCTCATGGGTCTCTTTTTCTTGGTCTGCCATTTTCTCTTGTCCTTATACGCAATCCGTTTTCTTTTCAGAAACAGCTTTTATCCTTTGCATAGTGGCGAAATATTCGCGCAGGCAGTTGCCACAACGGCTGCAGGCGAAGGTATTGGCGTCTTTGCCGCAGGCATACACCCACTTATTGCCGGCGTATCTGGCCATCACCCTGTCCCAGGCCTCGGGAGTAATCACCCAATATGAATTAAGCGTGCGCTGGCGATAAGTATAATTTTTCGCATGACTCGGCTTGAAGGGATCCATGTAATACGCCATAAAAGTCAGAACAATCGGGACTTCCCGTTCGGAATAATGCTTAACAACCTTATCGACAAGATCAAGATTCCAAGTGTTAGTCCTGACACGCACAAACATCAGGTTTGGCGGGATTGGATTTAGTAATACGGCTGAACTATCAGTCCTTCGCGCCGGATTGACTGTCAAGACAACCGGCGCATCGAATTTATCCAAATCAATCGACATAGATGTGTTATAGAATCGCCAAGGGTACTAGTTGACCGCCGCCATAACCGCCTCGCGGTCATTATTGCTGTCATTGCCGTCATTTACTCTGACAACACGTCCCTGCGACTCTTCTTTGCTTGGCAGATTCGGCAGATTGACATCAAGCGGTTCAAGATACGACCGGCCTGACTGAAAAAAACAATCATCGCAATGGATCGGACACTCGCCCGCCTGAGGAATACAACAAATAATACCGCTGCCTTTTGTCTTTGGGTTTTCTATGTAAGGCATTAATTTCTCTCCTTCCTGTTGTGCTTCTGAGTTATTGCTTCTTGATTATTGGTTATTATCCATTATTGTTAATGTGCCAAAAATCACTCAAATCACCTTAAAATAAAAACGAAAAAAAGTCAAAAAATTCCCTTGCGACTAAGCGAAAAAAATGCTATAATTATCATAGGAATTAACGAAAAATATCCACAAGCAAGATATTTTTATTTTTATTTAAAATTAGCCAAAATTACTTCAACAGATCCTCACGTTTTTCGCTTCGCCCTGCGGGCTTAACGCGAAAAACTCAGGATGACATTTTATTTGATGAAAACTAAGTATTATATGCCCAAAATTATAAAAAAATCTTCAGCTGGCGCAGAAAAAAATAAAGACGCTTACGGCGCTGAGCAAATACAAGTTTTAGAGGGCTTAGAACCAGTTAGAAAACGGCCCGGCATGTACATCGGCAATACGGCGGATGCCGGCCTGCACCACCTGATCTGGGAGGTCGTAGACAACTCCATTGACGAAGCCATGGGCGGTTTTTGCGATACAATTAAAGTCAAATTGCTACTTGACGGCATGGTATCAGAGGAGGATAACGGCCGCGGCATTCCAGTAGACATCCATAAGGTAACCAAGGTCTCGGCCTTGGAAACAGTCATGACCAAACTCCATGCCGGCGGCAAATTCGGCGATAGCGGCTATAAGGTTTCTGGCGGCCTGCATGGCGTCGGCGTTTCAGTAGTCAACGCCCTATCTTCCTACTGCAAAGCCGAGGTCAAACGCGATGGTAAACTTTACCTACAAGAATATAAAATGGGCAAGCCAGTGAAAGCCGTCAAGATGATTGGCACGGCCAAAGGCCATGGCACCAAAATCACCTTCAAACCCGATGCTTCTATTTTCTCCGTCTTGGAATTCAATCTCATCACCGTGCTTGATCATCTGCGCCAGCAGGCCTACTTGACCAAGGGAGTCAAGATCACAGTGGTTGATGAGCGCGACAGTGATCCCTTAAAACAGCTGACTTACGACTTTTATTTTGAGGGCGGCATCAAGTCTTATGTCCGTCATATTAATTCCCATGTCTCACCACAACATTCCGATATATTCTATATTGAAAAAGAAGCTGAGGGAATAAATGTGGAAATCGCCTTGCAGTATTCCACCGAATATAATGAGACCATCCTGCCTTTCGCCAACAACATCTACAACCCCGAGGGCGGCATGCACGTGATGGGTTTCCGTACCGCGCTGACCCGCACCATCAACAATTACGCCAGAAAAAACAACTACTTAAAAGAGAAAGATGCCAACCTCAACTCTGAGGATGTACGCGAGGGCCTGACAGCGGTAATTTCCATCAAAATCCGCGAGCCGCAATTCGAGGGCCAGACCAAGGCCAAACTGGGCAATGTCGAAGCCAGGACGGCCGTGGAAAAAGTCATGTCCGAATCGTTTGAAACCTTCTTGGAAGAAAACCCCAAGGACGCCGAGGCAATCATGAGCAAGTGCATTTTGGCGGCCAAGGCGCGCGTGGCGGCCAGAACCGCGCGCGAGTCAGTCCTGCGCAAGGGCGTGTTGGACGGCTTTGCTTTGCCCGGCAAGCTGGCCGACTGTTCTTCGCGTGATCCTAAAATTTCTGAATTATATATCGTTGAGGGCGACTCAGCCGGCGGCAGCGCCAAACAGGGCAGAAACCGCGAATTCCAGGCCATACTCCCCTTGCGCGGCAAAATCTTGAATGTGGAGCGGGCGCGGCTGGACAAAATGCTGGCCAACAACGAAGTAAAATCGCTAATCATCGCCCTGGGCACCAACATCGGCGAGCAATTCAATATTAATGACTTAAGATATGACAAAGTTGTCATCATGACCGATGCCGATGTTGACGGTTCTCATATCCGCACTTTGCTCCTGACTCTGTTCTTCCGCCACTTCCCTGATTTGATCAAGGAGGGCCATATTTACGTGGCCATGCCACCGCTTTACCGCGTGCAGGTCGGCAAGAACTTTCGCTATGTCTATAACGAGGAAGAACTAAATAAGGCGAAAGACGAATTAATCAAAATGGCGTTAAGCAATAAATCGACAAGTCATAAAAACATAAAAACATTAAAACAAGAAACAACTGAAGTAACTGAAGGCGAATCGGAAGTCGGCGAGGTTGAGGAATTGGCCGGCATCAAAGTTAACATCCAGCGCTACAAGGGCTTGGGCGAAATGAACCCCGAACAGCTCTGGGAGACAACCATGGATCCCGCCAGGCGCAAGATGAAAAAAATCTCAGTTATTGACATTGAACGCGCTGATGAAACCCTTGACATTCTCATGGGTGCAGAAGTGGCGCCCAGAAAACGCTTTCTGCAGACACATGCCAAGAACGTCAAAAATCTGGATATATAATTTCCAATCTGATAAATAAAATCCCGGCTTCTTGTCGGGATTCTTTTAAGCAAAAAAAACGCCGCCGAAAATCATTCGACGGCTAATCTCAAATTAACTAAAGGCCAATGATTTTAAGGCCTCAAAATCCAGAATAACCTTGACTTTATTTGTCTTCTGCCAATTTTCCACAGCCAAAACTAATTGGACTAACTCCTCCATCACGGTAGTACCGGCCAAGGCCGCGGCAATCTTCTTTAGAACTCCGACTACCGAATCACAGACCTCACCCGAAACAGCCAAAGGCCGCAACTCGCCAAAACCGTCTACGATAATTTGCGCATACGTAATGGCTGAGGACTTGTCTTTCTTGAGGATTGCCTGATTTAAAAGAATTAGCTCAATTCTTAACTGTTCTTTCGACAGCTCGAACTGCGAGTCATTGCCGCTAAAAGAACCTCCACTGAAAAAAGCATTGAAGTCATTGACATCCATTTTTCTCGCTCCTCTCCTTTCTGAAGGAAAAACTTGGTTTTGATTATTCAATATGCTTAATAACGCATTTTAATATGCCTGCCGGGATTTTGAGCTCGAATTCATGACCGATGCTCTTGCCCAAAAAAGCGCGGCCCAGAGGCGACTCGTGACTAATTTTGCCCAGAGCCGGATCGGCCTCGCTCGCGCCAACAATGGTGTATTTGACGATACTGCCATCATCGCAAGAAGCGTGGACAGTTGAGCCGATTTGCACTATGTCTGATTTCTTGGTTTTGATAATTATGGCATTCTTAATCAGGGCCTCCAATTCTTGAATGCGGCCTTCGATAAAACTCTGCTTCTCGCGAGCGTCGTGGTATTCGGCGTTCTCTGATAGATCACCCAGATCCCGCGCCTTGGCGATGCGATCAATGATCTCCGGCCGGTCAATGGTCGTAAGTTGAGTCAATTCTTCTTTTAATTTTTTTAATCCCTCGGAGGAGATGTAATTGTCTGACATACTTGATTTTTTTTAAAACAATTTAAAAAACCTTCAATAGAGGGCGTTAGTAAACTGTTTTGAGATGAAATTATAATAATAATGATATCACAAGGGGAAAAAACTGTCAAGGGTCTAATTTTACAATAATTATTTGCGACTGAACCACCACTGCATCACCTCCTTGGCAATCGGCACAGCAATGGCCGAACCCTCGCCGCCCTCTTCCACCAAAACTGTGATACAAAAATTAGGGTTATCATAAGGGGCAAAACCCGTAAACCAGGCGTGATTGGGCTTGGTATCGCTCCACTGCGCTGTACCGGTCTTGCCCGCCGCTTTGATGGACAAAGAATTCAAACTCTGCGCCGAACCGACTGTGACGGTCTCCCGAATTCCCTCCCTGACGATTGCCAAATTTTCCGAACCGACTGGGATGTCTCTTATTATTTTGGGGGGGAATAAAATTTTACTGCCATCTGGATGAATGGCGCTCAGGGCCAGCCGTGGCACAAAAAGTTTGCCGCCATTGGCAATAGCCGCAGTATAGCTATTGACCTGCAGCGGCGTAACCAGCAGATCGCCCTGGCCGATAGACAGATGATATGTATCACCAATATACCAATCCTGATTTTTCGTATCCTTCTTCCACTGGGCGTCGGGTACCAGACCTGATTTTTCTCCCGGCAAATCAATGCCAGTCGGCTGGCCAAGCCCGAATAATCTAAAATACTTATCAATCCGCTCGAGACCCAGGCCCGTAAAGTCGCCGAAGCCGCCGCCGATGTAATAAAAATAGGTATTGATCGACCAGGCCAGCGCCTTGGTCACATTGGTCACCCCATGGCCGCCGGCTTTCCAGTCGGGGAAAAACCATTTGCCCACAGAAATACCGCCCGTGGAATTGACAGTCGTATCCTTGGTCACTACTTTTTCCTCCAAAGCCCCAGCCGCCAGAACCGGCTTGACTGTTGAGCCGGAAGGATACTCGCCTAAAATCGAACGGCTGAATAAGGGATTACCATGATCAGCCAGAAGCTTCTGGTATTCCTCAGAATTAATACCGCCGGTAAACAGGTTATTATCAAAAGAGGGAAAATCCACCATGGCCAGAACCTCGCCATTCTGCGGATTGGAGACAATCACTGCTCCCCGCTTCGAGGGAATGGACTTTTTTAAAATCTCATAAATTTTTTCCTGCAGATCGGCATCAATCGCCAGAACCAGATTATCGCCGGCTACCTGCTGACTTTGAGAGAGGATCTTTTTTTCGCGACCGAACGCATCCACCTCAATTCTCTTGATGCCATCTTTTCCTTTTAAATAACTTTCATAATATTTCTCCAAACCGGCCTTGCCGATATTATCAGTAAATAAATATTGGCTGGAAAATTTGGCATATTCTGCCGCATCAATCTTGCCGACATAACCCAGAAGATGCGCCAGTGGTTCGCTGATGGGATAAAGGCGCCAGGCATCGATATTAAGCTCAACACCCGGGAATTCCTCGGCGGCAATTTTTATCTTCATTGCCTGATCATAGGGCACGCCAGTGCGAATTATAATCGGCTGATACAGGCGGCTATCCGAGCCCGCTAGTCGAGCAGAAATTTCTTCTTCCGGAATACCAACCAATTCAGCCAGGCGTTTAAACTCAACTGTTTTTACCGCCCCATCTTTGGGCAAATCACTAGGCAAAATAGAGATGGAAAAACCGAATAAATTATTGACCAACACCCCGCCCTTACGGTCGACTATCACGCCACGATGCGCCTTGCTATATTCCACTTTAATACGATTATTTTCCGCCAAAGTGAAATACTTATTACCAGCAACAATCTGCAGCCAAAAACTTTTAGCCAGTAATACGATCAAAATAAAAAAAATACCGGCGAAAAACCAGCGGAGTTTTTTGCCGCTAAGAGACAGGCTCAAAAAGCCGGTCTCAATGCCGCTCTTATTGCCATTATCGCTTAAATCCATACTGGATTCTATCCAGTCGCGCGACTGATGTCGCTCCAAATCTACGGGCTTAAGTTGTGTGAAGGGATCGGACATTATTTTAAAAACATGGGCTTAAATTGCCGCGAGGCACGATTGATGGCAAAATAAGCCAGAAGCATGATTGCGCCAGTGCTGAAAATCTGCCAGAGGATTTTCCAGCCATAATCGCCGAAGGGCAAAAAAGAAAAATAGCCCAAAAAATACAGCAGGGCGACAATGGCCAGAAATAAAATATTGTAGACAATGCTGCCAATTACTCCCAGAGACACTAAAGAATAAAGAGAAAAATTGGTGAAAAAATTTATGAATAATACCTCCACTATCACGGTCACGACAAATAAAACTGCAGTTAGGACACCGAATGGCAGGCCTGAATAAACATCCAACAACAATCCACAGGCGACGCCAAAAATTACCGCCAGTGGTCGAGGTGCCAGATTAACCAATATGACCAGGGCCGCTAATACCAGATTGACACGCCCATGCAAAAAGCCAATACTCCCCTCAACTGCCAGCTGTAACCAGACCAAAATAATAATCGCTAAAATTAAAAGCGGTGTTCTGAACTTCATAATCAAGGTATGATTACCACCACATCGCTTAGGGTGCTAAGAGGAATAATCGGCCTGAGGATGGCCGTCTTGAAAATCTCACTTTCCACTGCCTCCACGCTTTCCACCCTGGCGATGAGCAAATTTTTGGGGATCTTACCCTCCAAGCCGGAAGTCACCACCAAATTGCCACTGTTGATTTCCTGATTCTGAGGGATATTAGTCATGGAGAATGACAGGCCGTACTGCCCCTCCACCAGACCGACGGTGTGATCTAGATTCTCTATGGTCGCAGCCACCCGGCTCTGATTATCCGATAACAGGCGGACTTTGGAGTAATCATCGCTCACATCGCTAATCTTGCCAACTAGCACGCCATCATCGGCAATAACCGCCAAATCCCTCTCAATGCCGTCTTTCGCGCCGTGGTTGATTATCACTGACTGTGACAAAGGATCAGAAACGCCAGTGGTGATTTTAGCCGCCACATATTTGAATTTATTTTCATCAACGAAATTCAATTCTTTTTTCAACAGCGCATTCTCCTCTTCCAAGCTTTTGAGTCGTGCCGTGTCCAGAGCCAACTTAACCGCCTCTTGGCGCAACTTTTCATTCTCACTTAATAAATCCCTCTTCTTAATCCAAGAGTTGTACCAGTCGCCAATGCCCAGAGACAAATGATAGCCGACTTGCTCAACTGGACTGAATACAAAAGTGACTGCGCTCTCTACTGGACTGAGCCAACCCAAGTAATGAAAAAATACGGCAATCAGAATTGCCGCAAGACCATAAAGGGATGATTTGATAACTTTTTGGAACATTTTAAATTAATTACGAATTTCAAATTACGAATTACGAATTAAAATTCATAATTTATTGCGAAGACGGCAGGACAATATCAGTCAATAGAATCTGGTCATCAAGCAAAAATCCCATGCCACGAACGGCACAGGTCTGAGGATCATCGGCAATATGTACCGGTATGGTAATCAATTGCGAGATTAATGCATCCAAACCCTTGAGTTGAGCCAGGCCGCCGGTGAGATATATACCCTTAGAATAAATATCAGCTACTAATTCCGGCGGAGTGGTTTCCAGTGTGGCTTTGATGGTGTCAACGATTTTGGCAATCGAGCGGGCAAGCGCCTCTCGAATTAAGTCATCGTTGATTCTAACTTCCCGAGGAAGGCCGGTTAAAATATCGCGGCCGCGCATTGGCATTTCCAAACGCTCACTAAGGGCAGCGGCTGAACCGATTTTCTTCTTAATATCCTCGGCCACCATTTCACCTAAAACCAGGGAAAATTCATCTCTGGCAAAATTGATAATATCCTTGTCCAAGGCCAAACCGGCAATGCGTGAGGCCTTCCAATTGACAATGCCATCCAAGGAAATGACAGCCACCTCAGTCAGGCCGCCGCCGAGATTAACTACCATATTGCCAGTGGGATCCTGAATTGGTATGCGTGCGCCTATAGCCGTGGCCATAATGTTTTCTACCAAGTTAACCTCGCTCGCTCCGGCAGCCAACAGCACGTCTTCCACCGCCTTTTTCTCCACGGCCGTGACATCCAAAGGCACGCCCACCACAATCCGCGGCATGGCGGAAAAAGAAAACTTTGACGTCTTGACCTTGTTTAAGAAATACTTGAGCATTTTTTCCGTCACCTCAAAATCGGAAATAATGCCATATTCCAACGGTTTGGAAGCCAGAATATGCGGCGGGGTCTTGCCAAGCATGCGACGCGCCTCATCGCCAATAGCCAAAATCTGATCAGTGCGATTATTAACAGCCACAACTGAGGACTCGGTGATGACAATGCCATGATCCTGCTGGAATACTAAAGTATTACAACTGCCCAGATCAATACCCAAACCCTTATTCAATTTGCCAAAAAACTTTTTGAACACAACGGTTATCAATTACGAATTAATAATTAATAATTTAATTTCTTTGAAATTTCCTTAATCTCCAATAGCTCCACTCTGTCTTCATCTCTTTTTTTCACCTCAATTTTATCCCCTGTCTTCTCACTTACCACCAGGCGCCAGGACAGACCCAAAAGGTCAGCATCGGCAAACTTCTGCCCGGCGGACACATCACGATCGTCAAAAAGGACTTCCAGTCCTTCGTTCGAAAGCTGCTCATAAATTTTTCCCGCCTGTTTGTCCTGTTTGAGTGACAGCAGGTGGACTTTAAACGGAGCAATATTCTCCGGCCAAATAATCCCATGCTCGTCATGATAGATTTCCACAAGAGTCGCCGCCAAACGCGAGATGCCAATACCATATGAGGCCATCAGTATCGGCTGTTTCTTGCCTTTATCATCATTGACATAGCCGTTCATGTCCTTGGCATATTTGTCGCCGAAATTGAAAATATTGCCGACCTCGATGCTTTTGCCTTCTTTCAGTTTGCCGCCGCACCTGGGGCATTTGCCGCCAAGTTTGCCTTCTGCGATCTCGCTGTTTTGGGCAAACTCGCATTTGTCGCAATAAATAATCCTGTCCTCGCCGGCATCAGAAACCACCTGGAACTCATGGCTGAACTTCTTGGTGAAAATTCCGCCTGATGCCTCTACTACTTTTGCCTCAAGACCGAGACGTTTGAAAATTTTGCCGTAGGCGACAATCACCTGCTTATAATAAGCATCCAAATCTGCCTCGCTCAAATGAAAGCTGTAGAGATCTTTCATCATGAATTCCCTACCGCGCATCAGCCCGCCTTTGGGGCGAAGTTCGGCGCGGAATTTATTCTGAATCTGGTAGACAGCAAGCGGCAAATCCTTATAAGAATTGACCAGCCGACGAACTAAGTCATAAATCACTTCTTCGTGCGTGGCAGCCAGTCCGAAATCTTTTTCCGACAAGTCCTTGAACTGGTACATAACTTCTTTGAGACCATCCCATCGGCCGGTTTCGACCCAGATATCTTTGGGCTGTAGAGCGGGCATCAGCATCTCCTGGCCGCCAATAGCATTCATTTCTTCCCTGACCACTGCACAAATTTTTTGTATCACCATAAATCCCAACGGCAGATAAGTATAGACACCGGCCTGCAACATGTCCACATAACCGCCCTGAACCAGATATTTGTGACTAAAAGAGGTGGCATCTTTAGGCGCCGCCTTTAAGGTTTTGGGGAATAATTTTGATTGTTTCATAAATTTGCCGCCCTATAATATGGGCGTATTTTAATATTTTAGAAAAACAAAGTCAAACCCCGAAAATCCTGCCAAATAAACCCCCTTTTTTTGTCTCCAATCCTTGGCTGACTGTACCTGTTTGTTCTCCAATCAAGGACTGCATCATGCCTATAATTCTACCGGCTTCACTGCTTACGACCTCGCTGTCATACTCGCCGCTGTGCGCGCTATAGCCCTTGTAGGAAACCTGCTTTTGATCCAGATGTAGGTTGATTTCCTGGCCATTGACATAGGCGTGAAAGCGCGGATAAATTGCCGAGCCCAAACGCCTGGACCAGCTCTCTTCTGTGGCAAAATGATCATTGACCTGGCCGTAACCGGCGCGGCGGATGACTTCTTTGGGATTTAAATTATTAGCCACCTGGATTTTCATATTTGATAATCAAGCTTGACAAAAAATTATAATTTGCTATAATGGTAATTCTTTCTAAATTAGAACTTTACAACAGGTAGAAAACAAAAGAAGGAGAATTAACTTGCCTAAAAAGAAGGAAAAACTCAAGAAGTTACAGAGACGTCTTTGCCGCAGCGCCTTTCTTCATTTGGAAAGGCAGGTCTTGCGCAGCCGCGATCCGTTTGAAAACGGCAAGCTGATCAGCATGATAGACAAGCTCTGCCTGCGTTTGCTGGCAGTGACGTTAGGGATTCCCCGCAAAAAAGTCACCGACAAATCAGAACTTAATTCTTTCATTTACAAAGCGAGAAAAACCATGAGGAAGGACTACAAAAAGTAAGGAGGAAACATGGCGTATAAATGTAAAACCTTCATTACCACTGCCGGCAATATGACGGGATTAAAAGCTCTGGACAAAGAAATGCAGGAATTCCTTGATCAAGGCCATAAGCCAATCGCTTGCGCCTCCCTTCGCGTGCCAGTCAGCGCTGACAGATCATCTTTCCAAGTCATGCTGTTTTACGAAGACAGAAGTTTATAAAAACAAAACCGACACCATTTTCTACCAAAAGCCGATCCAATACTGAGATGTACATTCGCCACTCTATAACCAGAGTGGCTTTTTTCTCTTACAATCCGATGCTTCTCTTGGCCACGCCAATAATTTTTGCGCCGTATTTGACTACATCGCTATAAGTGATCACCAAAATCAAAAGCATTAGTAGGGCAAAGCCGATATTATGGAAAAAATTTTCCAGTTTGCTGTCTACGGCCTTGCCGCGCACTTTTTCTATCGCCAGAAAAAGAATACGGCCGCCATCAAGCGCCGGAAACGGCAGAATATTTATGATCGCCAAATTCAAAGATAACAGCGCAGTAAACTGCAAGACGTAAATCCAGCCCAGTTTGGCGGCCTGTCCCGTCATCACCGCAATGCCGACCGGCCCGGCAAATTCTAAGCCCACTTTTGCACCGCCGAACATTTGCCCGATTAGCCCGCCAACAGCGAAGATAATGGCAACGAGCCAGGCCCAGGTGGCTCGCGCGCCCTCAACAAGCGCCAGATACCACGGATAGCGCACAATCCCCACATCCACAATGGCCACGCCCAGCCCGACTAAATTGTCTTTTTTAACTATGGTGATATTTTTATCCAATATTACCCCCTCTCTATCAACTTTTACTATAACCGACTGATTTTCTTTTAACGCCAAAAATGTTTGCAGTTCTGTACCAGAATTTATGACCTGACCATCGATACTGATGATGACATCACCGACTTGAATGTCCGCATTTTTAGCCGGATAGCCGTCCAAAACCTCGATCACCTGAACTTTGGCAGGACCAACAAGCTGGCCGCCGCCGATATTATCAGCCGACTGCGGCATGCCGACCATAAAGCCACCAGCCAAAAGCATAATGCACAAAATCACATTCATGGTCACGCCCGCTGCCAATATAATTGTCCTCTGCCAGATTTTTTTATGACCAAAACTGTCCTCATCCTGAGCCGCCTCACCATTCTCGCCTTTGATCTTGACAAACCCGCCCACCGGAATCCAGTTGAGCGAATAAACCATCGGCTCGCCGGGTTGTATCTCACGATTGCCGCTGATCAAATGCCATTTTTTGTCTGCCGAAAGCTGCAAGCCAAAAATCCTCGGCGGCAAACCCATGCCGAATTCTTCTGACTTGACACCGAAAAATCTGGCTGTCAAAAAATGACCAAGCTCGTGTACGAACACGAGCAGGGAAAGGACTAAGATGAAAATTATTATGGTAAGTATCATAGGTTAAACTGTCATTATTTCTTCCTCCTTTTTCTGCATCAGCTCTTTAATCCGATCGTTATAGCCGCTGATTTTCTTATCTAAATCTTCTAATAGGCGGAATTTCTCATCCTCGCCGAACTGCTTATCCTTTTCCGCCGTCATAATCTCCTCTTTGATCTTGTCGCGTATCAGGCGCACGGCGATCTTGGCCTCCTCCGACTTCTGATTAAGCAGTTTGACTATCTCCCTGCGCGATTCCTCAGTCAGGGCTGGCAGATTGATGCGGATCTTATCGCCGTCATTTATGGGATTCAAATTCAGATTCGCCTCAATGATCGCTTTTTCCACTTCCTTAATAATACTCTTATCCCAGGGCTGGATGACCAAGCTTCGCGCATCAGGCACGCCGACGCTGGCAATAGTGTTTAAAGGGTTTAAGATGCCATAGGCATCCACACGCACACTGTCCAAAATAGCAGGATTGGCACGACCTGTCTTGAGCCCGCCAATTTCTCCCTTGAAATGCTCGATCGCCTTGTTAAATTCCTCTAAATGATTATCAATAATAGACATATTTGATTTTTAAAAAATAATTTTATTTGGCTGCCCAGGTTGTCAAGTAACTGACGTTAGGATTAGCCGGACTGATGACCATACCAGTGGTATAACGGTTATAAGGCAATTTAATTGAGGACCACTTAACGCCACCATCGATTGTTTTCACCAGCGAAGAGGCGGTGGTGTAATAGAGTTCAGCACTGTTTTGCGGATTGACTGCCGCCACTAAAATCGCCGTGGTTTTGTTAGAGGGCAGAAGAGTTACTAACTGCCAGGTACTGCCGCCATCAACGGTATGCAATAATCCGGCCTTGGAAACATAAACCAAACCATTAGGCGTGGCCGGGTCATAAATCAACTGGATGTAACTCTGGCTGCCGGAATATGATTTCAAGCCCTCGGCCAAAGAATCCCAGGTCTTGCCGGCGTCTTTGGTTTTCAAAATGCTGTTGCGGCTAGTGCCGACATAAATGATTTTGTGGTTGTTCGGATCAACAATGATATCCATAATTTTATCGCCCTGGACTCGGTCAATGGTCAGCCAGGTATAGCCGCCATCAATGCTTTTCAATATCTCGCCTTCACTAGTGCCTAGATATAAAGTAGTACTGGTGACTGAATCAATGTCTATGGCGGTCAAAAGCACCTGATTCTTCTGATGATAGTAAATATTATTCCAATCACGGCCGCAGTTCACTGTTTTAAATAATTTATTGGCAGTCACGGCATAGATGGTGCACTTATTATGATAATCAACGACCACATCCCGGATATAGCCGGTGTTAAAATTACCAAAGACCTGCCAGGAATTTCCGCCATCCAAACTGTAAAAAAGCCCATTGGCCTCGGTGGCTGCATAAAGGGTAAGAGGATCCTCAGGATCAAGGACTACCTTAACGATGTTTAGGGTGGCCATGGAATAAACCTTGCCCTTGATCGCTGGGATATCTGCTATCTGTGTAAATGTCTTGGCATCATCAGCCGAACGCCAGACGCCTCCATCAAGCCGATTGGCGGCCTGCTGGTTCTGCTGTGGTGCGTTTGGTGTCAGCGTGCAACCGGCCAGCATTACTGCAACCGCACCGATACAGGACATCAAACAGATTTTTTTGAGAGTGGACATAATATTTATTAAATTATAATTTCAATCACCAATGACCAATCACCAATGACCAAAAAATTAATAAAAAATTAAATTGGTCATTGGTCATTTTAAATTGGTCATTGAAATTTTATAAGTTTATCACCAAATTCTCCAAAATATTCTTGCTGGTAAAGTTATAATCCGGGGCCTGGCGCGCCTGGCTGATGAACCAATCGGCTTTGATCAGCATCAGCCACGACAGCTGTCTCAAATTCTTTAATTCCTTATCCGGCTTGAGCTCGGCCAAATTGGCCTCATTAAAATTCTTGACCAACAATATGTCACGCAAGGCCATCTGCCAATTATTCAGCAATTGATTCAACTTAATAATATTTAACGCCTCATCCTTTTCCCAGTCAATAATATTCGCTAAATTTTTCAGACGGCCAGCCAGATTTTCCGTCAATAATTTTATAAAATCAGCCGACTGTTTTTTCGTCTCCAAAAACAACTCATTATCCTCCGCCAGATTGATGGCCGCTCCCGGCCGGCCCAGAGACAAGCGGGTAATCCGCTCCGCCTTGTCCTGGCTCAGGCCGCGACTTAGGAGGCAATCACTAATATCTTCACGCGGTACAGGCAGAAAATTCAAAATTAGTGACCGCGATAAGATTGTCTGTGGCAGACGGCTGATATCCGAGGCGATGAGAATAATGACCGTCTGCGGCGTCGGCTCCTCCAAAACTTTAAGCAAAGAATTGGCCGCATTCTCGTTAAGCGTCTCGGCCTCGTCTATTATCGCCACCTTCCAGCTTTTTAAGAGCGTACCTTGGGACAGCTGAATTTTCAATTCCCTGATTTGATCGATAATTATTTCCTGTCTCCATTTGCCGGTTTTTTCATTAATAATTTTCTTCAGGCGGTAAATATCCGGGTGAGTGCCGCTTTCCACCTGTCGGCAAGCCGGACAATCGCCGCAGGGACGATAGTCGCCCTGGCCCTGGCAATACAGCGTCTTGATAAATTTTAAAGCCACGGTGTGCTTGCCCAAATGCTCTGGCCCGGCAAAGATATAGGCGTGGGAAATCTTGCGGTTTAAAATGGAGGATTTCAAATAACTGACAACTTTTTCATGCCCGCAAACCTCCCATAAGAATTGGCTCTGGCCGCCTGGCGAATCAGATTTCATACGCTTAAATATTAACATAAAACAGCGATTATTGGCAACCCTTGACTTTTTCAAAAACCGTCCCGCAAACGTTGGACGGTTTTCTAATTATTTAATGTCATTGCGAGGAGCTAAGCGACGAAGCAATCCCGTGGCAAAAATACGGGATCCCCACGGTCGGCCGATTACAGCCTCCCTCGGGATGACAGGGAAAATAAGACGTTAAAATCTACAATCTAACTCCAATCACTTCCCTCACCTTCTCCATCTTCTTATCGGCCACTAGTCTCGCTCGCTCGGCGCCGGCTTCCAATACTCCCAAGACATAATCCTTGTCTTTGGCTAATTTCTCCCGCCTGGCTTTAAACGGCGCGAAATATTCCAGAATATTTTTAAGTAAAATCTCCTTGGACTCCTTATAGCCGATTTGTCCTTGCAGATAGCGCTGGCGCAATTCCTCCAACTGGCCGGCAGAAAATAATTTATGATAGGCAAAGACATTGTCGGCTTCGGGATTCTTCTTTTCGCTCACGCCTTTGGAGTCGGTCTTAATAGACATGATTTTTTTCCTAAGCGATTCTTCCGGCTCAAACAGCTCAATGGTATTGTTCTTGCTCTTGCTCATCTTTTCGCCGTCAATGCCCTTGACCGTCATTTCCTTCAAAATAAACGGCTGGGGCAGTTTGAAAATCTTGGAGAAGGTGCTGTTGAATTTATTAGCCAGATCAACAGTCATTTCCAGATGTTGTTTCTGATCCTCGCCCACTGGCACCAAATCCGCGTCATAAAGCAGGATGTCAGCGGCCATCAGCACTGGATAACAGAATAGTCCCATGTTGACTTCTTTTTTCTTGGTGACAGCATCCTTATAGGCATGGGCGCGCATCAAATATGGCATCGGCAAAAGGCAATTAAAAATCCACTGCAACTCGCAGACCTGCGGCACATCCGACTGTTTGAAGATCACAGTTTTTGCCGGATCCAGGCCAATGGCCAGATAATCCAGAAGTAAATTCCAACTATAATCATGCAATTCTTTGGGATTTTTCAATTGATTCAAGGCGTGATAATCGGCGATGAAAATAAAATTCTGGTACTCATCCTGCAGATCGACGAACTGCTTCATGGCGCCGAAATAATTCCCGATGTGCACGCGGTTGGTCGGCTTGACGCCTGAAAGTAAAATTTTTTGGGACATAGTTAGTTTTTTTGTTTTATTATGATTTTCAAAACCTCCTCGGCTGTCCGCCGCCAGGAAAATTCCTTGACGCGAAGCATGCCTTTTTCCCTAAGTTCAGCCTTCAATCCTGCACTATCAAGTATCTTAATTATAGCATCAGCGAGCGCTTTAGGCGAATACGGGTCAATATAATAAGCGACCAATCCGCCTACCTCAGTATGCGGCGCCATGTCGCTCGCTATTACCGGCGTGCCACAGGCCATGGCCTCCAAAATCGGCAGGCCAAAGCCCTCGTATAAAGTCGGGAACAAAAACATCTCTGCCTGCTGGTATAGCTCCGACAAGTCACCACTATCAACATAGCCGGTAATTATCACCTCATTTTCCAATTTGGCATCGGCAATGATTTTTTTTATTTCCTCAAACTGATTGCCACCGCTTCCGGCCAAAACCAGCTGCAAATTGTCGTGCTTGGCGCGAGCCAAAGCAAAGGCCTTGATGATATTGCCGATATTTTTCTTTTTCTCCAGCCGGCCAACATATAACAGATAGGGCTGAGTAATATTGTATTTTTTTAGTATGTCGGGGTTGCCGCCATCAGCAAAAAATTTCTTCTCGTCAAAACCCAAATAAACCACTCTGATTTTTTCTGGCTTAACGCCATAGAGCTCCATTATCTCGCGCTTGGAAAATTCAGAAATCGTTATGATAACATCGGCGCGTTTTTTTATGCGCCACATGGTCAGATCATGATACCAAACCTGGATTGGCTTATATAGCTTGGGAAATCTTTTGAATCCCACGTCATGGACATTAATCAAAATTCTTGTTTGACGAGGAATGGGCAATAAGGGAATGGTGTGTGCCGGCACCAAGAGCACATCAGGCGGGTTTAATAATAATTCCCACCATAACCGGATTTGCGTCCAGAGATATTTCAGCGGCCACTGAAGTACCTTGTCCTGCCAGTTGCTATTCGGCATCCGGCCAAGCTCACCAGCGAGCTTGGTGTTGGTGTATAATAAAAATCTTAAAACCCTGTCATCCTGAGCGGATCCGCCAGCTGGCGGAGAAGCGTGAGGATCCCGTATTTTTGCCACGGGATTGCCACGGTCGCCTTGCGGCTCCCTCGCAATGACATCTAAAGATGTTATTTTCTTCAACTCCTCAATCAAATGCCAAGAATACCACTCAGTGCCGGTCTTGTTTGGTTTGTTGGCGCGCGAGGCGTCAATGCCGATAAGCATAAACTAGTCAGTAGTTAGTAGTAGGTAGTCGGTAGCTAAAAAATTTGGCAACCAAATTTATTTAGTTGCCAGAATACTCCTCTTATAACTCTCCAAATTCTCCAGAGCCACGCCTGTGCCTTTGGCCACGCAATAGAGCGCATCTTCGGCCACATAAGTGGTGATGCCCGTGGCCTGAGTGACTAACTTATCGATATTGCGCAAGAGCGAAGTGCCGCCTGACATTATAATGCCATTGGTAATTACATCGGCGGATAATTCCGGAGGGGTGTCGTGCAGTACGGCCTTGACGGCCGTCACAATTCCCTCGAGTTCTGACTGTATGGCTTCAGTCACATCGTCTGAAGATATCCTGACTGTCTTAGGCAGGCCAGTAATCATGTCTCTACCTTTGACATCAAGATATATTTTTTCTTTCAGATACAGAGCTGAGCCGATGTTTATTTTTACCTCTTCGGCCGTGCGCTCGCCCAGAGCCAGATTATACTTGCGACGGACGAATTCAGTAACGGCCAGATCCATCTTGTTGCCGCCAATTCTAACCGAGGTTGAGGCGACAATGCCGCCCAGGGAAATCACGGCGATTTCCGAAGTGCCGCCGCCGATATCCACAATCATATGCCCCGAGGCCGAGCCAATGGGAATATTGGCGCCGATAGCTGCCACCACCGGCTCCTTGATGATGTAAGCGGCCTTGGCGCCGGAGGCAATCGTGGCATCAATCACTGCCTTCCTTTCGGTCGAGGTAATGCCGGCCGGGACAGCAACCATGACTTCCGGCCGGAACAATCTAATGCCACCCAAGGCCTTATTGATGAAATATCTCAGCATCGCCTCGGTGGTTTTGTAATCGGCAATGACTCCATCCTTAAGCGGTTTTTGCGCGATAATGGTGTCTGGCGTGCGGCCAAGCATTTCCTTGGCCTCAACGCCGACGGCAATGACTTTTTTATCCAAAGCCGAAATCGCCACCACTGAGGGCTCGTTAATCACCACACCTTTCTGAGGTATGTAAACTAATATGTTGGTTGTACCAAGATCAATCCCGATCTTTTTCATAAAATTATTTAATCATTGGCCATTGGAAATTGGTCATTGAAATTTTACACTGTATTCCCTATCCGCCTTCAAATCCTCATCAAAGACCAAATTCCGACCATAAAATGTCGTGGGCAGAATATCGGCATGGTAGGCGGTGATAAGCTGGTCAAATTTTAAATCAATTCTTAATTTATGTCCAGCAGTGCCTGGCTGCTTCTGAACAAATAATGTGTACAGGCCGTTTTGATACATCTTCTTGATATTTTCCGGCAGGCGGTATTCCAGCACCAGTGTTTTCTTTTTGTTGGGATCAATAGTAAAGAAAACTCCAGCCAACTGTTTGTTCAATTCGCTCGATAGGGCGACATCCTTGTTTAAAACTAAATCCTGCTCGCCCTTTTTATCCTCTAAATAGACCCTGGTGAACTGCGTGCCCAGGGGCGTATAAACTCGAGTATAAGTACGATAAGCACTTACCAAATTAGACACGGCCTTAGAGGTGTGCTGGTAAGTAATGGCCAGACGTCCCAGCAGATCACCGCTTCCATCTGGGGATAATACATAATCAACTGAGCGATTCATCACCGCATCGGTCTTTAGTGCTCCCACATTGGCATCAACCACATAAAAGTAATCACCTTCACGATTTTTAACTTCCCCCGACCAATTTTCCGAGGCGATATAGTTCTGCAATTCCGCATCCGCAAACCAGGCGATAATCTGCTTTTCCTCCGTGTCTTTTTTTATTACGCTCCAGAGCCGCATCAGGTCTTGAGGCGGCAGCGCCAGAAGACGCGACAATAGTTCCTTGGTCAAATCGCCAATAACATTTTTTCTGGCTGACAGCGGTATGCCCTTGGCGGCATAATCAACCTCTACCGCCTGCTCCAGAGCCAAGGCGAAATTCTGTTCTGTAAAAGTGACATCACCCTCAGTAATCGGGCCAGTGATTGATAAAAAATTGGCGATAAAATCCGGCGTGATCGCCACGATACCATCCAACTTAAGCGGCGGCAAACCGGCATTGGCTCGCTCTTTCTCCCAAAGTTGATTTATCTCTTTGGCGTCTGTGGACCAATCCGGCGACCAATTAGCATCGCGCAGATACAAATATTTCTGGCTGCTATAAGAAGATAAGGGCAGAGGTACGGGCACAAACATCTTGCCCTCGGACAATTTATCCAAATTATAAATATCATCAGTAAAAACATTAATAATCTCCCCATCGCGAAGTGTAATTACCCCGTAACTGCCGATAAACCCGCCAGTGGGCCGGAGTTCCATGTTATTCTGAAATAAAACCAGGTAATTCTTGGTCTGCCCGGCACCGATCAATTCCGGCAGATATTTAAACAAGGGCAGGGCCAACTCGCTCTGGCTAATGACTTCTGACAGCAACTGGTTGGCAAAAATAACTTTGGTCTTGAATATGCCGGTGAGATCGTTGGTATTGATTGAGGACAGGACAAGCCGGGCGGCCTGGATTTTTAACTTGGCTTTCTCCACTGAATCGCGATTGTTGACTATTGATTGCAAAATCATCTTGCGTCCAGCGGCCGTGGAAAAATTCAATACCACCTCGCCCTCATTATTGGTATTTTGGAGCCCAGAAAAAATCTTGATTATCTCCTCATAGCCGCCAACCAAATCAATTGAGGCGGTAAGCATTTGATCAATACTATGGCTTGTCTTGTTGATTTGCGGCACATACAAAATCAGTCCCAATTGACTGGACCTATATTTTATCGCAGTCAAGTCATCTCGGGTGGCGGCCAAGTCAGCCAAGAGTTTTGTGGGGCTGCCCAGGCCAGACCCATTAATAATCAGGCCGGCTCGATTATTTAGGGACTTAACATGACGATAAATCTCATAGCCATTAGTCACCAGAGGAAACAAAATAATAGCCAGAATAATAATCACCACGCCGACGATTGCCAAAATCGGCGGCCAAAAAGACTTGGGACGGCTGATTATACGATGGTTGCTGACATAATCCTGCCAGCCATTTTTTTTGTCATCAAACATAAGTTGAAATTTCAATAACCAATAACCAATTTCCAATGACCAAAAGATAATAAATAAAATTGGTCATTGGTCATTTTAAATTGGTCATTGCAATTTACCGATAGTACTTAATCAGATACCTAATCCAGTCAAGAATATGAATCCAAAAAATTTTTGAGACGAGGCCGCCCTCGGCGGATTCGCGCTTGTGATAATGAATTATGTCGCAATCAGCCAGGTAATAAACCGGCAGTTTGTTTTCCCAAAATTTTCGGCACAGGGCGACATCGCCGAAATATAAGAATAAATCCTCGTCAAAACCGCCCACTTGACTCAGGGCACTGGCGCGAACCATCTGGCAAGAGCCCAAAATCCAATCAACAGTACGAGTTTCCTGATGATCAAAATCCTCCATTAGATAATAACGCAACTCTTTTTGCGCAAACTTAAATCGACCCAGCATAGTTCGGCGGTACAAAGGCGTTAGCAAATGCGGAAAACGCATGCAAGACAACTGAATTGAGCCATCAGGATTCTTAAGGCGGGGGCCGACTAATGCCGCCTCTGGATGTACTTCCATAAACCGATACATCTTATCAATAGCATCATCTAAGATGGCGATGTCAGTGTTTAAAATCAGGATATATTTGCCGCTGGAATTTTTGATGCCTAAATTATTACCCCTTTGATGGCCTAAATTTTTATCACTGGCAATCAATCTGACCTGCGGGAACATCTCACGTACTAATTCCACTGAGCCATCGCAAGAATTATTATCAACAACAATAATCTCAAATGCAACAGTCGGCGAATAGGCAAAAATACCCTTGAGGCACTGCTTGAGGAGCCCGCGAGTTTTGTAATTATTGATGATAATGGAAATCTCCATAGTTCTAATTAAACCACTTCCTCACCGCTTCTGCCGTCAATTTTGCCGAGCCCAAGACCTGCCGTCGTTTAGCCCTTATTTCCGGCAAAAGCTTAACTACATCCACCCAGGCATAAAGGTCGGCTGTCTCGAAAAATAACAAATAAATAATTTTTTTTAGCTCTAACCAAAAAATCTGCGGCGCAAAAATCAGTAGGTTGCTTAAAAATTCATTCTCCAAAAGCATGAGTAAGTGGTTGCGGTAAGAATAATATTTGGCGATACGACTTTGACGACGGCGATTATTCATTAGTTGAGGGATATTTTGCCGATCGCTGCCAGGAAAAGTCCGCAAATGATAGGCAATGGCCCGAGGCAATAAAAGAGACCGCAGACCTAAAAGACGCAAACGCCAGGCCAAATCCACATCCTCCTTATAAAAAAAGAAAGTGCCATCAAAATAATCGCCCTGGCTGTGATACTTGTCCGTTAAAGCCACTTGTTCCAGCGCTTCCCGCCGAAACACAACCAAAGCGCCGCTATGGCCGAATACTTCTTGCTGATCGATTGCTCGCTGGGATTCCTCACCCGCGAAAAGCTCCACGACACGATGGTTTTTCAGCACCTTAAAACCGCAACTATCAATTAGATTGGTTTTCTCCATCTCCCCCACTTCAATATTCAACCAATTTAATTTAAGCAACTTGCCGCCAAAGACCTGATAACTCTGCCCTGCCTCGCTTTCGGCGACGGTCATAATCTTCTCCAACCAATCGGGTTCCAGCACGATGTCAGGATTGCACAAGACCAGATAAGGCGACTTGAACAGCCGAATTCCCTGATTATTGGCTTTGGCAAAACCGAGGTTCTTATTATTCTCTATCACGCTGACCATGGGATAATTGCGGCGGACAAACTCGACCGTGCCATCAGAGGAATCATTATCAATCACCACTATTTGAAAATCTCGATTGGTCTGCCCCAAGAGCGAATTCAAACAGCTGGGCATAAATGCCCGGCTATTGCGAGTGACAATAATAAAAGTTACTTTTACACTTGTCATATTTTCTTCTCCGTCACCCAAAAACCCAACCGCCACTTGCCGCCCAGCATCAGACGCGTCTGCGAATCAACCGCAGGAATTGAGCCGAAAATGATCATGGTGACCGGGAATATTATCCACTGAACCACCATGATCAAATAATTAAGAATGGATTTTCCCTCTGGTTTTTGCGGCAAAATGAGAGTGTACAAGATGGCATTCAAAATCAGGCCCACCATGCCGATGGTCATCAGCCGCTCCAAGGTAATGGGCGCATTCTGAATAAAAGCAGTGGCCTTGTCAGCGCTGGAAGCCAAAGCCAGAGGCAGGCGGCCGATGACCAAAATTAATAGCGGCGCAGTCGCCCAAGAGTACATGCCTTCGCCCTGAATCCAAAAATATCTCATACGTTGTTTAAGCGGTATCCTGGTATTTTTATCTTTGCCAAAAAAATTATCCCACATCCAGGGGAAATGCTCCACGCCCCAGGCCCAGCGCCGCATCTGCTTATACTGATTGACCAGCGACTGCCAGAATTTGCCAATATAAACCGTGTCCATGGAGACAGTCATAAACATGGGCACCACCTCGTAGTCGCCGTTGTAATATGCTATGGCCTGCAGGCAGATACGGCTATCCTCGCTGACGATGGTCTTGTCATGCCCGCCGACATCCATAATCATCTTAAAGGGCATGGAGTGGCTGGAAAAAGTAAACAGCCGTTCCGGCCGCGACATATCGGTCAAGAGCCAAAAAGTCGTGGCGCAGGCGACAACGCGGATAATGGGATTGGACTGCCAGACATTATTATTGTATAAGACCAGCGGCTGATAGCTGGCATGAGTGGGACTATGATGCGTCAGGTATTTGTATGCCAGGCAAGCGAAATACTGGGGATGCGGCAGGGTCTCGATGTCAAAACAGGAAACTATGATATTTTCATAAGGCAAGCCCTCGCCATCAATGTACTCTTTCAATTTTTCTTCCTGATAATGGACATTAGAACCCTTGCCCGGCAGCTCATCAGGCCGGCGCGGATGCACTGTAATGAGCAACTTCTTGAAATTACTCTCATAGCGAACGCTAATTTTTTCAGCGATGACAAGAAAATTATCCTTATCCCCTTCTTCGCCGCCCAAAACAACAATCATCCTATCATGGGGATATTTCGTCTTAAGTAGTTCTTCAAAAGTGCGCTCCACCACCTCATATGGCTCCTTATAAGTCGGCAGAGTGATAACCTGCCAATAATCCAGATAATTCCTCGGTAGCTCCCTCAGTTTGGCAAACCAGTCAATTTTTATATCGCGACGGAATTTATACCAAGAAATAAACATCCAGACCATCATGTAAAAAATCCTGATGATCCAATAGACGGAAAAAATTAAAATGAAATAAACCGCCCAGAGCGGCTTAAGAACAGACAAAATGACGGCCAAAATAAACGTCAGCCAGACGCTAGCGGCAGGAAATATCTCGGCTATACGGTGGGAATTTATTTTCATAATCTGGATATATCATAACATTATTGACCATAAAAAATCAAGATACTTTAATGCCAAGTATCTTGATTTTTCACAACCCTATAATTTAAATCATCTTTTTAAATTCCTCTTCGCCGATAATCTTCACGCCCAACTTTTTTGCCTTGTCAAACTTAGAACCGGGATTTTCCCCGGCCACAACAAAGTCAGTTTTTTTGCTGACTGAAGATGAGACATCGCCGCCGAAGACGCGAATTTTTTCCTTGGCCTCTTCGCGGCTAAAACTGGACATTTCTCCCGTCAAGACAAAAATCAAGCCCCTTAGCTTATGGTTTTTAACCGACGCTTCAGGCAAAATAATTTCCACGCCATTCTTGTCCAGCTCTTCAATTAATTTCCTATTCTGCTTGTTGTCAAACCAGTCCTTGATGCTTGAAGCGACTTTCTCACCAACTTCCCTAATTTCCTGCAATTGTTCGATTTTTATTTTATCCATTACAGACAAGATATCTTGAGGAGATATTTTCTTTTTCGTAATTCGTAATTCGCCCGCCTGTAACGCTTCGCGTAGCGATGCGGGCAGGTAATTCGTAATTGACTGTGCCAGCAAGATCGCCGTCTCCTCGCCCACATGCCTAATACCCAGAGCGTTAATAAACTTTGCCAGAGGAATTTTTTTTGTTTTCTCAATCGCAGCTACCAAATTCTCCGCCGACTTTTCCGCAAACCGCTCAAGCGGCTCCAGATCATCTTTAGTTAACAAGAACAAATCAGCCGGCGTCTTGACCAAATCCTCGCGCTGCAGCTGTTCCAGAATTTTCGGGCCTAAGCCGGCAATATCAAATCCCGCCCGAGAGACAAAATGAATCAACTCTTCAATCTGCTGGGCATAGCAATTTTTGTTGGTACAATAATAAGCCACCTCGCCAGATTTTTTCGCCACCGACGAGCCACAGACAGGGCAAAGTGATGGCATCTTGAATTTTTTCTCCCTACCAGTCCGCATTTTGGGCAAAACCTGAACGATGTCAGGAATCACATCGCCGGCTTTCTGCAAAACTACAGTGTCGCCAATTCGCACATCCAGACGGTTGACCTCGTCTAAATTATGCAAAGTCGCGCGCTTGACGACTGAGCCGTAAAGCGGCACCGGCCGCAAATGCGCCACTGGCGTTAAAACGCCTGTCCGGCCGACTTGCACCTCAATATCCTCCACCACTGTTGTCACCTGCTCCGGCGGAAACTTGTAAGCCGCGGCCCAGCGCACTAATTTTGCCGTCCGACCCAAACGTTCCTGCAGTCGCAAATCGTTGACTTTTAAGACAATACCATCGATTTGATAGGGCAAATTGTTGCGATATTCCTGCCAGTGCTTGAAATATTTTAATGTCTCGGCGACACTTTTTACTGCCTGCCAATACGGATTAACTTTAAAGCCCAGCTCCGCTATTTTTTTCATAATGTCGGCCTGGGTCTTTAAGCCATACTTAAATGGCTCGTAAATCGTCCACATATAAGTGTCCAGATCGCGGCTGGCGGCGACTTTAGGATCAAGCTGGCGCACTGTGCCGGCCGCGGCATTGCGAGGATTAGCGAAGAGCGGCTCGCCTTTTTTTTGTTGTTCTCTGTTTAATTTTTCTAGCGACTTTTCCGGCATATAAACCTCACCGCCAACCTCGATATCCAGCGGTTCATTCAATCTGAGCGGCACACTGCCGATGGTCCTGATGGTATGCGTTACCACCTCACCAGTAACGCCATCGCCGCGAGTCACACCCTTGGATAATAACCCTTTTTCGTAGATAAACGACATGTTCAGCCCATCAATCTTTAATTCGCAGACATACTCTATGTCTGACTCAGCCGGCAAACCTAAAAAGCGTTTGACTTTCAAGTCAAACTCCTTAACCTCTTCAAAAAAAAACAGATCATCAAACGACCACTTGGGAATCTTGTGGCGGTATTTGGCGAATTTTCCCAGCGCCTTGCCGCCAATCCTCTGCGTCGGCGAATCAGGAGTAATAAATTCAGAAAACTGCGCCTCTAATTTCTCCAGTTCATCCTTCAAGCTGTCGCGAGCGGCATCGGAGACAATCGGCTTGTCCAGGACATAATAGGCATAGTCAACCTCGCGAAGCTGCTTCTTGATGATGTCAATCCTTTTTTTGGCTTCAATTTTATTCATAATCCTTAATTGTCCTTGGTAATATCCTCCTGCGAGAACAAGACAAAGCCCAGCAGTCCGGAGGAGGGATCAAACGGCACAATCTGTGCAATAATATTCTGCTCTGACTGGTTGTATTTGCCATGTGAGTTGATGGTTAAATTGTTAAGGCCCTGCATGTCTTCTGTGTCACTACTACAGTCAGAGCTATCATAGGCCTTGACAATTAAATGATCAACAAAATCATCATTACTGGTTCCCAAAACCTTGATCTCGACCGAATAATCAGAAATAACCCCATCATTGCGCGTCTTAGTACTATCAGCTATGTCAGTATTTTTTAATTGATAACATCTAGCAAAATTTCCATTACTTTCATAGTCATCAATTTCTATAGCATCAGTATCAGTTAGGTAAACCAGGGGTCCGCCAGGTTCAAGTGCTTGCTGAGGGGATAACTGCGTCAGTTTTACTTCTAACTTTGGAGCGGTCTCATCGCCCTTATACCACTCGACAGAAAAACTACCAGTCGAATTAGGGTTAACTGACAATCCTCGGTTCAAGACGAAAAACTTAACGCCCTGGCCGCTGTACAAACGTTGGCGCAAAATTGTCCGTTCAAAATCAGTCGAATCAAGAATATTCCAAAGTCCACGGGATTGAAACAATTGTATCGCGACATCGGAGCGCAAAGTTTTTAATGCCTCCGCTGGCTGGGTCGATTGTATCGAATCCTTACGCAGCAAATAAAGCGATTCTTCCATACCGGCATCAGCGCCATAATAGGCAATAATCGAATCGTCAATGGCGCGCGCCTTGTTGATATCATTAATAACCAAATAGGAAAGACCCAGGGCGATGGTCATAAAAACCGCCATAAGGATCAAGGTAAAAACCAGCACTACTCCCCCCTGATCTGCTCTTATTTTTTTAAATTGGTCATTGGTCATTGGGATTTGGACATTGCAATTTTATTTATACACACGACTTGATATCGTCGTTTGTAAAGTCAAGGTTTTCTGATATACGGCCTGGACGCTTTTATTTTTCAAAACCAATAGAATGGTAACGCGGGGCTGCTGCTCTGGTAAACTTTGAGTTGGCGTCACCAAAAACTTGGCTGATTCGACTAATACCTGATCGGAATTTATCGGCCCCTCTAAGCCATTCTTATCTAATTTAATCGTCTGAGAACCACTATCAAAAATAATACTTACAACATCTCTTGATTCATCAGGTTGGAATACAAGAGTTGATGCCAGGCCAGAACCATCGGAACTAGTAGCATCATAATTTAATTCTCGACTACGAATTTCCTTGGCTATTTTTTCCAAAATATAACGTCCCTCATTCTGCAAGGAGGCTATATTGGCTGTCTGTTGCTGCAAATTATTGACATTTAAAAACACCACTGAGGAAACAGCCACAGTAATGGCAAAGACACCCACTGTCACCAGCATCTCTACAAGAGTAAAGCCAGAGTTATTTTTAATTTTTAATTGGTTATTGGTCATTGAAATCAAAAAATGGTCACTTCCAATTATAAAAATTATCTTCAACAATCGAGCGCCTTTGCTGTCCTCTGACAAACCAGCTGACAGTACTAACAACATTAACGCCGATTTTCAAAGAATCAACCGGACAGTCATCACCAGCATCCAAGATCTGATAACTATCATGGCTGTTATCATCACAAATTAAATCTTGCGGATTATTGTCAACGCAACAAATATTATTTAATGTTATTTGCCTTTTAAAAGGCGTTGGCGAACCGGCATTAATATTAGTAAAAAAACCATCAGTGTTGTAATAAAGCTGATCATGATCTGCGGCACCTAAAGTAGGGTTTTCATCATCAATAACACTGTCATAATTGACGCTGAATGTCCCCGGCTCCAAACCCTCATCCCAGGGCCAGATGAGAACCTGCGGATCAGTCGTCGGCTGATTGGCCGCACTCTTAAGCCAGTTAGAATCCCTGATGCTCCTGACCACCTCAATACCTTCACGCGCCAAATTAACGCCAACGATTCTCAGTTCGGCTTCCCTCTCGGCACTGAAGTTAACATAAAAAAGCGACCAGACCGAAAACAGGCCGATCTCGATAATGGCAATGGCCACAATCAGCTCCACCAAGGTCTGACCTCGATTGTCACTCTTGACTTTCATAATTAGGGACAAGCGCCTGAGGCCAAATTTATCCGGCCGGAAATGGCATTAAGATCAAGGCAAAATATTAAAGAGGTATCCTCTGTGGAAATTTCAAAAGAGGCGATATCATTATCAGTAGTGGGCACAAAACTCATTTCTCCACGAGGCGGAGAAAAAGCCACGATTAAAGAATTAGATATTGGACTTTTAATACTAATACCGATACCCGGCAGGGAAACATTACTAAAGGAAGTGTCATCAGCCAAGAGCGAATACGAGCAATGGCTAATATCGCAGTTAGTAATAGAAAATTTATACTGGGCTGGCGTCGAACCATTGACTGCCTGACCGGTCAGAGCCATATTTTGCACCTTCTGAAGAGCCAAGACCAAGTTCTGCGCCTGATTCTTCAATTCCTGCGCCTTCTCATTATTGTGATAGCTGGCAACCAAAAAAGTGCAGAGCAAGGCAAAAATAGACAAGCCAATCAGCAGTTCCATCAAAGTAAAGCCCCTTTTGTCTGAATTAAAAATCATAATAAATTAAGATACCAGCCGACTAAATTATTACCCCAGAACAAAACGACTAAGGCAGCTGGAGCCAGAAATACGCCAAAAGGAATCTGGGTTTGGGGCGTGGCTTTCTTAAATATTAATAAAATCAAAGCTACCAATGCGCCCCCCAGATAGGCCACAAAGAGAGAGGCCAGAACAAGCGGCCAGCCCAGAAGCGCGCCCATTAGCGCCCCCAGCCGCACATCCCCTCCTCCGACCCAAACGCCACGTGATAAAAAATACTGCAAAGCAAAAAACCCGCCACCGACGACTAAACCAACTATTAAAAATATCCAAGAGAAACCAACTAATAAATTCAAGCAAAAAATAATCACTATTGACGGTATAGCCACCTCGTCAGGAATAGTCATGTACAGCCAATCAGAAACGAAAAGTATGATTAAAACGGCAATCGCTAAAAAGTCACGGAATAATAAAATCGATAAGCGGTAATCGGTAAGCGGTAATCGGTAATTATTTACTTCTATAACGTAAGCCAAGACAAATAACAATCCCGTCGCCAGTTCCACTATGGGATATTGCCAGGAAATTTTTTTGTTGCAATAGCGGCAACGGCCCAAAAGTAAAATAAAACTTAAAATCGGGATCAAGTCCTTCGCGGCCAAGACATGCTGGCAGTGCGGGCACTTTGATCGGCCCATAATGATGGACTCATTGCTGTGCAGTCGGTAAATGGCGGCATTTAAGAAGCTGCCGATGATTAAGCCAAAGAGGAAAATAAATAAAATTAACATGTTATTTTTTGTCATCCCGAGGGAGGCCGTAATCGGCGACCGTGGGGATCCCGTATTTTTGCCACGGGATTGCCACGGTCGCTTCGCTCCCTCGCAATGACATTTTTTAGTTATCTCTTCACCCCCTCCTTGGTCAGAATATACTTGCCCGGCCCTAAGCCCCCAATACCGGCCTCAAGAGAAAAAACAATTTGAAAATCGTCAGTTGATAAGTTGCCGACTGTGTAGCGGTAATCGCCGGAATTGATCGGGTCGTTGATATTATCAATGGTGGCATGGCCGACTTTCTGGCTCAGGCAATCGCTTAGGGTTCTGCCAACATCGCAACCGGGAATGACATAAGTGCCGTTTTTAAAATAATAGGTGCTTAAAATATTCTGCCAGATCTTAAGGTCTGCCAGGCGCTGGTAGTCGCGAATCTGCGCAGAAGCCAGATAAATCCAAAAACCCAAGACCACCACCAGGATGGTAAAAATTACCGCATAAAGAGTGATTTTAAACTTGGTCTGACGAAGCATAGTTGGCTACATTATATCATAAAATAAACCAAAACAAAACCTCCTGAAGTCAGTACTTAAACTTCAGGAGGTTAAAACTAACCTCATCTATTAAGGATTACATTTGCCACCACCAGCACCGGTTGTCGGAGCAACGGCCACATAACCTCTAAAGCCTTGCGAATCAGCACAATAAATATCACCACCTCGACTCCCTGGATTACCAGTGGTACAGGCATCAGACCAAAAAGCCACATTAGTATAAGGAGTGCCATCAGTATTATGTGTCTCATTCCAAGCAGCAGTAGCACAAGGAACGACACCCAACTTAGTTTGGATTAAGGGAATATCAATATTAGCATCCCAAGGTGTTGTTCCATCGCTATTAACATCACTAGCACGATCCAACTCTAACTGGGTTGAGGCGGTGGTAATATTTGATGAAACTTTGGCATCATTGGCTTTTTGCCTGGCATCGCTTAAATAAACGATGGCAATGGAAGACAAAATACCGATAATGGCGATGACCACCAATAATTCAATTAAGGTAAAACCTTTCTTATTCATAAATTTCGCTTAATTTATTAAATTTCTATTCTTTCCCACTCGCGAGTGGATAAAAAAGGAAAGAAGATCTTGGCCAAACTGCGAGCGACCTTTAGTAAGCTTGTCCACAGACCTATACTAAGTAATTGTAGCATGGAATCATGAAAACATTAAATCATGAAAACATTAAAACATTAAATCATTAAAACATTAAAACATGGAACAGAAGATATAATAATCAAGATACAATAATCAAAAAATTATGAAGGGCTAGATGGCGGAGGAGAGCTGCCACATCGGCAGGATGACTGCGGCCACAAACAAGCCCACTGCCACGCCTAAAATAATCATAATCACCGGCTCAATGATATTAGACAGATTCCTGACGGTGTTATCTATCTCGCGGGCATAAAATTCTGCAATCTTCCCCAAAATCTCCTCTAACTTGCCCGACTCTTCGCCAACACTGATCATTTGCGTTACCACTAGCGGTATGAATGGGCCTGACAGACCTTCCGAAATCGGATTGCCCTCATCAACGGTTTTGGCGGCCTCCACCAGAATCTGCTCATAGACGACATTATCCACCACTTCCTCCACCACCTCCAAAGCCACAGCAATGGGCACGCCGCCCTTGATCAAGGTGGCAAAGCTCAGGCAGATGCGGACCACATAAATATCCTGATAAATCTTGCCAAAAATCGGCAATTGCAATTTCAGCTTATCAACTATGGCTCGGCCCTGAGGCGTCCTGGTCCAATACACCCAAAAGACAATAGCCACCGCAACCAAGATCAATATCAGCCACCAAAAATATCTGACAAAATTTGAAATATCAATCAAGATAATGGTGATTAACGGCAGGGGCGTGCCTGAGGCAATCAAAATGGCAGTAATATTAGGAATGACAAAGGCCACAACAATAAAAGCAACCACTACCAGCACCACCATAATAAAGGCCGGATAAATCATTGCGCCGCGAATTTTTGCTGTCAGATCATAGTCCTTTTCCCGCTGATCAGCCAGATAATTCATCACCTCAGACAGGCGGCCGGAGGTCTCGCCCGAGAGGACAATTTTGATATAAAATTTAGAGAAGACATCAGGATAAAATTCCATGGCGGAGGATAGCATGCTGCCGCCGTCAACCTCATCAGCCACGCCGGAAATGATATTGCGGAAATACTCGTTCTTGGTCTGGCGCACCAAAATACGCAAGGCCCGCACCAGGGGCATGTTGGAATCAAGCATCACTGCCAATTGGCGGAAAAACACCACCATGTCTTTGCCCGAAACGCGATTGAGCAAAAAAGAATTCAACAGATAAACATAATAATTGCGCGGTTTCTGGCTGATGTCTAAAATCGCCAATTTTCTGGATAACAAAATCGATGCCGCCGCTTCCTGATTGGCGGCATCAATTGTTCCTTCGATATTCTCGCCGGACTTGTTCCTGGCTTTGTAATAATAAACTGCCATGATTTAAATGGATTAACGCAATAAATTCTCTAACAATCTGGGGTCAACAGTATAGGCCAGGGCATCTTCGCGGGAAATATCTCCGGACTTAACTGCCTCAGCCAGGGCCTGATTGAAAGAAATCATCCCCTCCCGCCTAGAGGTCTGAATCAAATTATCCAACTGGCTGACCGAGCCGCGAGATATGATCGAGCGGGCTGAATCGTTGACCAGCAAAAGCTCGAACACGGCCTTGGAACCGCCGCCGATGCGGGGAAAGATTTTCTGGCAAATGACGGCCCGAAGCGCGCTGGCTAATAAATCCCGAATGCGCTCCTGATCAAAACTGGTATAATAATCCAAAATCGAAGAAATGGTCTTGGCGGCCGAATCCGCCGAGGTGGTGGTAAGAACAAGAGAATTGCCACTGGCGATTTCCAAAACCCGAGGAATGATTTCCGGCTCGGACATCTGCTCCAAAAACAGCACGTTACCGTCTTCCTCCTGAAAATACTTGAGAGCATCGACGTAGGAATTGGTGTCGCGACCCACTTCCCTCTGTTCAATCACGCTCAAGTTATTGGTAAAAACATATTCAATCGGATCCTCAATGGTCATGATATATTCCTTACGCGTGCGATTGATCTCCTCGATCATGGCCGCGGCTGTGGTGGAACGACCCGAGCCGAACGGTCCGGAAATAATAATCAATCCATGACGCGACTCGGCCAGGCGTTTGATCTGGCCGTCAATGGCTAATTCGGCCAGAGTGGGAATCTTGGCTGAAACATAACGCAAAGTGGCCGACAGAAAACCTCGCTGATGGAAGATGTTGATTTTAAATCGAAGATTCTTGTCAAAATTATAAGAAAAAATAATTTCTTTCTCTTTGTCCAAAACCTGCTTTTGTTCCGGCGAAAGTAAATCCACTACCATCTTTTCCAGAAAATCAGCATTGATGACGCCATAATTCTCCAGGTATCTTAAATCCTGGCCAATGCGCAAAATCGGATAATTGCCAACAGACAGGTGCAGATCCGAGGCGCCCAGCTTTACCCCCTCCATTAAGACATTTTTGATAAATAAACTCTGGCTAGTATCCATAACATTATAAAATATCAAATGTCGTATCGAATGTCATCCCGAGCGAAGCCGCGAAGCGGCGTAGCGTGGGGATCCCGTATTTTTGCCACGGGATTGCTTCGTCGCTTCACTCCTCGCAATGACAATTAATATACTAACCCACAAGCTTCTTGATCTTCTCCACCACTTCCGAGGGCATGAAATGGGCTTTGATCAAATAATCATTGGCACCCAGCTTCAAGCCCTTTTCCACATCGGCCTTCTGGCTCAAATTGGTTAAAAGCAGTACTGGCGTGTCCTTGGTCTTGCCCCCAGAACGCAACTCCTTGAGGATGTCAAAACCGCTCAATTTCGGCAAAACCAAATCTAACAAGACCACATCGGCCTCGCCCTTCTTGGCCATCTCCAGTCCCTTTTCGCCATCATAAGCCACAGCGACTTTAAAACCCTCCAGAGTAAATTTAGTCTTATACAAATCAGCCAAAAAAACGTCATCCTCGACAATTAAAATGCTAATGGGTTTGGGTTTGGGCATAATATTATTTTAAATTACAATGACCAATTCATAATGACCAATGACCATTTTAATTATTATTTTATTTTTGGTCATTGTTAATTGGTCATTGGTGATTGAAACTTTAAAGTTGTGTCACGCGCATCACCTCATCCACAGTGGTCTCGGCTTTGAGCGCCTTGACCAGGCCATCCTGCATCAGGGTGATGAACTTTTGCTTGGCTAATTGACTGGTAACTGTCTGCGAATCGAACTGCTCCTTGGCAATAATGTCTTTCATCTCCTGGCCAACCTCAAATAACTCGCTAATGACTGTCCGGCCGACATAGCCGCTATTGCCGCAGGTCTTGCAACCAATACCATGGTAGAATTTAATCTCTGGCATTTTACCCTCCCAATATTCTTCAGGGATGTGCATAAGTTCTTCCTTAATCTTATCAAGTAAGGCGGGGGGCAGAATTTGCTCTTTCCTGCAATCCGGGCATAAGCTCCTTACCAGGCGTTGCGCCATCACCAGATTCATAGTAGAGGCCAGAAGAAACGGCTCGGCCTTAAGATCAATCATGCGGGGAATCGCTCCCCAGGCATTATTGGTATGCAGAGTGGAGAAAACCAGATGCCCGGTCAGACCCGCATGGATTACCAGCTCGGTCGTCTCCCGATCGCGGATTTCTCCCACCATGATGATATTGGGATCCTGGCGCAAGATCGAGCGCAAGCCCTCGGCAAAAGTAAACCCCACCTCGGGATTGATCTGCGACTGATTGACGCCTTCAATTGAATACTCAATCGGATCTTCCAGGGTGGTGATATTAACTTCCTCGCTTCTGATGATATTTAAAATGGAATAGAGGGTGGTAGTTTTACCTGAACCGGTCGGTCCAGTCAGCAAAACAATGCCGAAAGGCCGAGTGATATTGCGTTTGATGATGACAATATGATAAGGCGAAAATCCCAACTGTTCCAGAGTGGGGATACCGGCTGAAGTGTCTAAGACGCGAATAACGACTTTTTCGGCATTGAGCATGGGCAAGATCGAGACGCGCAAGTCCACATCTATGCCATCCATGGTTAATCTAATTCTGCCATCCTGGGGAATCCTGGTTTCGTCCAGGCGCAGATTGGCCATGACCTTAATGCGGGAGACGACTGCATTATGCAAATATGAGGGCAGGGTCAGAGAAGTATGCAAAATGCCGTCCACACGATAGCGCACCATGCTTTCAGCCCGGCCTGGCTCAATATGGATGTCTGAGGCCTTACCCTCGATGGCATGTCGAATGATCACAGAGACAATCTTAGCCACCGGCGCCGATCTGACGCTTTCGCTGAACTGTTCGGCGGGTGTGGAAGCGGTCGCCTCTTCCCTGACCGCGAATTTCTCTTCGGCCAGTTCCAGAGCTGAGGTCAGTTCCTTGGTATAACCAACCGATCCCCTGGAGAGACGCCGGAAATCATTTATGGAAATCGCGTAATAAGTCACCTGCCAATGATTATCCTTGGCCAGAAAATCAACGGCCTCATGAGCAAGAAAATTACCGGGATCCACCAGGCCGACCTTGACCCGATTATCCTGGGAGTCAAAAATCAGCATCTGGTAATTTTCCATCACCTTGGGCGGCAATAAATTCAAAACGGCCGGGGCCACAACCTGGCCAGAGAGATCAGCCACCGGCAAATTAAAAATCTTGCCTTTGATGGCGGCAAAATCTTTGTCCGAAAAAATTTTTTCGTCAACAAATACCTCCTCCAGGGTTTTGCCAGATCGCTCGGCCTTGACCACGATATCATTCAACCTGGCCTCGTCAATCAGATTCTGCGACAAGAGATAAGTTTTGACCTTTTGCACATACGGAGATTCAGCCATAAAAATCTATCATTAATACTACATTTAATAAAAATTAAAACACTGGTGCACAATCAGGCGGCGTTAGCGGCATGACCAAAGCTGTTGATGAGCCCTTGCGGCTGAAGGGATCGCCGCGATCAGCGCTCAGACCGACAGAAGCAATCGGCCACTGACCGCAACTTTTCAGCCCGCCAACCGCTTTCAAAGTCGCCTGGCTGACAACCTTAAACTGCCCCAGCCCGGAATTAAAGGTTGGTAAGGGCTTGCTACCGCTTAATAGGAAATAATACATAAGATAGGCAATGCCCAAAAGAATCAAAATAGCCACAATAAAACTGAATCTGGGAGTTTGGCGATTTTTTCCATCCATAATCAGGATTTATTATAATAATAAACGACTAAATTCAAATCATAAGTTGGAGAGGTATTGGCAAAATTAAGCGAGTAAGTGTCAAGCATCATCACTGATGATTCCAGAAGCTTTATCAGTTCTTTAAGCTGCGTATAGCCGCCGCCCGTGACCTGCAAATGGATCGAGATCCGGCCCAGATCATCCGGCTTGGCCTTATTGGCACTGGCCTTGGCCTCGTTAAAATCAATATTATTAACAATGAAACCGGCGTGATTAGCCAAGGAGGTGAGCTGTTCAACAATTGAAGAAAAATCCGGCTTTTGCGGCAAGGCCATGTCTAGTAAACGTTCATCCTGCGGGGTCAATTGATAAAGCTGGCTGGAATAGCTCTTGGCATTGGACAATTCGGTCTCGGCCAGGGCAATATCACTATCCAAGCCACCCAACAAATCCCAATTCTGCCGATAAACCGTCAGGGGATTTTTAATAATTAAGAAATAACCCAACAACAAGACAATGATGGCAAGACCTAACAGTATCGGCCGGCGAAACCGATTAAAGAATATTCTGGTCATTTGACTGATGTAGTTTCTCTCCATAATTATTAATTGTTTTTTATCCCTATCTGTTATTTGATCTGTTTAAATACCTGATCATTAAGAACTAGACGCAATTGAAAGCTCACGCCCAGGACACCGATCTTGTCCGCAGAATAAAGCTGGGCATTGGTAACCCTGGCATCCTTGACAAACTCCGAGGCATCACGAAGCACTGCCAACTCCTGGGACAAGAGGTGGTAGTTATCAGCCACCCCAGGCAAAGTCAGAGTACCCGAGGTATCTGCTGTCAGATTGGTAAAATATATGCCATCAAGAGTATATTTCTCCAACAGGCCGAAAAATTTACTCCAGAAAATTTTTTCATCTAAGATATTTTTGATTGCGGCTACTCGATCAGCCAGGGAATTGTTTTCTTTCTCCCGAACAATATAATCGCCAATCTGCTTGGTCAGCCCATCCAGCTCGGCCTGTCTATCAATTAGTGTCTTTTCTATATCGCGCTCCAGGAAAAACAATGTTCCATAGCCAGCGCCTACCACCAGAACGCAAATTACCACCGTCAAAACAATGGCCGCGATCTCACCACCAAATCTGCCCGTGGTTTCTCCTAATAATTCTTGGGGTATTAAGTTGACATTAAAGCCAAAGGGCTTAAACTTGGGTGCCAAATGAAATGAGCCAGGTTTTTCCTCGGTCTTAATCGGCTTCGGACTGACTGCCGGTTGCGGCCGAACTAGTTCGGCTTTTTTGAGTTCTGGTCGGGCTGAAGGAGTGGCAGAAGGTGCGATTGCCTTATCTGCCTGTGCCAGGCGCCAATCCTCTTTTTTTCTGGCACGAAAACAGAAAAGGTTAGCCAAAATCGCCCACCAGCTGTCAGTGCTTTCGGCCGGCTTAACCGCCATCGGCATAATTTTTGCAGGTGGTACGGTCTGAGCCAGGGGTTTGGCCACAGCAGGAGTGAGGACAGGAGCCGGCCGCAACTCCTCCTTAATTTCTACCGGGCGACTAGGGAGAATATTTGTGTTTGGAGTGAAAGTAGAGGGCTTACTGGTAGTAACAGTTGGTGCGCCGAACATATTTTTCAACCAGCCGCTCCCCTGCCTGATGCGATGCTGGCTCTGAGTCAAATTGGGCTTGACCGGCTGCTGCAACTCCACGACAAAACGATGCGGCTGGCTTTTGACCTTGGCCTGCTCTTTTTCTTCCTTGCCCCGTAATTCTGGTGGCAATAAATTAGGATCCATATGTTAAGGAAATATCAAATATCCAATGTCAAATGTCATTGCGAGGGAGTGAAGCGACCGTGGCAATCCCGTGGCAAAAACACGGGATCCCCACGGTCAGCCGATTACGGCTTCCCTCGGGATGACATTTGAATTAAAAAATTGATTAGAAATTAGAAATTTGACATTAGACATTATAATTTTACTCTATCTCCCTCATGGCCAAGCCGACGGCCACAGCAAATCTCGCTCCCACCCGATCCAGGATCGGCTTGAGGTCGGTGGGGAAAACTACGCGACTAAAAGGGTCGCCGATAACCACATTGACATTAAAAATATTAGCCAGATAGCCGGTCAAATGCCCTAAGAGCGACGAGCCGCCAGTCAGGATGATTTTTTCTATCTTATCGGTGTGGCTGTCATTATACAAGCCAATGGTATAGCGGATCGCGTTAAAAATCGGAGCAAAAGCCTGTAGGACTGGCTGCGGCAGGGAATTCTCTGAGGTCTCGACATCCAGCGACAAATCCTGCTTGAATT
>Ga0172370_10000478_pt1 | contig 62487 bp, 64 predicted proteins | sample LakKiv5m_FD_114538 | JGI IMG/M metagenome (GOLD analysis project Ga0172370, IMG submission 114538) | Freshwater microbial communities from Kabuno Bay, South-Kivu, Congo - kab_022012_11.5m | ecosystem: Environmental > Aquatic > Freshwater > Lake | place: Democratic Republic of the Congo... | reverse complement strand
TATTGAATCGTCGCTCGATTCTCTTTTAAATTCAAATTTTGAAGGCTCGGTTAAAAGCGATTTGATGGAAGTAAAAGCCATCTGGAGCGAGTATAAAAGTGTTGTGGCGGATGGAATTTTAAGCGCCGCAGCTTCGCAGAGTTATGAAATGGCTTCCGATATCGCCACTACATCCGGCGTTGAAGTCGGTAAAAAATTAGTCGAAAAATTTGACCGGATAAACGAAAACTTGACGAAAAAATCGGATGAACTGAACGCTAAAGTTAGAGATACGGTTTCCGAAGCCGGTCTCATCACTATTTTGGGAGCGCTTTTCGGAGCGTTGGTTTATTTTCTAAACGTGCTCATCCTTGCGCCCGCCGTTTCCAAGCCGATAAACAAATTAAAGGAAATTGTTAAAGAATTTGCCATGGGGAACTACGAGATTGAAATTGAAAATACGGCGAAGGATGAAGTTGGCGAATTGACAAATCTGTTTGTTGAACTGCAATCGGCGCAAAAAGAAAAAATTTATGCCGCCGAACAAATTTCAGCAGGCAATATTCAGAAAGTAAAACTCGCGTCAGATAAAGATGCGCTTGCCATCGCGTTCAATAAAGAAGTTGAAACAATCGGAAGCCTGCTGCATGAAGCGGAAATGTTAGTTGAAGCAAACCGCGAAGGTAATTTGAGCCAGCGCGGAAACGTATCTCAATTTTCCGGAAGCTGGGGCAAATTACTTGAAGGCGTTAATTCAATTCTAAATGCGATACGCGCACCAATTGAAGAAGCCTCCGGCGTGCTCGAAAATATGGCGAAAGCCGATTTTAGAAAACGCGTTACGGGTAATTACTACGGCGATTATGAACTCATAAAAAATAACGTGAATAAAGTTATCGATTCCCTACACGACTTAATCGGCAAGCTTGCCCAGAGCACCGAAAATTTAACCGGTGCTTCCGTACAAATTTCATCATCAACTGAAGAAATGGCAGCTGGCGCTCAAGAACAAAGTTCTCAAATTGCCGAAGTTGCTACCGCTGTTGAGCAAATGACTAAAACGATTATGGAAACCAGCAGAAACTCATCCCTCGCTTCAGACGCTTCAAATAAAGCCGGAAACATTGCCAAAGAAGGGGGAAAAGTTGTTGAAGAAACTATTAAAGGAATGGTGCGCATCGCCGCCGTTGTTCAAAAATCTTCAGAGACCGTGCAAGCCTTAGGCAAAAGCAGCGATCAAATCGGCGAGATCGTTCAAGTAATTAACGACATCGCCGACCAGACAAATCTTTTAGCCTTAAACGCCGCTATTGAAGCCGCCCGCGCCGGTGAACAAGGAAGAGGATTTGCCGTTGTTGCCGATGAAGTTCGTAAACTTGCCGAACGCACTACAAAAGCGACAAAAGAAATTGCAGTGATGATAAAGCAAATACAAAAAGATACTTCCGAAGCGGTGGAAGCGATGAAAAAAGGAAAAGAAGAAGCCGACCACGGCAAAGCGCTTGCCGATAAAGCCGGCGAATCGCTCCGCGATATTATTGTCGGCGCCGATAAAGTAGTTGATCTTATTACGCAAGTTGCGGTTGCAAGCGAAGAGCAATCAACTACCAGCGAAGAAATAAGCAAAAATATCGAAGCGATCAGCAGCGTAACAAAAGAAAGCACTTCGGGCATTCAACAAATTGCCAGAGCCGCCGAAGATTTGAATAACTTAACTTCCGTTATTGAACAATTGGTTGGCGAATTTAAGATTGGCAAAAATAATAACGGACATAAAAAAGCCGTTGACTATCACGACGATACTAATTTTGCCTATTCAAATTCCAACGGTAATGGCAACGGCAACGGTTACCATTAAGAAGATCAATCAAACAAGATGAGTGCGAAAATTTTTTCCAGCCTCCGGTTTTGAAGCGGGTCGGTTGCAGCCCGCTTCAACTGACCACTAATTAACACTTGGTTACTATTGTTCATCCGGATTTTCAATTTTACAAATTTTAGTTCAAAATGAAGCTCCTTTTCTGCGGCATTAGTTTTGTATCAGAATTGATGTTAAAACTACCGTAAAGCACGAGTGTAACTAACTATGCGATTAACGCATCAACAAAAAATAATACAACCAGGTTTACTTGATGAGTGAAAATAAAACCCCCCAAGCAAAAGTAGTGGAACTGCTTAGCTCTGCCGATGCGGAAGTTAAGATAGAAACGCTGGAGACACTCTCCTGCCTTAAACTTTCCGATGAAGTGATCAACGCAGTATGCGCCGTGATTACCGACCCCGATAAAGGAGTAAAAAATGCAGCAGTTAATTTTTTAACTCAATGCAGCGATGCAAGAATTCCCTCGCACGTAACCGGGTACATTTCTTCAAAAGATATTGGCGTACGCAATTTAGCGGGCGAAATATTATTACGGCTTGGTGCAAATGCCGTAGAAGCTTTGGTAGCGTACATTCCGGTTGGCGATGATGACGATAAAAAATTTGCGATTGATATTCTCGGACTCATCGGCAGCCCCGAAGCTTCCGACGCGATTTTGGAAGTGATGAAAAATAATTTTAACGAGAACGTGTTTCTCTCTTGTATCGAAGCGCTGGGAAATCTTAAAGCGGTTGAAGCGCTCAAACCGCTGATTGAACTTTTTGAGAGTAACGAATTATTTCAGCCGACGATTATCGAAGCGCTGGGCAAAATCGACACTCCGGAATCGCTTGAATTTGTAACCTCCAAGTACACGGAAGAGAATGAATTTCTCAAATTTTCTATTATTGAAAGTCTCGGAACAATTGGAGATGAAGCGACGTTTTTCTTTTTGCTTTCCGAAGTTTCGGAAACCGGCGCGCCGTTAGTATGGCCTCTCCTCCGGGCAATTTTGCAGTTAAAACAAAAATTCAATTTTGAAATTCCGTTTGATGAAAAAATGAGAAGCTCAATTTTGAACACGCTGAATGAAGCTGATGCCGAATATAAAAAAGTTGCCGCACACTTGATTTCAGCATTTGATGATAAGGATATTATCTGCGCCTGTCTAAAATTGTACGGCGTGGATTTTGAGATCGATGAAATTTTGCGCGATAAATTTTTCCAGTTTCCGGTTGTAACGCTTAAACACGTGCACGAGCTGCTTAATCAAAAACCGGCAAACCTCAAAAATATTGTCGGATTGATTAAAGAATTATTTGAAATTTATAATCCCTCCGGTGATGAATTTCTTTCTGAAATTGAATTACGAAATCTCTCCGACTCATTTTCCCGGTGCCTCGAAAACCCGGATGAAGAAGTGCGGATGCTTTCCTTTGAACTCCTCTTTTCTTTTGATACCGAAACCGCGTTGCTGTTTTCCGATAGCATGACCGAAGATAGCAGTGTGTGGAACCGTTTGCATCTGCTCGATCTTCTTGAGGGAATCCAGCATCCGAAAGCCGAAGAGCTTATAAAAGTATTGTGCAGCGACCCTGACGAAATGGTAAGCGAAAAGGCGAACGAAATTCTTTCTCAAAATTATTTCCAGAAAACGGATTAGCCAATGTTGAATATGTCCCCGTATCCTAATTCGAATCTTCAACCGACGCCGCGATTAATAAAGTCGATACAGACCGCCGCGCCCCTTACGCCAAAGGCGTTTGAAGATTGGAGAAAATATATTTACGATAATTGCGGAATTCTCTTTCAAGAAAATAAAAAATATCTTCTCGAAAGCCGGCTGCAAAAAAGAGTTTCCCACCTCGGGTTGTCTTCGTTCGATGAATATTTCGATCACCTCCGTTTTTCTACCGCAGGCAGAGATGAGAAAAAATATTTATATGAAGCGATAACCATCAACGAAACTTTTTTCTTCAGAAATCAGCCGCAGCTTGATGCGCTGGTTACCACAATTCTGCCGCCGATCATTCAAGCGAAAGAAAAATTCGGAAAAAGTAAAATCAGAATTTGGAGCGCAGCTTCCTCTTCGGGTGAAGAAGCCTACTCAATCGCCATCTCCATCATCGATCTTTTAAAACCGAAATTTCCCGCACTTGAACTCGAAATTGTAGGCACAGATATTAGCCAGGCGGTTGTTGATACGGCAAAAAGAGGCGTGTATAAAGATTACTCAACCCGGAACACGTCGGCGTATTATCTAAAAAAATATTTCAAGCGGGTTGAAGGCGGAATGGACCTTGACCCGAACATCAAGAAACTTGCATCATTTAAAATTTTAAATCTCTATGATGATTTGAGCATGAAAGCAATGCTCAACTTTGACGTTATCTTCTGCGCAAACGTGCTGATCTATTTTGATATGCTGTCAAAGATCAAAGTGGTTTCAAGTCTTTACAATTCGCTTAACAAAAGCGGCTTTTTATTTATCGGATATTCTGAAACGCTTCACAATATTTCAAAAGCATTTAAGTTAGTCAGTTTTCCGAAAACCATCGGTTATCAAAAGGAGTAGGAGAGATGAAGAAAGTGATTATGGTCGCGGATGATTCTCCATCTATAAGAAAATTTGTTTCGTTCGCCTTAACATTAAAAGGATTTGAAATTCTTTCCGTGTGCGACGGAATGGAGGCGTTGGAGAAACTGCCGACAAAAAAAATACAACTGCTGATTACAGACCTCAACATGCCCAATGTTGACGGCTTTGAATTGATCAAGGCGGTTCGCAGCAACGATGAGTTAAAAGATATTCCCATTATCATTTTAACCTCATTAGCAGGAAACGAAGAAGTAGAAAAAGGGATGAAGTTCGGCGCAAACTCTTACCTGGTTAAGCCGTTCGACCCTAAACGAATTCTTTATGAAGTTTCTAAATATTTAAACTAAGGAGTTACTATGGATTTGAAGTTTTTAATTGTTGATGATTCGATGACTATGCGGCGCATCGTAATAAATTCTTTGCGCAACCTCGGATACGATAACTTTGTTGAAGCCGGAGACGGTAAAGAAGCGCTGGATAAATTGGCTGTTGATACCACCATCAATTTTATTATTACCGATTGGAACATGCCGGTATTTTCCGGTCTCGAACTGATTAAAGCCATTCGCTCCGATCCTAAAATTGCCCACATGCCGGTGCTGATGGTAACCACGCGCGGAATAAAAGAAGATATTATTGAAGCGCTGAAAGCAAAAGTAAACAATTACATTGTGAAACCTTTTACTCCCCATATCTTGAAAGAAAAGATTGAACAAATTTTAGCCATTGCATCTTAATAAAGAGGAAGAACGTGAAAAAGATTTCAAACCTATCGGAATTGTTCGACAAATTGGATGAGCTGAAAACCGTCTTCCGCTACGGCGAAAAACTCATCCCGGTTATCCAGGGATTAGTTGATTTTATGAGAGACACCGTTCCTCTGTTGGAAAATATTAATACTTCAATTGCGGAAAGCACAAGTAAAATTCCAAAGGCGACAAATCAGATTCACAACATCACCAGCGCAACTGAAATGGCAACGAAGGAAATCCTTGATATTATTGACGTTATTTCAAACGATATTTCCGGCGCGAAGGAAAAAATCAGTTCGTTGATCAAACATGAAAAAGAAAAAAATGAACTCTTCCTTGCGATGAAAGCGCTCACCAACAATCATCCCGAAGCCGAAACATTGTCTGCGCGTTACCTGGAAATCAGCAACGCGGATATTGTACTCACTCCGCTGATTGAATTGCTTGAAGTAACAAGAAGCAATGTTTATAACATTACGCTTTCGCTCCAGGTGCAGGATATTACCGCGCAGCAGCTTGCCGCCGTAAACCATCTGATTGAATCGGTTCAAGAAAAATTATCGGCGCTCATCATCGATTTTGAAGTAACCAACGTTAGCGTGCTCGATTCTTCCACCATCCAGGTTCCGCTGCATACTTCATTTGATCCGAATGCCCGGTATTCAAAATCAACCGACCAGCAGGAGGTTGCGGACGCATTGGTAAAGGATCAAAGCAGCAGAACATCTCAAGATGAAATAGATAAAATCTTTTCTTAATATGGAAAATCAATCAAAATATTCGATGCTCAACGATCCCGAAATGAAGGAGATTGTTGAAAGTTTTATTGTTGAGACTAAAGAGATTCTTGAAAAACTTGACAGCGATTTGATGGTGCTTGAAAAACGCGCCGACGACGCCGAATTGCTGAATCAAGTCTTCCGCTCGTTTCATACAATTAAAGGAACGTCGGGATTTTTAGGACTCGATAATCTTACCAAAGTTACTCACAAGTGCGAAGACATTCTGAATAAGCTCCGCAAAGGTGAAGCAAAATTAAACTCCGGAATTATGGATGCAATCCTTATGGCTTTTGATAATATCAAAGCGCAGGTTGCAGATATTGAAGGGGAGCAGAAAGCCGACATTCCGATTGATGATACCGTGAAAGCGCTCATCGACGTTCTTCAAATGATGGAAAAAGAAATTGCAGAAACTCAACCGGCAGCCGCGCCCGCAGTTGATGAAAATAATTATGAGTTCACGGCGGAGGAACTTGCACTGATTGCCGGACTTGAAGAGGAATCGGCAGAAAATAAACTTGATGAGCAGCAGGCTGCCGAAACAAATAGCGAATCAACTTTGCAGAAAACGGAAAATCCCGAAACGGCAGCGGCGGTTGTTCCTCAAGCGCAGCCGAAACAAAGTATTATTGCATCGCTTACAAATAAAAAAGGAGACGATACGATCCGCGTTGATATTAAACGGCTTGACGAGCTGCTTAATATTGTTTCGGAATTGGTGCTCGGCAGAAATCGTTTAACACAAGTCAACTCCGAAGCGCTTTTGGAGTACAGCGGAACCAAGCTTTCCCGCGATCTTTCCGAAGCCGTAAAACTTATCGACATTATGACGAACGAGCTTCAACTTGTGGTTATGAAAACGCGGATGGTAAAAATCGGAAAAGTTTTCAACCGCTTTCCGCGCGTGGTACGGGACTTAGCCAAAGAAGCTCATAAATCAATTAACTTAAATTTGTTTGGCGAAGAAACCGAATTAGACAAAACATTAATTGAAGAAATAAACGACCCGCTTATCCATCTTATCCGCAATTCCGTTGACCACGGCATCGAGCTTCCCGAAGTAAGAAAAAAGAACGGTAAAAGTGAAACCGGAAACATCAACCTCTTTGCCGAACAAGACGGCAACAATATTATTATTTCAATTGAAGACGACGGCAAGGGAATTGATCCCGACGTTATTAAAGATAAAGCAATCAGCAAAGGACTCGTCTCAAAAGATAAAGCGAAAGAACTTACTAAACAGGAAATCTACAATCTCATTTTTCTTCCGGGATTTTCTACCGCGGAAAAAGTCACCAACATTTCCGGCAGAGGCGTTGGCATGGACGTGGTTAAAACCAACGTTGCCAAGCTTAGAGGAATTATCAACGTTGAATCTACCGTCGGCAAAGGCTCAAAAATTACGGTTAAGCTTCCCCTTACGTTAGCAATTATTCAAGGAATGATCGTTGTGGTGCACGGCGAACAATTAGTCGTTCCGCTTAGCTCGGTAGTTGAAGTAGTGCGCGTTAATATCAAGGATATTTATACCATCAACCAGAACGAAGTTATTAAAATACGCGATACGGTTATTTCGCTAATCGATGTGAACGATCTCGTCTTCCACGAAAACGGATACGGAAAAGATGAAGAATGGCAATACATTGTTGTTGTCGGCGTTGCCGAAAAACAGTTCGGATTAAAAGTTGACGGATTGGTGGGACAAAAAGAAGTTGTAATAAAATCGTTAGGAAGTTATCTCGGAAATATCGAAGGCATCGCCGGTTCAACTATTATGGGAGACGGAACCGTGGTGATGATCCTTGATATAAATGAACTGATAAATAAAAGCGCCGGTCTCATTGATGTCTAAAATTAAAGTGCTTGTGGTTGATGATTCCGCATTTATGCGCAAATCAATTTCGCTTATGGTTGAAAGCGATAAAGATATTGAAGTTATCGCTACGGCTCGCGATGGAGAAGAAGGCTACAATTTAGTAAAGACGATGAAACCCGACATCGTTACGCTCGATATTGAAATGCCGAAAATGGATGGGCTTACCGCACTGAAAAAAATAATGAAAGATTGTCCCACTTCCGTTTTAATGGTTAGTTCATTAACCAGCGAAGGGGCGGAAGCGACTTTAAAAGCGCTGGAATACGGCGCGGTTGATTTTATTCCCAAAGAACTTTCCTACGTAAATGTAAACATCATAAAAGTTAAAGAAGATCTCATAAAAAAAATTAAGGAGATCGTCCGCCACAAACAATTAAGAGAAGGGCTGAACCGGTTAAGAAGAATCAAAGGGGAAAATGATTATCTACCGGCTAAAATTGACGCGGCTCAAAAAGAAATTCCGCGCGTTGGCTTTAGAGCAATTGTTCTCGGCGTATCAACCGGCGGACCGTTATCATTGCAGAAAGTTATTCCCCTCATCTCAAAAAAAATAAATGTTCCTATGTTTATTGTGCAGCACATGCCGCCGAAATTTACAAAATCATTAGCCGACCGATTGAACGGAATGAGCGAGTTGGAAGTGAAGGAAGCGGAAGCAAACGAGCCGGTAAGAAATAATGTTGTTTATATCGCTCCCGGCGGATTTCACATGGGATTGCGAAAAAATTCGTTGGGAAATATTACCGTCGATATTTCTGAAAATCCTGCCGACACGCTCCACCGTCCGTCCGTTGATGTTATGTTTGAGTCGGTGATAAATGTATACGGAAAATATACGCTTGGTATTATTATGACCGGGATGGGAAAAGATGGTTTGGAAGGAATAAAAAAATTAAAAAATCTGGGCGGATACTGCATTGCGCAAAATGCCGAAAGCTGCATCGTGTACGGGATGCCGAAAGCCGTTGTTGATTATGGCTGCGCCGATGTTGTCTCTCCCCTTGATAAAATTGCCGAAGTAATTAATAAGGTAGTAGTACGATGAAAGAACATTTTAAAGAACCCGTTTTTAGAGAAGTTGATTATGACCGGACAATCACTACCGGAAATTTGATAAAATCTTCAAAGGCAAACTTTACCGGTAAAACCAAAATTTCCGTTGAAGAAGATGGGCACGACAGCGTAAAAGTGATACTAAAAAAAGATCAGGATGATCTGGTAAAAGAAATAAAATTTATCTGCTCATGCGGCAAAACAAAAACGATTGAGTTGGATTACTCAGAATAATTTCAGGAAATTTCATTCTGACTTCTGACTTCTTACTTCTTACTTCTGTTTTCTCTTTCAACTTATTGAAAATTATTCTTCCCAAAAGTAGCTGAACTTTACTTATAAAGGATTTAAATCCCATTACCACTAAGGACACAAAGAACACCAACCTTTCACTAAGAAACCTTAGTGCTTCCTTTGTGTGCTCAGTGCCTTTGTGGTAAAAAAGAGAACCTCGCCTCCTTTTTATCCCAAACCTAACAAGCCGGAATCCAATACTTGAAATTGATTGTTTTCCAAAGTCCCGCAAGCGGGATGGCGTAAAATGCACTCATCAGCAGTAAAAAGTCAAAAGTCAAAAGTCAAAAAAAATTCATTCTGAATTCTTACTTCTGAATTCTATTTTCAACTTCTTCTCCACCTTTTCAATCTTTTAATCTTTTAATCTTGTAATCTTGCAATCTTCCAATCTTCCTTTCCCCTGTCGAATAACTCGCAGTTGGTCAGAATTAGCCAATCATTCCGCTGCGGAGGAATAAAAAATCTCAAAAAGCTCCAATTTATTGTGGCATTTATTTTGAATCTCCATCTCAAAAAACAAGAGATAGCAATGTCGGTATCCACCATAAAACAATTAGAAACGTTCGCAAACTTTTGCGTTGAAAAAAATAAGGTGATAAGTAAAAATATCGCCAACATGGGAACGGAAAATTATCGCCGCGAAGATGTAGTATTTAAAAATATCCTTTCGGAGAGCATCTCATCCGCAATGAAAGGAACCGACGGGAAACATTTTGGAACGGTGTCCGGTGCAGAAAACACTAATGCCGACTTTGAAATTGTAACGGATAAAAACAACGAAAACAGCAACGGCGTTAACAATGTTGATGTTGATCAAGAGATGTCCGAACTTGCTGAAAACACCCTCAAATATAAATTCGTTTCAAAAAAACTGGGGGACTATTACAAAAATTTGCAGGAAGTTATTAGAGGTTCAAGATGAAAATAGGAAACAGTTTTCCGGGATTTGACATCAGCGCAAAAGGATTAAGCATTCAACGCAAAAAGATGAATCTTATTGCTGAAAATATTGCGAACGCAAACACCATTAATGCCGAAGATAACCAGCCGTACAAAAGAAAAACATTGGAAGTAAAACAATCACAAAGCGCTTTCGGAAACACCGCGTCTGCAACCGATCAATTCCAAACTATTCCTCTTTTCACTTCAAACGGAAACCATATAAGCGGCAGCAGCGGCAGCGGATTTGTCAATACGTCCGCAGGCGCATCGCAAACACAGAATGAACTTGAAGACAAAACTCCCGGCGATAAAGTTTACATGCCCGAAAATCCAAATGCGGATAAAGACGGCTACGTACAACTTTCCAACGTAAACATCATAACTGAAATGACCGACATGATTGTAGCCACGCGCAGTTATGAGGCAAACTTGACGGCGTTCAATTCATCAAAACAAATGGCGAAAGATACTCTGGAGATTTAGTATGAAGATAGCAGCAAACGCAGTTGGAAATTATTCTCCGTTATATTCGGCAAAATTGCAGCAGGCGCAAAAACCTGCCGAACAAATTCAGCAGACTTCATTTCAACCGAAAGCGGTAAAAGGTGATGCCGAACTTACGGGCGTTGAAAAAGAATTTTTTGCCGCGCTCTATCCGCAAGAAAAATCTGTTGTAATGGATCATCACTTTTATCAAAAAAACGGACAGATGTCCGGCGTTAAAGTCGGTTCCATGTTCGATAGAAGAGGTTAACATGCAGATTGAATCGATCGGGAAAGTATTACCAAATCTTATAAAACCGGCGCAAGCCGAGCAGCAAACCGGAGTGCAGTTTGAAAATGTTTTTACCGATTTTATCGGGCAGGTGAACAAATCGCAGGTCGATTCAAATAAAATTACCGAAGATTTTCTCTCCGGCAAAAACATTGAACTTCACGAAGTAATGATTGCCGGTGAAAAAGCGAAAACCAGTTTTGAACTCCTATTGGAAATTAGGAACAAAGCGTTGGATATGTATAAAGAATTATCAAGAATGTCTGGCTGAGTAGTATGAACAATAATTTTTTTGACCAAATTGTAGGTGTCTTTAATAAGCTGACCATTCAGCAGCGACTCATCATCGGCGGCGCCACGGTGGGCACATTTGCGATGATCATCATCTTAATTTTCTTTTTGAACGAACCGCAATACACAACGCTCTACGCAAATCTTGCCGAAGAAGACGCGTCAAAAGTTATCGACCAACTCACCGCTTCAAAAATTCCCTACGTTATTGAAGATAACGGCAAGACCGTTAAAGTGCCGAAAGAAAAAGTGTATGAAACGAGATTAAGTCTTGCGGGAAAAGGCATTCCCAACTCCGGAATTATCGGCTATGAAATATTCGATAAATCCACGATGGGGATGAGTGAGTTTATGCAGAAGTTGAATTACAAACGCGCGCTTGAAGGTGAACTTGCTAAAACGATTATGGGGCAAGACGGCGTGGAAGCCGTTAGAGTGCACATTGTGCTTCCGCAAAAATCGTTATTTAAAGATGAAGAAAAACTCCCAACTGCTTCGGTTGTCTTGAAATTAAAAGACAATTTCAACCTCTCCAAAACAAATACTACCGCAATCGTAAACCTGGTTTCAAGCAGCGTTGAAGGGCTTCTTCCGAACAAGATCACATTACTTGATACGCGCGGGCGACTCCTTTCAAAAGAGACCGATGAAAATCCTCTTGCGGTTTCGAGCAGCAAACAATATGAAATAAAACAGCAAGTTGAAAATTACCTTGTACAAAAAGCGCAGGAGATGCTGGATAACGTGCTTGGCTACGGTAATGCGATGGTTCAGGTAAATGCAGAGATTAATTTTGATCAAGTTGAAAAAACGATGGAAATCTATGATCCCGAATCGCAGGTTGCCATAAGCGAACAATCCGTTAAAACCGAGAACAACGGAAAAAATATGAGCGACTCAACCGCGCAGACGAATCAAAACAACACCACCAATTACGAGATCAGCAAAACGATTCAGAAAGTTATTGAAGGTTCGGGCAACATCAAACGGATGAGTGTTGCTGCGGTTATCAACGATGTGCAGAAGGAAGTTAAGAAAGGCGATAAGGTTACCATCGTGAACGAGCCGCAAAGCCAGGTACAGATGCAGAAGTTGGAAGAAATTATTAAAAATGCCATCGGCTTTGATCCGAACCGGATGGATCAACTTTCGGTCGTCAACATCAACTTCCAGCCGAAGAATTTTGAAGACCTGAAAGTTGAAAAAAGTTCGTTCTTTGATAATCCCGAAAAATGGATCAACGTCCTTTTTGTTCTCGGCGGAATTATCGCTTCGCTTTTCATCTTAAAAGGATTAATGCAGCGGTTGAAAAATGAAAAGATTATTATCGGCACAATAAATCAAGGCAACATGGCTTTCGATACCGGATCAATGGGCTCATTCAACAGCTCGGAACCGACGCGACCTCTTGCGGCGAATAAAAAAAGCGTTCTGCCTATCGGCGATATTGAAGATGAAATTTCAGACGATGCGCTGAGAAAACGTTCTCAGCAGGAAAAAATAACTAATTACGTTTCAAAAAATCCAATTGATGCGGCTAAACTAATTAATGCATGGTTACATGAAGATGAGCTCTAAAGATAAATTACCCGCAAAAGATCCGCGGGCGGCAAAGAATATTTCCGGCGTACAAAAGGCTGCGCTGTTAATGATCGCATTTAATGTTGATACCGCTTCGGAAGTGATAAAACATCTCGACCCATCCGACATTGAGTTGATCTCAACGGAAATTTCAAAAGTGCGCAACATTCCATCGCAAGTTGTTGAGCTTGTAATGGAAGAATATTACAGCATGGTGGTTGCCCGAGAATATGTTCTGGAAGGCGGTATTGAGTTTGCCCGCGCCGTGCTGGAAAAATCTTTTGGAATGCACAAAGCGATGGAAATAATTGAAAAAATAAAAAATCTTACTACGCTGAAAGGCTTTGATGTATTGAAGAAAGCCGACTCGCAGCAGCTTGTTAATTTTTTAAGCAAAGAACATCCGCAAACCATTGCTTTGATCCTTGCGCATCTTAATCCCGAACACACCGCAAGAGCGTTGCAGGAACTGCCTGATAACCTGCGGCACGATGTTGTCTTCCGGATTGCCACACTCGGAAAAATATCGCCGCAAACGCTTAAACAAATTGAAAAAGTTGTTGATGAAATGGCCGGACTCTCGATGGGGCAGTCGCTTAGCAAAATCGGCGGAACAAAAAATCTCGCTTCCGTACTGAATAGAACCACCGTTAGTTTAAGTAAAGAGATCATGCAAAAACTTGAAGAGAAAGACCCCGATATTGCCGTTGAAGTAAAACGGCTGATGTTCCTCTTTGACGATATTGTGAATATCCAGGATAAAGATATTCAGAAAATTCTTAGAGTGGTTGATAGAAAAGACCTGGCGCTTGCACTCAAAATTGTTGACGAAAAACTGAAGAACAAATTTTTCCTCAACATGTCCGAACGCGCTTCCGATCTTTTAAAAGAAGAACTGCAATACATGGGAATGGTGAAGCTGAAAGAAGTTGAAACCGCCCAGGCAAGAATTATCGACGCGGTAAAACTACTTGAAGAAGAAGGTGAAATTTCTCTCAACCTCCGCGGCAACAAGGAAGAAGTGTATGTCTAACGGTGCCACGTTAAATGTAAGAACCAAAAAGCAGAGTTTCAAAATAAAAAATTCTGCGTGTGAAGAAGTCTCCCACACTGCCGTGCACGAAGATACTCTTGAGATGCAGCTTCAGCGTAATTATGAAAGAGGATTTGCAGACGGTGAGCAATCGGTACGAAATGAATTGAAAGAAAATTATGAAAGGCGATTTTTTGATCAGAAGAAAATGCTTCAGAGCGTTATCGCTTCCGTTAATGAGCAGTTGATCGAGTACGAACAGCAGTTTGATTCTTTGGTGCTTCAACTTTCTTTTCTCGTTTCGGAAAAAATTATTAAACGTGAGATTGAAACAAAATCCATCATCAACGAGACGTTGACTGCGGCGCTTAAAAAAGTTATCGGCGCCAATAAAGTAATTATTAAACTAAACAGATTTGACCTTGCAGAGATAAAAGAAAATGCCGACACCCTTTTCAGCGACGACATGTTCTCCAAAATTACCTTTGAATCCGAAGAGCGAATTGAACGTGGCGGCTGCCTGGTTGAAACGGAAATCGGTAATGTGGAAACCAGGATCAACTCGCAATTGAATGAATTGAAAAAACAACTTGAACATCATCTTTTTAATAAAAACCTCTGATGAACAAAGAAGAAACCTTCATACGAAAATGCAAACGCATTATTGACGCCGCCGAACTTGTAAAAGTAAACGGCAAAGTTACCGATGTGGTAGGATTGATCATCATCTCCGTTGGTCCTAACGTGTCGCTCGGTGAAGTCTGCTACATTGTTGATACGGAAGGAAATGAAGTTTGCAAATCGGAAGTAGTCGGCTTTAAAGACGGGAAGGTTCTTTCGATTGCGTTAGGCGAAGTTCACATGATTTCCCCTTCATGCGAGATCATCGCCTCAGGCAAAAATTTTACCATCGGCGTCGGCGAGCAATTGCTTGGCAGAGTGATTGACGGGTTGGGAAATCCCATTGACGGTAAAGGAGAAATATTTCACGAAGCAGAGTTCAGCATTTACCGCGAACCGCCGAATCCGCTAACGCGCAAAAGAATTATGACACCGCTGCAAACCGGCGTCCGATCTATCGATGGTCTGCTAACGATCGGCAAGGGACAGAGAGTCGGAATCTTTGCCGGTTCCGGCGTTGGCAAGAGCGTTACTCTTGGAATGATTGCACGCAACACAAATGCAGACATCAACGTTATTGCGCTTATCGGCGAACGGGGAAGAGAAGTAAGAGAATTTATTGAAAAGGATTTGGGCGAAGAAGGATTGAAACGCTCGGTGGTTATTGTTGCAACAAGCGATAAGTCGGCGCTTGTTCGCATGAAAGGAGCTTTCATTGGAACTACGATTGCAGAATATTTTAGAGAAAAAGGAAAAGATGTTGTGCTGATGATGGATTCGGTAACCCGCTTTGCCATGGCGCAGAGAGAAATCGGTTTAGCTGTAGGCGAACCGCCAACAACAAAAGGCTACACACCTTCCGTATTTGCGTTACTTCCAAAACTGCTTGAGCGCGCCGGTACAACTGATAATGGTTCAATCACCGGATTATATACCGTACTTGTAGATGGCGACGATATGAATGAACCTATCGTTGATGCAGTTCGATCAATTTTAGACGGACACGTGGTTCTTTCGCGCAAGCTTGCAAACCGCGGGCAGTATCCCGCAGTTGATCCGCTGCAAAGCGTATCGCGCGTTATGCCCGATATTGTTACCTCCGATCATCGCGAACGGGCAACATCATTCAATGAAATTTTAGCGACGTATAAAGAAGCCGAAGACCTTATCAATATTGGCGCGTATGTACGCGGAAGTAATCCGCAGATTGACCATGCGCTTTCGAAAATCAGTTCATTAAGAAAATTTCTTAAGCAGGATATGAACGAAAAAGCGTTTTACGGCGAAACGGTAACGCAGTTGAATACCATCATTGAGAAACCGCTGTAAGCTTATGGCAAAGTTTAATTACAAATTTGAAACGGTAAAGAAGATCAAGGAATCCCTTGAAAAAAAAGTGCAAAAGGAAGTTGCGGAGATCGATCTGACCATTGCAAAGCACAAGACGGAGCTTCAGAATGTTATGAATGAAGAAACTGCACAACGAAACAAATTTTCTGCGAATATCAAAATCTCGGCGCTGAAAGAAAAACAAAGTTATCTCGCTTCACTTAAAAAGAAGATGGACGCAATTCAACTTCAGATAAACGTACTTGTGCAGCAGCGCGAAAAAAAAGTGTTGGAGTTGATCCAGAAAAGTAAAGAACATAAAATATTTGATTCGCTTGAGGACTTGTACCGCGAGCAATTTAATGAAGAAGAGAAAAGACTTGATATGTTACAAATTAATGATACCGCAACACAAAGATTTGTGAGGGAAAAGAAATGAAAAATATGATCATTTACACGGTTGCCTTTCTTCAGGCGTTTCTTTTGATTACCGGAGCCATTCTCTTTCTCAACTCCTACTTTGTAGATATGTTCCACTTCAATTTTGGATTGATGAAAGATTTGCCGAAGAAGCATGAAGTTAAAATGACCCAGCTTGACAGCGCCATTATTAAGGATATCAAATCAACTCTGCTTGATAGTTTAAAATCGATGAACAAACAGAACAACCTTACGCCGCTTGTGCATAAAGTAGTGAACGATTCTCTTATTATCGACAGCCTCCACAATTACATAGCGCAAATTGTAAAAGATGTAAAGGTAAAGCCGGAAAAAATTTCTTCTAAAAAAGAGAACGCTGTAAAAGATTCACTTGCCGCCGCGGCGCTTTCGGCAAAATTATTGCCGGTAAAACCGGACAGCGCATATCTTGCATGGAAAAAACAAACGGCTTCACTCTATGAAATGATGGAACCGAAGAAGGCTGCTAAAATACTTCAAAATTTTTCCGATAATGTTGCCAGAGATATACTCTACTCCATGAAGAAAAAGAAGGCTGCTGAAATTTTGACTCAATTAAATCCCGAAACCGCTAATAGAATAACAAGGGCGCAATAATGTTTTTCAATCCACTCTTTATACAATCCGTTTCGGATATCCCTTCCGGCAAAACAGAAGCGGGCTCTCAATCCTTTGGTAAGATGAACAAGTTGAGCAATGCTAAATATTTGTTCTCTGATATTATCAAAGTGCTGAACGAACCCGGACTTGCAACTTCAACTCCCATGCAGGAGGAAAGTACAAATGTTAGTACGGGAACCGAGCTTTTCTCATTTCTCTCTTCGGATGTTAGCGGCGCCGGAACCGAATTGTTTACAAAGAATAGTAAGATAACGGAAAACAGTATTAATCCGGAAATATTGAAGTTCATCAATACCCTTTGTGTTTCCAATGGGAATGAGATTGAAGCTGCTGCCCCAAATTACGAAGCGGTTGCGGTGAATGAAGTTAATACTCTGCCGAACACAGAATTGCCTCTGCAAATAAAAGAGTTTGTTATTCAACCCGAAAAACTTGCCGAAGTAATGAACAAACTTGCTGAACTTACTTTACAAGCAAATCCCGCTGCAGCAATAACCGCTTCTTCAACTGATTTAGCCGTAAGCAATACCGGCGGCACGAAAACTATTCCAACCGACATACTGAAAGAATTGGAAACTAAAGGCTCGGCAGTTATTGAGATAAAAAGCGGAGAGAATTGTTTCCGTTTTACAATTACGAAATCAGCTCAATTAGAAAATGAAAATATAGAAACAGGTACGGCTGCTGCTGCCGAAGAAACGGTTATCAACGCACTGCCGAATGAATCAAAATCCGGCAACAAAAAAACAGCATTGTATTCAGCGGAGAATAGTTCAAAGAATGATCCGGCAGTGTACGCTGCCGGAGTTACGCTTGCAGATGAGTTAATCCAACCGGACTTATCTCAAAAAGAAAATACAAGTGCGGGGAACGCTACGTCTCATCCGCATCAAAAGGATTCGCCCGTAAGCGATGATGCTGCATCGATAAAAAATGAAGAAAAAGCCGTGTCTGCTATTTCAACTACACTTCAAAAAGAAGAAATAGTGGTAGCAAAACAAGATAGTCCATCCGCAAGCGCTGCAATTTCATCGGAAATTGGCGTAGTCGGTGTATCGCGAGATACAAAATCATCCAACGATGATACAAATTTGATGTCGGGAGATGCAAAAGCAACCAACGGAGATGCCATCCGGATGTCCGGAGATGCAAAAGCAACCAACGGAGATGCAAGCCGGATGTCGGGAGATGCAAAAGTAACCAACGGAGATGCAAGCCGGATGTCGGGAGAGGCAAAAGCAACCACCGGAGATGCAAGCGGAATGTTCGGAGATGCAAAAGCAACCACCGGAGATGCAAGCGGAATGTCCGGAGATGCAAAAGTAACCAACGGAGATGCAAGCCGAGTGTCGGAAAACGCAATTCCGGCAAATGATCATCTTAAAAATTTGAGCTATGATGAAGCGCCGTCAAATCATAAAAACGACGAAGTGATTGAAAAAACTTTTCCGGAACAAAAGGAAAATCCGAATGCCGGAAAAGTTGTAACCACATCCGCCGAGCATGTATTTCAAGCGGATGATAATAGCGCAGAGGTAAGTTCATCGTTATTTTCTGAAAGATCAGATGAGCAATCCGGCGCTAAAATGAAGCAGTCGGCAAATGCGGAAGTAAAAACATTCCACGATGAAGCTTATTCAATTACTAAGTCGCAGATAGCAGACGGTCATAAAGTAAACTCACAAACAACCGACTCACAATCTGTTCAACCGGAGAAGATAATAAATAAAATTAGCGGCAGCCGGTTGAATCTAAATCCCGATGAAGCGATTAATACACTGAAAACAGAACCGGTGAAAGCAAACAAACCGGAATACAAAATAGTGGTGGAGATAGAAAAGAATATCTCCCCAAAGAATACTGCACAGAATGAGATTGATCCGACACAGAATGTAAAACCGGCTGGGCAACAGATAGTAATTAAAACAAATCGGTTTACTTCCGATACAAAGAATTTAAATGCGAATATATCTCAAACGCAAAATCCTAATCAAGTAAAACAAAGCAGCAATGCGGTAATTACAAAAGTACTGCCGGAAAACGAATTACCTTTTAGTCCGAAGTTTGTGATTGAAGGAAATAAAATAAACCTACTGCCGAAACCGGAGACGGTTGAACCGGCGGATATCAAATTGCTTAAAGTGCTTGCTCACACAAAAGATTCGCTTATCGCTCTATCCAAACCGGAGACAAACATCAAACCGGAAGCAGCTACTTCCTCAAAAGTGTTATTTGGAGAAGCAAAAGAATTAGCGGTGAATGAAGCATCGCCGGAGACAGTGGTAAAAATAAATAATAGTGAGCGCGATGTACAATCCAACATAAAGGATGAACCGGCTATTGTTAAATCTACAGTGGAACAGGTTGCGCCAAAAGTATCTCATCATAAAACAGCAGTTGATGCAAAGCAAAGAGTACATGAGAAATCAATTGCACAAGAAGTAAAAGCCATTGATCACCCGGCGGAGTTGAAAGAAGTTATACAAACGGAAGCCGTAAATACAGCGCCGATAGCAGATGAAACCGTGATTGCCAAGAACACACAAAGCATTGATACTAAAAATAATTCTGCCGACGCCAATAAAATATCAACGCAAAAAGATACCGGCAAAGCGGAGGTGAAAGGCGTTCTGAACGAAAGCGGTACTTATGCAAAAACCTCCGATGATGATTTGCAGAATGAAGAATTTGAACATGCTAACCACGCAAAAGAAATCGGAACAGATGAAACAGCCGGAACAGAAAAATCAAAATCCGGCGAGACTCAGCGTCCAATTCTAAATGCTCATCAAACAAATGAAGTGAAAACGATTTCTCCCAAAGAAAAAATATTTACTGCTCCTTCTCCTTCAACTGAAACAGAGAAGACGATTAAATCATTTGAGTTGAGTAAAGAAATTTCTAAAATTATTGAAAGCGGAACATCTCAGAAGGTTGTACTGCGGCTATTGCCGGAAGCGCTTGGCAAAGTAAAACTTACGCTTGAAGTAGGCGGCGAAATAATTCACGCCAAAGCTGAAGTGGAAAATGAATCGGTTAAACAAATGATCCAGACGAATACAGACACGCTGAAACAGACGCTGTCGCAAAACGGTATGCAGCTTGCATCGTTTACCGTATCGCTTGCCGGCTCCGATGAGAAGCAGCAAAAAGCAAACGCGCAGAAAAAGAAACCGCATAACTACGGCGGCAAAACAAGAATTGACCGTCAGCCGCTCCCCGATGCGGTAAGAAAATTAGGCTATAACACTTATGAGTATTTAGCGTAGGAATTATTATGGTAGATGGAATAAATACAGCGGCAGCATCGCAAAACAGTACGGCGGCAAAAGGAAAATCGCAGCTTGGCAAAGATGATTTTTTAAAGTTGATGATGGCGCAAATGAAATATCAAGACCCGATGAATCCGATGGATGGAACGGCGTTCTCCGCGCAGCTTGCGCAATTCAGTTCGCTTGAACAACTGACGAATATCAACTCATCATTAACACAGAGCATCAACGCAAATTTAATGCTGGCTCAATCGGTGAACAATACAATGTCCGCAACCTTAATAGGAAAAGAAGCTAAGCTCGGAACCACCACCATTCAAAAGAACGGACAGGATTCTGCAAACATTGGATATACGCTTCCGGGCGATGCTGTGTCGGCTACCATTTCAATCTACAACGAAGCCGGTGTATTGGTAAAAACAATTGAAGACGCTTCAACCGATAAAGGCGACAATAAACTTTCGTGGGATTTCTCCGACGATCAAGGCAACACGTTACCCGACGGCAACTATACATTCCAGGTTACGGCTAAAGGGGCAAACGGTAACGACATGGATGTAACAAGCTTTATCTACGGTCAAATTGCCGGTGTAAAATTTACTACGGATGGGACTAAACTTTTGGTAAATAACTCCGAATATTTGTTATCGGATATCTTAGAAATTGTAAACCCGTAAATGGAAGAAGGAATTTAGAAATGGTTGAAATGAATGGTGTAAGGGTTCCCTTTATCCCGATCGAGCAGATGGACAGCCCGGCTAAAGCCGCAGTGCATTCTCCTTCGATTAGTTTCGATTCTGTTTTTCAGCAGGAAATGGAAAAAGTTAAATTTTCCAATCATGCACTAAAGCGATTAGAAAATAGGAACATTCAACTTGGCGAAGCAGACCTCAGCAAAATACAATCTGCCGTTGAGCGCGCTGAACAAAAAGGCGCAAAGGACTCGTTAGTAATGATGGAAGATACCGCGTTCATCGTGAATATCCCGAATAGAACCGTGGTTACCGCTATGGCGGTCGGATCGGCTAATGAGAACATTTTTACAAATATAGACAGTGTAGTTTTCGTATAATACTTAATTCATAATAAACAGAGCGGGACCTTTTAAGGACGCTCATGATCGGGTTGACTGACTGATGCCTGATCAAAACTTAACTTAAATAAACCTTAGGAGGTTTTATGGCACTACTTAATTCTCTTTTCGCAGGCGTTTCCGGTTTACGTAATCATCAATCAATGATGGACGTTATCGGCAACAACATTGCTAACGTTAACACCATCGGATACAAAGGTTCGCGCGTTACGTTCAGCGACACGTTTAATCAATTCGTAAAAGCCGGCACAAATCCTACCGATACTTCAGGCGGAACAAACACCTATCAAATCGGGCTTGGCATGAAAGTCAATTCAATTGATAGAAATTGGAGCCAGGGAACATTTGAAAGAACCGGCATCACCACCGATTTAGCGCTTCAAGGCAGCGGACTTTTTGTTCTGAAAAGCAACGGTGAAAACTTCTACTCACGCGCCGGCGGTTTCGTGTTTGATGCAGACGGTAAATTAGTTTCTCCGCAGAACGGCGCTATTGTTCAAGGTAAAGTTGCAAGTGAAGACGGCGTTATTCCTCCCGGAAATAATCTGCAGGACATCATAATTGATACTAATCTTAAACTTCCGGCAGTTGCAACCAACTTAATTAAATGGGGCGGAAATCTTAAAAGCAGTTCAGACCTCACAAGATCGGAATCAGTTGTTACACGCGGAAATATGAATTCGGCTCTCCCCGGTCCTTTCACCAACGAAGCTACTATTTATAACGAGTCGGGAACAAAATATACGTTCAAACAGACTTTCACTAAGACTGCAAATCCTAATGAATACGATGTTACCTGGGAAGTTTTTGATACCGCTACTCCTCCGGTTTCTGTTCAAACAGGAAGTCTTGGAACTCCCGTTACTTTTGCCGATGACGGTAAAGGAAACTTTGTTATGGATGCCGCTTCAAAAGCTTTGTTTGATAAAACGAATAACCGCGTTAATATCCCGGCAAACGGAATTGACTTTACCTTTGATGCAACCGCGGTAACTCAAGATGATTCGAGCGCTACGCTTTCAATATCTGCCGACGGCAACCGCGTTGCAAATGTGGTTAGCGGCGCTGTTTCTATTTTTGATTCACTCGGAAATTCACACCAGGTTACATTAACCTTTACAAAATTAGGCAGCAATCAATGGTCTTGGACTGCAAATGTACCAAGCACAAGTACAGACGACGGCAAAGCCGTTAATTCTTCCGGTACGTTAATGTTTAATGCAGACGGTACGTTAGACCCGGCAAACATTTCTCCAAACAATCCGCAATTAACATTCAACCCGATTGGTAAAGCGAATCCTGTTGTGCTCGATCTCGATTTCGGACAGGCATTCGGCGGCGTTACACAAACTTCATCAAGTTCGGTTGTTTCAGCGTTAAGTCAAAATGGTTCAGCTTCAGCTTCGCTCTCCAACATGAATATTGATCAATACGGAAATATCGTCGGTATCTTTTCGAACGGAAATTCCAGAACGTTAGGACAGGTAATGGTTGCAACGTTTACAAACTTGAACGGCTTGATAAGCAAAGGCGACAACTTGTTTACAGCGTATGCAAATTCAGGAACACCGAGAATCGGCAGCCTTGGAGAAGAATCCGGAACAACTGTTCAATCCGGCGCATTGGAACAATCCAACGTCGATCTTTCGGAAGAATTCACCAAGATGATCGTTTCGCAAAGAGGTTTCCAGGCTAATGCCAGAGTAATCACTACGGCAGATAGTCTGTTGCAAGAAATTACAAACCTCATTAGATAAATTTAACATCAATCAATAATAAAAGAGAGCCGGTTTCATCCGGCTCTTTTTTTTAGGTGAATTTCAGTTGTAAACATTTTTGTAGCAATCTTAAATCTTAATCCTCTTCGTGTCACTTCGTGAAAGAATCCTTCGTGTCACTTCGTGAAAGAATTTTTTTATTACGCGAAGTTACACGAAGAAGGCACGAAGTTACACGAAGATAATTATCCTTATTAAAAAGTGAAGAGATGAATTGCGGAAGCTGATTGACTACAGCCGCAGCATATCATCTTTACTTTTTATTCTGCCTTCTGTTTTCTTACTTCTCAACCACTACCTTTTGACTAATACCTTTTTATCCGGCGCTTCTTCTAACCTTCCATTCTCTTTTCACCAAGTGAACAATAATAACCAAATTCTTAGCTCAAGGAGAGCAATAAATCGGAAAATTTTCCGTTTTGTAATGGCATTACAATTGATTTATCTATCGAAAAAAACTTGAAAGCATTATGGCAAACGAAGAAAAACTTGAAGAAATTGTAAAAGACGACTTAGTTGCGGCTCCCAAAGAACCGGCTAAAGGTTTAAACAGCAAGGTGTTCATCATCGGGCTTCCGGTGTTCATCGTTCAATTGATTGTAGTCTATTTTGTTATCGGGTATTCAACTACGGATAAAGCGCCGGTACTGCCGTCTGCAAGTACAACAAAAACAACAGCGGCATCGGTGAAAAAAAATGTGGAAAAAGTTGATGAATCTGAAAATGCAAATTTTATTTATTCAATTGAAGATATTGTGGTCAATCCCGCAGAAACCGATGGAAAAAGATTGCTGCTGCTTTCGCTTGGCATTACCGTAAAATCGGAAGACGAAAAGACGGAAATAAAGAATAAAGAAATTTTGGTAAAGGATGCTATTATCTCTACTATCTCAAGCAAAAACTTATTTCAATTGAATAGCGCAGGGTACAAAGACAGCCTCAAGATTGAGCTGACGCAGCGCATCCGGCGGATTTTCCCGCGGGTTCATTTGAATCAAGTCTATTTTAGTAAATTTATTTTGCAATAACTATGGCAGAAGTATTATCACAACAAGAAATTGATCTGCTTTTAAATCAAGTTAAAGGCGGAGAAGAAGTTGCCCAGCCGGAAACGCAAGACCATCAAGCGCTTCCATTTGATTTTAGACTTCCCAACAGAATTTCGAAAAATCAACTGAGAACGATCAAAAATATTTTTGAAAACTTTTCCGAAAGTCTCAGTTCATTTTTGTTATCAAAACTGCAATCGATGGTTTCGGTAACCGTTACGTCCGTTGATCAAATTTATTACTCGGAGTATATCCTTTCCGTTTCAAATCCCGCTTGTTTGTTTACGTTTGATATTAAAGGAACCGACATCAAAGGCGTGCTGGAGCTTAGTTCGGAGTTCGCATTAGTGCTGGTTGATAGGCTGCTCGGCGGCAACGGACTTGGTTCTAAACAATCTAAAGTGATTACCGCAATTGAGCAGAAAGTGTTGAGTGTAATTGTTGATAGAGTGATGGTAGATCTGCGCAAAGCCTGGCAGGTAGTTGATAATTTTGAGTTTGTTACCGAAAGATTTGAAGCCGATATTGATTTTGCCCAAATTACTTCGCACAGCGAATCGGTTCTCCTTATTTCTTTTGAAGTGCTTGTAGGCGAACAACCGTTTATGATGAATATCTGTTTTGCTACGTTTGCTTTTGATACCATCCTTTCAAAGATGACTTCAAAAAAGCTGACCACTATTCGTCCCGGCAATTACAACGGCGTTAAAGCCCACACGCTCATCTCAAATCATTTACTAAAAACTCTGCTGCCGGTTAGAGTTGAATTCGGAAATTCAAAAATCTCCGTTGATGAATTGATGAATCTTGAAGAAGGCGACATCCTGAAATTAGATACGCGGATTGGTGACGACCTCGTCATTCATGTTTCCGATAAAGCATGGTTCTCCGGAAGACCGGGCGTTGTGAACAAACACAAAGCAATCAAAATAACACAAAATATTTTACATAATGATAATCACAGTAAGGTGTAGATAATGGCTGATACTTTTAATCCCGAAGATTTATTAAACGGAAACGGAGAACAAAATACTTCCGGTCTGCCGAACGGAGACGATATCTTTTCCGGCAAACAGAAAAACGACGCTTCCCCCAAGGAGGTTGATGTTGCTGATTTTGAAGATTTCGACGAGACGTTTAACCATACGGAAGCTTCGCACAGTAAAATAGATATGCTGAGAGACCTCCACTTAAATGTCTATATCGAACTTGGCAGAACGCAAATGCTGGTAAAAGATATTCTGGAACTTGAACGCGGCTACGTAATTGAACTTGATAAACTTGCAAGCGAACCGGTAGATATTTTTGTGAATAATAAAAAAGTAGCCGAAGGTGAAGTTGTGGTTATCGATAAACATTTTGGAATCCGGATCACCAATTTAAATGAACAGAACAAAGGCGCGAAGGGACTTTCGTAATGGATTTTTTTGATGTGCTGAAAGCCCTTTTCCCGTTGGTATTAGTGATCGGACTGCTCTATGGAGTTCTTATCTTTATTAAAAGAAAAGGGATTACCGTTACCGGAAAAAAATCAAAAATCTTTGCGATTGATGTAATCAGCACGCAGTCGATCATGCCGAAAAAATATATTTCCGTTGTAAAAGTTGAAGACAAATATTTGGTGCTCGGTGTGAGTGAGCAGTCAATCAATTTATTAAAAGAATTAGACGTTGACGAAACCCACTTGAGTGAATCCGAAGAACCTGAAAACATCAAAACTAACTTTTTGGATACGCTGAAAAAAAATCTCTGGACGAAATGAAAACAAAAGTTTTAAGTATCACAATTTTTCTCCTTCTTTTTTCTGCCGGAGAACTTTTACCGCAAAAAGCGACAACCGTTCCTTTTCCGAAAATCGGAATTGACGTAGGAACTTCCGATACGCCGCAAGACGTCTCCGTTACTTTACAGCTTTTGCTTTTGATGACGGTTCTTTCGCTGGCGCCTTCAATAATGATTATGACAACGTCATACCTCCGCATCATTATTGTGTTTCATTTTTTGAAAAGCGCGCTTGGTACGCAGCAGATGCCGCCGGGACAATTGTTAGCCGGCGTGGCTCTCTTTATCACTTTTTTTGTAATGGCTCCAACGTGGAGTAAAGTGAACGATATTGCGCTGAAACCTTTGATGGACGGCAAGATGAGCGTGAACGAAGCCTACGATAAAGGCATTGAACCGATCAGAGAATTTATGTTCCGGAATGTACGCGAAGCCGATCTTGAATTGTTCATCGGGCTTTCAAACATGAAACGCCCAAACAACCGAAGCGAACTGCCTACATACATTGTGGTTCCCGCATTTACATTAAGCGAACTGCGCGCCGGATTCATCATCGGATTTTTTATGTTCATTCCGTTCCTGATGGTTGATATGATTGTTTCAAGTATTTTAATGTCGATGGGAATGATGATGCTTCCGCCGATGCTTATTTCTCTTCCGTTCAAAATTTTGCTTTTTGTGCTGGTTGACGGATGGAATTTAATCGTCGGTTCATTAGTTAGGAGTTTTTCTTAAATGACTGAAGAATTGGTAATCGAAATTTTAAAAGAAGTTTTTTATACAACGTTTCTTATTCTGCTTCCCGTGCTCGGCGTTGCGCTTATTGTCGGAATCGCAATCTCAATTTTTCAAGCGGCAACTTCCATCCAGGAGATGACGCTGACCTTTGTACCGAAAATATTGGTTACAACCGTTGTCATCATTTTTATGTTTCCATGGATCCTGGACAAAATGATCGCGATTACGCATAAACTTTTTTCAATGTTCTCAACGGTAATTCGATGACCGGCATTTTAGTTACCGATTTTATTTTACTTCTTTTAATTTTTGTACGGATTGCAACGGCATTTTTTGCCGCTCCGGTTATGGGGCATACGTCAATTCCGGCGCTGGTAAAAATTTTTCTCGGATTCATTATCTCCTACATGGTGTTATTAACCATTGATAAATCAACGGTAAAAATTGAAGTTAGTCTGTGGTTCCTTGCGGCAAACGCGGCAAAAGAAATTCTTTCCGGTTTGCTGCTTGGTTTTATGCTTCACATAGTTTTTTTCGGCGTTTCGTTTGCCGGTTCATTAATCGGATTTGACCTTGGATTATCAATGGCGGAAACCTTCAACCCGATGGAAGAAGGGCAGGGCAACGTTATCGGCGAGCTGATCTATTTTGCGGCAATCTTAATTTTCTTTTTAATTGACGGACATCATTATTTAATTAGAGGATTGGTTTATTCATTCAGCGTAATCCCGATCGGTAAGTTTACGGTTACCGCTCCCGTCCTTCAACTGCTTACCAAATACTCGAGTATGGTGTTTATTATTGCGGTTAAAATAGCTTCACCGATAATGGTTTCCTTTTTTCTCATCACCATTGCGGAAGGAATTATCGCAAGAGTGATCCCCCAGATGCAGGTATTTTTTGTAACGCAGCCGCTAAAAATCGGTATCGGATTACTCTTCCTCACCGCCGTTGTTCCAATATATATTTATGCTATTAAAGGATTTTTAAAAGGATTTGAAGACAATCTTTTCACATTAATTAAAGCGATGGGCTCTTAACAATGGCTGATTCCGAAGGTCAGGAAAAAACCGAACAGGCGTCCGGGAAGAAATTATCGGACGCCAGGAATAAAGGACAGGTAGCAAAAAGCCAGGAAGTAAATTCTCTTGCGCTCTTCGGCGCCGGTTTAATGCTCATCTTCGCTTCGCAGCAATTTTTAAGCGGAAGGATTGCTTCGATTACCGTAAAAGTTTTTTCAACCCTTGATGCAAACAACATTACCAGAAATTCAATTCAAGATTTACTAAAAGAGGACGCCTTTTTTCTCCTTTCTACGCTTGCCCCAATTCTTGGCGGATTGGTTGTTATTGCAATTGTGGCTAATGTGGCGCAGGTTGGTTTCAAATTCAGTACAAAGGCTTTAACCCCAAACGCAAGTAAATTTAACGTCTTTAATAAAATTAAGGACATGTTTTTTTCTTCCCGCTCGATTGTAGAAGTTTCAAAATCTCTTTTAAAATTGATCGTGATCGGCGGATTTACCTATTTTGTTCTCTCGGGCTTAATTGTAAAATCAACCGCTTTAGTTGAACTCTCAATGAGCGAAATTATGAACTTTATGATGGATGCCGCTTATACGCTCCTCTGGAAAATCTCATTGATCTTCGGCGTAATTGCCGCAGTGGATTTTGGCTACCAGCGGTTCAAGTTTAAAAAAGATATGATGATGACAAAACAAGAAGTAAAGGAAGAAAACAAGCAGAGCGAAGGCGATCCCATCATCAAATCGCGCATTAAAAGAATGCAGTACCAGGCGGCAAGAAACCGCATGATGGCTGACGTTCCGAAAGCCGATGTGGTCATCACAAATCCTACGCACTATGCCATCGCCATAAAATACGATCTTGAAAAAGATTCCGCTCCAAAAGTTGTGGCTAAAGGCGTTGATTCGCTTGCGCAAAGAATTAAAGAAATTGCCGTGCAGAATAATGTTCCATTGCATGAAGACAGAGTGTTGGCAAGAGCGCTCTATAAGTTGTGCGATGTCGGCGACCAGATTCCGCAATCATTATTTAAAGCGGTGGCACAGATATTGGCGTATATTTTTCAATTAAGAAATTATCGTAAAAAGACAATCGTGTAACCGTGAAAAATTTTGGAAAAAATAGCGACATTTTTTTAGCCATCGGGCTTATCCTTATTCTCGGATTAATGCTTATTCCGCTGCCTGCGGGAATTTTGGATTTTCTCCTTGCCATGAATATTACCGCGGCGGTTTTAATTCTGGTTGTTTCACTCTACATCCAGTCGCCGCTCGATATTTCAATTTTCCCAGGATTATTATTAGTGCTCACGCTGTTCAGACTTGCGCTTAATATCAGTTCAACGCGTTTAATTTTAATTGAAGGGTACGCCGGAAAAGTAATTGATACGTTCGGACAGTTTGTCGTCGGAGGAAATTACGTTGTCGGTTTTATCATTTTCATTATTCTGGTGATCATCCAGTTTATTGTAATTATTAAAGGTTCAGGAAGAATTTCGGAAGTTGCCGCGCGTTTTACTCTTGATGCTATGCCCGGAAAACAAATGGCGATTGATGCCGATTTAAACACCGGTTTGATCAATGATAAAGAAGCGAGAACGAGAAGAGAATCAATCAGCCGCGAAGCTGAATTTTACGGAGCGATGGATGGCGCAAGCAAGTTTGTTAAAGGAGATGCCATTGCCGGACTTTTAATTAACGGCATTAACATCATTGCGGGCTTCATCATCGGCGTTGCCGAAAAGGGCATGTCCTTTACCGACGCGCTTCACAACTATACAATCTTAACCATCGGCGACGGATTGGTTTCTCAAATTCCCGCGCTGATTATTGCAACAGCCGCGGGACTTGTTGTTACGCGCAGTGCATCAGGTACGGCGTTAGATATTCAGATGAAGACGCAGCTGCTCGCTAATCCGAGAGTGCTGGCAACGGTAGCCGGCGCAGTATTGCTTTTTGCGCTGGTTCCGGGGATGCCGTTTTTCCCTTTCCTTGTTCTTGGTTCCGGTTTGGGCGCAAGTTCGTATTTAACCAAGAAACGAATTAAAGAAATTAAAGCTATTCCGACTGAAGAAGAAATTATTCCCGAGCAGACCGAAGAAAAAGTTGAGCAATACTTGCAGGTTGATCCGATTGAAATTGAGATCGGTTACGGATTAATAAGTTTAGTTGATGAAAAGCAGGGCGGCAATCTGTTCCAGAAAATTTCTTCAACGCGAAAATTTATTGCGCTGGAATATGGAATTCTTATTCCGCCTGTGCGCGTGCGCGATAATCTGCAGCTTGATCCGAATGAGTACATCATCAAAATAAAAGGAAACGTTGTTGCTGCGTATGAAATTTATACCGACCGTTACCTTGCCATGAATCCCGGCAATGTGCAGGATGCCCTCAACGGCATTCCTACCCGCGATCCGGCTTTCAACTTACAAAGTTACTGGATAACCGAAGAAGAAAAAGACAAAGCCGAACTGTTGGAGTTTACCGTTGTTGACAGCATTTCGGTTCTTTCAACCCATTTGCAGGAAACGCTGAAGAAAAATTTTGATAAAGTGTTAACAAGGCAGGCGGTAAAACAACTGCTCGAAAATTTGAAGAAGGAATATCCGGCGGTAATTGAAGATATTAATCAAGATGTATTAACGCTCGGAACTATCCAGAAAGTTTTGCAGAATTTGCTCCGCGAATTTATTCCTATAAAAGATTTGGTTCAAATTTTGGAAGCGCTGGTTGATTATTCCAAAGTGACGAAGAACGTTGATGTGCTTACGGAGTACGTACGCCACACGGTTGGCGATACGATTGCAAATCTCTACAAAGACAACAACAATATTATTAGAGCTGTTGCGCTCGGCGATCAATTGGAATCGTTGATCACGAAATCATTGCAAAATCAAAAAGAGGCGGTGCAGTCGTTGGGATTAAGCCCCGTCTTTTTAAAAGAAATTAATTCCGATATTCAAGTAAGTCTCGAGAAATTCAAACAGCTCGGCTACACGCCGATCATCTTAACGTCGGCAACCATCCGTCCATATTTTTACCGATTAATAAATTCAAGCTTCCCGGATGTTGCGGTGCTTTCCTATTCCGAACTTCCGCCGAATATTGAAATTGAATTTGTTGATAGAGTTGAGGTTACGTATGCAAATTAAAAAATTTACCGCAGCCACATTAAAAGAAGCAACCGCACAGATGAAGCTGGCGCTTGGCGGTGAAGCAATCATTTTAAGTACAAGAATTATTGAAGCCAACAGCCAAACCGGCAGAAAAAAAATGTTTGAACTCACTGCCGGGATTGAAACCGCTGCAGCTCCGGTAAGAACTATTGCTTCGCCGGCATTAAAAGAAAAAGCTCCGCAAAAAAAACTTTCGGATGAATTAAAAAGTATCTCGGAAAAAGTTTATCAAAAAACGGGAACGGCGGTAAAATCAACAGCGGCAAAACGTCCCGCGCTGCAAAAATCAAAACCGGCTGAAGGAGCGGAAACCGCGCTTGGAAAGGAATTAAAAGAAATTGTTGACACGCTGATTTACCGCGAGGTGCAAAAGCCGATCATCACTTCCATTCTCGGTCAGCTTGAAAAACAAAAAAGTTTTCTCCATCCTTCAAACATCGATAGTTACGTATTGCAGAGCATCGCTTCGATGATTCCCGTAAAGAATTTTGAGCTGCACAAAAAAGGGAAGCCGACTATTATTTCTCTCGTTGGTCCTACCGGCGTTGGCAAAACAACATGTATTGCAAAGCTGGCGGTCATTTCAAAAATTCTTCACAATTTGGATGTAGGATTAATCTCGAGCGATACCTACCGGCTTGGCGCAATTGATCAGTTGAAAATTTTTTCCGAAATAAGCAACATTGATTTGTTAGTTGCTTATGAGCCTGGTGATATGCCGAAATTGATCGAAAGTTTTAAAAAGAAAGACGTCATCTTTATTGATACCGCCGGAAGGAGTCAAAAAAGTCTCGATCAACTAAAAAAGACGAAAGAATTTTTAGACGCCGTTACCGTTGATGAAACCTATCTTGTTTTGAGCGCCACCGGCAATTCAAAAAATCTTTTTGACGTAGCCGAGAAGTTCAAATTGTTTAATTACAGCGCGCTTATTTTTACCAAGTTGGATGAAGCCGCCGTGTTCGGAAATATTATGAATGTAGCGACAAACTTTAACGCGCCGGTTACTTTTCTTTCAAACGGACAGGTGATTCCCGATGATATTATTGCCGCCGACCAGGAGTTTATTGCAAAAATTGTTTATACCGGAAAGCTTCACAAATGAGCGGGCAAGCCGAAAGGGTGTTTGAGCTTCAGAGCTTAAAAAAAAAAGCAGCCGTTTATCCGCCGTTCGAGCTGCGCAAAATTTTTGCGTTTACTTCCGGTAAAGGTGGAACGGGAAAAACTTTTCTTTCCGTTAATATTGCGCTCGCGCTGGCATTGATGCATAAAAAAGTTTTGCTGGTAGATTTTGACTGCAATCTTTCGAACGTGCACATTTTGCTGGATGTTATTCCCGATAAAACGCTTTCAAACTATTTTCTAAACCGCAGCCTCCTTCCCGAGTTGATAATGAAGGTTGAACCGAACTTATCGGTTATTTTCGGAGATTCCGGGATGCAGAATTTTCCCGCGTTAACCAACGGCGCCATCGCAAATTTTTTCAGCCGGATAAGAAATTTGGAAGAAGCGTATGATTTTATTTTACTCGATACCGCTTCCGGTTCAAATAAAGAGACTCTCGAAATTCTTTCCCACGCAGATGAAACAATCGTGATCACTTCGCCAGAGCCGACGGCGGTGATGGATGCGTACGCCGTGATGAAACTTTTAACAAGCATCGGCTACCGTGGTGAGAAAAGTATCGTGGTAAATAAAGCTGAAAATGAATCAGCCGCCGATCTTGCATTTACCAATCTAAAAAAAGCCGTTGATCATTTCCTCAACATCGAAGTAAAATCATTTGGCTCTATCTACACCGATGCCGCCGTAAGCCGTTCGATAATGGCTCAAACCCCGTTGATGAAACACAATCCGGAGTCTCAGGCAGCTCATCAAATTAATGAGCTGGCATCAAATCTCATCAATAACGTACATTTGGCTAATATTCAACAAGCCGTTTAAGACCCGTTCAGTTCTTCTACCAAAAACCGAGTTAAAAAGCATTTTTTTCAAACCGATCCGGAAATAACGGAGTGGTATAGTATTTGTCCTTTTAAACTAAAAAAAAGTATAACAATGAATAGAATAGTACTACAATTTGGTTTTCTGATTTTCGCAATCTCGGTCATCTACTTCAGCAGTTTGAATCTTGCGGTAGAAGATATCCTTTTGAGATCCGTAATAATTTTTTTAGCGTTTACGCTCTTAACCAGTTTGATCGCGCTGCTTTTTGTGAAATCGATCAACAAGGTTTCGTTCGACAAAAACAAAGACACAAATTTAAATTATAAGTAGAAAGAAGAGCACAATGGCAGATGCAAATTTATGGACGGAATACAAAGCTGCTCCAACAGACGTCTTAAAAAAGAAAATCGTTCTGAGCTACATAAAGTTGGTGTATTACGTAATTCATCATTCAAAGTTCGCGAACGTAAACATTCTGGATGACAGAGATTATCTCCAGTTCGGGATTGAAGGTTTGAGCGAAGCGATTGACCGCTTTGACCCGCAGTACGGAACAAAATTTGAAACCTACGCAATTAAAAGAATCCGCGGAAAAATTATTGACGAACTGAGAAAACTCCAAAAGAAACCGCGCGTGCTTGAAGACGGCACCAATGAGGTTGTGTATGCAAATGTTTCGTTAAGCCACACCGGCGATGACGAAGAAGGATATTCCTTAGAAGAAATAATTCCAAATGATTCCGTTCTTCCCGATGAATCGCTTGAAAAGCAGGAAATGAAAGCATACCTGATCGCAGCCATCAATAAGTTAGGTGAGCGCGACCGACAAATTATCAGCCTTTATTATTATGAAAATCTCGGGTATAAAGAAATTGCCCAGGTGCTGAACATAACCGTATCAAGAGTATCGCAAGTTCATTCCCGTATCATCGAATCCCTAAAATCTAAACTGGCATTTACAACTGTGTAGCGACATGATAGAAGTAGAATCACGATCCAACTATTACAAGAATTTTCTTAGAAACGTTCAAAATTTACCGTCAATTCCATACATGATGATTGAAGTAACTAAGCTGCTGGATAATCCCAAAACCAGCGCATCGGAATTAGGTTTAGTTATCAGCAGAGATCAAGGATTAGTTGCCAAGATTTTAACCGTTGCAAATTCTCCTCTCTACGGGCTTCCGAGAAGAGTTTCAACCATCGAGTTCGCAATTGTTATTCTCGGTTTCGATCACATAAAAAATATTGTTATCGCTCTTTCAATGATTGAAGCATTTAAAAACGCAGTAGAAAAACGATGGAATAAAAAAACATTCTGGGTGCATTCCTTAGTTACCGCCGCTGCGGCAAAAAGAATTGCCGACGATATCGGCTATCCTAAATCGGGTGAAGCTTTTACCGCGGGACTTTTACACGACCTCGGCATCTCGGTTATTCAACGTTATTTTAAAGATGAATTTGACGCCATCTGCGATCTGGTTGAGACCGAACAAATTAGTTTTGTTTCTGCAGAATCTCAGGTGCTCGGCATTACTCATCAGGAAATCGGTTCGTTCCTTGCGGAAAAATGGAACCTGCCGAAAATTTTGTGCGACTCAATGCTCAACCATCATGAACCTTCAAAAAATAATGGGGACAACGTCCTTTCAGCCATTGTGCATCTTGCCGATTACATGACGCAGAGATTCGGTATCGGAAATTTCGGCTGGGACGAAAATTACGCGCTTGATGAAGGAATTATTCCGATTCTGAGACTCGGCAATCATGATTATCTCAACAAATTTATAGACAGCTACGAAACACTTTTTAAACATCAAATAGAATCACTAAAAATTTAAAACCTATGGAAATTATCACTACCCAAACGCAGCGCAGATCTAAAACCGAAATGGTTTTAACCAACATTTTCAAATTACCGCCGATTCCGAAAGTGCTTTTGAAAGCTTCAAAAATTTTGGATGCAAAAGCTCCGAAGTCGAAAGAACTCGTCGATGTAATTTCTAAAGATCAAAGTTTAGTTACAAAAATTTTGAGCATTGCAAATTCGCCCCTCTTCGGATTACAGAGAAAAGTAACCTCAATGGATTTTGCCATTTTGGTGCTCGGTTTCAGCGAATTGAAAAAAATTATTTCCGCCCTTTCCGTTATTGAGACGTTTAAAAATAAAACCGATAAATATCTCGATCAGAAAGAATTTTGGCTTCACTCGTTTCTTACCGGTAGTCTGTCTGAAAAAATTGCCGAGGACGTCGGATTTTCAATTAAAGGTGAAGCGTTTCTTGCCGGATTTTTGCACGATATGGGCATAGCCGTAATCCACCGCTTTTTTCATTCGCACTTTGTTACCATTTATGAATTGCAGGAAAATTCGGACATGAATTTATTGGATGCCGAAACGGAAGTGCTTGGAATGAACCACGCCGAGATCGGAAGTTTTCTTGCGGAAAATTGGAACTTCCCGACGTCGTTATGCGATGTTATTAAAAACCATCATACGGCAAACAATTCAACCAATAATTTTTTGCTCGCTTCCGTTATTCATCTTGCAGATTATTTAACCAAACATTTTCAGATAGGGCAATTTGAGCCGGACAAAAATCTTACGCTTGATATGGAAGCGATGGCGAATATGAGAATTCACACGGAAGAAGAATTTCAACCGTTCATTTCCGGTTACGAAGCTTTTCTTGTTGAACAATCCGAAGCGATAAGGTATCTAAGTTGAGAGTAATTAAAAACCATAGAGTTCACTGCGAATCTTTTTCGAGTTCGCTTCCGGCGTTTACAAAAGCGGCTGGAAATGCAAAACCAAGATTTGTGCAAGTTGAAAATCCGAATGCCGCCGGTTTAAGTGAAAATCTTCCGCAGCTCTTAAAGAAACTTTCGCTTTTTGAAAAGCAGATAAAACACCTCACAAACAGCAAAGAAATTGTGCTGCGCGTAAATGATTTCTTGAGCAGCGTTCTTCCATTTGATGAAGCCGATTTATATTTCTTTGACGATTTCCGGTTAAACCTAATATCGGTAATGGAAAGTGCAAATCCGTTAACGGCGCAGTTTATTAACCGCCTCTACTCCGAAGGAATTTTGGATTGGGTTTTAAATGAAAATAAACCGCAGATCATCCCCGATTTACGAGGCGTGAACAGTCGCGGATCAAAATCAAATTATCTTTTATTCCCGGTTGGCGAAGGAAAAGAGGCGAAAGGCGTTTTCATCCTTTTAACAAAACCTTCTTACAAGTTTACGGAAAATTTTGAAGTTCAACTTGCGCAATTGATTTTGAACATTGCCGTTCCGAAGATTGAGCTGATAAAGAAGAACGAAGAACTTCATTCAACGTATCACGAACTTCATGTGTATCAATCAAAATTGACAAACGATTTCAAGCTTTCGGCAATAGGTGAATTAACTTCCGGTTTGGCGGAAGATATTTTATCGCCGCTGCAGGTTATTCTCAGCGCTACCGATTTTTTGCAATCGGATGAAGAGGGAAGCGGAAATAAAAATTTAACGGTAATTAAACAGCAAGTTAAAAAAGTTGAAGCAGTGGTTAATAGATTAGTAAAATTTGCCGATTTGAGCGACAACCACGCTGAAATAAAACCTTGCAATCTTGAAGAAGTTATCATTAATTATCATAGCTTTATTAACTCATCGCTGCAGGCTGCCAATATAGAATGCATCCTTGATCTTGGCGAAAAAATTCCGTCGGTGTTAAGTCATCCCGATTATTTAACGCACTTGCTCACAACTGTTTTCGGAATGATAAAATCATCTACCCCGAACGGCGGCGGCATATTAATTCAGACGAAATATTCCAACGGTTTTGTAATTGTACGAATTGTCACCACAAGTTTCATTCAAACGCTCGTAAAAAATAGTAAGAACTCAAGCGATGATCTGAATAAAAAAATGGTAACGCATCTCATGCAGAAACATCAAGGTACAGTTGAATTTGAAGCCGATGAGAGAGCGGGATCATCAATCATTTTAACTTTTCCATTAAAAAAGAAACTAAGATGATGCAAACGAAACAGTACTTTTTGCTTTTCATATTTTTCTTCTGCACCGCATTTGGGCAGAAAGATGAAAGCGCCGTTAATGCCGCATCCGGCAATGTTGTTCAGACCGATACTTCCGGAAACAATATTAACCTCGATAGCCTTGTTGCTCAGCAGATAGCAATTGCACAGACTAAAAAATGGGGCGTTGTTAGCGAAACGGAAAAACCAAAAGTAGAAACGGTTGCTGCAAAAATTATCCCGGAAGTAAAAAAAGCAAATTGGATCGAGAACATTTTAACGGTAATAAATTTTAACGACGCGGTTACCGTAAAAATCGGAATCATTCTCTTCGCTGTTTTTTTTGCATCTGCATTTATTACCGTCCGCCGGTTAAAGTTGAAACGAAAAAGCAGCGCAAAACAAAATAAAGGCGGATTGAAATCAAACATTCAATCCGTCAGATCAGAAATGCCGATTACGAAAAAAGATGTGCAGTTGAAAGCCATCCGCGAAAATTTGCAGAACAGTTCAATCACTATCGGCGCGGCGGAAGGCTCGCTTGCAAAAAAGGCAAGAGAATTAAAGATCGCAAAAGGCGAACTGATGCTGGCGGCAAAAATTAAATCGTATGAATTGTCCGTCTGTTCGAACGAAAGGTAATTAAAAGGTAACAGCAATGGTAAACGGAATTTATAACGTAGCAAGAAGTCTTAACTCCAAAATAAAGAGCATCGACGTAATTGCAAATAACCTTGCAAATATTAATTCAACCGGATTTAAAAAACAGATACCGTTTCAGGAATATTTAAATCAAAAAGATGAAATTGAAGTCCGGCAATCAGCCGACCATGGGCAGGGCGAAGTAATTCTCTCCGCCAATCCGCTTGATATGGCAATTTCCGGCGACGGTTATTTTCTTGTTAAAGGTGAAAGCGGTACCGAGCTGACGCGGAACGGAAAATTTCATGTTTCCGAAGAAGGATTTTTAGTTACAAACACAGGAAAGAAAGTTCTCGGAAGAAACGGAGAAATCAACTTCGGAACCTTTATTGATGCCGATAATCCCACAATCACGATTGCCAAAAACGGTGAGATAAAAATCGGTGAAGCGGATGTTGACGCGCTTGCAATTGTGAAGATTGAAAATGTACAAGCGGCAGTAAGAACCTCCGACTCCAACTTTGCCGTTGCGGATGATAATTATTCTTATGCCTCGCCGGAGAATTTTGAAATTCAGCAAGGGTATCTTGAAGAATCAAACGTGAACCCGATTCTTGAAATGGAAACGATGATCCAGACAAATAAAGATTATGAATCCGCGTATAAAATGATGCGCTACCTCGATCAGGCGATGGATAAATCAAATCAAATTGGAAAAGTGTATTAAAGGAAAAAGTCTATGTCAACACGAGCATTAAGAACGGCAGCTTCCGGTTTATATGCGCAGCAATTAAACGTTGAAGTTATCTCCAACAACATTGCAAACGTAAACACTACCGGATTTAAAAAGAACAAAGCTGAATTTCAAGATTTAATGTACCAGGAAGTTCAGGTTAATCCTACGCAAGCATCCGATGCGTACGCAGCCGCGACTCCTTCGGCAAAAATACAAGTTGGCAACGGTGTGCAGTCATCTTCAACGCAAAAGATTTTTAAACAGGGTGATATTGTTGCAACCAATAATCAAATGGATATCGCCATTCAAGGCGACGGATTATTCCAGGTGCGTAAGTCGGACGGCACCATCGTTTATACACGGGACGGTTCATTTAAAATTAATTCCGAAGGAAAGATGGTTACCTCCGGCGGCTACTTATTGGATCCGGAAATCACTTTACCGAATAACGTGCAAAGCATTTCAATTAGCAGAGACGGCTCGGTTGACGTTTTGGAAAATGACGGAAGAACTTCGACGCTTGGAACAGTTGAGCTTGCCAAATTTATGAATCCTTCCGGACTTCTCGCGCTCGGAAATAATTTGTACGGTGAAACGGCTTCATCCGGCGCGCCGATGTTGGGAACTGCCGGGTCAAAAGGATTCGGCGAGATTAACCAGGGCTTTCTTGAATCTTCAAACGTTGATATTGTTGAAGAAATGGTTGCAATGATTACTGCGCAGCGCGCGTACGAGATTAATTCCAAAACGGTAAAAACCGTTGAAGACATGATGACCATGGCAAACAACTTGAAAACATAATGCCGTAACATGACACGTTTTCTTCTACATATTGTTTTTCTTTTTTCTCTTAACGGGAATGACTTTGATCATTCCTTAAAAGAATATTTGGAGAAGCAGCTTTCGATGTACGATGATTTTGAGTATGAAATTATGCAGATGCCGGAAAAATATTCGGCGATCGAAATAATCACCGGAAGCCCGTTAAATATGAGCGCAAACGTGATAACGGTTCCGGTGGTAGTAACGCTGGAAAAAAGCAAAAGATCGTCATGTATCAAACTTCGCCTTCATCTTTATAAAAACGTGCTCACGGCAAAAAATAAAATTGAAAGTAGATCACTGCTGAATGCAGCCGATTTCGAATTAAAGAAAATAGATGTCTCGTTCGTAAAAGGAACTCCCGTTTCTTCACTTGATGAAGTGAATAGGTTCAAAACAAAAGTTGCTATTACACCGGGAAGAATTTTAGTGCGCGAAATTCTTGAACCTAAACCGGTAATTCTTAACGGTGATTTGGTGAAAGCAAGTTTGTCAAACGGAAATGTAACCGTCTCGTTGGAAGCGAATGCACGGCAGGATGGCGCGGTAGGTGAAATTATTCGCGTGGTTACGCCGGACAAAAAGCAGTATAGAGCTAAAGTTGTTGATTCTTCAAACGTAAATATTCTTGAGTAACATTATGAAAAAGATTTTAATTATCGGATTTGCACTATTTTGTTCAGCGTCGTTTCATCCGCAGGAGATGCGGCAGAATGCATTTAAATCTCTTTTCTCGGATGAAAAAGCAAACAAGATCGGCGATGCAATTACCATTCTTGTAGTTGAATCATCGCAAGCTTCAAACAACGCCGAAACTCAAGCCGGAAGAGCAAGTTCATTAAGCTTAAGCGGAAAAGGACAAGCCGGTAAAACCGCGCTTCCCGGTATAGATTTGGCGCTTGGTTCAAATAACGATTTCACCGGATCGGGCTCTACCAAAACTACCGGAATGATCAGAACAAAAATCAGCGCAACGATTGATTCGGTTTTGAAAAACGGAAATCTCTTGGTTCGCGGCAGCAGAAAAATTGTTATCAACGGCGAAGAACAACTTGTAAAAATTAAAGGCATCGTCCGCTCATCGGATATCGCCGCGGACAACTCGGTTCTTTCCTATAATATTTCTGAAGCTGAAATTGAATTCTCCGGCAGCGGTCTTATCCAGCGTTCACAAAGCCCCGGCTGGTTAACTAAAATTTTTCATCTCCTTTTTTAGGTCAATCATGAAAAAAATAATTTTGATATTGTTCCTCTTTAACTTCTTTGCCGCACAAACGTACAGCCAAAGGATTAAAGACATTGCGTACATCGGCGGAGAAAATTCAGAGCAAGTGCTTGGTTACGGATTGATCGTAGGCTTAAGCGGAACCGGCGACAGTCATCGTTCAATTTTTACGGTGCAATCAATTACCAGTATGTTAAAAAGATTCGGCATCACCGTACCGCAAGCAGACTTAAAAACAAAAAACGTAGCGGCGGTGATGGTTACTTCAACACTTAGCGCGTATTTGAAAACCGGAGCTAAATTTGATGTGAACGTTTCTTCGCTTGGCGATGCAACAAGTCTTCTCGGCGGAACGTTATTGATGACGCCGCTTTCCGGAATTAACGGAAATGTTTACGGTTATGCACAAGGTTCGGTTTCCGTCGGCGGTTACGATATCAGTACTCCTACCGGCGCACGCGTTGCAAAAAATAGTACGTTAGCCGGAAGAATTCCACGCGGCGGATTGCTGCAAGTTGACGCTTCGGATGCAACCATCCCGACCGATGAGATAAATATTTTTTTAAAAGACCCCGACATGACGACCGCCAACAATATTTCGAATGCCGTAAATGCTAAGTTCGGTTCAAGCACTGCACTGGCTTCCGATCCGGCAGAAATTAAAGTGAAAGTTCCTGCCGACAAACAAGCGAATATGGTTGGCTTTTTAGCTGAACTTGAAGGGCTTACCGTTGATATTGATTACGCTGCAAAAGTTGTTTTAAATGAAAGAACCGGCACGGTTGTTTCCGGCAGTAATGTGAAAATTCAATCCGTAACAATTTCGCACGGCGGACTTAATCTTTCAATTAAATCGTATCCTGTTATTTCTCAGCCGGGAGCTTTTTCCAACGGAACGACTGCCGTATTTAACAATCTTGTTCCGTATGCTTCGCAAGATTCAACCAACACGATAGCGATTCAAGGCGCTTCAAATGTGCAGGAAGTTGCTGCCGCGTTAAATTCATTAAAAGTTTCGCCGAAAGACATCATCGCCATTTTTCAAGCTTTAAAGGAAGCAGGCGCTTTAATAGCCGATTTAGTGATTATCTAATATGAGTGATTTGCAATTAAAAATATCGGACAATCTAAAGCATTTTTCGCGCACGCCGGAAATAGCTTCGCGCTATTCCGAAGAGCAGAAAGCGAAAATCGCAAAAACTTCAAAGGATTTTGAAAGTCTTCTCACCTCAATGATGCTGAAGGAAATGAACAAAACCAAAGAAGATGGAATGTCCGGCGAAGAAAGTTACGGCGGTGATTATTTTCAATCGCTTTTTGAAAATGAAATTGCCAAACACGTTTCTTCCGGCAGCGGTTTGGGTGTTGCTTCGGAGCTTTACAGAAAAATCACCGGTGAAGACCTGGATATGAGTTCATTTAAAAACACGCTTGAACCGTTTAGAATAAAAAGCAAACTCAATTTAAAAAATCTCGACAAAGATTCTTCTGCCGTTGCGCCGAGCAAACAAACGCTCGAACGGATTGAACAATTCAACAGCCACATTGATGAAGCGGCGGAGAAATACGGCGTTGATAAAGGATTGATCAAATCCGTTATCATGGCGGAATCTGCCGGAAATGTAAAAGCCTATTCATCTGCAAAAGCAAAAGGCTTAATGCAGTTGATCGATTCTACCGCAACAAGTATGGGCGTTCAAAATGTTTGGGATCCGCGGCAAAATATTATGGGCGGAACTAAATATTTATCTGAAATGCTTCGACAATATGACGGAGACGTGAAGCTTGCTTTAGCGGGATATAATGCCGGTCCGGCGAATGTTGAAAAATATAAGGGCGTTCCTCCGTTTGAAGAAACAAAAACCTACATCACCCGGGTGCTCGGTTATCTAAATCACTTAAAGGAAATTTAAATGGAAACGAAAAATTTAGTAACAGCTTTAAAGGAACAGGAAACTAATCTCCGTCTTTTTTTAGATACGCTGCAGAAACAGCAAAGAGCGCTGGTTGAGCATAACCTTCAACAGATTGATGAAGCCGTACAATCGGAAGTGCGATTGCTCAAAGAGATCACCGCCGTTGATACGGATATTGTAAAAACCATGAACATTTTATCAAAGCAGTACGATTTAAAAACTCAATCGCCAAAACTTTTGGATTTTACGAAAGCAATAAAGAAAATCAATAACAACGATTACGTGAACCTTTTGCAGCTTCAAAAATCGGTGCGAACACTGCTCACCAAAATTCAAACACTTAATTCACAGAACAGCCTGCTGATCGAGAACGCAAGAAGTTTCATTAAACAAACGTTTACTTCGCTTGCAGGCGTACACAACGATCCGATTTTAGATAGAAGGGTCTAATGGGCATCAGTAGAGTTTTCGACATTTCGCAAAGAAGTTTAGCCACGTATCAGCAAGCGTTAGATATAACTTCGCACAATATTGCCAACGCTTCCAACCCCGATTATTCGCGGCAGAAGGCGGTCTTGTCTCCGGAAAAAAGTGAGTACAACGGTTCACTTGTTTTTGGAACCGGCGTTAAACTTGATCTTATCCAGTGGCAAAGAGACGGCTTGATTGATTCTCAAATTAGAGCGAACAATCAAAAATATTCCGATAACAGCAAACGCTCGGATATTCTCGGACAGGTTGAGCAGCTTTTCGGCGAGCCGTCTGATTTGGGTTTGTCCAACACGATGGATAAATTTTTCAACTCTTGGAGCGAAGCGTCCGTCAATCCGAATTCTTCTTCGTTGAGATTTAATCTACTCCGGGCTTCGCAAAATTTATCAAGCAAAGTGAATGATGTTTTCCAGGGCGTAACGGATATTAAGGCGAGCTTGATGAGCGAGGCGCAAACCACGGTTTCTGCAATCAACGATTATCTAAAAGAAATTCAAAGCTTGAATAGCCAGATTTTCGAAATCAATATTAAAAACCAGCAGCCGAATGATCTTGTGGATCAGCGCGATGCGGTGATTGATAAACTGAGCAAATTGGTAAACATCAATGTTAGTACCGATTCCTCGAACAGCGCAATCATTTCAATCGGCGGCGTTTTTGCAGTTGATAAAACCAACGCAAAAGAATTTCAGCTTTCCGAAACAAACGGAAAACTCACCGTCGCTTCCGGCGCCGATGGATTTGCTCTTAATCTTACCGGCGGCGAGTTATATGCCGTTACCGATCTTTATTCTAAAGGGCTGCCGTCGTACACCGATAAAATAGATTCCATCATGAACGCATTAACCGATGCGGTTAATCAAGCGCATGTTAAAGGATTTTCAAATACGGAACCGAAGCAGACGGGCGTTAATTTTTTTGAAAGTTATAAAGAGGGAGTCTTAAAGATAAACCAGGACATTCTTCTTGATCCGAACAAAATTGCTTTATCAAAAGACGGAACCGGCGGGAACGGCGATATTGCAACAACCATCGCCGATTTGAGAAGTTCAAAATTACTAAATGGAACCACGCTTGCCGATGCGTACGGTTCGTTGATAAGTGAAATCGGCAGCCAGAAACAATCTTCCGATCAAATGGTGCAGTCCAATCAATTAATTCTTCAGCAGTTGGATCAGCAAAAATCTTCCATCTCCGGCGTTTCTATTGATGAAGAGATGACGAATGTAATTAAGTTTCAGCGGTCATACGAAGCTTCCGCCAAGATGATTAAGGTTGCGGATGAAATGTTACAAACGATTTTAAACATGGTGTAGTGCGATGAGAGTTACCGATTCGATGCTGACAAATAATTTTTTGCATGCGTTAACGCAAAGCAAATCAAGAATAGACAAGTTGAGCGTGCAGATTGCAACGCAGTCCAAAATTCAAAAACCGTCCGATTCTCCCGGCGGAACAATTCGCCTTAACAGATTGAACAGCCAGTTAAATCAATCCGATTCATACAAGAATAATGTTCAAAACGGATTGGCGTTCATCAATAGTTCAATTTTGTCTATGGAAACGATTCAATCGGAAACGGCAAAATCTTTAACCAAACTTACCGAACTTATTAACGCAACAAACGGCGGCGATTATACCACGTACGCAGACGCCGTCAACTCATCACTTACGGCTATAATGGATGCGGCTAATACTCAGTCCGACGGCAAATATATTTTCGGAGGAACGGATAATTCCGTCGCTCCGTTTGGAATGACGGCAGATAATTCTGCCGTTGAAGTTAAGGCAAGCGACATTTCCGGCAGGCAGGAAATTAAAATTGCTCCGAACATTACGCAAAAATTAAACATGACCGGTACGGAAATTTTTGGAACAATCGTAAACGCATCCGGAAGCTTGAACAAAGACGCCGCCGTTGGAGATACTTCAAGCGCACAGACGAAAGTGTATGATGCGTTGGGAATTGAGTACACGCTTAATCTTAATTTTACTAAAACAGCCGCCAATACTTACGCGCTCAATTATGATATTCTTGATGGAACGAGCACCTCAATTTATAGCTCGGCTCCCGCGGCAAAAGAGCTTGTGTACGATGCAGATACAAAAAGATTAAAATCGATTGATGGAAATTCGGCGCAGCAATTCAATATAAAAGCGGCTGATAAGAAAATTGATTTTATGCTGAATCTGAATTCTGTTTCGGAGAAGAGCGGAGCGGCGGTACTTTCAATGTCGGCAAACCAAAAAACGGATATTTTTAATACGCTGATTGCGATAAAAGAAAATTTGAAGCTGGGGATCCAGCCGACGGAAGCGCAGCAAAATGCAGTATCCGATTTTAACAAACACCTCCTCGCAAAAATTTCCGAAGCGGGAAATGTTTCAAATCAATTTACCGATGTTTCCGACCAAATTACCGAGCAAAAAACTATCCTGCAGGATTTGGTTTCAAAAGAACAAGACCTGGATGTTGCCAAAGCGATAATGGAAATGCAAGCTGAAGATAACGCGCTGCAAATGTCTTATAAAATGTCGGCAATGGTGCTGCCAAAATCATTGTTAAACTATCTATGATAAAATTAAAATCCGTATCGTTAATAGGGCTTGGAATCGGCATTCTGTCGATCTTCGGCGCTTTTGTACTTGAAGGCGGATCGTACCACGCATTATTTCTTACGTCGCCGTTGGTAATTGTTTTCGGCGGAACCTTTGCCGCAATTATTATCGGGTTTGGGTTTGATAGGTTCATCGCTATTTTTCCGCTTATCAGGCTCGCCTATTTTCCACGGTCATATAATTTAAATGAACTCATTAATAATTTTGTGGAAATTTCGATAATAAGCAGGAGAGACGGATTTTTAGCTGTCGAGAAAGATTTGGATAAACTGATTTATCCTTTTCCGCAAAGAATGGTGAAACATGTTCTCGATGGCATTGATGCCGAGTCCCTTAACAATCTCGCCCAGTTGGAAATTCGATCAATGCAGGCGAGGCACAATCTGAATATTCTCATCTTTACAAAAATGGGCGGCTACGCGCCAACGATGGGAATACTTGGAACCGTAATGGGTTTGATAATGACGCTTGCAAACGTTGGCGATGATCCGAACGGATTAATCAGAAACATTGCAACGGCATTTATTGCAACGTTATGGGGCGTGTTTAGTGCAAATATTTTTTGGTTTCCAATTAGCGATAAATTAAAATTATGTCATTTAGAAGAGAAACAGATGATGGAAATTTCTATAGAAGGGATTCTGGCGCTTCAGGCTGGAGAGATTCCTTCGATAGTAAAAGCAAGGCTGGCAAGCCTTATTCCTCAAACGTTACAAGAAAAAGCAGCGTAGCTCCCGGCGAGGAAGAGCCGCTTACCGCTGAAGAATCCGATAAAGACCGATACTTAATTACGTATGCTGATTTAATTACGTTGCTGCTGGGCTTGTTCATTATTCTTTATGCCATTTCAAAAGTTGATTCCAACAAGTACGCAAAAATGGTTACGGCAATTGGAAACACCTTCGGAAGAAGCGGACAAGTTTTAGAGAAGGGCGCAAAACCAAAAGTCGGCTCCGCAGTTCAAGCGGTTGGCTTAAAGGAAAATCTTAACCGGCTTGTTAATCAATATAATTATGCCGGACATATTACGCTGGAAGAAAATGAACGCGGCATAACGATTCATATTTTAGATGATATTCTTTTTCAATCCGGCAATGCCGATTTGAGCAGCGGATCAAAATTAGTGTTAAGCAGACTTGCGATCATTTTAAAAGAGCTGCCGAATGATTTTAGAGTTGAAGGACATACGGATAACGTTCCGATTAATTCAGGCGTTTTTCCTTCCAACTGGCATCTCTCGGTTGCAAGAGCGTTGAACACGGCATACTATTTAATTAATAACGAGAGGCTTTCTCCCGAGAAAGTTTCAATCGTCGGAAATTCCGAATACAAACCTATCTCATCAAATGAAACGGTTGACGGAAGAGCCTCGAACAGAAGAGTAGATATAGTCATAATCAAAAAATAGAAGCATATGAAAGTACAAACACAACAATTTGGCGAGTTAGATTTTCAGGAAGAGTTAATCCTTGATTTTCCCACAGGCTTATTCGGCTTTGAGCAGTTGAAAAAATTTGTTTTGATAAAAATCGGCGATGAACTATTTTATTGGTTGAATTCCATTGAACAACCGGAAATAGCTTTTCCGCTTTTTGGAATCAGCGTTATTGACGAGCACTACCCGTTGGAAAAGGAGAGTGAGGTTTTCGGAATCGTGACGTTGAATCCCGATCCACTGCAAGTTACAATCAATTTAAAAGCGCCGGTCTATATTAATCAAAATGGAAAATTAGGATACCAAAAAATAATTGACAAAGAGAACTATCCCGTTAAATATCATCTTTTTGTTGAATAACAACTGAAGGTTTTATGTTAATCTTAACCAGAAAAATAGATGAAGAAATCATTATCGATTCCGATATCAAAATAAAAATTATCTCAATTTCGGAAAACAATATCAAGCTTGGAATAACCGCTCCGCCCAACATAGAAATACTGCGCGGCGAGATTTATGAAAGGGTTGTTCAATCAACACGTGAAGCGTTTACCCAAAGTAAAAACAATGTGGTTCCGTTACCAAAGCACAAAATCAATACCTTGAACAAGAAAAATGAATAACCGCGAAGAAAATAAAATTACGTTACTTATTGTAGATGATTCCGAAGTTGTAAAACACTCGCTGAAAAGTTTTTTCGAAAATTACAACTTCCAGGTTATTACCTGTTCGGACGGCTTGGATGGAATTCAAAAAGCTGCTGAGTTTAAACCGAAACTCATCTTCCTTGATTTGATGATGCCCAAATTTGACGGGCTGAAAATGCTTCAAGTAATTAAAATGATGGATGAACTGAAATCCGTTCCCGTCATTGTTATCAGCGCAAATACGGATAGGAGGAACGTTCTTTCGGCTCTCGAAATCGGAGCGGACAGAATCATTTCAAAACCGCTCAGAAAAGAAGTGATCATCAAAAACATTAATGAACTTTGCGGTGTGGAATTTTTGGCGAACGCCGCAAAAATGGTTGAATTTTCGGAAGAAGAAAGTGAAGATATTAAACACCATCTTATCCTCACATTTTTAAATGGATTTGACGTAAAAAGAAGCGCAATGCTTAACGCATTAGAGCGAAAAGATCGCGATACGCTGCGCGCCGTTGTGCACGAAATAAAAGGCAACGGCGGAACCATCGGTTATCCGCAGTTATCGTTTATCAGCGACAAAGTTGAACGAACTTTAAACGCAGTTAATTTTGATTGGACCTACGTTCAGCAAAAATGTGAACAAATATTTTCTATCGTTCATGATATCAGTAATTCCGCAAGGGAGGGAATAACGTAACATGTTTGTCATTATCGGTATTGCAGTTGTTGCTCTTTCGGTTTTAGTCGGATTTATGATTGCCGGCGGAAATCCGATTTTATTAATTCAAATTCCGGAGTTCATCGTAATTCTCGGCGCGGCAATCGGAAGTATTTTAATTGCTTCGCCTCTTTCTTTAATAAAAAAAATTATTGCCGAACTTCCCGCAATGTTCAAAGGGCATGGATTAACGAAAGAAGATAACCTGGAATTACTTAAATCGTTCAACGATCTTTTTTTACTTGCACAGCGCGATGGATTGCTTGCAATTGAAAAACATGTTGAAAATCCTGCTGAAAGCGATATCTTATCCAAATGCAAAAAATTTATCAACAATGCTATTGCGCGTAATTTTTTTGCCGACACCATGAAAGTGATGCTCTCCGGCGGCGTTCCTCCGCATGAATTGGAAAATCTTATTGATACCGAAATAGAAACTTATGAAATTGAATCGAAACCGGTTCCCGGCGCGGTTGCAAAAGTTGGAGACTCCTTACCCGGATTAGGAATTGTTGCCGCCGTACTTGGCATCATCATCACCATGAGTTCTATTGATAAAGGGGCGCAGGTTGTTGGCGAACATGTGGCTGCTGCTTTGGTCGGTACGTTCATCGGCGTGCTGGTTGCGTACGGATTTGTAAATCCGATCGCTTCGAATATTGAACACAGTATTGAAAATAGAGTGAGACTGCTTCAAACAATTAAAGCCAGCATTATCGCATTTGCGAGAGGCAATCCTCCTATCATTGCAGTTGAAATTGCGCGAAGAACAATTTTTTCGGATGCGCGTCCAACTTTTAGTGAATTAGAAGCGTTCGTGAGAGGGAAGTCCTAGGATTGTTATGAGCGACTCTCCCATCATTATAAAAAAAATAAAGAAGCACGAAGGGCACCACGGAGGCGCGTGGAAAGTTGCATACGCAGATTTTGTTACCGCGATGATGGCGCTGTTTATTGTGCTATGGGTGCTCGGGCAAGATCAAAGCACCAAAGAAGCGATTGCCCACTATTTCAAAGACCCACTCGGAATTTCGGATAAAGGAAAAGGATTGATGCCGGGAACAATGTTCAACCCCAATAGTCCGGTGCCGAATAATTCGCAGACCTTTCAAGAGATGGAAGTGGAAAAATTGAAAAGTATGGGAGATAGAATTTTAGCCGAATTAGCTTCCGATTCCGCCTTCGTTTTTATGATGGATAAAATAAAAGTTGAAATAACAAAAGAAGGATTGCGCATCGAAATGGTTGAAAGCAACGGCGATGTTTTCTTCCAGGTGGGAACAGCCGTACTGAATAAAAAAGCAACCGAGATGATTATCAAAATCGGCGATCAACTTGCAAAGCTTTCCAACTCGGTTGTAATTGAAGGGCATACCGATTCGAGACCGTTTAACAACGATAGAACCGGCTACACCAATTTCGAGTTAAGCGCCGATAGAGCCAACGCCGCAAGAAGCGCGTTAACATTAAGTCATCTCAATCCGATGCAGATTGTTGAGATAAGAGGATATGCCGACCGCCATTTACGCGATCCCGAAAATCCTTACAGCCTTGTTAATAGGCGCATCAGTATTATTGTAAAATATTTGGAAAAAAAGTGAACAAAACAATTTTAATAATTGAAGACGATCCGTTCTCGCAGGATTTTTATAATTTCATTTTTAGAAAGGCGGGACTCAAATCCCTCATCCTTGAAGACGGAGACCGCATTATGAATGAGCTCGAAAAAGATCACATCGGTCTGATCATCATGGATATTAATTTGAAAAATACCTCCTTGAACGGCGAAAGAATTAACGGCGTTAAATTTTCCCGTTTCATCAAAGAGCATCAGAAATTCAACTATCTTCCGATCCTGCTGGTTACCGCATATTCTATTAGCGCAAACGGAGATTCATTTTTTAACGAAAGCCTTGCAAACGATTATATCGTTAAACCGATCATCGATTATAACCAGCTTATCTTAAAAGTAAAAAGTTTACTAACCGAGTAATGGAAAAAGATAAAATTTTACTTGTTGAAGATGAAAAGGATACCAGATTTATTCTGGAACGGCTTCTTACAAAAAATAATTATGAAGTAATTTCGGCAAAAGACGGAGCCGAGGCGCTCAAACTTTTGGAGCATTATCTTCCCAAAGCCATCATTGCAGATTGGACCATGCCGGTGATGGACGGAATTGAATTGTGTAAAATTCTGAAGAAAGATGAAAAGTTTAAAACCATTTATTTTATTGTACTCACTGCAAGGGCTTCGCTAAAAGATCGCGTTACGGGCTTGGATATTGGGGCGGATGATTTTTTAGTGAAGCCGATTGAGAACCAGGAACTCCTTGCACGAATCCGCTCGGGCGTTAGGATTTTTAACTTGCAGAACGAATTGAAAAATCTCGAACATAATAAAGCAATCATCGAGATGGCGTGTACCATCGGGCATAAAATAAATAATCCGCTCAGCAGCTTGCTGATGTCGGTTAAAAATATTGAAACGGAACTACTTGAACTGAAGCAGGCAAAATTCTCCGAAGATTTAATGATCATCACTCAATCAATTGAAAGAATAAAAACGTTAACCGAAAGTTTAACGAATATTCAAACCCCCACCGTGATCGATTACTCTTCCGGCAGCAAGATGATCGATATAAAATAATTTAATCTCCCTCTTAAATTCTCACAGATTTTTTCGATAATAAGGTGAAGGAATCTGTATGTTAGAAAAAATCACAAATATTAATCTCCGGTCGGAATTTTTTAGCGATAAAAAAGCAATCTCGGCTTACAAAAATGCGTATCGCACGCATCCGCTGCGTAATGATCTGCACGATTCGGTGAACATTTCTCCCGCATACCGTTTCCTTTCGCAGGTAGGCTGGCAGCTAAAAGAAATGACGAACTTGCCCGCAGAAAAAATTTATGTCGCATTTTATTTTGCCGGGTATGAATTTCAAACAACGGTCGATTTATCCAACTTAACAAAACTTTCTTCGCTTGAATATACCGTTATTAAAAATGCCGAAGTGCAAAGTTACGGAGACGCCACCACGGCAACGCTTTCAGTTTCTATCAACAAACGGATGATCGAGTTGCCGGAAGTATTGACCGATCTTCCCGGGCTTAGAATCTTGTTCAACCGTTTGAACTCGCTGGACTTTAAAGAGGAGCTTAATTTTAACAGCAACATTCTTTTTGAATTATTTGATGGAATACTAAGCATCATCAATAAAGAATTTGATTATTTAAATAACTGCCTTTTTGCTTTTATCGAAAAAGTTCTCAACGTTAAACTTTTTAAATTTAGTTCTGCAGAAACCGGATTGAATTGGTCTGATTCACCGAATAGGATAAAATTACTCAATGTAGATGCACGGAAAAATTAGTAAAGCTATGGAAAACCGAGACGCTATGTCCTCTTCAAATACCGAAACATACCAGGAGCTACCGGACGCCAAACCCCTTGTGGTTGTTGGCAAGAACAGCGCAATTCTCTATGCAAATAATTCTTTCAGAACGTCTTTCCAAATTCAGGAAGGGAAAAGTTTAGAAGACCTAAAATCAGAACCCAACCTTGAAAATCTTTTATCGGTTTTTTCGCAAAGCAATTTTAACGGATTCCATTTTGACCTCTTTCTATTTCCAAATGAAAAGCTGGAGATAAATCATTACTACGTTGAGGTTGATCGCATCTTCATCGAGGCCCGCGAATATTTTTTCCTCACCTTTCAAACATCAAGCGAAACGCAAAAGCTTGAATCGCGCATCAACGATCTTCACGACGCATTAGAGCACGGCAGAATTCCGGTTATCATTACGGATGAAAACGGGAATATCAATTACGCTACAAGAATGTTTGAGAAAATTCTTAAAAATTCAATTGATGAAATATTTTACCAGCCGATTGCCTTGGTTCTTTCAAGCAATATTATTAATTCCGATTACGATGAAATTAACGACGCCATTCATAACCGGAAAACCTGGACGAAGGAAATTTCCTACTTCGATGAAGAAAAAGGATATCTTTTTCTCGAACTAAATTTGAATCCCGTTTACCGGGACGGCACCAGCCTGCTCAATTTCATTTTAACCGCGCATGATATTACCAGCCACATCTTAAAAAATCAGATTACTAAAAAATCGGCGGAGAGCCTTTTAGCCATTATTAACAACATCTCGGACCTGTTGTTGATCGTTAAAAAAGAAAATGAAGAGTGGACGTTCAGCAACGCAAACGAAAACTTCTACCAAACATTTTCGCTGATTAAAAACGAATGCCTCAACAAACCGCTGGAAAATATTTTTGATGAAGGTTACTTGAAAGAGATCAGTTCATCGGTTACTAAATTGAAATCGCTGAATTTAAAGTACGCCGAATTCTCCTACGACCACTCCAACCAGCGCAAATACAGCGGAAAAGTTACCGGCGTTGTTTCCGACAAAGAAGAAATTTATATCATCAGTTTAAAAGATATTACCGACCAGGTTTTGTACGAGCTTATTTTGAAAAGAGCGTACGAAAAAGAAATCCATTTAAATAAATTGAAAACGGCGTTCCTCGAAAATATGTCGCACGAAATTAGAACGCCGTACAATGCAATCCTGGGCTACTCCGAAATTATTGATGATTGTTTGCAGACCGGCGAGTTCGATACGATAAAAGAAATTTCCATCTTTGTAAAAGAAGTGCTCGACCGCATCTTGAATCTCTTCACCAACATTGTTGAAGTATCGCAAATTGAGTCGGGCGATATTCAAGTTGACAAAGTTGTTGTAAACAGTCATGAAATTTTGAAATCGGTGTTTAACAAAAAAGCGTTAGCCGCTAAAACAAAGGGCTTGGAATTTAAACTTGAAGTTGAACAAAACGAAGTGCTCCTTTCAACCGATTGGATAAAATTTGAAAAAATAATTTTTTCGATTGTTGATAATGCGATTAAGTACACGGAAGCCGGCAGCGTAATTATCGGCGCAAGCTCGCACGACGGTAAGATCATCATCTCGGTTTCGGATACCGGTAAAGGAATGGATTTGAATTTGCTTAACAGATTGATTGAACCTTTTACTCAGGAAGAGGAAGGCTTTGCAAGAAATTTTGAAGGCGCCGGTTTAGGATTGACCATTGCATACGGGCTTACAAAGTTACTTGGAGGCGAAATGGAATTTGAAAGTTCGAAAGAGTCCGGTACAAAAGTTCTACTTATTTTTCCTCAATACAACTGATCGATTCTTCGGAAATTTTCTGCGCAAGGCTCTCGTTTTTTTGAGTATAAAAAAGTTCTTTCACCATCAGCTTTGCTACGGAAATGAACAGGTGAGAAAAGACGCGAAAATTTCTGTACGCCGTATGATTCGTATGCAGAAATTCTTTCTCAACCTCGTAGCTGTTCTTATGCTTCACTTTGATGAAAAGCTTTTCTTCGATAGTATAAATGCTGACTAAGATCACGTGTTCCTGCGCTTGTAAAAATGTAATGAGATGTTGAATGAAGGGCAAATTGTATGCCGCTGAAATTTATTCAATATGAATGATTTTGGTAAAAGAGTTTGAACAATATTATTCACCTGGCGGAATTTAGCATTATAGAAAATTGAAGTTTGTATGAAAAGAGGCTGATTCTTTAACTGTTTTGGGATTAACGGATGGCATAGATTTTATTGAATGTTCGGGATGATTAAAAGAGTAAAACAGATGTTAACCAAATGGAATTGAAATGAGCGACAAGAACAAATTATCTATTCATCATAAAATATTTTCCGGTTTTCCGGCGGCGGCAGTCTCACAGCAATCTCCTTTTGTGAGCCAGCCGAATGAATGCTTCACGGAAGTTGAAGAGATGAATATTGCCGGTTCGGCAAAGGCAAATAGTTTTAGTTCAATTTCAGTCTCGGAAGGGAATACGTTGTTTGAAACTGATTTCGCCGGAGAGCAGCTTCCGCAAGCAAACAGTTACTCCCACTTGCATTCAAAATCGTTACATAAACAAGAATGGTTTACAACAAAAGTACAACGACACGCAAACGCCAATTATTTTTCATCACCGTATCAAGAAATTTTTCCCATTCAACAAAAAGATGAAGCGACAAATTTGCATTCATCATTTACCGGAAAGAATTTTGAAACAAGAGATTTTGATGTTTGGATGAAAAGCCATCCTGCTGCAACATCCGGAAGGACCGACGCTTTTTCTGCAACCGATATATTTTTGTTAAAGATGAAGGAAGAAAACGACTCGTTAAAAAATTCACTGCTGCTGCTTACAAAGGAAAATGATTCGTTAAAAGAGTTGAATAGAAGTAAGAACGGATTATTTTCGATTATCTCTCACGATTTGAAAAATCCGTTTGGAGCTTTACTTACAATGTCGGAATTCCTTTCGACGGAAGTTGATGAACTTGAAAAAGATGAAGTGCTGGAGTTTGCGCAAACTATTCATGTTAGTGCAAAAGTTTTATTCAAATTCTTTAACGATTTGCTTGAATGGTCAAAATTGCAGAACGGCGTTGTAAAAATAAAGCCGGTTGCAATTCAATTAAAACCGTTTGTTGATTCTATTTTTTCTCTCCTTGCAATCATTGCCGCGCCTAAAGAAATAACATTGCTAAACCGTGTTAATGCCGAACTGACGGCAGCAGCTGACGCCAATATGCTTTCTTCGATTCTAAATAATCTTATCACCAACTCGATTAAGTTTACCAACGGCGGTGATGAAGTGATCATTGATGCGGAAGAACAAAATGAGTTTATCAAATTTGCCGTACGGGATAATGGAGTCGGCATGACGAAAAATGTTCTGAGCAAAATCTTTACTCTTGAAAAACACATTACCAACAGCGGCACGAACAATGAGATCGGTTCCGGTTTGGGATTGGTGATTACGAAAGAATTGGTTCTACGCCACGGCGGTACAATCTGGGCGGAAAGTGAAGTAGGAAAAGGAACAACATTTTATTTTACGTTACCGAAGGCTTCAGCTAAAAGTTAGAGTGAAACCACTCGACAGAATTTATTGGGGATCAATTTTCAAATTATAAAAAGCATTTCATTTAACTCCACGAGCGGAATATTTTAACTTGCTTTTCAATATTGCTCATCTTGATGTAACTGTCTAATCGCGCCTTTAACACAAGAGAAATTTCCGAACCTTTTGAAATCAGCACGTGCCCGACTCTATCTTTTATCGCTTCGGCAATAACCATTCCCGCCTCAATATTTTCAATATCAATCGTAACAATGCGAAGACCCGAATAGATTCCGGCAACTTCCGCATCAAGTGCAATTACAATGTTCGGATCGTATTCTCCTTTTTTTGCTTTCATAGTTTGGATTGCAGTTTTCTCATCCAAACCCTGCCGGAGATAGAAATCGTAATCATCCAATACTTTTAAAATGCGCGCCTCAATGGGAATATCTTCATGCAGAATTTTTTGCGCCGGTGTTTTCAACGCCGCATCAAACGGCATTAATTGATACGAGATGATGTTGGAAATATTTTCTAAGCGCGGAATATTTGCCAGCAGCGCTTTGCCTATTTGCGGATGTGAGAGATACAAATTTTCTTCATCGGTAGTAAGGAGTTCGCCGTTCAATCGCTTATCCAAAATATCAGACGGAATTGCAACGCAGCCGATTTTTGAGAGAAGCACCATCGTTTCAATTTCCCAGGTATTTTTCAAACCGAATCTGAATGCGATATTTTTAGTTAGCGTAGTTAATCTGTTCGCCTGACTGAACGCTTTTGGATTGAAGACGGATAAAATATCAACAAGCAGTTTGATACTTCCTTTAAGCGTTTTTTGAAGTAGTTCTTTCTCCGCAGTTATTAAAGCATATTGATTCAGCGCGTCGCTGAGTGCATCAACAAGAACTTCATTGGGACACGGTTTTGTGAGCAGTCTAAAAATATTTCCTTTATTTACTGCGGCGATAGCCGTGTTCGTATCGGCGTAACCGGTAAGCATAATTCGCACGGTATTCGGGGAAAGTTTTCTCACTTCGGAAAGAAATGTATTACCGTCTATTACCGGCATTTTATAATCCGATAGCACTACGGCGAATGGTTCCTGCTTCGTAAATAATTTTAGCGCTTCCGCCGGATCGCTGCTGGTGGTAACATTAAATTTTGTTCGAAGCGTTCTTTTATAGCTTGAAAGAATATTGTCGTCGTCATCAACTAAAAGAATTCTATTATTCAATTTTCAAATCTCCATTCTCAAAAAATTTGCAAATATTTTTTACTAATTTATTTTCGGGGTACAAACTGCTTAGCGCAGACGGATCAACCTTCTCCTGGTTGACCAACACATTTGCTAAATGAACCGCAGACATTGGCGATGGTTCTATATCTCCGGCTTTCAAACCGGTGTGGTGGAAGGCTGCAATTTCCAGAATAGAAACCGGCAAGCCCCACAAGCCGAGAAGATAAGCGCCGACTTCTGCGTGCGATGTTTCATACAGTTTATATTCCGCTTCAACAAAACTGCACGTATCATCCGCCATACAAGTATGAATTTTCTCGGTGTAATCCGGCGTTTGCAGCAGAATCAATTTGCCGATGTCGTGTACAAGTCCGCCGAGAAATGTAGTATCTAAAATATTTTTATCGTACACTTCCGTCCGCATTATTTTCCGCGCAAGCTCGCCGACTTTATAGCTGTGCTGAAAAACTCTTTCGGCAAAAAATTTATTATAATCATTGAAGCTTAACGATGAAAAAATCTTCACATACAGCGCCAGCGATTTTATCGTTTCAAATCCTAAAAAACTTACGGCATAAACGGGATCGGTAATTTTTTGAGATACTCCGAAAAATGCCGAATTGACCAACTGCAAAATTTTTGTAGTCATCGCAACATCTTTAGAAATAATTTCTCCAACGCCTTTAACGGAAGCGGTAGCGGAATTAATTTCTTTCTGCAGCTTGATATAAATATCCGGCAGCGTTGGAATGGTGGAAATTCCTGAAATAAGATTTAAGATTTTTTCGTTATTCACAAACGTGCGGAGTTTGCTAATTCTTTCGATTGATTCTTTCAGCGTGGCGGCGTCGCACGGTTTTGATAAGAATTGATGCGCCACATTCGGCAGGTTCAGCATCGATTCTTTTTCCGTGTAGCCGGAGAGAATAATGCGTACGATGTTCGGGTAGAGTTCTTTTATTTTAGTGAAAAGATGAAGCCCGTCAATTTTAGGCATGCGCATATCGGAAACAACGACGTCGAATTTTTCTTTCGTCAAGAGTTCCAACGCTTCGTCTCCGCTGTTGGCAAAGGACATAATCCATTCATTCCGGAAAGGATACAACATCCGTTTCAGCCCTTGAATAATATTAATTTCATCATCTACAAAAAGTATTTTCATCTGGTAATTACGTAATTGGTAATTGAATAATAAAAGTAGCGCCTTTTCCGTAAACGGATTCAACGGTGATGCTGCCTTTATGTTTGTTCACAATAATGTCGTGTGCAATCGAGAGTCCTTGTCCGGTTCCTTTTCCAACTTCTTTGGTGGTAAAAAAGGGATCGAAAATTCTGCCGAGATCATCATACTTGATTCCCGTGCCGGTATCGCTGATGCGCAGTTCAATATTTTTCTCATCATGTTTTGTTTCGATTGTTATCTCGCCTTTTGTCCCCGGGTCTTTTCCAACCACCGCCTGGATTGCGTGCACGGCGTTGATAATCAAGTTCAAAATAACTTGATTAATTTCATCCGGGATGCATGAAATATGGGGCAAAGTGGAATCGAGCTTCATGGTAAGTTCGGCAACATATTTCCATTCATTCTTTGAAATTGCGGCGGTAACTTGAATGCCATGGTTTAAATCAGAGTAGGTTTTTTCGCGCTGTTCGGGATGCGCAAAATCTTTCATCGCCGAAATAATTTTACTTACGCGTTCAATGCCAACCTGCGTCTGTTCAATTGCCGACGGAATTTCGTTAAGGAAATAGGGGATGTCAAAATCTTCCTGAATTTTTCTAATCGCTTTAATTATTTTAACAAAATCATCAAACTTTGCAGAATCTTTCACCGATTCGTTTATCGAAGTCAATAACGTGTTGAACGAATCAAACGCATCTTTCAAAAAATTAGTATTGTCGCTGATGTATTGCATCGGCGTATTGATTTCATGCGCGATTCCCGCTGCAAGTCTGCCGATTGATTCCATTTTTTGCGAAAGAGAAAGTTGCTTTTCAATTTTAAGCCGCTCGGTCATATCGCGAATAATGTAAACGAATCCGCGCACCTTTCCTTTTTGATCGCGAAGCGCATTCGAGTTGATCGAGATGGTCAACTTTTTTCCGCTGCGCGAAAGTAAAATTAAGTAATCGTTTATTTGATTTTCCGAATTTGTCTCTGCGCGTCCGCCGGAATCTTTCGTTAAATCGCTTTCCGGTTTTTCTTCTTTATGAAATTCAAGAACGGAAAAAATTGATTTGCCGATAAGCCATTCTTGTTCAACACCGATAATTTCTTCAGCAGCATTATTCACCAGATTAATTTTATCTTCAAGATTGGTGGTAATAACGCCGTCGGTGATGCTTTTCAACGTAACGCTGAGTTCTTCCTTTTCGGATTGAAGCGCCTCTTCAGCTCGCTTCCGCTCAACCGCGTTGATAATAATATCTGCAATCGTTGCAAGCTGATCCAGGTCATCTTCATTCCACCGGCATTCGCTTTCAAGCTGCTCATATCCCATAAAACCTTTTAACCGCGAGCCGTAAACCATCGGGACAAGAATAAGCGATTTTGTTCCTGCGAAAAGCTGCTCTTGTTCATCCGAAATGTCATCACGTTTTTCAGTTGAAAAATAGGGAAGATGAACTACTTCAAAATCAGAGAGGATGGAAGTTATCCACGGAAAAGTGGTAACGGGAAGGTTTTTATATTTTTCCGTTTTGAAATTGTAAATGCTGTACGTCCATTCAAACGTTCGATCGATCAATTGCTCGTCGGCGGTAAAAAGGAAGAGGTAACTCCGCTGCACGTTTAAGAATTCCCCAATATTCATAATGGTATCGTTGATGCCGCTATAAATTTCTTCGGAAGTGTAATGGATGAAGTTTGAAGAAATGTTGGTGACCATTTTTTCAAGTTGAATTCTCCGGTTGAGCGCTTCTTCCATTTTTAATTGTTCTTTAAACAGCATCGCATTCTCAAGCACGATGGCTAACTGTTCGCCGATCATTGTAAAAAGTTCAATATCGGAATTTGTAAAACAAGTAACGGATTCCGTATTATCCAACCGCAAAACGCCGATTACTTTCTGCCGGCTTTTGATAGGAACAGCAACGGTGGATTTAATATGCAACTGTTCAATGTACTCCGGAGAAATAAGTTTTGATTTTGAACAATCGTTGATAATAATAGGGCGCTGCTCTTTGAAACAAATTTCATTGAATTTGGAATCGATACCGGTTGAACCCGATTTATCGTCAAGCGAGTTTGCATCAACCAGAATATCCTGTTCGGGATCGTGGAGAAATAAACTTGCCCGATGCACGCCGCGGTCGCCTAAATATTGGGGAATAACTTCATAGACTCTTGAAAAAACTTTATTCAAATCCATTGTGGATTGAAATGTTTCATTCAACACTTTCAATAATTGGAGCCGGGTGATTTTATCTTTTAAAGCTTCTTCGGCATTGATTCGTTCAGTAACATCGCGAGAAATACCGACAATGCCGGTGATCTTTCCGGTAAGATCGAAGATGGGAACTTTAGTTGCCGAAATCCATTTTTCATCTCCATCGCTTTTTACAATTTTTTCTACTTTATCGATAAGCGGAATTCCCGACTCGATCATGCGCTGTTCGTCTCTCAGCGAGGCTTCGGCAAATTCTTTTGGAAAGAAATCGGAATCGGTTTTGCCGATTGCATCTCTGGTGGATTTTAATTCTAATAGTTTAGCCTGCGCTTGATTAATGCGGATAAAACGGCTGTGGTTATCTTTAAAATAAATGATATCCGGAATGTTTGCCAGCAAACTATGCAGCAGATTTTTTTCGTAAGCGAGCTGTTTTTCAGTTTCTTTCCGTTCCGTAATATCGTTGATGATGCCGACGATCCCTCCCGGTTTATCATCATATTTCATGAAGGTAGCCAGGTTAAAAATAACGTCGTGCTTGGTGCCGTCTTTATATTTAATTTGCGCTTCAAGCGTGTTGTGGCCTGCCTGGTTGCAGAGTTCTTCGTTAATAAGATAATATTTTTGCGCCGCTTCGTTAGAGGTGAATTCAATTACGTTCGACTCTTCAACATTTTTATCGGGCAGCGCAATATTTTTTTCAAACACGGTGTTTACGCCGAGATAAAATCCATTTATATCTTTGTAAAAAACCGGGTTCGGAATTGCGTTTATCAACACCTGCAAAAAGGTTAATTGATTGAGCAGCAGATCTTCCGAATCATCAATTCGTTTTTTTTGCTGGCAATTTTTAACCGAATTTTTTATTGCCGGAACTAACCGCGAAAGATCATCTTTGGTTATGAAATCTGTAGCGCCGTGAGAGATTGATTCAAGAATATGTTTTTTTGTGTGCGTCTTGGAGACAAAAATGAATGGAATATCTGGACGCTTTTGCCTCGCTAATTTTAGCGCGGTTAAGCCGCTAAAATCGGGCAGCGAATAATTTGAGAGGATCAATTGGCAATGATTTTGCTCCAGCGCATTTTCAAATGAAACCTGATCGCGTGCAAGCGTGGTGCGGCAGCTAATATGATTCTCTTTTAAAAAGGAGATGAGAAAATCAGCCTCCGATGTATTATTTTCAAGCAGAAGTATGTGTGCCTTTTTGCTCATATTAGGGGAAATATCACTTTGTAATTACAGAATAGTACTTTCTATAATACATCATCGAAAAAAATAGAATTAACTTAAGAAAATTTTTAAGCCGGAGCGTTTGCCGTCTGAAGGAATTGTCTTTTCAAAATGAAATGAGATTTTTCGCTTTATTCGATTTTGCGGTTTACGTTTTTAGATGTCTCTTCGGTTATTCAGCAAATGAACTTTTCCCACAGACGGAGAAGAAAACCCGGGGAATTTACGTACGAAAGGAGATTTGCAGCCGCAAATTATTGGACATTTTTAGTCACTTCAATTCCAAGTTGTTCCATACGGTATCGCAGTTTGGAACGCGAAAGACCCAGCACCTTAGCCGCTTTAACCTGGTTGCCGTTGGTGATTTTCAACGTTTTTTGGATTAAGTCCTTAAGAACTAAATCAATCTTAACGCCTTTCGCCGGAATTTTCAACAAGAATTTATCTTCATCTTTTTCTTTTTCCGTTTCAGAATCAAAAATAAATCCAAAGTGATCTTCGTTAAGTTCTTCATCTTCGGTTAACAGAGTTACTCTTTCCATTACGTTGCGCAGTTCGCGGATATTTCCCTTCCACACATACTTTTGAAATTTGGAGATGACTTCCGGCGAGATGCTGTTAATTTTTTTATTAAACTTGATGCAGAACTCTTTTAAGAAGGAATAGGCAAGTACGGCAATGTCTTCCTTCCTTTCGCGCAGCGGGGGAATTGTAATTTTTGCAACGTTAAGCCGGTAAAACAAATCTTCTCTAAACGTGCCGTTTTTAACTTCGTCTTCTAAATTTTTATTGGTTGCCGCAAGCACGCGCACATTAACGGTAGTTTCTTTTTCGGCGCCAAGCCGGTAAAATTTCTTTTCCTGCAACACGCGTAAAAGCTTTGCCTGAAGGTCTAAAGAGAGCTCGCCAATTTCATCCAGCAGAAGTGTTCCGCCGTTTGCAAGTTCAAATTTGCCAAGTTTTGTTTTAAGAGATGCTCCCGTAAACGCCCCTTTTTCGTGTCCGAAGAGTTCGCTTTCCGCCAATTCTTTCGGAATGGTTGCACAGTTGATCTGGATAAAAACCGCATTGCTGCGTAAACTGTTTTGATGAATAAATTTTGCAAAAACTTCTTTCCCGGTTCCGCTTTCGCCTTCAATTAAAATTGTGGTGTCGGGACTTTTCGCCAACTTTTCCGCCGAATTTAACACACGCTGTATTTTTGTATTTTTACCGAAAAATTCTCGCGAAAGTTCATTCTCTTTTAATAAGCTGTGTAATTTATCTACTTCGGCTCTTAACGAAACATTTTCCAGCGCTTTATTGAGCACAAGTTTCAACTGTTCCAGATCGATGGGTTTCAGCATAAAATCAAACGCGCCTGACTTCATTGCCGAAACGGCAATATTTACATCGGCGTACCCGGTAATCATTATCACCGGAATGTGCGAGAATTTTTTGTGAAAACTTTTTTGAAGTTCCAAACCGTTGTGCGTGGTAAGATAAATATCCAGCAGAATAACGTCCGGCTCAAATTCTTCAATTGTATCGTGAGCTTCTTCGGCTTGCACGCATACGCGCACATCGTAACCTAACTTGGTTAAACCCAAATTACGTGTTAGAAAAAGTAACGGGGAAAGTAAAGGCTCTGGATTTTTCCCAAAGACCAATAAACCATTCGCGTCTTTTTAAGGTGAGCGCCATCTT
>Ga0172370_10000477_pt1 | contig 62497 bp, 72 predicted proteins | sample LakKiv5m_FD_114538 | JGI IMG/M metagenome (GOLD analysis project Ga0172370, IMG submission 114538) | Freshwater microbial communities from Kabuno Bay, South-Kivu, Congo - kab_022012_11.5m | ecosystem: Environmental > Aquatic > Freshwater > Lake | place: Democratic Republic of the Congo... | reverse complement strand
CAGGAACAATTCCAGAAACGGATACATAAATCCATAGGCCCTGAACCGGCGCGCGGCCATATCGTACATGGAAAACCCGTCCGCGAAACCCGAAAGGTCAAAAAGTTTGACCATCGAGAATATCACCATAAACAAACCCATGTAATCACGCATCCAGGGAACCAACTGCCAGGGCTTCTTATCCACCTGAAGCGCGATCGAAGCCAAAAGAACAACAACGACAATAGCGATCAACGGACGATATGCTCCGGCGTTTCCCTGATCATGAGCCGTATCTGCGTGACGATTCATTTGTGCACCTCAGGCTTCACCGCAAACCCTAAAAGGATCCCCTTCAGAAACGACTATTTATTTTTTAAACCGCTCGTCGAGGCTGAAGAGTTGATCTTCCCGATTATTTTACTCCAGAAACCCGTAACCTGCTCGATTATGGAACTTTTTTGCACATCCTGCTTTTCCTTGGCAAGATACTTTCGAAACTCCCGGGCTATGAACGCGTCCGGGACCGAATCTATGAGTTCATACATCTTTCTTCTATTCAATGACTCGTACGTGCTCAACGCCTGCTGTTTTGTCATCTGCGCGGTAATGCCAAATCCGGATTTGACTTCCGTGGGCAGGTCTCGTAACGCTTCATAGATCTTCGCGTACTTCGCGTTGAATTTCTCGTCAGACATCGCGTTCAGCTTATCGATATTAACTTTCTTCAAAGAAGGAATATTTGCCATCGCGACATACGCCTTGGCTAACGTCTTAAACGTCATACCGATCGCCTTATCTTCCATACCCGAACCCGGCGTATCATCGGCAAAAACGCCTTGTTGCGTATACAGATTGGCCGCGGCCACAATCATGAACAGTGCTTTAAAGAACATTTTCTTATTCATCGTCAACCCCTCCGGCATATATTCAAACAAAGCAATCGCCTACTATTTTATCACAGAAGGTTAACGATAAGAATACGTGAAAAAACTCCGGTCTTATACGTAAAGTAAAGCCGGGCAGTTAAGGAAGTTTGAACGCAAGGACATCAAGTTTCTCGATCACCGGCGGCTGAGCGAAAAGCTCAGCAGCTTTTGCCATCAATGCCGCGGCAACCGCCCCGGTAAGATGAGCCTGGCGTCCAGGCTCGTCCGGGAATGCGTCGAAGATCCCAAAAGTCGACGGACCCAGGCGCACGCCAAACCAGGCGACCGTTGCCGGTTCTTTCATGACCAGCGGTAATCCCCCACGTAAAAACTTTTCAACCTCTGCCTCTTTCCCGGGCTTTGCCTCCAAACGAACGAATAAACCTACTTTGGCCATATGCATCTCCTTTTTTTTATAGTACTTCTATCCCGAAATACTGAACATTGGCGGAATCAACATTTCTTTGACTGATTTCCACTCGTCCAGGCCAGATCCATCTGCGTACTGAAGGCTATTTCCCGGCCAAGATATTTAGCTTGACGGTAAATTCCTTATTTTATATAATTCTTTCACGCTTCTCTTGGGTCGTCAGAGTATCAGACTCTCACTCAAGCTGTTCTTTCAACATAATTACTATTCCCCGGTAGCTCAGTTGGTAGAGCAACTGGCTGTCAATGAGACTCACCAACGCCCACGTTGGTGTTAGTCGAATTGATCCCGAAGTCTTGTCTTGAGAATTTCGAAGAAATTCAAAAGACATCTTTTAAGACGAGGGATTGATTTTAAGGCAGCTCCCGCAGGAAACTGCAGGATGAATAAGCGGGCTAATTCAGGGAACTCCTAACCGACGACCTTAGACGAAAAAAGTCTAATCTTGTCGAAGGACAATCCTGAGCTAAGTGAGTGGCCGAAAGGTCCTCTAAATGTGCAGAGACTATATACCCGCTACCTAACCCCGAATTTCGGGCACGGTAATGAGATAGTCCAAGCCTTGAAGTAATTTAAGGGCACTTGTAACCAGTGGGTCCGAGGTTCGAGCCCTCGCCGGGGAGCGTAAATTGACGAAGAGCCGAACCTTCTTGATTCTCGGTTAATGCCGAGATAAATGATGGTTCGGCTTTTTCGTTTTGATGGGCTTTTTTGTGGCTTAAATTGGCCGTAGGCAGCTTTTCTGCCAGGGAGTGATCAATCGGCATCACGATGTGGATATGGTCGTCAAAAACGTCTATACGCTTAATGAGCGCCTGTATTAACCCCTTCTGTTCTTCCGGAGAAACCTTATCAAACTGGTCCAGGGTATGCATTAACCGTTCGCGGATGTATTCGTCGGAGTCCTTGGACATCGTCGCGGCGCGTTTGCGCGCGCGGATCTGAGAGATCCTCTCTTCCAAGCCGGTGATCCCATTCTCAACTTTCTCCATACGTTCTTTATACGTCGTGCCTTTTGAGATCGTGCCGTTCATGGCAAGTTCCAAGAGGCGCTCCGCTTCTTCTTTCAGGCATGCAAGCTGGTTCTCGTACTTACCCAGGTCCTTATCGATATCCTGCAGCTTATTCCTGGCATCGATGACGGCCCCTTCGATGGCCTTTAGTATCACGTCACGATCGGTTGAGGCGTCCCGGAAGTATTTAACGAGCGCTTCATCGAACGTTTTCGCCGGGATGGCTGAAGAATCGCAGCCTAACCCCTGTTTACGTCGGCCGCAGATGTAGTAATGAAACTTCCCTTTTCTCTGGCCGATCGAATGAGTCGTGATCATCGAGCTGCCGCATTTCCCGCATTTCATCAATCCTTCGAGATAAAAGATGTATGTCTTCGGCTTTTGCGTGAAGCGGTGCCCGGGCATCTTTGCGACGAGGATTCGGTTAGCCTTTTCCCACAGTTCAGAATCGACGAGTGCTTCATGCTGTCCTTTGTGCATTTCCTGAGCCCATTTCACGTAGCCTTTATAAAAAGGGTTCTTGATGATGGTCAATAAGCTCTGTTTGCGCCAGGAGTTACCCTTTGGGCTTTTAATTCCCCGGGATTCGAGCTCTCTTCCGATCGCCATTAACGATTTATTATCCGCGGCCATCTCCCAGATCATCCGTACTTTTGGAGCAAGCTCTTCATCCAAGATGATCTTTGTTGTCTGAGAATTGCCGGCGCCGTCGGTCGTGATGAGCCGCTTATAGCCGAACGGAAGGATCCCCCCGACCCAGCGGCCTTGTCTTACCCGGGCCGCAGCGGAAGCTTTTACGCGCTCGCCGGTCATCTCTCGTTCGAACGCGGATAGGGATCCCAGAATACCGATTATTACCCTGCCGATGGCCGTTGAGCTGTCGAGGTTCTCGCGGACCGATACGAACGCTATGTTGTGCTCGTTGAATAGGTCGACGAGGGCATAAAGATCTCGAGGGTTCCGCGTAAGCCGATCAAGCCGGAAAAAAATCACTCCGTCAAAACTTCTCTGCTGTTTATTCGCATTGATTTCTCTAAGAATCGATTGGATCCCCGGCCGATTCAAATCTTTTCCGCTAAATCCGTCATCACTGGCAACGCGAACAAACTCATAGCCGAGGGCATCGAGCAGATTCTTACAATGATGCGCCTGCGCGTCTAAAGTTGTATAGTCACCTTTTGATTGATCGTCGGTTGAACAGCGGGTGTAGATTATGAAACGATTATGTGTTTTTTCCTTGAGGAAGTTCATACCATTGGGCAAAAATTCTAACAATAGATTTATCCTGAGGTGCTTTAAACGAAATGATCAAAATGTCTCTCAACAAATCGTAGGCCCAACTCTCTATTACTTCATTAAATTGAGACGCTTTTTTTTGAATCATAAGATCGATAAAGAAAGCTTCTGCATCATGAGGATCAAAAGAATCGAGCTTTTTATATTCTCTATAAAATTCACACAGAACTTTTTTTTCGATAGGATGTAAAAATAAGTGGGTGCTTTCGTCTTCAATCTTCGCTCTTACTTTTATTGCTGGAGAAATTATAAATTGCCCAAAATTTACATCTTTAGAATATGCTGAAAAAAGAATGTTTTTTCTTTGGTTCGTTAAACCTTCATACGGCGGCTCATTTAAGTGTAGTGAAACAGAAGTGGATTCTCCTTTTCCCTTGTAAATCGAGAAGAGAATGGTGAAACGCTCTTTATTAAAGGACCATTCGAAACGAGCCTGCTCAAATTTAATCCTAATTCCTACCTCTGATAATGTCCTGAAGTATTCAATTGGATTCTCAGTGAATGGGGCTATACCTTTTTCATCAAGATTTCTTAAAATTGCAGTCAATAATACAATCTCTATTCTATGTAATGCTGCTTTCCGAAGTTCCTGTTCAATCTCTGTCTTAGAAGCATAATTTGGAATATTCAATGGCTGAAAATATTTTAATAGTTCGCTTCTTATCTTTGGATATGCCGGATAAACACTTTCTAATGCCTTCCGCGTTCTATTTGTGCTTTTTTCATTCTCGATGAGAGTCTTCATGCTTTCAAAATCAAGTCGGAATTCATCACACAATCGTTTCAAAGTAGGTTCAGAAGGATACGTCTTCCCTCTGGCATATTGAACTAAAGTCACCGGGTTTACACCAATCTTCTTGGCTAATATCCGATAACTGAGCTTTCTGTTCTCTTTAAATATTTCCGAAAATCTTTTATCCATCATACGAATAGGCTGTTAATGTGTATTGCTACATATTAACACACAGATCAAACTGCGGCAATTTTATTTGTTTGCTCAGAGCTTGACATCGTATTACTGTATGCTATAATACGGTTACACATGAAAACTCTCTATAAATTGATAGTTAGTCGGATGAAGAAAAAGAACCTATGTGGGGCTGATTTGGCTAGATTGCTAAGAAAATCTCGCCAGACAGTTAGCCTTAATTTACATAGGCCCTTATCCAGAGTTCATATAGGAACGCTTCGTACATATTTATCTGCACTTGGGTTAGACATTTCATGGAAGTTTTCAATAAAAAGAAAGAAAAAGAGGTACTTGTAATGGAATTCAAGGATTTGACAGTTGAAATGTTGTCGAGTGAACGCGCGGACTTGGTCGGACAATTAAGAGCTTCCGGAAAAAAAGATGGGGTGAAGGAAGAGCGTGTACGGGTGTTGTCTATCGTAAAGCTGGCTAATAAGGAGTTCTCTGGGATAGACGTTGAAACGATTGTTGATAAGTCAATCGAAACTGGCAAGAGTTTTTCTGAGGCTAACGCCGAGATGCTCAGCAAACGCCTGGTAGATCTGCAAAAGACAGAAAAACCGGGCCCGGATGGTGAGTCACAAGCAAGCGCAAAAGATCATTTGACCAGGGCGAAAGAATACAAAGCAGCTCATCCGGAATGCAAGACCATGACGAAGGCGTTACAAGCAACGGCAGCAAAAAGGAAGTAGTTCTTGGACCGGCTGTCCAGGAATATTAAGCGACACAAAAAAAGGAGGCATCATGCTAAAAAGTTTGTTTTCCAAGAAAAGCAATGTGGATGAAATTGTTACCGACATTTGCGAAGCCAATCTCGTAATTTCTGATATCAATCAGGAAATATCCTTATTGCGTGATAAATCGATGAGGTTGCGGCAACGGCGTCTTGCCGGAGAAACGATCCCCGTTCCGGGTATTGACGAAATCGAGAACGATATCAATTCTCATTTAAAAGACATCGAAGCCTTGAATGTAAGCGTAAAAGAACTTCGCGACAAGCTTATAAACCTTCTCATTGAGCAGGGTCAAAATTTCATGAATAAACTTTCCGGCGAAAACGCAAACCTTGACTCAATCACTAGGGATGCATGGAAAGAATTATTTTCATTAGTTGCAAAAGCTTCCGCAATAAAATATTGGCTCATAGGAAGTGGCAAAAGCAATCATGCTGATTTTCATTTTACTGAAGATGGAAACGATTTCATTCGGCAAATAGAATCGGAATTCGAACTTCTCGTTAAGAAGAAAGGTCCCTCGATTCATCATCGAAGACTTGAATTGCAAAATCAGTCTGTGCTATCACAAGGAGATCGCGTCGATTTTGAAAAAACGGCTGACGAAATGATTCTTGTTGCCTGGAAGAAACAAGAAGAAAAAAAAAGTACGGAAGAAGCAAGGGTCTAGATCGACAACGTGAAATATTCTGTGGCACAATTTAATTATCGATTCCATTGCCGGCCGGCTAATTCCTCCGGCCGGATACCTCTGCCCCCCACCACTATATCCAGGATGTTTGGTGGGGGGTCTTCTTCTTATTATTACAAGAGGTGTTTCTTTTGCTTCCGCCCCAAGGATTAATCCTTAGGGCGTCTTTATTTATTACTTATGAGCAGCGCTGAGAGTAATTTTAAACGGCGGTTTGGAGAGAATCCAAGGATCAGCATCATACAAATTAAAGAGACTCCTGCTGATTGCAAAGAAAGAAATGAAAGGATTTTTAAAGCCTACTGCAAAGTGTTACAGAGTTTAATCAACCGAGAGCCTAGCAGTGTTGAGTTGTTTGGACTGCCGCCGGCAATAAATATAAAAAGAAATAGTGAGCTGCGGATGCGACGAGACCAGCTAAACGTATAAGCAATATGACTAAAAATAAAGTTATTAATCAAGGGTACATATCGTTATCGGCTCTGGCGAGGTATTTGTGCATGTCGAAAGCGTACGTCTCGCTGAAATACCCGGAGTGGATAGCAAAGTATAAAATCCGGGTCTACCGCATGGGCAGGAAGGTTCTGTTTAACCTGCGCGATATCGATGAAAAGATGATGCCGCGGTTGCAGGTTAACCCCGGTGTTAACGAGCCACCATCAGAGCAAACATATTATAAGCGAGGCTTTCGATGAGGTTAGAGTAAATGGACAAGAATAGCACGCAGGATGCACTTAATCAGGGGATAGAAAATCAATTTTGCGGACAACGGTTTTCTGTTGGCGACGTTTTAGATAAGGATGTCTCCCCTGCCCTTGTTCGAATACCCTCTATTTTTCTTAATAACTATTTCAACAGTCGCGAAACATTAAAAAAGTATTGCACACAGTTTCGAACCGATCCGGAGACGTTTATAAATAGGGCGGCTGATCTGTCGGGCAAGAAAGCAACCCTTACCGGATATATTGATTCAGACTTTGAAGGGTTCTCTTTGTCTTTTCGGGAGCATCAAGTCGTTAAGGCCATGTTCTCCCTTTTTGACCGGCAAAAAGCGAGCTACGAACAGCCCTACGTTGTTTTAAAGAATAACTCCGAGTTATATAACGAAGCTATTCTCCGAAGAAACGCACCGAACGATCAACATGCATACTTCCTAGGTAGTGAACGACGTGCGATAGATGCCGCGTTAGAAAGCTTGAGCAAAAAGATTCGCAAGATCGTCATTAAGGGCTTATCCAAATCCGATAAAAAAGGCGCCAAGAGATACTTTATGTATATGGCAGAACAGCCTCTCTTATCCATCGAATATTTCAATCCGGATATGCCCGAAGATGAACTCACCGAGACGAAGTTAAAGCAAGAAGGAAGCATCAAAATAAGTATACTTCCGGTGTTCTTAAAAGGGTTCTGGAATCATTATAAGCTTTTACCACGGCCAGTTGATCTCATCATGGAAATTAAGAGGGTTTGCCCGAATATTCACAAAGCATCAACAACAGTAATTGATTTTATAGATTATCTACATCGACAAAGAGATATCGCAATCAAACGAAGCCGAAATGAGATGTATAGTGTATTAAAAATCAGCAAAGAACAGCTTTCTAAGCGCGGGAAAAGATACTTCGATAGAACTGTCACGAATACATACTCTATTGCTATGCGTCTGGGGTATTTAAAACGCTATCAAACGAAAATTGATTTTCAAACCGGGATATTATCCGACCATTTTGTTTTATCCGATGCGCGTATTAAACACCTTAGAATGACAGAGGATACTTATGATCAATAAATCCATTTCCCACACGTTGAAGCTTTTCCGATGCCCATATTTTGGGGTTTTGTTGTCCACATATTGGGGCTTCTATGCCCATATTATGGGGTTTCTTCGCCCATATATTGGGGTAACGTGTTTTGTAACCCGTTCACTATTAAACAATTGTGAGTGCACTTTTTCGCTATGTATTCTTAGATATTATTAGATATTCTTAGGTATCCAAAGCCCTTCGCAAGGCGCCGGGCTTTGGGCTTTTACAAACAAAATTTAATTAAAGAAAACTATGATGAAATTAAAACAATGGCTATTGAAAATGATCAAGCGGTTTATTGTCGAATCCATAGAAGAAGATCTGCGGTCTAACGGGAAGTTGCGGCTTTTGACAAGAACTCACGAGCTTTCGCAATCGCAAGCGCTTCGATCTCGGCCAGCGGAGCGGATGATTTCGGAAGGAAAACAGTAACTTCTGCGCTGAAGCATGGACCGCCATCATCATGATGAAAAAAGACAGTAGCTTCAATGTATTTAAAGTCCGGATCGTCAGAATTAGGTTTTAGGCTGGTCACATAAATAGTCATACGCTAATTATAGCAAACATTTCGTAGAAGTAAACACGAAGCGCGATGACGGAAAAACGCAGCGACCAATTAACGATGGAGGGGAAAATGATTAAAATCAAGCAGATCGAACAACGGTGTTTATCTCTCAAGCAGTTGGCAAAGTATTTAGGCGTCTCCCCTTCTCTGGTTCACCGGGATTATCCAAAATGGGCCACGGAATACAAGATCCGGGTCTATAAGCTGCCCTTCACGACCGGGAAACGTCAAAAGATACTGTTTGAGAAATTCGATATCGACAACAAATTGCTTCCTGCGATCCTGATAAACCCGGGGAAATGATTTATGGCCAAACAATTAACGACTCACAAAAACGGAGGTGCTCAAATGTTAAAAGGTGCAGATTTCTTAAACATCATGGATTCCCTGTGCGCAAGCTTCACAATCGACATCGATGGGATGATGGAACAGTTAGATTTCAACGAAAGGCTCGATCGAGAATGTGACCGGCTCCGTGACGAGGCATTCAGTAATTTATTAAAAGGCCTGGATGCATGCCGGAACAATCAGCGTAAAGACGCAAACCGGTATCTTCACATCGTCGTTCAAAAACTGCATCAACAAGAATTGATCAACGACGATGACGACGCTCGCCGGAACAAAATACGGACGATGCTTACTCTCTTACGGCAAAAGACGATCAGGGTCGCTGAAGAAGCTTCAAAGGACAGAAAAAAACTGAAAAAGAAATAATCATGGGCGTACGGATCCGGCGGGTTATAACCAAAGACGCAGATGATACACAAACGCGATCAGCAGTTCAAAGAAGAAACGAATCAATCCGGGATCATAGCGATGGCGAATAAGAAACGGCATATTCACCTATTGCAGAAACTTCAGTCTGGAAAGTCTCTTTCCCGGCCGGAGCTTAAAGAACTCGAGAGGTTTGAGGGAAAGAAGTTGCCGCCGGGGATCGTCGATACACAAGAAGCGCTAGCCAGGCTTTTTAGCGTGAGTGTCCGGACAGTACAGAACTGGACCAGGGACGGCCTACCCCGCAACAAAGAAGGACATTTCAATCTTGCAGAAGTACAGGAATGGCGGTACAGACGAAACAACAAAAGAAAAGGCAAAGCCGACGAATCTGGCCTGACGTGGGATGATGAGCTGAAACGATTAAGAGCTGAACTCCTAAAGATGAAAATCGCAGAAGATAGAAAGCGATTAGTTCCCATACATACCATAAAAGCATTTATTGTTCAGCTCGTTATTGAAATAAAAACGAAGATGTTAGGGATCCCCAGCTCCCTCGCGTTTCAGTTGATAGGATTAGACGTGCATGCAATCGAGAATGTGTTGCGAAAACGGATCGAAGAATTAGTCGTCGATATGTCAAGAACAGCAATAAAAGGCAATCCACAATGGACGGAAGAATATTTCATTAAAGAACTGTATAAAATGGGCGTTATTAAACTGGAGAGTAAATCATGAAGACACTTAAACCGGCATCCATGGTAGACACTCAAAAGAAAGTAGCCAAGATATTCGGCGTAACTGTTCGTTGCGTTCAACAATGGGCTGCCGAGGGAATGCCGAAGACGCGAAATAACCTCTATGATATCGCCGAGATCCAAAACTGGCGATTCCTGAGGCTCAACCGGAAGAAGAACAAGAGCGTTCAAAGTATAGACTGGGACCAAGAGTGCAAAAAGATCCGCGCGAATATTATGAAACTGCGCTATGAAGAGATGAAAAAGAATCTTCTGCCGCTGTCCGTCATTGAAGACCGGTTAGTACAGACGATCCTTGTAGTAAAGCAGGCTATGCTTTCTTTACCGGGAAGGATCGCTCCACTACTTGTCGGGAAAGATGCTTGTGAGGCAAAAGAGATATTACGTGAGCGGATTACCGAAGTCGTGAAAGAGTTTGCGGAAAGCCGCATTGCCATTAATCCGCGATGGACGAAAAAAGAGTTTATGGAACAAACGCGGGAGTTGGGTATTTACGTTAAAGAGCATAACCGTAAGCAAGGAACAAAACAATGAAGAACGCCAGTCAGATATGTGATCTAAACGCAGAAAAAGCCGTTCTTGGCGAGGTATTGATGATTAACCGGCTATCGCATGCTAAAGGACTGTCTGCAGATGATTTCTACGATCTAAAGCACCGCAGAATATTTACAGCCATGGCAGAGCTCGAATCAAACAACGGCCATATAGATCTCGTATGTCTAGCGAACCATCTTACAAAATCCGAAGACTTGGACAAGATCGGCGGCCTTGCGTATTTAACGGAGTTACCGGCATTTGGGATCGGCGAATGCTCTATGCCCCATCACGTTAAGATAGTCAAAGAAGAAGCTATTAAGCGAAAGATACAAAACAAGGTCGTCGAGGTCAAAGAAGGGCTGCATGCCGCGGATCTGGACCAGATCGTCTCAGAGATGCGCCAGTTCTATGCAAGCCTACCGTCTACCCTTCTGGACGATATAGAGTTCTTCAGTCTAGACAAGTTCATCCATGAGGCTCGCTTTTACGGCAAACGCGGAAAAGAAACCGGATTCGCGCAGCTGGATCACAATGTCAGGATCTACCCGGGTGAATTGGTCATAATAGCCGCGCGCGTACGGCATGGAAAATCATCTTTTGCATACAATCTGCTTTTAAACTTTCTTGAGAAGTATCCGGAAGAATCGTTCGCGTTCTTCAATCTCGATGTCTCCTCCGTCTTTATGATGACGCGATTAGCAACGGTATGGGCAAAGAAGCATGCCGGCAAGGCGTTTGCCTACAAAGATGTTCTCCGGTGTTTCCAGAACGAGGAATTCCCGGGAGAAATCATCAAGGCGCTTAAAGCGTTTGAAGCATACGGCAAAGATAACCGTTTAGCCATTGTGCATAAGCCAAACTATAGTGCTGAACAGATCGTCGCGCATGCCGAGCTCTTAGCCAAGAAGCGGCCCCTGGGCGCTATATTCATCGATTACATGGAGTTGATCAAATCATCCAACAGCCGGCCGGAAAGTGAAGAGCTCAGAATAGCCAACATCGTTAATCAACTGCGGATCGCCAGCGAGGATCTGAAGATCCCGATCATAGTCTTAGCGCAGCTCAACCGGGAGACCGTTAACGGCCGGAAGCAAGAGAATAAGCGGCCGGTCTTAGAGGGTTTACGTTACAGCGGCCGGCAAGAACAAGAGGCATCGACGGTCCTGGGATTGTTTAATCCACAGCAAGAGCAAACGGATAATGCGGATGATACCGGGCGAACGAGTAAATTTAATACAAATAGCTCTATTCTTGAAGTGATTCCGTTGAAGAATCGCGGAGGGAACAGTAATAAAGTCATCGAACTGGATTTCGATATGGTTTCCGGGCATATAACAAACTATAAAAACACGGGATTAGACAGATAACGAATTATCGAGGAGGTATTTATCATGGCAGACCCTAAAGAAATAATGGTTAAAATGACCCTGCAAGAAGATATGTCTAAGAAGCTCGTCGATCTTGGAGCATCGCTAAGAAACGTCGGGAAAGAAATGCGCTCATCGTTGATGCCGGTCGGAGAGTTTCGCTACGCCTGGATGAAGGTAAGCCTTATCTGGGGAGCCACCGCGGGAACAATGATTCGGGCAATGCAAGACGCTTCAAAAGAAATGACCAATCTTGATAAAGCATCGGTTAAACTCGGAACAACGACAGAAGAATTATCGAGGAAAATATATGGATTTAATATCGCCACACAAAATGCCCGCATCGGCGCCGGACAGATGCTTGTAGCAAGTGAATCCTTAAGATCTTTATGGATCGGTACAGGTGCGGTTGGATTAAAGGCTGTTGGATCTTTCGCGACGACGTATCGCGCGGCAAATCTACAAAACCCTAATCCACTATCGGGATCAACTACACCATCAAACCGGTTCTCATTTTTGGAAACTCTTAAAGATACCGCCCTTTCAGTATTGTTGGGGGCTCTTCCTGCCCCGCTAAGAAAAACTTTATCCTTAGAATTTGATCCAAACAAAGATTCAAAGAAAACCCCGGCCGCTCAACAACTTTTAGCAGAAAGCAAAGCTGTCTGGTTGAAGAGTCCAGAAGGTCGGAAAGAAATGGACACTATTTATGATCAAACGCAGAAGATGAGTATGTCCAAAACTGCCTATGAAAAGAGTGTTCGAAATCAAAACGCGGAGAATTGGAGAACGGCGGGTATACCTGAGTCTAATATATCTACATATCTGGCCGCGGCAGAAAAACAGGCAAGTGAAGATAGGATGCTAATCATAAACAAATCCAACGCGCAACGTTTAACGGCCGAAGGAAATACGTTAGATGCATTGAAACTTGATCAGCAGAATGCTTTAACTGAATTTAAACGTTCATGGGGCGATGATGGCAAAGCAGTAAAATCATTTCAAGACGGTCAGAATGCCATGTATGATGCCGCTTACCGGTCTTTTTATGGTATGAAAAGCAATTTCCAGATACTGCATGATGGATGGATATCGACCGTATCCGCAATGACCGATGGATTCAGCAATATTTTTTACAGCACGATAACGGGCCAGGTGAAGGACCTTAAACAGGTATTCGTCGGATTCGGTCAATCGATTTTAAAAGTATTATCGGATATGGCCGCTCAAGCAATGGTGACGAAAGCTATAGCCGGATGGAAAACTATTTTTCCAGATCCGGATGTGAATCAAGCGACTTTTTATCATACCGGTGGTATTATTCGCGCTCATACCGGGTTGGCAATCGATGAGGTACCGATCGTTGCGCAAACTGGTGAAGGCGTATTATCACGCCGTGGGATGAAGGCATTAGGAACAAGCAATTTCGATGCCCTGAATAGTGGCAAACCTTTAGGGGAAACGGTAATAAATAACTATACCATCAACATCAATGCAATAGAACCGGCTACATTTGCTGATTACTGTGCTCAGCATCCTGAAGGTATTAAGGCTGTTGTGGCGCAGGAACACCGCTTAAACGGAAGATCAGTAAGAAACTAATAAACACGGCGATGGAAAAACAAAACGTTGAATTACTCAAAGCACTCATGGTCATTGAGAATCTTGATACAACCAACATAGAAAGCTTGGCTCAGTCTATATCAAAGTTCCATGCGCAGATGATCGGAACATTTAATGAGAACAGTAAAAGCATGGAAAAGATCATTCAATTCTTGTACCAATACTATCTATACAACCGATGTCTTTCAACGATTACCTTTCAACTGCTTGCCAAAGAGTTAAATGAAACCGCGGGATTGAATATAGATATTGAGAAGCTGCAAACAGAAGCGACAGCGCTTGCCGATAAGAAGCTCATCGATATCAAAGACAGTATCTTTGAATATTTTAGCGCGGCAAAAAAGGTAAACGATATCTTCAAGGATGGTCCGACATAGAAAAAAGGTACTTCCAGAGCCGGTACACTATGCGGGTCATCAAGGCCGCGAACGAAATCTGCATCCAAAACTTTTTTTTGGGGTTTCGTGTTCGTGTTTTTGACCCAGTTAAACAGCTCACAGCCCCATAAAATAACGAGTTTTCACTAAAAATAGCCCGAAAAACACGAAATTCTCACCCTTTCATTTTGTACTTGTGCAAATCCTGTTCCCTGCTACGATAAATAGTTAATGAAAACAAGGATTGGCAAAAGTTCCGTCCAGCCTAAAAAAGGCACCATCCAAAGACAAACAGCAGTTAAAAACATTCCCAATGAGTCGCCGACATCAAATTTCGCAATATATATACCCGTTAAATGTCCCAAATGCAATAGCAAGAAAATACGGTGTTATAAAACAGATATCCCGGTCCGGTATCATCGATGCAGAAACTGCGGGAATCGATTTAAATCGATAGAACAATAATTATATGGATGAAATAAATACTGTATTTATCCTAGGGGCGGGCGCAAGTGTAGACTATGGATTATATACCGGGAAAAAACTCGTCAAACGAATAATACAAGACTTACTCAATATTAACACTACACCATTAAGGGGTTTAATTACTGACAGCCACAACGCTAAACGAATACAGGAATGCGCCATCAAATTAAACGAATCCAACGAACTGTCGATAGATCGATTCATGCAATATAGTGGGAAAGCATATCAAGATATTCTGAAACCTGCTATAACATACTCACTGATGGCGCAAGAAGAAGAAACTAAATTGTTTAATCGCGATGAATGGTATGCTTATTTCTTTAGAAGGTTAAAAACACATGATTCCGATAGGCTAGAAGAAAATAAAATAGCATTTATAACTTTCAATTATGACCGATCATTAGAACAAGCTTTGTTCAAGCGAATTTGCACGTTATATGAGAAAACCGAAGCCGAATGTGCTCCTATGATGGAGAAAATACCCATTATTCACGTTTACGGACAGATTGGATATCTACCTTGGCAAAAAAAATCTCCAGTTCGCGAATACACCCCTATAATATCTGACGTAGAGACAATAAAATCTTGCGCAGCATGTATTAAAACTATCAGTGAAGTAAGTGAGCCGTCTTACAAATCCAAAATAGAGCATTTAATCAGTAAAGCAAAAAATATATGCTTCCTCGGGTTTGGTTACGACAAAACAAACATGGATTTACTTGGGCTAAGAAATATCGCCAAAGATAAAGGAGTAAGTGGGACAGCCGTTCATCTTGGGAATGCCGAAATAAACGAGATTCATAGGTATCTTCAGGTACATCCTTTAGATCATGACAGAGAACGATTCTCGAATAAATATGAAAACATAATCGACTTTCTCAAAGATAAATGGGATCCGGTATAGCTTCCACTTCTAGATAGAATTTACACATATTATGAAAGTAACTAAGTACGACTTACTCAATAACGCAAAGAGCTCTCTTACCCATGCGGTCCAACATTTAACAAATGAAGACGGCGTCTCCGCGGAAGATCTGAAATACGCGATTAGAGACGTTGCCCACGTGGTTGAGCTACTCATAAAAGAAAAAATTAGAAAAGTTCACCCTGCTTTCATCTTAGAAGATGTGGATAGATATCCATCTCCTACCGCCTTTACACTCAAGCCTGAGACAGCGATGAAAAGATTGAGAAATTTATGTGGCATTACGCTATCTAAAAAAGAAGAAGATACAATCACTGCCTGCAGAGAGATCCGCAATCGAATCGAACACTATGAGTTTGAAATAAAGCAGAAAGAAGCCGAAGGAATGATCGGACGGATGCTCTCTTTTATATTTGATTTCTCAAAAAGATATCTGCAAATTGATTTAGAGCATGAATTCCGACAAGATCATCGATGGGGATCCCTGATTGATATACATGAATTTTGGAGCGCTCATTCCGATAAACTACAAGATGAGTTAATAAAAAATGAGATCCCTATTGATCAATGTCCTGCATGCGGAGGGATCACCTTTAAAATAGAAGACGGGAAATGCGCACTGTGCGGACACATGGAAGCAACGGTAACTTGCGATATTTGTCATAAAGAACGCTTTGAATGGGAAATCGAAGTCCACGATGAAGTTGATTATGGACCAGAGGGCGCGGAACGTTGTGCCTCTATCTCTGTCTGTGAAGATTGCTTGCGCAAAGATTGGGAAGCCGAAAATTGGCGTGATTAAAGAATAAGACTTTTACATCGTAGCCATTGGACTGGATTACGCTGAGAAATTAATTAGGTGAGGGGAAAAGAGATCTGCCATGAATGATCCCGAAGGATTTTATAAAATATTGAGGAAAGACCAAAGGAATGATGTGTTTAAAAAGGTTATAAACGGTATCGCAATCCCACTTTCACTCCAGGATCTTTACGACATCATTGATAAAGTTGATTTGATTGAAAACGTTCCGGATACAACCAAAGGAATCTTTAAAATTGCCAAGAAATTATTTGTCCTTGCATACTTTGAATACAGTTTATTTACAGTATCCGCTCACTATTGTTTTTTAGCTGTTGAAGCGGCTATAGGACATAAATATCAACAGCAATACACAAAGCCTGCAAAAAACCTTGGACAAATGCTTAATGAACTGCTTAAAGATAGGATACTATCAGTTGATAAAGCTGATGTTTACGACGCATGTAGACGGCTGAGAAATGAATTATCCCATCTGACGACTCAAAAGATTCTCATGCCTGGCATGGTTCCAATTGCAAGGACCGCTGAGTTAATAAATGAGCTTTTTGCTTAAGCTATTTAAGGCAAAACGAATCATTTCCCATAGTATCTCTGAAGATCCTCTAGAGATACTGTACTCATTGACACCAGCTTCTTTAGTGCTATACTTTGACTATCAAATGTATAGCTTTGTAGGGGTAAATGACAAAAAGTGTTTAACTTTCTCACCTGCGCGTCGAAGAACTTTACAGCGTTCCATTAGGCTTATTTTTTAATGTGTTGATAACCAATACATTACGGATATAGTCTTTTGGTACGCTTCTTGCTTATATTAGTTAAAGATTTCTTTATATTTGCCGATAATAGATAGGTACTTACGATGAATTCATTTACTTTTAACTTCCCAACATGGTTTTGCGCAATATTTTCGTTGGTTTTTATAGGTGTATTATTCTATATTGGTGCGTTACATCATCAAATTAAAGCGATATGCAAAGATCATCCGCGGATATTAACTGCTTTAATACGCATATCGGAAATATTGTTGCAGAAAAAAATGTCAAAAGAACTGATATTTTATCAAAGTCCTGCAAAGTTAACAGATGAAGGTGTTACGGCTATAAAAGAATGCGGATTTCAAGAATTCTATGAAGCGAATAAGTCTTACCTTTTAGAAAAAATAAGGAAAGACAACCCTAAGACTATGGCTGATATAGAAGAATCCTGTAAAAATATAATGTTGCAGATTGAAGATCCTCTCCCCAAGTTTGAATCAATCAAGCAGTATGCATACAACAAAGGTGAACCGATAGCGCGGATTCTTTTCGCATGCGCAATCGCCTTAAGAGATATTGTTGCGCGTGAATTTAATATCACGGCATAGATTGCTGTTAAATATTTTGGGATAAAAAATTGATACTAAGGAGGCGAAGTATATGATTCAAACGTTATTAAAAGATGATACACATATTGGAAAATTTGTTGCTTTAAACAACTTCACAGAAAAAAAATTAATCAGTGAAGGCGAAACGGCTCAAGAAGCCTACCAAAAAGCAATTGCGCTCGGACATAAAGAACCAGTAATCACGTATATTCCTTCAAAAGACACTATTCAGATATACTAACCCTCCATGGACATCATTGATTTCCCTTTCACGAGAGATTTTAGAAGCTCAACCCCAAAACCTCGGCTCCCCATAAAAATAACCAATCCACATACAGGAAAAACGCTTTTGACTTACGGATTAATTGATACAGGGGCTGATGAGTGTGCAATTCCAGCAGAATATGCAGTGATTCTCGGGCATGATCTTCACAGGGGAATTAAAAAGAATATTATAACCGGCGCTGGAGAAACAGAAGCGTATGGGCATACGATGGACATAGAAACCAGCGGAATACTCATTAAGAATGTCGTTATTGACTTCATGGAAGGACTGCCTACAGTTCTTCTTGGGGTAAGAAGCTTTCTTAGTAGATTCATCCTTACCGTCGATTATAAAAATCACTCTTTTTCTCTTATAAGGCATACCCCAGACAAAGAATGATCAACATTTCAAACTATCTTTGAATAATCGATCGGCGATCTTAAGCAACTTTCTTCCAGAAAATTTAGTTAAGATGTCTTGATCTTCACAATCCCGAATCTTTTCAATCAGCTCACTAGGTAAGTATTTAAGCAAAGTTATTAACTGCGATACCCTCGCCCGTGACACCCCGAAGTGCTTGCTAACGTGCCGGTAGGTTCTGGAAGGATCCTCTTTGAGGTATTCGTAAAACTCCAAGGCCTTCTTGACCATATTCTCTCTCTGATGAAGTTCCGGCCGCGGCCGAGCCGGCAAAGGCTTATTGATTGATAGCGCATACCCCTTCTCTTTCCGCTTAAAAACGGGCACAGACAACCGGGCCTCTGGGGTTTGCGCTCCGTCTGCTTCGGGGAGCGTAAATTAAAAAGCCCATCTCACGTTCTGTTGAGGTGGGCTTTTTTATTAAATGCCTACGGAGGAGCGAGCGAACCTATGCGAAGCATAAGGTTCCAAGGGCTATCTTCCATAGCTTATCATACGGAAAAGATAGCCATAGTCCAGCGAAATCCGCCATTAATTTATCGGCGTACGAAGTTGGAGAGCCCTCGCGGGCAAGCCAATTCATAGGCCATTGTAACTGAATAAGTTGCAAGGGCTTTCTTTTGCCAGTTTGGACACGTAGCGAACAAATTATCCTCTACGGTTAATTCGACATCACAACAAGATGTGATAGAATAAATTTTATCGACGGTATTTCCTGCCATTCGGTTCATCTTTCATCTGAAAAGTGAACTCTTCCAGCGTTTTTAATAGTTGTCGCGTCTATCATTCCTCCTGATTCCATTTCTCAACTTCCAAAACACTTTTATATTCAATCGGCTTTTCCTCGGTAATGACACTGCTAACACGGTTCATGAAACAGATGAAAAGTGAACCGAGAAAAAGCTGCTGGATCATTGGCGAAAACAAGATTTTCAGCATAGTAGAGATTAACAGAAGTAGAAATGTATGCTGGAAACGTAAATGGGATGGGATAAAACAAAAGAAATATCATCTTGTTCGCGATTGATTCATGACTGAATTGGGACTATTCACTGGTTTGCGTGTTGATGAAATGCGACAGTTGAGGATGGGCGATATCCATATTTGGGGAAACCACTCGTCAATATTTGTCCGAAACGGCAAAGGTGGTCGAAGGCGTAATGTCTGGATCAACGCGGAATTTAAAGAGGCCTGTGAAGAATTCTTAAAATTACGTCAGCATTTTGGATTTGACAATAATGAAGAGTCCCCTGTATTTGTGTCGAGTACAGGAACACCCCTTTCAAAACGCTCAATTCAAAAATCATTTAAGCGTTGTGTTAAGAAAGCTGAATTATCGTAGAAATATCACATACACTGCTTACGCCATACTTACGCAACATATCTTCTAAAATCCAGCCGCAACATTAAACTCGTCAAAGAACAGCTCGGACATTCATCAATTAAGACAACCGAAATTTATATTAGCCTGATAAACGAAGACACCAAAGAAGCCTTGAAAAATCTGTACAAAGTTGAACGCCCTTTCGTCAAATTACCTAAGCCGAAAAAGAGCCGTTACAAGCTTAAACATATAACTTGTGAATATGTAGAACCCGGAACCATTGGGCGTAAACCATACAATCAAGACCACTTAACCCCGAAAGAGCGGTGGGAAGAGATTGCACAGATTTGTGCTGAAATTATAGAAAGTTACAGCCTAAAAACTGCTAAATAAATAGTATTTGACAAATAAATGTTGAAATGGTATTATTTCATTGTATTTACAAGGCTAAATTTAGCTTATTTCCTATATTAGGAGGGATACAATGATTCATTCATTCACATTCAAAAATTTCTGCTCGTTTGCGGAAACGGCAACTATTAGCTTTGTCGATATCCGCAAAGGAATAGAAACAAAGAACAATATGTTTTGCGATAGTCCATCAGGAGAACGTTTAAGCAGGGTGACAACTCTGATCGGGCCTAATGCATCGGGGAAAACCAGTGCCCTTAAGGCGCTATCTTTTTTGAGTTGGTTTGTACGTAACTCCTTTGTTGGGCTAGAAGGGGACGAAGAGATTCCAATAGACAATTTTGTTTTCTCAGACGATAAAAATAGTATCTCTGAATTTGAACTTGTTTTTGAACAAAATAAATGTGTTTATAAGTATATTCTTCATCTATGCAAAACACATATCATTCGCGAGGAGCTATATCGTAAGGAAGAAACACAACATTTTAATTATCTTTTTAAACGTGAGTGGAATCAAGAGAATAATATTTCTGATATTTCTCAACGTATTATTGGGCTAAAAACCGAAGTAGTTAGAGAGATACTTAGAAAAAATGTGTCGCTAATAGCTGCTTCAGTTGCGATAAATAATGAGCTTTTAACGGAGATTGCCAATTTTTGGCAGACAATCATTAGTAATGTAAATCGAACTGGCAAAAGATGGGACACCTCCTCGCTTGGGGAACGTGGGCTATTTGATGCTACGAAGGTATATAGCGACAACCCCAGTTTATTTACAAAAGTTGTTCATTTTCTAAAAGACATTGACCTTGGTCTTGCAGGTGTATTGATTGAAGAAGGAGAGGCGCGTCATTCGAAGACTGGCGAAGTAAAGAAGGTTTATTTACCTTACGGTGTTCATAAAGTAAATCAAAAAAAGTACCGATTACCTTTTATTTTTGAATCTAGCGGGACAAAGAACATGTTCGTACTTTTACATTTTCTTATGCCCGCAATCGAACAAGGAGGCATAGCGGTAATTGATGAATTGGAGATTGATCTTCACCCGCATACGTTACCATGCATTATCGAATTATTCGCGAACCCAGCAACAAATCCTAATAATACACAACTCTTGTTTACATCTCATTCCTTTGAAATTTTAAGCCATCTTGAGAAAGAGCAAGTTGTCTTAGTTGAGAAGGATGAGAATTGTAAGAGCAAACTGTTTCGTCTGGATGAAGTAAAAGGCGTTCGCAGGGACGATAATATTTACGCTAAATACATGGCCGGAGCCTATGGCGCGGTACCAAATATTTAAGGAGGGGATCCGTGATGGTATCGCGGCCAAGGCAACCTTTTAGACGTACGAAAACAGCAATATTATTTGTAGGTGAAGGCCCGACTGAAAAGGCTTTTTTACAGTATCTTAAAGACATGTACATAACACGTGATATGGATATTGCCGTAAAGGTCGAATGTGGTTCGGGCGGCTCTCCCAGAAGTGTGGTTGAGAAAGCTGTACGTCTAAAGGGAAGTAGAGCCTATGATAAATGTTTTGTCCTTGTCGACTCTGACTTGCCTTTTGAACCAGATGGAGAATTAAAACGGCGTATGAATAAAAAGCCTCGAATAGAAATGTTAAAAGCAACTCCATGTATTGAAGGATTATTGCTCGCGATAGTAAATCCTGAATTCTCACAACAAGCGACAACGAGCAGCGAAGGCAAAAGAATATTCGAATCGAACCATCTGCCAGAAGATAAGAAGACGGACAAATGTTCCTATGAAAGAATATTCTCAAAACAGATGATAGAAGAGCGGCGGGCAGTGGTGCCGGAACTTGATTCTATTTTGAGGGCGATGGAGGTATAAAAGAAAGATTGTGAGCAAAAAATATTTTGAATATGACGAATTATTAACTCCTCCTGTTAAAAGAGCAGCATATAGTGATCGCACGGCTTGGCTTATGGCCAAGATGTCAAAGCTGGCGTATTTGTCTTTTGAAAAAGATGACACCGAGTTGAAGTCTGCGTTAGCGGAAGCTGGATTCTCATTGGTCAAGCCATTTAATCAAGATGGAACACAGGCTTTTTTGGCAAAAAGGGATTCTGACAAGATGGCAGTTCTGGCGTTTCGTGGAACGCAGACAGAGGGACTAACCCTTGAAACGTTCTTTGACGTGTTCACTGATTTATACGCCACTATGCGTACGGATCAAAATAATGTAAAAACACATAAAGGCTTTCTTTCGGCTTTTCAAAAAATTCAGCCAGATGTTATTCAGCAAATTCAGTCTTTACTGGATTATGGGCTGTATGTTACCGGTCATTCTCTTGGCGGAGCATTGGCTTTAATTGCAACTTCCGAAATCAATTCTGATAACTTGGGAGCGTGTTATACATTTGGAAGCCCAAAGGTCGGCAATGAAGAATTCGATGATAAGATAAAAGCTCCCATTTATAGGGTGATAAATTCTTTTGATGTAGTGCCCTTCTTGCCGTTTACTCCGATTATGTTGCCTTTGTTTTGGTTGATTAAGAAAAAAGTCAAGAATGATAAGGTCAAAATACTTGCTGAAAACTTTAAAGAATATCAGCATCATGGGGATATGCGTTTTTTGACCAATGCGCCGGTAAACGCAGACGCCAAAGTGTCGACTGAATATGCCGAGGTAACCCGCTCACTAAATTTGATCAGGTTATCTTTTACGATTGTAAAGGACATCGGTGTTCAGCATCATTCACTTGATGCTTATTGTGAAAAATTAGCTTGCTGGGCATTAAAAAGGAATGCTCAATGAAAGATTTATTTTGGATACTATCAGTTGAGGGTGGTGGAATACGTGGTGTTTTCGCGGCTCAAATATTAAAGCGCATTCAAGAAGAATTAAAAATTACATTTTCCGAGAGATTCGACATCATAGCAGGGACGAGCACAGGATCAATTATTGCGGCTGGGTTAGCCGTCGATTACCCTATCGACAAGATTGTAAGTTTATACAAAACTAAAGGCGAAAAAATATTTGCCAGAAATTATTCGGAGAAGTTTAATTGGTTCAATTGGAAAGGGTTATTTCAGAGCAAATACAGCAATCATTTTCTTAAACAAGAGCTATCTGCTCTATTTGGGGACAAGACTTTATCAGATACCAAAACGCGCTTAATAATTCCCGCGTCGGACATTTCAAACGGCAATGTGTTCGTTTTGAAATCAAATTACGATCAAAATTTTGTAAGGGATAAAGATACTAAATTATTTGACGCTGTCTTGGCATCTTGTTCTGCTCCGACCTTCTTTGATCCGCACCGCATAAAAGATTATCTTCTTGCCGATGGTGGATTGTGGGCGAACAATCCCGCATTAGTGGCGTTGACTGAAGCTATGGGAAGGCGTTTTAAGATTCCACGAGAAAATATACGCATTTTATCAATAGGGACAGGCAGGGGTAAGAAGTATTATGATCCAAAAGATGCTGATAAAACATGGGGATTTAAGCAATGGGGCACAGGGCTTGTAAGCACAATCATGAACTTGCAATCAGTTAATGTTGAGAATGTTGTAAGGTTCATGCTGGAAGATGAAAAGTTTTTTACGATAAATTTTGATACGGATTGTGATGTGGCCTTGGACGACGTTCGTTTTGTGGAAAATTTAATTGCCAGAGCCGACGAACGATTTACATATCTATTTGAAAAAATAAAAGTGTTTTTAACCGGAGGGTAATTATGGAGCTGACAGCATATTTTGATTATTTTCTTGAGCATGAAGTAAACCTGAATCAAGACAGACTCAATACGATTGATGAAAAGGTAAACGTCATTAGCGGCTTAATAAAGGCGGACGAAACGTTTAAGGAATATTTCCGCGATCTAATGTCGCAGGGTTCTTATGCCCAGAAGACTATAATTAAACCCCCAAAAGATAAAGATTTTGACGTTGATGTTCTCTTGCGCTTACAAAGTAACGACAAATGGAAACCAAGTGACTATATCCAAAATCTTTTTAATGTATTCTCGATGAACGATAAATACAAGAAGATCGCCGACATTAACACGAGATGCGTCACGCTTAATTATACGGGTGACTTCCACATGGATATCGTTCCGTGCGTTCAGTTACAGGGAAAGATTTATATTGCCAACAAAGATGATAATAAGTGGGAAGAAACAAACCCTGAGGCGTATACGCAATGGTTGATGACCAAAAATTCATCAGCCAACGGATACTTAATAAAGATGATACGTTTGTTCAAATATTTGCGCGATATTAAAGAAAACTTCTCTGTTAAGTCAATACTGCTCAATACGTTGCTTGGAACCCGTATTAATGATTCGGAGACGCAGTCGAATTTCAAGAATCTTCCGACGTCGTTCATTACAATTTTTCATCAGTTAGATGTCTTTCTCCAAAGCAATGTATCGATACCAACAATCAGCAATCCCACCTTGACATCGGAGGATTTTAACAGGCATTGGGATCAAAAGAAATATTCAAATTTTAGAGAGAAGATTCATCTCTATTTTGGTAAAGCAAAGCTTGCCTATGACAACGCCGATAGAGCTAATAGTATAAAATTGTGGCAAGACGTTTTTGGTGATGCGTTTCCCGCTTCAATTGAAGAAAATGGAAAAACAAAAGCATTTGGCAATTTATCCGGCAATTCTAAGCCATGGAGTTCTTGATGTGTGTTGGTTTCAAAAGAATGAACATTTTTATTCGAGGGAAGCTCATTCGGTTCGGGAGCATTTCCCCAAACTAATCTTCTATACACGCGGAAAAGATATCCTTGTCCTCAAAGGTGACATAGAAATTAAGGAGGGGCGGATATCCTCGATATTTACAAGATTGAAATTATATTTCCGAGGAGCTATCCGAGAGATATTCCGATATTAATAGAAGTTGGCGGACGGATTCCTAGGATAGCGGATCGTCACGTAAATGACAAAACAGGCATTTGTTGTATTGGGCCTCGCCTCGAGCAAAGACAACGATGGTTAAAAGCTCCAAGGATTTACGTTTACATTACGGATTATGTGATTCCGTTCTTGGCCAATCAGTCGTATTACGAACGCATGGGTGATTGGAAAAACGGGCAATATGATCATGGCTCTAAGGGTATCATGACGTATTATTCAGAAGCTTTTGGAATATCCGATAGGAGCTTATTAGAATTAATATTGCAACAGCTTTCAGAAAATCAGCGGTATGGCAGAAACGATCCTTGTTTATGCGGAAGCGGTAAAAAGGCAAAAAAATGCCATTTGGATGTGTTCGACAGGCTACGAACTAATGGGTGTCCAGAATTATTCAAGGAAGACCTTGAAAATTTAAAAAAAGATACAAAAGCACAGGGTGAATCATCGCAATCTGTAGCAGTTGAAAAAGTACAATCAGGAGATATTTTATGAGCTCACGGTCAGAGGCTAATTTCGAGAAGCGTTTCGGCAATCCTCCCCGGTTCAATGTGGTATATCAGAGCAAGTCTTTGGAAGGGTACGAGCGGATATCCCGCAACAAGAAAATCGTCAGTGCGATCGGGCAGGTTTTGACTGGTATTTTAGGGCGGACGCCTACAGCGGACGAGTTGACCGGACGTAGGCGTATAAACGAAGCGGAAATTCAAGCGCACGTGGCCGGTAAGACAGAGTAAGTGCGACTAATAGGAGCTATTTATGGCAATGGGCGATTTAATTGATGAATTAAGGCGTGTCGATTTTGAAAAACCGATCGTCTTCATTAGTTACGCTGGTGAGGAACTAGCGTTAGCGGATTTTATTAGGGATATTATCCATCGTCTAACCAAATCCAAGATTGAAGCGTTCGTTGCCAAAAGAGATATCCCGCCCGGTGAAAATCCCCTAAAGACAATGATGGAAGAAAAACTCAAACACGCCAAAGCGATAATTCCTATATGTTCTGTTAAATCAAAGACGTCATCATGGGTTTGGTGGGAATCAGCGGCGGTATGGGCTAAAGACAAAAAAGTTTATCCGCTGTTTACGAATATTTCAGCAAGTGATTTCGGCGCGCCTTTAACATTGGTGAGCCAAGGGAAGGAATTTTTTTCTCGGCAAGAGTTTGTCGAGACATTGAAAATGGTTTGTGGAGATATGGGTTTTCCGATTGCTGATTGGGATTTGACCAAGGACGAGTGGGATGCGCACGAAAAGCTTAAGAGTGAATATTCTAAGCCGGAGACATCAACGAAAATAACAGCAGATTTCAAAAAACTTGAAATGACTCAGGATCTTCATAAATATTCGTTTGTTTTTGAGATTGAAAATAGAAGTTCCAGAAAATTTGAAGATATCGACGTCGAGTTATATTTCCCAAAAGATTATCTTGAAAAAACAGAGTGGAATTATCCTCATCTAAGAGGGGCTGACTCACGTGATAAGCCCGGCTATCTATGTCTGATATTTTCTTTTTCAGGCTTATCCGACATCGCTAAAAAGCAATTTACGAGTGATTTATTGCCCGGGAAGAAACTAAAGCTTTTCGGTGAAGATGGAATGACCAAGCTCCATTACTTTATGAATCATGATCGTTGGGATAAGAGGTTCCAGTACGATATACAATGGAAGGTATATATCAATGGTGGGGCGCCTCAAGAAGGCAGTATTCCGTTAAACTCTGTTCAATACTTTTAGTCCCAATAATAATGCTTTATCACCCCGCCCAGACGTGACTCGCATTTAATCCTGCCAGTGTTACTTCGTGGTCGATAATCCAGCGGCTCGTTGTTCATGCTCGAATGCGGGCGCTTGGTGTTGTAGTGTTCGACGTATTCCCTGATCAGATATTTGAAGTGTTCCTCGCCGAATACAAAGAAATGCTCCAGACACTCCCGCTTTATGGTTCCTACAAATCCTTCGGCGTAAGGATTTAGATTCGGTGACCGGTAAGGTATACGCTTGACCTTGGCATTAAACGCCTTGAACAGTTCGTCAAATTCCTTGGGGAATTTCGTGTCGCCGTCCCGAATGAGTAGTTTTTTTGTGTTGTCCTGAAAAATAAACGATACGCTCTTGGTGGCGTTGACAATCCAGTCCTTATTGGGCTTATCAGTGATTCCGGCTACATGGACTTTTCGTGTCCGGATATTGATAAAGAATAAAACGTGGAATAACTTCGGTCCCATGGCCGTCCAGATCGTCTTTGTGAAGAAGTCACACGCCCATAGCGTTTCAAAATGCCTTTTGATAAACGCGTCCCATGAATCTTCTTTGCGCTTCGGGCTTGGGTCTATGCCGTTTTGAATAAGGATGTTCTTTAATGTATTACGGGTAAAGCGTAGGAGCCCGAGCTTCTTTAGCTCGCCCATTATCTTGCCATAGCCCCAGAGATGGTTTTCCTTGGCCATGCGGATAATAAGGTCAATGATCTCTTGTGTGGTTTTTTTGGGCCTTCCGCGTTTGGGCAGGTTCTTGCCGGTTACGCCTTCGGCTATCCATCGCCTAAAGGTCGAATAGCCCACAATGGATATGACCTGCTTAATCTCGCCTCGTAAAGGCAGGCCGTATTTAATAAGGCGTCTTTTTTCGGCTGGAGTGGTGGTAATCCTTCTTGGCAGTTTGGATCGCAGGATTTCGTTCTCGACTTTTATGAATTCGATCTGGCGGATCAGCTGGCTTTGGGTCATTCTGCCCAGAAGCCCCAGAAATTCTTGGAAAAGTGAGCCATTTATGGTATAAGAATTGGTGTAGTTCACGTGCTCTTTAGCCTCCTTTAGGTTAATGGTTCAAAAACCTGTCAAATCTATATTTTACAGCAGGTTACGGCAGGTTCCCACGAGTAGTTTTCAAGGTCTCATCTTTTCTGCACCCCCCTGAAAGTCAAAAGCCTTCAAATCAGGCAAATTCTCTTCAAAAATTCTCATTATTTTAAGGCGGTTTTAAGGCGTTTAGCGGGACACTTCGGCTAATGCGTAAGGACGGAGTCTGTCTTGGGCTGGCGTATTCCGAGGGAATATAACGATTCTGGTGTGATTACGGGGCGTTTTTTCGGTTCTAAAGCGCTTATACCGCCATAATAATCCGCAGTCGGACGTCTGCCCGGGGAGGGTCTGTTTTAACAAAAAAATTATTACGGAGCAAGAACTGTAGCTGCAAGGTTTAACGGCATCACATAGATTCCCTTGCCTAACATATCTCATGCATATATACTATTTTCGGGTCAAATAAATAGTTATATTGTTATGGTGCACTCAAATCGGAATATCAAACAAAGAAGGAGTCGTTTAACTATGGAGAAAAAATTATTGCTATTGGCCTTCGGTATCCTATCAATGTTTCTGTCCGGATGCGCCTCTATTATGACTGTCGAGAAATGTACAGCGATGGCAACAACGGCAAAACAGGACAAGTTTAGTTTTGACGTGTCGACACCGGGAACGGATACCGGCAAATTGATAGTTCACTGCAGGCCTCCCACCAACCAGATGTTTGTCGACAGATATGCTATCGCCATAGATTCCTACCCTCCTTTGGTTGTCACTAAGGAGAGTGATACGGATATAAAAATTAACGCGGGGGAACATTCTATAAAATTCTATGCTACGTTCCCTGATCCTAAAGAAAGCGCGAAGGTCGCTTTCGGCAAACTCACCAAAAAAGTGATTGTTATTACGAAAGATACAGAGCAAAGCTTAAAATATACCGGCCCATGGCGGCTATTGGGCGAAGGAAAGGTTGAAATAGACAAGTAGAAGCTTATAAATCGTGAAGCATTCATCCCTGCATAGCTATTCATCGTAGGTAGAATATATTGAGAAGGATCATACATGGCCATATTTTATAGGTTACCAGAATGGGTGTGTTTTATCGCGACGCTGATATTCGTGCTGATTTCTCATGAAATAGGCTTCAGGATTGGAACCATGCGGCGGCTAAAACCCGGGGAGAATCCGGAAACGGCCGCGTCAACGATATCCGGTGTAATGATAGGACTGCTGGCTTTTATGCTTGCTTTCACGTTCAACGGCGCGTCAAATAATCACGACCTACGCAAGGATCTACTCATTGACGAAGCAAATACTGTCCGAACGGCATACCAGCGATCCATGCAATTGCCCAATCCTTACCGTGCTGATGTCCGCGCTCTTTTACGGGAGTACCTGGATATCCGTCTGAATATGACTCAACTTCGCAGGGCGAATTTTAAACAGGCATTCAATCGCATGCGATCTATCCAACATGACTTATGGTCGACAGTGCTGGAACTTCAGAAAAATGAGCCAAACACACCGATGCTCGGGGTATTTACGGAATCACTGAACGAGTTATTTAATTTGAACACTAAAAGATCTAATGCTTTTTTACTAGGCCGTATTTCAATGATCATCTGGATCGTGTTGTATCTTTTAACTTTCATCACAATGACTATGATGGGATATAGGATCGGCTTACAAGGCATACGCAGTACTTTTATGGAGTTAACTTTAGCTCTGGCGTTTTCTTTAGTCTTACTGTTAATAATCGCTCTTGACCGCCCCAGCGGAATGCTGAGACTCGACCCAAAGCCACTGGCGGATGTTTTAAAGATACTGAGCGCTGGTAGCTGAAAGCGTGAATTTGACAGAAGCCCTACCTGATATTTTACTCCCTCCCCTATTTTCAGTTCAAATCGCATCGCGAGAGGCAATTGCAGGCTTTTCTTGCCGTTTCTCGACCTATTTTTAGGGTTACGATTACGATAAGAAATAAAAGTAATCATTGCCAATTATTACCCATTTCCTCCGCATCCTCCGTCATATGCCAGTTGCGAAACTCATCATATATGGGGAGTGTAAATAAGTCAAAAAAGTGTGGAATCGGCCCATAGACAGATTTTCAGCGGTGAGTAAAATGAATCTTAGGCAAAAGAAAGGAAGGGACACATGAAAAATACAGCGCTTAAAGTCTCAGGAGTCATTTTCCTTTTAGTATCAATCATGCACTTACTCAGAGTTATTTTGAAATCTGAAGTAATAATCGCGGGGGTCATTCTACCTATTTGGTCAAGCATCGTGGGTTTTATATTCGCGCTATTGCTATCACTATGGATGTTCAAGTCTCTTAAATAGCGCAATAAAGTATAAGCTATTAAAGCAATTATGGCCCGGTTCTTTACAAGGCTCCCATAGAAAAGTCATTTTTGCTGAAATTTCGGTTAATGACCAGCCCTTGCGCCTTTCAACCCTATAAAATGTACGCCGAGTATTTTGATTGACTCCGCATTTCTCCAAAGATATGATGATTCTTGCTGAAGGATATGCCAAATGCATAGGCACAGACATATAAAATAGAAAACGATATAAGGAGGAAATCATATGCTGATCAAGAATATCATGACAAAAAACGTTATTTCAGTCAGCCCTGAAATGAGCGTTCATAAATTGGCGGAATTATTTATTGAAAAGAACATAAGCGGGGCTCCCGTCGTAGATAAAAGCGGAAAATTATTGGGGGTCGTGAAAGAAGAAGGCGTGATCTTTCAGGATAAAAAAGTACATCTGCCGACCTTCATCAACATTATTTTTGGTTTTGTCGCTTTGGGGACTCATAGATACAATGAAGAGATAAAAAAGATCACCGCGAGCACGGTTTCCAGCATCATGGAAAAAGATGTTCTTTCTCTGCATCCGGACACAAAGATAGAAGACGCTGCCACGTTAATGATCGAAAAGGAGATTTATTATTTTCCCGTGGTGGACAAAGATACACTGGTAGGCGTGGTCACCAAGAAAGACATTGTTCGCTCCATCGCGAAAGAAAAAGCCTAACCACATACGTATGCGCTGAAGGTATGTTTATCCAAAAGGTATCCTTTCATTGTTTGGGTGGACGAAAGACCCGCGCGAGCCACAAGAAATACGCGACTTTTACCGGCCGGCCTTAAAAAAAGGAGATGCATATGAATCCAGAAACGGGAAATGCGAATGCGATCGACATAAACACTTTGCTCTGGGAACCGATCAAACAAAATGGTGAAAAAATCGCGGGTTTTCTTCCGAATATAATCGACGCCTTTTACATACTCCTGTTCGGATGGATCATCGCTTTCGCGGCAAAATTGATCTCCCGAAGCTTTTTAAAGTTTATTGGTTTTGATAAACTCTCGGAGAAAACCGGGATCGCAGCCGCGTTAAATGAGAATGGGATCAGTACAAAGCCGGCTGAATGGTTTAGCTGTTTGTTTTATTGGATCATCATGATCGCCGCGCTTATCAAAGCCCTATTCAAGCTGCGTTTGGGCGAAGCCGCCGGCGGATTGGATCTGTTCTCGGGTTTTATTTTTCAAAGCCTGGGGTTACTCTTTATTTTCATCATCGGGCTTTTTATGAGCGTCGTTCTTTCAAAGATCGTTTTCGCGACGTCCTCGAATTTAAAGGTCAAATCTCCCGGCACCTATAGCCGTATCATGAAGTGGGCCGTCCTTGTCTTTACGCTCCTGCTGATATTAAGGCAAATCGCGATCCCGTTGAATTTTGCTTTTATGGTCGCCGGCGCGGTCTTTGTGAGTATTTGTATCGCGTTTATCATCGCTTTCGGAATCGGCGGCGCAGGTTGGGCGGCGAAGACATTGGAAAAGATTTCCAAATAACTCTTTCTCAATAAGACAGTAAGGAGAAGCCATGGACCTCAGTAAGGCGGTGGAAAAGTGCGCGGAGTGCCCTTTGTGCAAATTTACGCGGAACAGAAAAAAGAAAGACGTCTTTTACACTATCGCGCGGCATGTTCAAAGTACGTGCCCGTATTGTAAAGAAGCGAACGAAAAAACCGGCAAGAACCTTCAAAGAAGTAAATCTTTTTAAGCTTCATGTTCCCGTTAAAAGAATTTTGCCATTTTTTTGGCTCGAGGCCTTCGTTTCTTTTGCGGGTCAAAAAGAAACGAAACTGATGAATATGAGAAAAGTAATTCTATTAACTCTATCGGCATTTTTAATCACCCCTTCCCCGCTTTTCCCCGAGGAACCCAAAGACATTTTCCGTCAGACGATATCCGCGGTCGTCCTGGTTGTCACGAACGTGCAACCGGACGGCAAAGCGTCCAGCCTTGGCAGCGGTTTTATCGTCGACCCAAAAGGCATTGTACTAACCAACCGGCATGTTTTAACCGGCGCGCGACAGGTCAGCGTTAAATTGATCGACGGGACTTCCTATTCCGTAAACGGCATATACCTTGACGCCAACCGCGATATCTGCCTGCTGAAAATCGACGCACAAAAGCTGCCGGCATTGCCTCTGGCAGATTCCGACTCCATCGCCGTCGGGGAAAAAGTCTATACCATCGGGAACCCTTTGGGGCTTTCGTTTACTTTTTCAGACGGCATGCTTTCAGGTAAAAGAAATTTCAAGGAAATCAAATATTTGCAGTTCACCGCGCCGATCTCTCCCGGTAATAGCGGCGGGCCGCTCTTAAATTCGATCGGGCAAGCCGTCGGGATAGTCACCGCGACGACCTCCGGAGAAAATCTTAATTTTGCCCTCGCCATCAATGAAGTCAAACCGTTCGTTGCCGCTATCCCCTCGCTGAAATTTGAACCGATGGTTTCCGGTAAGGCCGAAGAAATTCTCAGTAAAAAGAACACCGCCTTTTCTTCGCAAGAGAATGACGACCAGGCCATAGCGGACCTGACGAAAGCAATTGAGCGCAAGTATAACCTGGTAGAATCCTACAATAACCGGGGGATACTTTATGTCCGCAAAGGCAATTACGATCAGGCTATCCCGGACTTCACCAAGACAATCGCATTAAAACCCGATCTGGTCGATGCTTATTGCAATCGCGCGGCTGCCTATATTCAAATGGGCAAATATAAAGAAGCGATCCAGGATTGTTCCAAAGCCATCCAACTGAATCCGAAGCTGGCTGACGCCTATCACAATCGGGCGATCGCGTATATTCAACAGAAAGATTATACCGACGCGATCCAGGATTGTTCCAAGGCAATCGCGCTCGACCCCACTCTTGCCGACGCGTATAACAACCGGGGAGTCGCCTATTATCACAAAGGCGCGTATAAAAAAGCCTGGGCTGATATACATACCGCGGAACAGATGGGATATAAGGTCAATGCTCAGTTTCTCGAATCTCTCAAGAAAGCTTCCGGAAGGGAAAAATAATTAGTCAACCACCCCTGAAAAAAATATTGACTGTTTTCGCAAGGGGGGACAATCTTAATGCAGTATCGACTTATTTGTTATGAAAACTTTGACGTTTCCCTCTTGGGAGCTTGAAAAGCAGCAAATCAAAGGTCAAGCGGCAGGTGAAAACAAAAAGGAAGAGCAAATTTCTTTGCTCTTCCCGTGATTATTAATGCCGCGAACTACTAAAAACCGAATATTTTCAGCATGTACTGCTTAATTGAATTTGCCTGCGCTAAAGCTGCCATCCCAAATTGATTAACGACCTGCGAATTCGTCAGATCGGTCGTCTCGGCGGCGATATCCGCGTCCATAACCGAAGACCGGGCCGCGGTCAAGTTTATCGCGTACGCGTCCTGAGCGTCGGCGGATTTTAACCAGCCGGCGGATTGCGCGCCGATCTGCGCGACGTTCGGAGAAAGAACGTTTTGTACCGCGCTGCTTATCTGCGCGAGGGCGTTTACCGCATCCGCTTGCGTACTGATGCCGGTGTTCGCGATATTCAAACCCGTAGCCCCGGTGCTGAAATTACCGATATTCGCGGTTACCGTGTCCGCGACCGAGAATCCGGACTGAACGGTCACGTTTTGCAGGCTGCCGTCGAGTATGGCCCTGCCGTTATATGAAGCGTTCGTCGTTAACCGCTGGATCTCGTTTACTAATTCAGAATATTCCGGCTGTAAGGCTTGCCTTTCCGCCGGCGTCAGCAACCCGTTGTTCGACTGTGTTGCCAATTCTTGCATTTTTCCCAAGTCTTCAGAGATCGTCTGCGTGTAGGAATCCGCGGTACTCATCAAGTCTACGGCCATCTGCAAATTGCTCGTTCCGGCGTTCACGCCGTTGATCTTAAACGTCAGTTGCGTTGCCAAAAGGAATCCCGACGCGTCATCATACGCGTGATTTATCTTTTTTCCCGAAGATAATTTCTCAAGGCCCTGCAAAAGAGTCCTCTGCGTAATGGCCAAGTTCTTTTGCGCCATCGCCGAATATATGTTTGTGTTAACGCTTTCCATGAATCGTACCTCCTTATTCCTTCCCTGTACCGGCTCCGACCTGCCGCACCCTTCTCATACGGATGCGGCCCACAGGCTTGCCCGTGGTCTTTTGCCAAACGAATAAAAAACCCCGGCAAACTTTACCGGGGCGCATCACCTTAAAAAGAACCGTACCGTTCTCCTCTTTGGCAGCGCAGCCTTCCGTCAAAAACGGAACTGTCGCTTTGCGTCCCGGCATTACTGCCAGTTTGCCTTTATCAACAGGAAACAGTTATCAAATAGCACTCTAAGACATTATAAATATACCATTTATTATTCCGGTATTTCAACCCTGGGGAATACTCTTCTGAAACCGTTTTCACCGGTGTTTTCTGCCGGTCATCGCGGGATGTCGGTCAACTATTCGCCGAAGGGACAGCTTGATCGGTCTTCGAATCCATGAATTCTTTAAGTTTATCCTCGTCCATGCCCTGCATATCGACAAACTTAACTCCGACATCGGTAAAACTATGCAGCGCGTCCGACCAGACCACCACGGACTGGGACCAAATTACTTCCGCGTGGATCAATACCGGTATAAACGAGGTAGGCAGCTCAAAAGCCACCGATATCATACTGCCTGCCTCAATGCTCTTCGGCATAATAAGCCGGGCTCCGTCCATGCTTATGTCTTTGGTAAATGATACAAAATGTTCGGGGAAAGAAGAACCGGCCTTACACCGGATACAATTAGCAACAACCTTGGTAAGTACCCTGCTGACTGAGCGGCGTTCATTCATCCTCCACCCCCGCGTTTACTTACGCTGTACTCCGCTTTAAATACCCTCTCGATCTCCTGCATCAATACTCTCAAACTCTCGGATTTGTAGTAGTATCCGTCCGCGTCCCAGACCAGAAATTCCTGTTCTTCGCGTGAATAGACGCTCGTCACAATGATCGGAATATCCGGGAAGGCCTTCTTGATCTGGTCAAATATGTCCAATCCGCTGGCTAACGGCATCAAGATGTCCAGCAGGATCAGATGGACCTTCTTGCGTTGTCCCAATAAGCGTAACGCGCTTTCACCATCGCTTGATTCCCACACCACGAAATTCTCGCTCTTCAGCTGCCGCTTCAGAAGGTCCCGCATACGGGCATCGTCATCAATTATGAGTATAGTCTTTTGAGGGTTCATCACATATCACCTCCCGGATTTCCGTCAGCAGAGAATCTATTCCTCTCGCTTTATCGTAATAGCCGTTCGCGCCTTCGATAAACCTCTTCTGTTCTTCCACCGGATACACGCTGGTGACAATGACTTTTACTTCCCCATGGAACATCCGGGCGATGTTATACAAAACATCGCCGTTGATCTCCGGCATTTTGATGTCTAAGAGCATCAGATCGATTTTCTTCTTTTTCAGGATCTCGTTCGCGTCCGCCGCGTTTTCCGCTTCCATGACTTTGTACCCTTCGGACGTTAGGCACCGGCTATAAATCTGCCTGAGTTTGTGATCATCATCGACGACTAATATTGATTTCATGGCTTCCTCCTCTCTTTCTGTCCTTATCATAGCAAAGAGAGCATTAGAAGAACATTAAGCGAACATTAATTCTTTCTAATCTTATGCGCGCAACGGCAGGGATATAGTAAAAGTAGTCCCCTTTGACGGGGTACTGCGGACTTCAATAACGCCGTTATGCATTTTAACGATCGATTGGACGATGCTTAAGCCAAGGCCGACGCCGGATAAGAATGGGTTTCCCTTCGCGGAGCGGAAAAATTTGGTGAAGATCTTCGGCAGGTCTTTCTCGTGGATACCGATGCCGGTATCAGAAATAGCGATGACAACGTTGTTCCCTTCCTGCCGGACCGAAAGATCGATCGCGCCTTTTTCCGGAGTATATTTAAGGGCGTTATCAATAAGATTAAAGAAAACCCGGCGCAGATGCAATTTATCGCCGCTGACCGTTAAAGAACGCGCGGCGGCCTTGAAGGACATCGAGACACCCTTCTCTTCGGCAAGGACAGAACTCTCCACGTAGATGTCTTTAAGAAAAATATTGATATCAATCGGTTCGAATTTGAACGCGTCCGGCAAATAGTCGAGCCGGGTCAGCAACAGGAGCCCTTCGATGATCTTCAACATCCGCTGGGCTTCTTCGACCGTGATCAACAGTACCCGCTCGTATTCGTCGCACTGGCGTTTTTTTCGCAAAGCGATCTCGGTCTCGCCGCGGATGATCGCCAAGGGAGTCTTCAACTCATGGGCCACGTGCGAGCTAAATTCAGCGATATACTTAAAAGACTGCTCCAAACGCGAAATCATATTATTGAACGCGTCGACCAAGTTCTGTATTTCAGTATCGACATGCGCGGTCTGGACCCGTACGCTTAAATCACCGCTGGCGATCTTCTTCGCGGTATTCGTGATCTCTTCGACCGGACGCAGGATCCTTCCGGCAAAGATACCGCCGATAAAAAACCCTACCAGCAATATAGACGGGATAAAAACAAACCGGTAATGTCTCCGCAACGTCAATAATTTCTCCACCGGCTGCAAAGACGTCCATATTTGCATAATGTACATCTCCCTGCCCCGGTACGAATATACCAGCGTATATACCCGCTTGATCTCCTCCCCCTGCTTGATATTCGAAAACATGCTGTTCTTGCCTTTGAAGCGCGACTGGCTTTTGTTCACCCGTTTAATGAGCTCCGGATCGTAACCCTCCGGCTTTAAAAGAATATCTCCTTGTTCGTTCAAAAGCACAATGCCGTCTTTCTTGATCCCGAAATCGTCCAGATTGCGCAGCCACGGGATCTCCAGGCTCTCGGTCATGCGCTGATACGGATGTGTTGCCCGTTTACCGACGATCCGGTTGAGCGCGAATATAAGCGTCGGCTCATCGTAGCCGAGAATATCCAGATAAAAATTGACCGTATTAAGCACCGCCTGTGTTTTCAGGCGAAAATTGCCGTCAAACTCCTGATACAGGCTCCGCTGCAGGGTATAATGCAGGGCGTATGAATAGACGGCAAAAATGATCCCTAAAATAGTCGTGTAGAGGATACTGATCTTGAAGCGGATGCTATTAAATTTCATGAGCGGCTTTCAAGGTATATCCGGTCCCGCGAAGCGTATGGATCAGCTTTTTCTTGAATCCTTTGTCGACTTTCTTGCGGAGGTAATTGATATACACATCGATGACATTGGTAAACGTGTCGAAATCCTCGTCCCAGACATGTTCAGAGATCATCGTGCGGGTTACGACCTGGTTCGCGTTCAGCATCAGATATTCCAATAACGCGTATTCCTTGCTCGTTAAAACGATCTCTTTCCCGCCGCGCGCGACTCTATGCGTGACTTGATCGAGCTGAAGGTCCTCGGCTTTCAATACCGTGTTCTTTTGATCGTGCTTTCGCCGCAAAAGCACTCTCACGCGGGCCAAAAATTCTTCAAAAGCGAACGGCTTTGTCAGATAATCATCCGCGCCGGCGTCCAGCCCCGTAACACGGTCTTTGACGGAACTCTTCGCCGTCAACATCAAGACCGGGACCGCCATTTTCTTTTCCCGCAGCTCTCTGCACACCGTAATGCCGTCTTTTCCCGGCAGCATAACATCCAAAACGATAAGGTCATACTCGTTCGTCTCGATAAGGAACAACGCCTGCTCGGTATCGCCGGCGACATCGACCGCGTAATGCTCCTCTTCAAGGCCGCGTTTAATAAAGCCGGCTATCCCTTTTTCATCTTCAACGACTAATATTCGCATACGCATCCTCGCGTTTTCCGGGAACCCCGGAATAACATTCCGTGACGTCTCATTTTAAATCAATTCGTCGACTTTGCCAAAGAGTTCTTCGATATCGAACGGTTTCTCCATATAACAATCGGCTCCGATGACCCGGCCGATGACCCTGTCCGCCTCGGTATTCTTTGCCGTAAGCATAATGATCGGCGTTTCGCCGATCACCGCATCTTTACGGATCCGGCGGCAAACTTCTTCGCCCGGTAGCTTCGGCAACATCAGATCAAGGATGATCAACTCCGGCTGTTCTTTCTTGGCTGTCTCCCAACCGCTTAACCCGTCATGCGCGACAAAAACCTCGAAATCCCGCTTCCTGAAGCGTATCGAAATCATCTTAGCCAGGTCAACATCATCTTCGACGATCAAGATTTTTCCTCTCATAGTTCCTCCTGGAATGGCTCCGTTTTTTTCAAATACGTTCCATGCACGGGACGACAAAACAGAAACGGCTCCCCTTGCCGAATTCGGACTCGACCCAGATCTTCCCTCCATGCTGCTGAACGATCTCTTTACAAATGACCAGCCCAAGACCGGTCCCGCTGGTCATTCCATGATCCACGGTCTCCAGCTGGCTGAAGCTTTGAAATAACTTATCCTTGTCTTCATCTTTGATCCCGATGCCGGTATCCCCGACGCTTACCTGTACCAAAGAGTCTGAAACCTGCCGGGTAACAAGGGACACCGTCCCACGCTCGGTAAACTTTATCGCGTTGCTCATCAAATTAAGCATGACTTGAATGATCCGGTCCCGGTCGACAAATACCGGCCGGCCTACGTTCCCCAGATCGACCTGGAACTCAAGATTCTTACGCTTGGCTAGTGGAACCATCATCGTTATTACTTCTTCCGCCAAAACGTCGATATGCTCCGGCCGTTTCTCAAACTTCATCATCTCGGACTGCAGCTTCTGGACATCGAGAATGCCGTTGATCAAACGGGTAAGGCGGTCCACGTTCCTTTTTGCCGTATCAAGGACATCCTTCTGTTCTTCATTTATCGATCCCACCGAATCATTCATGATGATCTCGATCCCTTCTTTGATCGTCGTAAGGGGCGTACGCAGCTCATGCGATACCGTATTCACAAAGTCGTCTTTCAGCTTTTCGATCTTCTTTCGTTCCGTAAGGTCGTGTAAAATAGCCTGTAAAAAAACGCTGCCGCCCAGTTCAATGCGGTTTAAACTGACCTCCGCGTCAAAAGCGGTCCCGTCCGTCCGGCAGAATGCCCCTTCAAAGATCTGCGGGTGCCCTTCCATCGCCGCACGCATCAGCCCGCTCAGACTGGGCCGAAGCTCTTTTCCAGCCGCAGGTTTTTCCACGATAAACGACTGCAATGACTTCCCGACCATCTGTTCACGGAGGCAGCCAAAGACCTGCGGGGCCTTCAGATTACAATCGACCAGCCGCCCGGCATCCATAATAATGATAGCATCATTTGCCGTATTAAAAAGCATCCGGAATTTCTGTTCACTTTCCTGTAACGCTTTCTCGGAATGGTAGCGTTTTTCTTCCACGCCGATGGCGGAAGCAAGTATGCTGATGATCTTCTTGTCTTCTTCCGTCGGAGAAAACGCGCGCTGAAACACGACGCATAGCGAACCGATAGTCGTCCCCGCGAATTTCACCGCCTTTCCAATATAGGTCTGCAGACCGTACCGGCGAACGCTGACATCCGACTCGGCATAGGAAGAAGCCTGCAGGTCCTGAATGACCACGACAGCGTCGTGGCCTTCTTTCACAAAAACGTCATAACAAATATGCCCCTCGGCAATATCGACTTCTTTATACCCGGCCGGAACGTGCCACTGCCCGACGGCATAGATAGTGTCTTTTTCAATACGGTTATACAACGCGACCCCTCCGTCAAAGAATTCCCCGCACAGATTGGTAATATTCTTTATATTGGTGACCGGATCCGGGCCGAAATTCAAAAAACATTCATTTAATTTAAACATACGCTGCTCGGCTTTTTTACGCTCGACGACTTGCGCGTTAAGCTGTTCGACTTTTACCTTAAGCATGCCCGCATGTTCAGCCAGCAATTTCTCTTTCTCTTCATAATAGTTCACGGTTTTTTTCAATTCGGCGGGAGTAAGTTTTAACCGGACCAAGAGCAAACTATACGCTTCAGCCAGCTCCTTGTTTTCTTCCTCGGTAAAAAGCGAACTTTCCGCGATGATCTTATGCGCCATTGCCGTGCCTAAAGACCCGGCCAGCATTTTTTCAACTTCATTCTGAAGCTCCGCCAATTCAAAAACCGACAGGCTCTCTTTCCCTTCGACCCGCGCGGAGACGACACTTTTTCTGATGATGCCGTCGATGGCATCGCCAGAGAAATAATTCGCCAGAGAACTCTTTATTATCGCGGACTTTTCCCGCATGCTTAACGAAGCTTTATGCGGAATCGCCGAAAATGATACCGGTAACGGTTTCAGGATGTTGACAAAGCTCTCGCTGATCCTCTTCTCATTCTCGCTGGTTTCCGTATAGAGGGAAACGCAGACATAAAAACCGATATTCATCAGCAATGACCAGAAAACCGAATGCGCCAACGGCGGCAGCACCGTAATGCCGACCAGATGTTCCGGATGGAGAAAGCCGAAGCCCCACGGGCCTTTTTCAAGTATCGACTGCGGCAGCCAACCGCTTTTGACAAACGCGGGGACCATTGAAGTATACAACCAGGTAATAAAACCCGCCAGCAGCCCCATAAACGCGCCGTGTTTGTTCATCCGTTGCCAGAAGATCCCCCCGATGATGACCGGAGCAAACTGCAGGATACCCGCGAAAGCGATCAATCCGATGTTCACCAACATATATGATTCACCGATGCTCTGCGCAAGTATGTATCCCAGGGTGATAAAACACGCGACGAATACCCAGCGGCATTTCAAAATGTTCCGGTGGACATACGTTTTCCACGTCAGGTGTTCCGCCAAAGGAAGGACCATGTGGTTGGTAAACATGGTAGCGATCGTCATTGAACAGACCATGATCATACTGGTCGCCGCGGAAAAGCCGCCGATAAAGACCAGTAACGCCAGCCAAGGGCTTCCATAGCGCATGGGAAGAAGAAGTTGAAAGCTATCGGCGCGATTGATCGGAAGGCCTTTCAGCAGGCCGGCCAACGCAACCGGGTACACCAAAATATTGATAAGAAACATATACGCCGGAAAAAGCCACATTGCCGTACGGATATGTTTTTCCTCCACGTTTTCCACGACGGCAACATGAAACTGCCGGGGCAAAAACAGGACCGCGGACATGGACAATAGAATGTGCGTGATCCAGGTAACGAACGTGAAATTCGGGTTCCCGCCGGCGAGAGCCGCCCGGTAGGAAACCGTCTGCTGAAAACGATGGAGAACGTCATGGACGCCGTTAAAGAGAAAGAAAACGACGAACCCTCCGCCGATGAGAAATACGATCAACTTTACCAGGGATTCCACGGCGATCACCGCGACAATACCTTTATGCCGTTCGGTAGGATCAAGCCGCCGCAATCCGAACATGATGGTAAATACCGTCAGGAACCCCACCACCAAAAACGCCATATGTTGTTCGATCCACGCGTTTGCCGTCGTTTGTTGCCCGGTGACGATATTAAACGTGGAAAGGATCGCTTTTAATTGCAACGCGATATACGGCAGGATACTGATAAAAGCGATCAGCGTCACCAGCGTGGCGATCCGCTGTGATTTGTCATACCGCGCGGCGATAAAATCCGCGATGGTCGTGATCCGGTACGCCGTCTTTATGCGGACCATCTTCCGCAGGAGTACCCACCAGAATACCGCGACGAGCGTGGGGCCGATGTATACCCCCAAAAAAAGCATCCCCGACGTCGCGGCCATCCCGACGCTGCCATAAAACGTCCAGGCGGTACAGTAAATACACAACGACAATGAATAGATGACCGGGTTATTGACCCAAAACCGGTGCAAGGAAGGCTTCTTTTCGACCAACTGCGCGATAAGAAACAGGATCCCCATGTATACGAAAACTATTCCCAGAACCATGAAGGGATTCAGCATGTATTAATCCTCTTTGCCGGTATCGTCCTGGCGGCCGGAAAATGACGCGCAATGAGCTTGAACAACTATTCCCAGAATGACCGCGCCCCACGTTACAAAAAAATATACGTATACCGCGGCAGGATCTTTGATGATCTCTCCCAGAAACGGCCAGAGCACCAGCAAAAAAAGCCCCACACAGAAAAAGAGCCAACTCGTTTCTTTTCTATTAAAAAACTGTTTCATTCGATTCATGATCGAACACCTTGCCGGCTATATTCCCGCTCTCTTTTCGAATCCGGAAGAATCGATAGGCTTCCCGCAGTTATCTTTGCTTTATATGTGTGTATTATATCACAGGTAATTGCCCTGTGACATAAATCAGGGCCGGTATCGGCGCGCTTGAATAAAGCTCTTCTGATTGTTATACTATTCTTGTGGCAGGAGCAAAACTATTAGCGAAAACAGTGCAGTGGGTAAAAAAGAGATTTTGCCCGCGCTGCAAGCATTTTGCACAGAAAAAAGAATGCCCGCTCCTCGATCTCTGCGTCGTTTCCATCTGCAGCCTGAAGAAATCAAAACCGGTATATTTTAAATAATCACATGAAATACGGTTCCTTAAGGTTCCGCTATGTTCCTTGAAGTTTCTTGATGTTGCTTTTAAGAAACATTCAGGAACCATCCGGAACATCATGGAACGTCACGGAACAAATTGCTTCAGATATCTACCGATCACATCCTCAGATATTTCCGGGAAAGGCCGACAAAAAAGAGCGGCATAAAGGTAATGCCGCCTATGGCTTCGAGAGCGGCAATGAAGCGGGCACTCGATACCGGGGTAATATCGCCATAACCGACCGTCGTGAAAGTCACGACACTAAAATAAACCGCTTCCCAAAACGACGGCGTAAAGATAACGCCGTCTCTGACAAAAGCTCCCATGGTATACAGTAACGCGGAAAAAAGAATCGTTGCCGCCACGGTAAACAGGGTACGAAACGGCCGCTCGCCATGCCCCCACACCAGCGCAGACATACCTAACGCGCCACAGCGCAAAACGTCTTTGATAAAGGACCGGATCGTTTCGGCCGGCCATAAGCGCTCACATCGCTTGAACGTAAACGTGTCCCGGCAGACCGCTTTTCGATGCATCTCCCGAAAAAGATAAAAACAATCCGAAAAACTGATAAATTCGCTCTCGCGCTGATAATGCAACGCCGCGTATTTATACAATAATGACGCGTACTCGAAATCTCCGGCCGCGGCCGCGTATTCAGCGCCTTCCTGAAACGTCTGCGCTGAACGGTAAAAAGTTTTCTCTCCGTGTTTAATGCTCCAACAGCTGGCTGCGCTGGCACAACAAAAAGCCGACTGCTTCAGGTTCCCCTGCTCTTTGAACCCATCCGCCGCTTGTTTAAAAAGAGGAAACGCTTCGGCGGGCTTGCCGTCCGCCAGAAATGCATGGGCTTTTGCTTCTAATGATACGGGGTCACAAACCATAAAGAAAAATCGGGGTTACAGGTACAGATCTTCGATATCGCTGACCAGATCAAGGCATTGTTTTTGGACCGCCATGATATCGATAAGAAAATCGTATTGGTTTTGCTTCGGCGCGTTTTCCACTTTTTGTTTCGTCGATTCCGTAGAAGTGATAAGGATCGCGGACCCGTCTTTGATGATCCGGTCGATCCGCGAGCGCATCTCTTTATTGAGGAAGCGTTTCAGGTCATTCAATTCGGCCAACACCGCGTTATATCTTGCCTGCGCTTCGTTGTATGCCGGTTTGATCAACAATATTTCATCCATCGTCCGCTGGGTAAAGAAAACGACCCCCTGGCAGATCGTCAACGCGAAGGCGGAATAATATTCCAAAAGAAGCTTTTTAAGTTCTTTTAACAGGCTCCGCTGGTCCCGTCGGGCTTTTTCCTCCGGGCTTACGCGCCGGGTCAAAATCTGCTGAACGGCATTTTTTATATTTTGAAGGGTGGAATACACGATTCTGGCTTTTATAATCCTTTATTTTCCAGCGACACGCCCCAAGAAGAAATCACGCCCCGCGCAGAGGAAACCTTCCGTTGCACGAATAAATTCTATCATCCTCCTGAAGGTAACTCAAACTATTTCGGGAGAATAAGGGTCACTCCTCAGCGACAGCCGTTGCGGCTATGTTGAGTTTTGGGATCCCCAATTCCGTTAATATATCGAGCACCGCGACGATATCTTTAAAAACCGCCTTTTTATCGCCGCGGATACGGACAGATAGATCAGGATTTGCCGCAAACATTGTTTTGATCTGCTCGCGGAGTTCGTCACGCGAGACCAATTGGCCGTCAAGATAAAGGACACCTTTACTGGTAACGGTAACCGTAGCCGACGCCACAGGGCGCGAAGCCTGAGCACGGGTCCCGCTCTTGGCTTTCGGCAAATTGACCGCGATGGTATGCTCAGAAATAAGCGGGGTCGTGATCATAAAAATGACCAACAAGACCAAAATAACGTCGGTAAACGGCGTGATGTTGATCTCCGCGACGACGTGCTGTCTTCTCGGCCTTCTCATTTCTGTTTCGCCTTTACAAGATCCATGGTCTCCGATGCGGATAATTCCATATCGGTCACAAAGGTGTCGATCCTTCGTATGAGATAATTATAGACAATGACTGCCGGGACCGCCACGCATAAACCGGCCGCCGTACAGACCAACGCTTCGGATATGCCGTTAATAACGACGCTGATCCCACCCGAGCCGGCCGTCGAAATATCGCGAAAGGCCCGGATGATCCCCAACACCGTCCCAAAAAGGCCGATGTATACCGCCGTGCTGCCGATCGTCCCCAGAATACCCGTATATTGTTCCAGTTTCGTCGTCTCGACGGTGACCCTTCTCTCCATGGCGTTCGATATGACCGTTTCATCGTGGCTATACAGATCCAACCCGGCGTACACGACTTCGGCAAAAGGAGTGTCCGTCTGCCCGCACAGGTCGATCGCTTCTTTCAAGTCCTTTTTTCCCAGTGATTGAGCGATGGTTTTCATGAAAGAATCGCGTCTGACTCTTGATCTTTTATGATAATACAGAAGCCTTTCCACGATGATCGTTAACGACACCACCGAGAAAAACAATAACACGTACATCGTTGCCCCGCCGACCTTAATAAACTGCCATAGGTTCATAAACGCTTCCTCCTTTTACTCGTGATTATTTTCTTAGTCAACGCGCGTCATTACCCTGCTTTTTACCCGGTACACCGGCAATGAATAAATCCTTATTTGTTCTTTCTCCGGAAATGGATCTCCAGGCTAAATTCCAAGTTCTGATACCGTAATGTCGGAGGGAACGGCGGGAAAGGAGAAGCTTTCCGCACGCTCTCCACGGCAATGCTTCTGAGCAGTTCACTTACCGGCGCGACCGCACGCGCCACTGATGCTCCGGCGACCTGCCCTTTTTGGGTAAGAATAAAAACGACCGTGACGTCTCCTTCTTCACCCTGGTCGTACTTCTGCATCGCGGACTGGCGGATTTTCTCGCGGATATGCTTATAATAGTCCATGTACGCCGGAGTGGCCTTTATCTCGTCCATCTTTTCTTTGCTGACCGAAAGCGCCTCACTCATAGCGGCAACATCGTCTTTGTTCTTATCGACCGCCGCGGCATTCCGCTCGTCCGACAACGCCTGAGATATGATCTTCTCCGAGTCTTTTTTCCCGAACGTGGAAACCGCCGCCACGGACCCGGTTTCAGCGGTAGTGCCCTCGACATACGCCGGGACACTCGTTACGCCCAGCGCGACCGGCAGCCGCAGCAGCGGGAAGCCTTCTTCCTGCCGTTCAAAATGTATTTCACTGCGCATCGGGGATTTGGGCGGAACGCGGGAAATGACAGGTATACTTGCGATGATCACGGCATGTATTCCCAAAGAAAACGCCAAACTCACTCCACGATGGTCACGCATATAATACTGCCCGCCTCTGGAAAAGTATTCTACTATCAAATGTTTTTTTGTACACTCCAAAAATCCGAAAGGGCCGGTGCCCTTCGCGTTTAAAACGTCAGCCGGAAACCGCCGTAGAACGCGCGGCCCGGCAGGGAATAGTCTTTCTCCTCCTGATACTGCCGGTCAAACACGTTTTTTACCTGAAACAGCACCTGGAGCGCGCCTGAAATATGATATGCCGCGTTCAAGTTCACGACCGTAAAATCTTTTAACGCGACCGTATTCGCTTCATCGGCGAATCTTTTCGTCTTATGCAAGCCTTCGATCCCCAGATCTATGCGCTTGCACGGATGATACACCAGCTGCGCCTTGTAAACATGACGCGGCCGGTAAATAAGCCACGAATGCGTTGCCTTGTTCTCGGAGGCTAAGTAGGTATAATTGGCACTCACCTGGAACTGCTCATTGATGGTGTATTCCACGGCGCATTCAAGGCCTTTCGTGGACGCCGCGCTGATATTCTGCGGACGCCACCACCATGAACTATCGGCAACCCATTCGATCAAATCGATGTACTGTGTCTTAAAAAGGGTGACATCGGCGGTCAGTTTATTATCGATACAATACGTGGTAAAGCCGGCTTCATACGAGGTCGCCTTTTCCGGCCCCAGGTGCGGATTCCCTTCGACGCCGCCCCACATACCCCAGTCTTCGCGCGGCCAGAATAAATCGTTAAACGTCGGCGCGCGAAAAGAGCGCGCGGCTAATGCGTGCAATTTGACCGTATCCAACAGCCAATAATTAAGGCTCGCGCTCGGGCTTAATCTATCTCCGAAGCTTGAATAATCATCCCAACGCAACCCGGTCTTAAAAGTACTTTTGTCAAAAAAGGTTATTTCCGTGTCGGTATAGAACGCTTTTACCGAGTAATCATGCTTACCGCTGGCCATGCTATCCAACCGGTGTTCCTGGAAACTGCCTCCGACCGCCGCGCGTAACCAATCGGTAAAAAAATGCGATATCTGCGCGTCCGTACCGTTCAGCGTGGTAACATGGGTCGTTTTATCTATCGGATTAAAAGACTCGATAAATTCCAGCCGGTCCGTATTTTGATAATATTTCCAGAGCACGTCGTTCGATTCGCCGGCTTTTCCCTGATAGGTCAGGTCGAGATACTGTTTGACGGTATCCTGCCGGTCATCCAAATCGACGTTCGTTATGAGCCCGGGCGTTCCGATCCTTGAATAGAGGTATCCGGATGAGATCCCGATTCGCTGGTCCCGGCCTAACTGGTACCCCAATTTTACCGACCCGGCGTTACTTACATAGCCGCTGTTGTCCCGAAAGCCACGGGAACTCGCGTTATCATAGGTAAGAAAATAATCGAGGTTATTGATCTTATACCCGTGAGAGAGCGACTCCTGAAACGTGGCAAAAGATCCCGCGGTACTTTGGATCTGCGTACGCATCTTGTCCGTACCGGTTTTTGTTATCACGTTCACGACGCCGCCGACGGCATTCGACCCGTACATACTGCTGGCCGGCCCGCGTAAAACTTCGATCCGTTCTATGTTCCCCAAAGGGATCTGTGAAAGATCGGCCAAGCCGTCACGGGAACCGTTCACCGGCCTGCCGTCGATCAGCACCAAAGACTGACTGGACGCGGCCCCCCGCAACTGGATGCCTTTAAACGACCCGATCCCGCCGTAGTCGAGGATATTCACCGAGGGCACGGTTTCCAACACTTCCGCCGTGTCTTGTGTCCCTGTCGAACGGATCGTTTCGGCATCGACAACGCTTACGTTCTGCGTGGTATAGCGGTACGACTGGCCGATCCGCGAAGGAGTCACGACCACGCCGCCTAAATCGATGGATGAAACCGCGTTCTGCACCTGCTCAGCCGGACAAGGCAGCATGCCGCAAAAAAAAGCCAATATAAAACTTACAACCAATTTGTCGATTCCGTATAGCATCTTTCCCATTTTTTTCTCCTCCTTGCGCGGATACTTCCCAACCTGCCCAACGTTGTTCGCGTCAGGACAGGCATAACAGGCAATCGACCGGGCTTCTCTTTATTGCTCCCTGCAAAAAAGAGATCACCGTTGCGCGGCAGCTCCGAATAATCATATTCGGGATCCCGAAGAAGATCATCAAAGAAAAATCTTCATTCGGGACAGAAGGAATCTCACCTTCATTTCCTTTGCCTGTTGGGGTACCGGTTACTATGAATAACTAGTGCCGACTCTCATCCTCTGTTTCCCCCAATCCATGCCATGTTCGTATTGTTTCTTCTCTCCTCCTTTCATGCGCCCATGGGATTTTTTTGTCGCTTCACAATCGAATACAATAACCGCATATCAATATTTTTTCTAACCAGCGCGGCAAGTTTATCGAATTCCTTATCAAGATCAAACGCCGTCGTGGAAACTAAAGGACTCCACCCCTTCTTAATCCGTATCCGGTTTAAGAAATCCCTCCTGAATTTGTCTTCGTCAAAGACGCCGTGAAGATACGTGCCCCAAACCCTGCCGTCTGCCGATGTCGATCCGTCAAACCCGCTTGTTTTGTGCTCCTGCCGCCGCAGGATCCTAAAAACATGGTTCCCTGCCTTAAGAATCCGTGTACGGCCATGGTGGATCTCATAGCCGGAGACCTTAAACCCCGAAGCTATTTCTTCAGCTTGCACCCGGCAGAGGACTTTTTCCTCTTCAAAATCAGTGACCACCGGCAAAAACCCAAGCCCCCTGGCTCTTTTTTCAGTTGCTTCGGCAGCTTTGCGGTCATAGATATATTCGCCTAACATCTGATACCCTCCGCAGAGACCGACTAACTGAAGCAATGGGCCCCGTACCATTGCCTGTTGTATTTTCGCCGCCAACCCTGATTTTTTTAGGTACTGTAAATCAGACACGGTACTCTTTGTCCCGGGGATAATAATAACGTCCGGATGAAATAAGTCCTGTACGGATGAAACATAGCGTAGCGCCACATCCGGTTCGTTTTCCAGCGCGTCAAAATCCGTGAAATTCGACAGATGCGGCAGGTTGATCACCGCCACGTCGATTCGTTTGTTCCGCAGGGACGGCTTTGCCGCGCGCTTTTCAAGGGAAACCGAATCTTCTTCCGGGATCCTTATTTCTTTGAAATAGGGAATTACCCCGAGGACCGGCTTCCCGGTCCTCTTCTGCAGATAGTCTATTCCTGAACGCAACAACCTTTTGTCCCCTCTGAATTTATTGATAATAAACCCTTTGATTCTTTTTCTCTCTTCTTTCGTCAACAATGCGAGCGTGCCCACAAACCAGGCGAAAACGCCTCCCTTGTCGATGTCCCCGACTAAAATAACCGGCGCGCCGGCATATTCCGCCATCTGCATGTTGACGATATCGTGCGCCTTCAGATTTATTTCAGCAGGAGAACCCGCGCCTTCAATAATAACGGCATCATATTCGCCGGCAAGCCGGCGAAAAGAACTGTGCACGATATTTCTCGCAGCTTTTTTATAGTTAACGTAATCATACACCGACATATCCCGTATGGGTTTTCCTCGAACGATTATTTGAGCTTTTCTGTCCGACATCGGTTTCATCAGAATGGGATTCATGTCCACCGACGGTTCTATCCGCGAGGCTTGCGCCTGCGTTGCCTGTGCTCTACCGATCTCGCCTCCCTGCCGGGTAACATACGAATTCAAGGCCATGTTCTGTGCTTTAAAAGGGCATACCCGGTATCCGTCCTGCAAAAATATCCGGCAGAGCGCTGTCACGATCACGCTCTTCCCCACACCTGAACCGGTCCCGCAAACCTGCACTACCATATCTTTTCCCCGATTCCCGCTAAAATAATCCCCAGAAGCGTACACACTTCAATCAATTCGTTCAACGCGCCGATAACATCGCCGGTTATTCCGGCTATGCGGCGCATACTATAGTTTCCTATTCCGTACGCGCCCGCGACGGCGATGATACATAACAGGATCCCCTGCCAGGAAAAAATGATGCCCGCGCCTAAAACTGCCAAAAGTGAAGCCCGCACAAAAATAGACGTATTGATACTTTGGACATGGACTTTTGCGGTCCCTTCGGCCCGCGCGTACGGAAAAGAAAACATCAGAAAGACCATCGCGTATCTGCTTACTAAACCCGCCAGCATAGCCGCGCGTATAACACGTGCCGGATCACATGCCGAGAACAAAGAAACCTTCAAAAGAAGAACGCAGGCAATGCCCAGTACTCCCATCGTGCCGATGTGCGGATCTTTCATAATCGCAAGCATCTGTTCTTTTGTCTTATTACTGAAAAACGCGTCGGCGCTATCGGCAAGCCCGTCCATATGTAACCCCCGGCTGAGGACGACGAACATGACCGCCGCGACGCACGCGCCGATCAGTCGTTCCTGCGTCAGAAGATATGCGCAGTACGAACTGACGCCGGCTAACCCTCCGATGATCGCTCCGGCGGCCGGGTACCACGCCAAGGATCGCCCTATGTCCTGAGCTGTCGGTTCTTCCTTCAGGCGGATCGGGAACCCGGTAAGGAACTGTAGTGCTAAAAGAAATCTCTTCATGCTACATTTTTTTCAGAAACACCGGCGCTCTGAAACGTTGCCATCTCGGTCATGATCTTTTCGGCCGCATCGACCAATATCATTGCCAATGCCGCGCCGGTACCTTCTCCCAACCGCATATCTAAATCCAATAACGGAGTCAATCCTAACTGTTTCAAAATGATCCGGTGCCCCCTCTCAACCGAACAATGGCCGGCAAACATATACTGAGTGACTACCGGCGCAAACCCGGACGCGACCAAGGCGGCTGCGCCGGAAATAAAACCGTCGATAATGACCGGGACTCGTTTGGCGGCCGCGGACAAGATGATCCCGGCGAGCGCCGCGATCTCAAATCCGCCGACTTTCGACAACACATCAAGCGGATCATCCGGATCAGGCTTGTTCACCCGGATAGCTTTCTGGATGACCCGGATCTTGTGTTTAAGCTGCGCGTCATCGATGCCCGCGCCTTTGCCCGTTACGAAAGGCACCGGTTTGCGGCACAAGACCGCGGTAATCGCGCTGCTTGCGGTCGTATTGCCGATGCCCATCTCTCCGGTACCGACAATATCGATACCTTTCTCAAATTTATTTTCGAAGATCTCCATGCCGGCTTTGATTGCGCGCACGGCTTCGTCTTTGGTCATTGCCGGGCCTTCGGCCATGTTGGACGTGCCATACTTGATTTTTTTTATCATGAGTTCCGGGTGCGGCTTAAGGTCTGCGGCCACTCCGACGTCCGCGACCACGACCCGCGCGCCGGCCTGCCGCGCCAACACGTTGATCGCCGCGCCGCCTTCCAGAAAGTTATAGACCATCTGCGCGGTGACCGCTTGCGGATACGCGCTGATCTTTTCTTTGACGACGCCGTGGTCCGAAGCTATCGTAAAGATCACTTTATTCCGCAACGACGGCGTAGTCCTGCCGGTAATACCCGCGATCACTTTGGCGACCTCTTCCAACCGGCCCAAACTCCCTAACGGTTTCGTCAGGGAATCCAGCCGCTGCCGGGCTTTCTCCATCTGTCCAGCATCCAAAGGCCTGATCTGTTTAATGACCTTTTGTATTTCCCTCATGTTGTTCCTTTCTTTGTTCTCTTCTTAAAACATCGCGGGCCATCGGATGAGTGGAGCGGGACGAAGCCTTTTCAAAGGCTTCAGCTTTTTTCAAAGGCTTCAGGCTCATCGGTAAACCCGCGGCCATGAAAATGACGTCGTCCGCTTCGTGCGCGACGATCTGATTGATCTTGCCGGCAACGTCCCGGAACCTGCGTGCCAAAGCATTTGCCGGAACAATACCTAACCCGGTTTCATTGGCGACGATCAAGACTCCGGCTTTCTGACGGCGCAATACCGCCAATACCCGCGCGATCTCTTGCTCGATCTCCGCGTCTTTTTTCTTTGCCATAAGAAGATTCGAGATCCACAGCGTAAGGCAATCAACAATGATCATTGTTGATTCTTTATCGATCTGCTTACACGCATCGTACAAATCCCGCGGGGCTTCGATCGTCCGCCAATGCGACGGGCGATCTTTCTTATGTTTGAGAATGCGTGAACACATCTCTTTATCCAGGGCTTCTGCCGTCGCGATGAACGTCACCGCCTTTTCGCCCTGCGCGCAATCCAGCGCATACGTGCTTTTGCCGCTGCGAGCGCCACCAATGATGAAAGTTATTTTATTTTTCATGTTTCTTGATGTTCCTTAACGTTCCATAAAGTTCCTTGAAGTTCCATCGGAAAGTACCATTCAGAAACCTTAAGGAACATCCCCGCCTGCTCCCGAACATTCGTGAGGGCGGGCAGGCCGGAACATTACGGAACCCTTATTCTGTGTTTCATTCATCCCCAAAGTCTTCCATGTATCTTCAGCCCGCTCAAACGTGCTGACGCTTGCCTCATCAAACGGTAAACGCAGAGCTTCTTTCAAGCTTAAGCCCAGGACCTCTCCCACAATGATCCTTAAGGGGCCGCCGTGTGAGACAATAGCCACTGTTGTACATTGATCTGACCGGATCATACTCCATGCATCTTTCACCCGCTGTACGAAATCGTCAAAAACTTCCCCCTGAGGGATTTTCATGACAAACGGATTCTCTAACCATGCCGGATACACTGTCGGATACGTCCGCATAAGCTCATCGTGAGTCATTCCCTCAAAACGACCAAAATCTATTTCTGCCAAGCCCGTAATAATTCTTGGCTCTCTCTTGGGAGAAACCAAGCGGGAAAATTGTTCCGCGCGCTGCAATGGGCTCGTGTATACCGCCTGAATCGATTCGCCGCCCAATACCTGAGCTACTTCCTGCGCCTGCGAAACTCCTAAGCTATTCAACCCTACATCGGTAACACCACAATACTTTCGTAATTTACTAAAGTCCGTTTGTCCGTGCCGGATGAGATATATCTTCTGTATCATATTTGATTTGCGCATAAGTAAGATAGTGAACAAGCGAACAAGTTAAAAACATAACTCCTTGTGATCCGCTCTTTTTTTCTTACTTATTCACTTGTGTGCTTGTTACTTGTGCACTGTATTCTCACTATTGTGTCACTAACACAATATACGGCTTCGACGATACCGGATTGCGATGCACCAGCACCAGCGTTTTATACACCGATTCGATGTTCTGATAGGTTAAAACGTCTTCAGGTGTTCCGTCCCGATAGAGCATTCCGTCATCCAGCAACAGGAGACGGTTACAATATTCACTGGCTAGATTCAGGTCATGCAACACGATCACGACAGTCAGGTTCCGTTCCTTGTTCAATCGCCGCAACAGGCCGAGTATCTGCACCTGATACCCGATATCTAAATGCGACGTCGGTTCATCAAGGAACAAAAGGTCCGGTTCTTGCGCCAAAGCCTTGGCAATAAGCACGCGCTGCCGTTCTCCTGCGCTTAATCGATCGATCAGCCGGTCCTTGAACTGAAGCGTGTTCGTAAACGATAGCGCCTGTTCGACGATCTCCATATCGGAAAGCCGTTCCTGCTGCAGCCGGTGCAAGTGCGGTATCCTCCCCATGAGGGCGATCTCCAGGACCGTAAAGGGAAAATGGACAAACGTATCCTGCGAGACAAAAGCGACTTTGCGGCAAAATTGCTTGAGGGGGATCTGCCGGACTTCTTTATCTTGAAACGTGACCGCCCCTCCCTGCGGAAGCAGTGCCCGGCTTAACAAGCGAAGTAACGTCGACTTCCCTGACCCGTTCGGCCCGATGATGCCCAGGAAATCTCCCGGATGAATATCAAACGATATTCCTTTAATAACCGTTTTCTGCGGATATCCGCCGCAGAGACATTTCGCGCTCATCAATGCGTTCATCATCTTCCCTTATTCAACCTTTTTAATATGACCATAAATAACGGCACCCCGATGACCGCGGTTATCGCGCCGATGGGGATTTCTAGGGGAGGAAAGAGGCTCCGGGATACAAGGTCGCACCAAATCAAAAAAATAGCCCCGCCGAGGACCGCGACCGGAAACAATATCTTATGATTCGGCCCGACCAGATAGCGCATCCCATGCGGGATAATCAACCCCACAAAACCGATCGTCCCGGTACCGGCGACCAACACACCGGTGATCGCCGCGGTGACCACAAAGACTATTTTTTTGACACGCTCGATGTGGACGCCCACGTGAAGCGCCTCTTCTTCACCGACGCTGATCGCGTTCAAATCCTGTGAAAAACAATACAAGATAACACACCCGGCAAAAACAACCACTGAGATGATCGCCAGCAATCGCGCGTCATACATCTGTAAACTACCCATAAGATACCAGATCACTCCCTGCAACGCCGGCTGGCTACAAATCGATGTTATAAAGACCATGATCGCCGAACACCACATACCGACAATGACCCCGGACAAGATCAGAGAATGTACCGAGATCATCCCTCCCTGCTTTGAGAAAAAATAAACCAGGACAATGCTTAAAAGCGCCCCTAAAAACGCGGTAAACGGCGTTTGAGAAAACGGGATCCCGAGCACGATACCGGCGACAGTCCCCAACCCGGCACCGCTGGATGTTCCCAACAAATAGGGTTCAGCCAAAGGATTTCTCAACAACGCCTGCAAAGCCACTCCGCCGGCGCTCAACCCCGCGCCGACGACAAAAGCAAGGCATACCCGCATAAAACGGGTATACAAGATCTGCTGATACTGCGCTGACCCGATTTCTTTAAGCGGGATGTTGACCGAACCGTGGGTAAGCGCTACAAAAATAGTAACGGCCAACATACAAAGAAATCCTATAAGCACTATTTTCTGACGGCTTCTCATGGTTCGTACATCTTTTTATACATCGTTTCCACCGCCTCGATCATCCGCGGTCCCGGCCGCAGCAAAATATCCGGATCGACATCATACACCCGTTTATTTTTTACGGCGCTGACTGCCTGCCAACCCGCGCGGGTGTATACAGTCTCTGTCGCAGCACGGGTCCCCTGGCGATGGCCGAGAAAAATATAGTCGGGGTCGCGCGCAATGACCTGCTCACCGCTAAAGTAGCTGTACGGCCGAAGCATGGCGCCGGCAATATTGACGCCGCCGGCCGCGGTAATGATATCATCGACCAGAGACCCTTTTCCCGCGGTCAAAAGAGGGTCCTGCCAGATCTCGACAAACACCTTTTTACGAGACGCGGAAGGCACGGACCGGATCTTTTCGGTAATACGCGCCAAACGCCGTTGTATGGCTTGGATAATAGCCCGGGCCTGGGCAGCCCGGCCGGTTTTCCCACCGATATCCTGTATGGAAGCGAATAATCTTTCTATCGTTACGGGGTCACTTTCACAGACGGGTATTCCCAATTGTCTGAGGCGATTCACCGCCGGAGCCTGCTCCAATCCCGTCGTAAAAACCATTGAGGGTTTTAACGAAACGATCTTTTCGATATTGGGATCGCTAAACGTCCCGATTTTTTCCTTCTGAAGCGCCGCCGCAGGATAATTGCATTGCGCGCTGACCGCAACGATCTCATCGCCCAATCCCAGCGCAAATAATATCTCGGTCGTCGAGGGAGCTATTGAGATATATCTTGCTTTCGACTGTGCCCTGCATTGAGTGGCCGAAAAACAAAACGCCAACAGACTAATAAATAAAGTTATTCTTCTGGTCATCTTTTTCGGTTTTCCGACATCGTTCAACAATTTGATAGGAGAGATTGGTCATCGGTAATTCTCTTTTTGCGGGTGCGTATTCGCCGGATTCGCCTATTACGCAAAAATTCTCTGCAATCCCCTTCGGTGATCCTGAGAAAATTCAGTGAAATTTCTCAGGCTGAGCCCCGGGAATCCTTCGAATTCCACGGGGTAATTCGACCAGTGACTTTTTCTTCGCGAGACTCGAGAAAAATCACGGTCTTATTAAACAAAAACCCCCGCCTCTTCTTTCGAAGAAACGGGGGTTGCACCCTGATTTACTTAGCCCCAAAAATCCTTCGACTACGCTCAGGATCTTCTGCGGAATACTGAGCAGCGCCGAAGTATAAAAAATTCTGGTTCTGTTCCGCGCAAAACCAAATTCTTTATCCTTTTATTTCCGGCAGGTCTTCTGGCTCAAAGGTGCGCCATACCGATTATGGCAGCCTACTTATACAACGTTACCCAACGTATTCAGGCCGTATGTCGTATAAGTGCACGTAGAAATTGATTTTCATATCATCATTTCGTGAAAAATCAATTTAACAGTGCACTAACTGCGCCTTCCAACCCCGTTTTTTGAGGCCGTGGCATTCTCCCCGCGTATGCGAGGCCGCAGCGTTCGTCCCTTTTTACAGCTCCGGGAGAGCTCCCGATTGTCACGGGATTCCCTATTAAGCCCAACCTCACGCATCACGTAAGGCGTGGCACCGAAAATGTAACACCATTTTATGAAAGAGCAGGTTTATTCTAAAAAGAAATCGTAATCGTGTCAACAAAATATTTCCGCGCGCTCGCTACAATGAGATCAGTTTTTCTTTGAGCGCATAGCGGATGAGGTCCGATTGTTTGTACAGACGCAGTCTCCGCTTTATATTGTTGCGGTGCACGTGGACCGTATTGGCGGCAATGCGCAATTGCTGGGAGATCTGTTTATCGCTGAACCCTTCGGCAATGAGCTTCAGGACCTCTTGTTCCCGTTCAGTCAAAGACGACTCCTTGGCCCCTTCTTTTTTTCGTTTCCTCCTGCCAAAATCGGCAGTTTTGATTTTTGTTTCAAGCTTCGGGCAAAAAACTATTTCGCCGGCAGAGACACGATGAATGGCCTGCACAATATCTTCTAATGCGTGTTCTTTCAGGAGGTACCCCCGGGCTCCCTGATGTATCGCCTTTTTTATCAACGTAGGGTCGTCATACATGCTTAAGATCAGTATTTTTGCCTTGGGATCTTTCTTCAACAGCTGAGACATCGTCTCCAAACCGTTCATCTGCGGCATGGAAATATCCAGGATATACACATCCGCGGGCGTCTGTTCGGCAAGCCGGAGCGTTTCCTTGCCGTTTGCGGCAAGCCCGACGATCTCGATCAGAGGATCCAACCGTTCAACAACCGCCTTGATCCCTTCCCGTACCACTGCATGGTCATCCGCGATAATCACCCGTATACTCATTGCGTTATCCCTCCCCCGCCGGGATAGATACCTGGATCCGCGTCCCGCGCCCCGGCATAGAATCGATTAAAAATGACCCGCCGACCGATCCGACCCGTTCTTTCATCCCATGTATTCCCATAGAGCCTTTCAATCCCTGGCCCATTATTTTTTGCAGCTGGAAACCTTTCCCGTTGTCTTTAACGGCCATTTCTATCCGGTCGTTTCTCTGCCGGCACAAAAAAATGACTTTCTGAGCCCGCGCGTGTTTGGCAATATTATGCAGCGCCTCCTGAGCGACCCGGTAGACGACGATTTTATTTTCCTGCTGAAGTTTCGTTTCATCAAGCGCTATTTCGCAAAATCCTTTGACCCCGGAACTTTTCCTGAAATCGTTGAAAAGCTGGCGCAAAGAAACGGATAGCCCCACCAGCTCTAAAGTCACCGGCGTCAAGGTATGCGCGATCCTGCGGACACGCGCCGCGATCGTATGCAAATATTGCTTTGTCTGCCGAATATATTCTTGCGCTTTCTGAGAATGCCCTTTGTTCAATTCCTGCTCCGCCAGGTTCAGCTGAGCTCCCAACCCCATGACCAGCCCGCCGATCTCGTCATGAAGGTCCATCGCGATCTGCTTATGCTCCTGTTCGCGGATATGCAGCATGCGCCGCGAGAACTCTTTAGCCTCTTTCTCCGAATATTCCAACAAATGCTGATATTCCCTTTGGATCTGTTCTGCCTTTTTGTGTTTGGTAATATCCGTAACGACCACCAAAAAGGCTTTTTTATGGTCAAAAACGGTCTTTTTCGCCTGGACCCTCAGGGTAATCAAAGAACCGTCTTTTTTCCGGGCCTGCACTTCGTACATCGCCGGGGCTTCGTCTCCCCGTAACCCCCGCCGCATACTGTCCCGCAGTATCGCCGCGTCCCGCGGGACAACAAGAAAATCGACCGGCTTTCCGACTAACTCTTCCCGCCGGTAACCGAAAATCGTGCAAAACGCTTCATTGACCCAGTAATTCCTGGCATCGACGGCAACCACGATCCCTTCGGTGATTTCCTCAGCCAACATCCGGAACTTTTCCTCGCTGTCCCGCAAAGAGATCTCAACGAGTTTCTGTTCGGTGATATCCGCTCCCGTGGAAACCGTCGCTATCACCCGGTGCTCTTCACAGAGAACGGTATTATACCAACGGATTACTCTTTCTTTCCCCTGTTTGGTCAAAACAACATTCTCTACCGGATTTATTTCCGGGCGTACCGTGCCGGTGATCATTTTTTTAAAAACATCCCGGACAGGCTTCCTCTGCCGGGCAGGGATAAAATGAGTAAACCATTTTTTCCCCACGACCGACTGCTCATCCGAATAACCCAGCATCTCCCAACCGCTTTTGTTGATCAGTAAAACCCGCTCATCCCGGCCGATCACGACAAAGATGACCCCGGCGTGGTCAAGATACGCGCGTAAAACATTCCTGGGAAACGAACCGGTAAGATTATTCATGCATAGCGCAGTTTTTTACGCGCCCCGGAATTCTTTTTCGCGCGGGGTCCCGCCAGCGCATCGGATAAACGCCGGCGTTTATCCGACCCGTGCCGATGAATATGCGAATTTAAAAATTGCTGTACCTGGCCTAAAAACTGCCGAATGGATTCCGGTGAATTCCGGATCACGCAGCCGGCAATATCATAATGACCGCCGCCGAGGTATTTCTCCGCGATCTTAGCCACGTTGATCCTGCGCCCTTTTGACCGCAAGCTCACGCGCAAAGTCACGCGGCTTTTTTCCCTGAACAACACGGCGACCTGCACGTGATTGATCGCCCGCATCTGTTCGATGACCGGATCGACGTCCGCGTCGGTCCCGCCGACCCGCGCAAAATCCTTTTCCCGTATTATCGAATAGACGATCTTCCCGTTGCTCAAAAAAGCGCACCGGGACAGGCAAACCCCCATAAGGATCATCGACTCTTTACTCGCCGACCAAAAAATGCGGTCCGCCAGTTTGTAATAATCGATCCCGACGGCGATGAGTTTCGCGCACAAAGCAAAGGTGACTCCTCTGACCGCGGGAAGACGGAACGAATTTGTTTCAACGATCAGCGAAGTCAGAAGATTCTCAGCGATACTTCTGGTGATCGGGACCTGCAATGCCCGCAAGAGGACATACACGATCTCGCCTACCGCCGCGGCCCGATGGTCCACGCATTGTATCGTCCCAAAAGACCTGCGAAATTCGTGATGATCTATCTCGATGATCTCGGCTGCTTTTCTGAATACGTCAAAATTATCGCCGATCAGATCTTTGTTGCTACAGTCTACGGCAATCGCGACATCCGGAGTCACGGACACACGCCGTACGATCCGGCGCACACCCGGCAGGAACATATAACGTTGGGGGACCTTGTCATCGCATAACAAATATACCTGCTTGCCCATGCGGCGCAGACCGAGGCCCAAAGCCAACAAAGAACCGAGTGAGTCGCCGTCAGGGTTCCTATGGCCGGTGATCACGATCGTTTTTGCGGATGCGATCGCCTTCTTTGCCCGGTGGATACCGGCAAAACATGATACGGTAGGATGAATCGCCTTCATAGATGACTCTATTATAACGCCCCCCTATTTACCCGGCAACAAAGTTATCTTGGAGCCCGGTTTTTATAGTAGGCTGCTGTTTCCGATAGCGCCTCTTTAACGCGATAGGAAGGACTATACTGCAATACCCGTTGTAAACGTTCTATGCTGTACACGCGGTCCTTGACAAGATACCGCAGCTTCCTGCCGATATACGGCAACCGTAATACGAAAGGAACGAACCGTTCGGGAATCGACCGCGGAGGCCTGGCACCCATGGCTCCGGCCATAACAGAAAAGACTTCCCGCACCGTCAGCGCATCTGTATCCGCGACCAAAAAAGTCCCGCTGTACGCCGCGTCCTTGCTTAATGCCTCAAGCAAGGCGCCCACGACATTCTTTACATAGACCAGATGCCAGCGTTGTTGGGCTTCTCCTAATAAAAATAACCAGCGCCGCTTTATGAGCCTCGCCAGCAGATCCATCAAATGCGGCTCTCCTTGACCATAAACCACACAGGGACGAAAAACAGCGACACTCACGCCTTTCTGCCGATACGAAATCGCGATCTTTTCGGCCTCGATCTTACTCGCGCCATACGCGTTCGTAGCCGAATACGCCAGATCATCCGTTAAGGGGACTTCGGGATTCCCGTTGATGACCGCGATGGAACTGAGATACACTAACTTTCTGATCCCTTTTTGACAACAGGCCTCACAGACGCAGCGGGTCCCGTCGGCATTGACGCGGAATAACTTCCGCGCCGAAGCGTCTTCGACACGTGCCGCGCAATGGAAGCAAATGTCGATCCCCTCCGGGATCGCAGAAAGTAATGACGCATAATCCGTGATGTCTCCATAGACAATATGGACGTTCTGATACGCCGACAAAAAAGCGAGGTCACTGGCAGGGCGGGAAAGGACAAACAACCGGTGCTTATCGCGGACTAACTCCTGACAGAGATATCTGCCGATAAAACCGGACGCACCCGTTACGAAAATGTTCATGGATCAATAGACGAACCAATTGCTGGGAGCGGTCTTTTTTTCTTCAGGAACAGATTTTTCGGATTCTTTCTTGTCCTTGTTCAGGCCGGACTTAAAAAAACTGTCTACTTTCTGCATCGGGCCGACCGCGGCCATATGGGCAGGTTTCTTAATAACATAGGAAAGTTCCAATAGGTTTTTCTTTTTTCTCAGCGTAAAGCAGAGTTGATTGTTTTTAGCCGAGCAATTATTCAGCACATAGCAAGTCGTCCCCAAAGGCAATCCGTCTTCATACGACGTATCTTTCTTCCGGTACGGAGGCAGATCCGTCGGCGACCCGCCGGAAATAGTCGAAGGATATTCCAATACGACCATGCCAAGGTCCGGACGCGGTTCTTTAACCATAAAACGATAGAAACCGCAGTCGGTCAGAAAACTAAAACGGTCCCCTTTCGTTAATTTACGGCCGTTCAAAACAACAAACGGTTTCTGTTTCACTGCCGGGTCGTCCGCGGGATATAGACATTCGCCGATAACCAAACAACCATACATCCCCAACAGTATCGCGGCAATAGGTATACGTTTCATATTCTTTTATAGTTTTGTAAAGCGTCTCCCCGTATTGGTGCTATTATAACATTCCGCAAAAAAAAAGCCACGTCAAAAAAAATTGCCGGCTGTTCGAGAAAAAATCTCTATGACCGCCGGCGACCGCCGGCCCCATCCGTCAAGTCGAACACTTCATACCGACCATCCTCAAACAGGTCCCGCAATCCGTGATAAACCAATCCCGTTCCCGGAGACCCCTTTTTGTAAGCCGGGTCATACCCGGTATAGCCGTAACGATACCAAAAAAAACAGGTCACCACTTCTTCGTAAGACACAATCTCTGCGACCCGGACAAGGCTAACGCCAGGCAACTGCACGCAATAACAAAAACATATTCTACCCCGCCGTTTTGCAAAAAGAATCCATGTGCCAGATGCACTCTTACTCCGGCTATCATAATAAAGACGGCAAGATAGACGGAAGCGATTCTTGTGCACAAGCCCACGATCAATAACGTCCCGCCGATAAGCTCGCCATACGCTGCCAGGCCCGCGAAAAGTCCGGGAGGGACAAACCCTAACGATTTAATAACGCCGGTAAATTTCTGCAGCCCCGGCCCGCCGAACAAACCAAATACTTTCTGCGCGCCGTGAGACGCGAACATAATCCCCAATCCCAGCCTTAACGGTAAACTAGCCCATTCTTTCATGGCAGGTCCCTCCTTTTCAATGATTATTCCCTGAAAAGCTTTAACCCCATTATATGTTCGTTTTGATTACCGGGCAAGGAAGAGATGCCGATCCATGGGCAGCCCCTCGAATGAACCTCTCCAGGCTGACCCTTCGCTTTCGCTCAGGACACGCCGGCTTCGCCGGCAGGCCCGGGGTTTTCTGCGTACACGATTTATAAAAACGGCGGCAAGACAGCCCGGTCAGTTCTCCGGGTCCCAGCCTTTGAAGAATTGGTCGAGCGTGGAAGTTTTTCCTACCGGCACATGAAAATATTTTAAAGACAATTGCCGCAAAGCTTTTGTTCTTGGTTCTTTATCTACGCTGATCTTCCACATCGCCGAGACCAACCCTGTCCGGTCGGCGCCCGACTTACAATGGATGAGAACAGGACGCGGGGCAGCCTTAAATACCTTCATGAGTTCCTTTACCGCGTCTTGACTCGGCGCCCGCACTGACAACAACGGGATATTGTAAAACATGACGTTGTCTTTTTTGCAGATCTGCACTTCATCGGTATACCAGTTCTTTTCATAATTCTCGTCGCGCAGGTTCAAAATGCTTTTAATGTGGTATTTGTTTATGTAATATTCCAGCTGCTTCTTATCCAGCTGCGCGCTGCGGTAGGCTTCATTCGGAGTAACAACGTAAAAATTGCCGCGGGTTAAGTTGTAAAAATAATACACCGCGGCTGCTAATAGTATGACCGTAAAAAAAACGGCAACGTTCTTCTTCATAGTATGCACAGTTACGAATTTCGAATAAGGGGCATCGCGGACTCATTGAGGGTTTATCGTCCATCGGTGACGAAGCCCGTATCGTAATGTATCTTCCGGTTACGCGATGCATTGATCTTAAAGACGCCGGGAACGAACCGGGCCGTCAGGCAGGTT
>Ga0172370_10000476_pt1 | contig 62692 bp, 59 predicted proteins | sample LakKiv5m_FD_114538 | JGI IMG/M metagenome (GOLD analysis project Ga0172370, IMG submission 114538) | Freshwater microbial communities from Kabuno Bay, South-Kivu, Congo - kab_022012_11.5m | ecosystem: Environmental > Aquatic > Freshwater > Lake | place: Democratic Republic of the Congo... | reverse complement strand
TTATGCAAAAATACGACTCTTTAAAAAATATAATTGCCATTGTTGGTGAAAACGAATTATCACCTGCCGACCGAACAGACTACCAGAACGCAAAAAAGTTGATTACATTCTTTTCACAAGATTTCTTTGTTGCTGAACGTTACAATGGTCGACCCGGTGAACACTATACTATTGAAGAAACCTTGTCGGGTATCGAAGATATATTGGGTATTAATCAACACGCCGATAAAACAGAGTCGCCAGAACAGACTCTACGAAAACAAATTGCCGAGAGACAAGAATGAAACAGCCGCTCACAACAGAAAAACTTAATGTCGTCGCCCGGGCTCCGTTCAATATATACTATGAGGGTCTAGCCGAGGCGGTAACGGCCACCAATAAAGTTGGGCAATTCGATATATTACCTGGCCATGCCGACTTCTTTTCAATACTTAGCCCCGGAGAAATTGTAATCGAAACTGCAACAAACCCCGTAGATTTTAGCATCAGTAATGGCATCATCACCGTTCGCAACAACGAAGTGATGCTATTTGTAAATATATAAATATAATCTCCAAATCAGCCAAAAACGAGGGACGTTCGGTGGGGTAAATCGGACGGCAGGACCCGTGTTTTTTGCTATTGCATTACGATATAATCGAACGCATAGCCACCTGGCGAAAGTGACCCGTTGACGCCGATACTAAACCCACTAGAACTACGAAATACATAGACACTGCCTGCTATCCGACCAACGGCCGTAACAACTACGTGTGGTATATTGCTATATTGGTTGACAAAACTAACGTTCGCCAATATCCCATTGGCACTGCTGGTACCAATGTTGACGGCAACCGTGCCCGATGCATCGTTGCCGCTAATTGATATCGTATCGGTTGATCCCAGCGCAGACCCCCTACTAGCGCTCGGAGCTGAACCTTGCGTTGTGATGTGACCACCTATAGTTAAGGTATTAGTTTGAAAAGCTCCCATCGACATCGTTCCCCCCACCGCTAAATTACCCGATACGGTCATATTATTATTCACAGTTAATAATTGGTTAACATTAACTGTACCCTGTAATGAAGTTGAACCAGCTACAATTAGGTTTTTACGTAGATTTAAACTGGTAATCGTACCGTCGCCATTAACGTTTAGCTGCCCAAGCGATGTATTGCCTGCTTCTAGTTTTGCTAAACTAGCATCATTGGCTGATAACTTGCTGTTTAATTTAAGCTGGCCAGCAATACTAACGTCGCTACCCACCGTTACTTTACCGTTAAAATGAGCATCAGGCCTTACCACTAGTTCCGCACCAGAACTGCCGACCGTATTTCGACCGACACCTAGGGTATCCAGAACAGCTGGACTAATCTTGATTCCCCCTATACTAACTTCGGAATTATTTTTACCCTGAATATTCATAAAGAAGTATATAACGCCCGCGTTCACCACCAGAATTGCAATAATAACAGCCAGACCAATAAACGTAGCCTTGTGGCTGGGTCGATAGACACCGTGGCGAGGTTGGGTGATCTTCTTTAAATTACCAGTAACGGACAAGGGCTTAGGTTCAGTTGAAGCACTGTCGGACTGAGGCTTTAAGACCTCTGGTGCTGGCGGTTCGGTTGATTTATTTTTTGTTTCAGAAGAAGATTCTTTGCCCATCTTTTTACCTTGTTTTGCTTCCGTTTAAGTATAGCGCTTATACTTATGTCACGCAAATTGTTACGTTCGCCAATCAAGTAAAAACCTTGTCACGCCCCGACTCGGAAGACTGTGGTCGGTAGGCAGCCGAACGCCACGGGCCGACGGAAGTCAACTGTAGAGTGTCATGATGGGTAGGGTGCGACAAGGTTTTTACTTGCAAAAATACCCTATTTCACCGACAATAGGTACTATGTCAAAGAGGTTAGCGCGGTGGGTAAGTTGGATATTTATTGCAATCTCTTTTGCTGTAATCGGGTCCGTCAACACACTTGCCGACCCGCTTGTATCTACAAATTACCGAGTAGACGAAAGTGTTGTTGGTGTTGGCGACATGAACATTGGCAGTTCAGCTAATTATCAAGCTGTTAATTCAACTGGGGACATAGGGGTAGGTAATGCAACTAGTGGCAACTACCAGATTGAAGCAGGCCATACAACAACACCAGATCCAGCTTTGTCATTTGTAATTAACAACGGAGGTGTAAATTTTGGCAGCTTTACCGCCGCCAGTGCAACAGTTACGACAACAACGTTCACAATCGGCAATTACACCAGCTGGGGATATGCGGTACAAATGGTCGGAAGCTCGCTTAGTAATAACGGTCACACGATTACCGCCATGTCGACGTCCGATACGTCCCATTCGGGCACTGAACAGTTCGGCATAAATTTGGTAGCCAACACCTCACCAGTTTCCGTTGGATCAAACCCGGATAATGGTCAGTTTGGGTTTGGGGCTGTAGCCACTAATTATAACTCGGCGAATAATTATAAATTCGTCAGTGGCGATACGATTGCAGTGGCGCCAAAAAGTTCAGGTATAACAACATACACTATCACCTATCTTGTTAATGTCAACAGTCTGACCCCTGGCGGACAGTACACCGGCGACCAAACCTTAATTATTACAGGCACATATTAAACCTGGTAATATATATATATATATATATTACTAATCTGTAATTTCGTTAAAAAATACTGTTGACATGCTATTACGCTAATGCTATCATCAGGTTAAATTACTTAACACCAAAAGAAAAAGGCAAAAACCAAAATGAAAACACCAAACAAATCAATACTAACTAGATTATTGTATGTATTTGCACTGTTTGCGATTATCGCAGCACAGCTGATTCCGATTGAAACAGCATCGGCGGCACAAATTGTTGATCGTTCACTTACTCTTGAAGCTGGCGCAACTGATGGTGGATCAAAAGTTGGCGGTTCCGTGGACCACAGGTTTGACTTTCAACTACCTGGCGGCAGTGACGTTGGCTCGATTAAATTTGAATATTGCACCTTAGCCGCCAATGATATCGACAATCCCGCTTGTGTAACACCTACAGGATTAACAACAACATCGGCCACGCTCGATGTGCAAACTGGTGTTACCGGCTTTACTATGGTTAATACAACGAATGGCGCGCCCTATCTTACTCGTACGGCCGCAACTATTGGATCAAACGTAGTGGTAAGCTATACATTAGCGACCATTACAAACCCAACAACTATCACCAACCCGCCTACTATCCCCAACCAGACCTTTTTTGTACGTATTAAAACCTATGCTAGTGAAGACGTAAGCGGCAGTGCAACAGATGCTGGTACAGTTGCTGCCAGCACCAACGAATCAATTGACATAGACGGTACAATGCCAGAATCCCTAGTGTTCTGCACCGGTGAAACGGTTAGCACGACAGGTGGAGTTCCAGACTGTAGTACAGCTACCGACGGAGCCATTACCTTTAATCAATTGTTCTCACCAACCGATACCGCCAGTGTTACGTCGCAAATGGCCGCATCAACCAACGCTGGCGCCGGATATGCCATTAGCGTAAATGGCCCCACCCTGACGTCAGGATCCAATACGGTAACCGCTATGGGAGCAGTCACAACTGGCGTACATGGTGTCAGCCAGTTCGGATTAAACCTTAAAGCAAACACGGTCGCAACAACCACTGTCCCTGTTGGCACTGAAGTCGCCCCTGCCGCAAACGGTACCAATTACCGCGGTCAAGCCCTTGCGGGATATGGTACTGTCGACGAGTTTAAGTTCGTACCAGGTGACAATGTAGCAGCCAGCACAAATGGTGGAGCTGGCGGTTCCGACGCCCAAATCTTTACCGCATCATATATTGTGAACGTACCTGGTAGTCAGCCAGCCGGTACCTACACAACCACTTTAACCTACATTTGTACTCCAACATTTTAAAGAATTAACAAAATACTAATCTGATAGTAAGAATGAATTCTGCAAATATTGCAGAATTCATTGACGTTTAATAATTGCTTATGTTACAATTCTGTCATGATCGTGAGCGGAAGATATTCTAGGGTATTAGTATGTATTATTTTGCTAGCGGTAACATTCAGTTTCGTCTTTCAAGCCCAAAGCGTCTATGCTGCACAGATTCAAGACCGTAGCCTGACACTTCAGGCTGGTACAACTGATGGTGGCTCAAAACCAAGCGGATCCGTAAAACATAAATTTGACTTTACGTTACCTGGCGGCAATACTGTTGGGTCGATTCAATTCTTGTATTGTACAACTGCTGGTGGCAGCTGTACGAAACCAACTGGTCTAACGACTACATCTGCCGCACTAGACGCACAAACTGGCGTCACTGGCTTTACAATAGTTAACACTACTGACGGCGCACCCTATCTGACTCGTACAGCAGCGGCCATTGGGACCAATATTGTAACTAGTTATACTATGTCGAATATCACCAACCCGTCCGCCGCCAATACTTCTTTCTATGTTAGAATTACTGGCTATTCAAGCGAAGATGCCACGACCGGTGCCGGTGATATAGGTGTTGTCGCTGCCAGCACGGCTACACAAATTGTCTTAACAGGCACCATGCCAGAATCTCTAATCTTTTGTACGGGCGAAACAGTTAGTACAACGGGCGGAGTGCCAGACTGCTCAACCGCTACAGCGGGTGCAATTGCATTTAATCAACTATTCTCCCCAACAGATACCGCAACTACAACGTCACAAATGGCCGCATCGACCAACGCTGGTGCGGGTTATGCTATTAGCGTGAATGGTCCGACAATGACATCGGGATCTAATACGATTACCGCTATGGCATCTGAAACTACCAGTGTTCATGGCGTTAGTCAATTTGGATTAAATCTAATGAATAATGCCGATCCTGACGTTGGTGCGGATGTCACCCCAGCTGCAAACGGTACAAACTACCGCGGTCAAGCTCTGACTGGATACGGTACGGCTGATACATTCAAGTTTGTTACTGGTGGAACCGTAGCAGACAGCGCCAACGGTGGCGCAGGCGGTACCGATGCTCAGATATTCACCGCATCCTATATCGTCAATGTATCAGGTAGCCAAGCAGCTGGTACATATACAACCACTCTAACCTACATTTGCACGGCAACTTTCTAGCTTATGAATAAACACACCACATTCGCCACTACGGGACTTGGTCTGTTAGTTTTGCTTGGTGGACTATTCGTACCAGCGGCAGTTGTAATGGCACAATCGACAACCAACAGTACTGGGCAAGCCTTAGAGATTGCACCACCTGTTATCAGTCTGACCGCTGACCCCGGGCAAAAACTTACTGCCAATATTAGCCTGCGTGATATATCGAAAGGTCAACTGCTTGTACAAAGTCAGGTGAATGACTTTGGAGCCGGTACAAACGAAGATGGAATCCCAAGCATTGTTCTCGACCAAGCAAAGACAAGCCCATATTCAATGAAAAGCTGGGTAACACCCCTAGCAGATATGACATTAAACCCAAAACAGCTAAAAAATCTTGCTATAACAATCAATGTCCCCGTCAACGCCTCCCCTGGAGGTTATTATTCTGCAATCCGGTTTACGGCAACAGCACCCGAACTAAAAGGTACCGGCGTGTCGTTGTCAGCTAGTTTGGGGGCATTAATATTTATTAGGGTCAATGGTAGCGCAGTTGAAAAACTGACAGTCTTAGACTTTTATGCGACTCGTGACGGAAAGTCCGCCTCTTTTTTCGAAACCGCGCCGATACAATTTCTGGAAAGAATAAAAAATTCAGGTAATTTATTTGAAGAACCAGCTGGAGTAATAACGATCAAAGATATGTTCGGAAAAAAAGTAGCAACCGTTGGCGTTAATCAACCGCCTCGAAACATCTTGCCCGACAGTACTCGAAAATTTGAACAATCACTTGACAGTACGGTTATTGGTACCAAAATGCTATTCGGACAATATAAGGCTACACTGAAAATCACTTATGGGTCCAGTAACCAAGTTTTAACAAAAGATTTTTCGTTTTGGGTAATTCCATGGCGATTAATTGGGGTTATTGTCATAACGCTAATAGTCATAGTTGTGGCCCTATTCTTCCTGATAAAACGCTACAACCGTTTCATAGTAAACAAAGCCCAAGGTTCCGGACAGAAACACAGTAAACGCGGCCGTAAATAAACTGGTTTATCAGACATGATATAATATAATTCATGTTAAATTGGCTGAAATTAAGTCACCACCACCACAGCGGACGTTTACGACCACACGAATACACGTCATACTTGCCACTAGCCGCCCTACTGCTGATAGTTGGACTTGCCTTGTCGGCCTACACGGTTTACGCTGCAACCCCTTACACAGGACCAGAAATGGGATCGGTTGGATTAACTGGCGGAATGCCAGGCAAACCGCCAGACGTTGCGGCAACAATCACCACACCAACTGATGAGCAGCATTTCGGCTCTACACCAATCAGCGTATCTGGCACATGTCCTAAAAATACTTTGGTAGAAGTTTTTAAAAATGATATTTTCGCAGGCTCTATACCGTGTAGTGACGCTGGTATATATTCGGTCGAGATTGATCTGCTGTTTGGTAAAAATACCCTTATCGTTCGAGTATACGATTCGTTAAATCAACCTGGACCAGATTCAAAAAGCGTGGTTGTTTATTATGATGCACTACCCGCCCAAACCGGACCAATGTCATCGCTGTATTTTGGTGATTCACAGTTACTAATCAATACTGATGCCGTTTTTCGTGGAACTTTTCCCGGACAAGAACTTAGGGTGCCAATTAGCTTGCTGGGAGGAACGCCACCATTTGCGGTAAACGTTCAATGGGGTGATTCTACAAATAAAGTCGTACCTCGAAACGACAATGTCGGTTTTATCACTGATCATATATACACGAAAGCCGGTGCTTACCAGGCCAGCATACAGGCCAGCGACGCTAAGGGTCGAGTTGCTTTTTTATCATTCGCTACAATAGTCAACGGTCAGCCCGGCACCGACTCAACTGAATCTATATCGAGTACGACTACCAACAAACTGTTGGTTCTGTGGCCGTTGTATGTTGGTTCAATCGCTGTAGTGGTCAGCTTTTTCATCGGCGAAAAACGGGAAAAACGGATTCTAAAACTACACGGACTCTTATCGTCTTCGTAAGGCTAAAAAAGTCCCCTCGCCTCTTTAATTTACCATTGTAAAAACACGGTAATACGTTTATGATTAATAGAGGTAAAAGACTTAAATGTATATAGGTGTGTTGAGGGTATATCATAAACTAATTACATGCGTCCTCGTATTGGGTGTATTAACTGGTCTGACTGTTTTTTTTGATACTCCAGTGCAGGCAGTTACAGGTATTAATCAACAACTGAACTTTCAGGGTCGATTATTAAACTCGCAAGGCGCAACAGTCCCTGACGGATACTATAATATTCAATTCAAGCTATATCAAGACGGTGATGGCCAAAGTGTAGATAACGCCACTGGTTCGCCAGCTGGGTCATTAAAATGGACCGAAAGCCACCTAAATACTAACAGCCAAGGAGTAATGGTCAGAAACGGTTTTATGTCAGTTGAGCTGGGTTCTGTCACGGCATTTGGCTCTAGCGTTGACTGGGACCAAAGTACATTGTGGCTTTCAATCAACATTGCCAACACAAATGCTTCTTGTACACCGTTTACATCGTGTAGTCCAGATGGTGAAATGGTTCCGATGAAGCGCCTGTCCGCCACCCCATACTCACTTAACTCAGGGCTGCTGGGTGGTTTAACCAGTGCACAATTCCTTCAACTAGCCCAAGGAGTCCAGACAGACGCATCGACCAATACCAACAGTATATATATCAATAAAACTGGCACGGGTAACATTATTAATTTACAAGCCGGTGGTACTGATGCGTTTATGGTAAGTAACGTTGGTGATCTAAGTTTTGGGAATAACGCCAACCATACAATATCTGTGACAACAGCGGCGGCGGATACCGCTGGAAAATCACTAACTATATCTGGTGGCACCGCTGGCACTGGTGGCGGGGCTTTGGCAGGTGGCGATTTATTATTGCAAGGTGGGACTGCCGGCGGCACAAATAGTAATGGCGGCAATGTCGCTATTGATGCCGGAGCAAAAAGTGGTACTGGCGCTGATGGCAATATTAATATCGGCGTTAGTTATGCCAGCACCATTCAAATTGGCAGCACGACCCTAGCAGGCACACAAGCCGTCAATGTTGGTAATAATAACACTACTGGTAGCACAACAAACGTTACAATCGGTTCTGGTTCATCGGCAACTGGTGGTTCGACGACGGTTCAATCAAAGGGAAATATGAGTTTAACTAGTGGCGGTACAATGATTCTAAGTGGTAGCGGTAACTCGTCGCTATCTAGCACAGCTGGGACATTAGGGTTAAGTAGCAGTGGCAATATGACTTTCAGTACAAACAGTGTAACCAGGGCGACTTTCGACACGGCAAACGGAGTATATTTCGGCAACGGTGTTACTGCAGCCACGCCAAATAACTTTTCGATCAGTGGCACTGGTAGCACAACTACTGCCGTTACAGGTGGAGCCGTAACGATTCAAGGCGGAAACGCAACAGTCGGAAGCGCTAACGGTGGCAATCTTACTCTTAGCGGTGGTACCGGTTACGGTACTGGTGTCAACGGATTGGTCGTTATGACTACCCCGACATTCTCAACTACAGCAAATGATGCAAATTGTTACACAGGCGGTGCATTAGTTGCAGACAACTGTACAATTGCTGCAACTTCAATTAACAATTCATCTGCCGTTTTGGTAGGTTTCAGCGTTACCGGAAAGACCGCTGTTATGCCAGATCCAACCACAGCCACAGCAGGTCGAATGGTTTATGTAACCGCCGCAAACACCTCGCAAGATTTCACGTTGTCTGTAAATGGCGGTGGTACGGGTAACACAATTGCCATGCGTCAAAATACGACCGCAACTATGATTTGGAATGGAAATGACTGGACCGCGGCCGGTGCATCAAGTTCGACCACCCTACAATCAGCTTACGATAACACCATGCAAAGTGCCGGTGGTGCCGAACTTGTCGTCAGCCATACCTCGACAACAAACGGTTTAACAATCCGCGACAGCACAACCAGTCCAGTTAACGGTACCCTTTTAAGCGTTCAAACTTCTTCGGCCGCTGGGTTACTATCTGTAAACAGCAACGTAACTGAATACGCATCTGATGCTGGCGCAGAAACCGCCGGTGCAACGTCAACAACTTTTCCAGCCAGCACTTGGGCGGCAAACGGCAGTAGCACAGTCAGCCGATATATAACAGCTGATAACAACATTGCAACCGGTCAAGCATCGGTTTCAGTTGCGTCGACCACGGCGGCAAATGACGGCGCAAAAGACACGCTTAGTGCAGCCCTGACCGCCAATATGCACTACAACGTTTCATTCACTGCCAGGTTATCGAGTGGCACGTTCACTGATATGAACGTTTATTACTCAAAGGATGGGACAGAGGCATCGGTCGCCTGTACGACTAGCCAGGCAATTATTACAAGTGTCTGGACCAAAGTGAACTGCGCCTTTACTGCTTCATCGTCCGGTATTACTTCAAGTAATGCGATTTTACTCCGCCAAACTGGCAGTGGAACTGCCAGAACATTTTATGTTGACAACCTCAGTGTTACAATAGCAGCCGATTACAACTACGCAACTGATGGCGACGTGGATGATTCGGGAAACTTTGCCACAAATTGGTCGTTTGTGAATGCCACAACTGGTACTGGCTCGACAGTTCAAAATACGTCAGACGGATATAACGCCAGCAGCAGTGCGTCTGTCGCAATAACAGGTGGCGCGGCAAATGCCGGTATCAGAAATATGTTAGCGATGAATCCGCTGGTCAACACACTATATCGAATTTCCGTTTACGCAAAATTGTCATCCGGCACATTCACTGATTTCAAGATCAGATATTCGCGCGATGGCAGCACGGGCTCATCGGGCAATTATGTTGACTGTGTCGACTATAACACGCAGACAGTCGTTACCAGTGGGTGGACAAAAATAACCTGTTATATAACGACTGATTCGTCGGCTGCGACCAGTCCATATGTTAATTTCGTCGAAACGGCATCTTCTGCCATAACGTATTACGTCGATGCATTTTCAATGACGCTGGCGTCAAACAGTACTCCAAATATTCAATTTGGTGGTGGTGTCAACGGCGGTCCAGTAACACTGCTGACACTTGATCGAGGTGCATCGGCACCGATTGCCAGCAACAACGACGCGCTGCTTGGATCGATGTATTACGACACAACACTTGGGAAATTACAGTGTTACGAGGCAGATGGTTGGGGCGCATGTGGTTCATCACCTGATAATGTTGTAACGATTTCGCCCGAATTTACAAACGCGGTACTCCACGGAACAGGAGTTGGTACGATGACTTCGGACATCTGTTCGGACACACTAAACATCAACGATGGTTCGTCTAGCCAGGCAACTGTCTGCGGATCAAATGAAACGTATAACTTTTACAAATGGACTTCGCCGCAAGCAAGTGCACAAACTTATAGTGTTTACCTGACCTACCAATTGCCTACAACATTCAAAAGTTTCGCCTCGGGTGCAACATCGCTTATGGGACGAACAGACAGTGCGAATTCAACCGTTGAATATAAAATATATCGAAACAATGACTCGGGCCTAACCGCCTGCGGTTCAACTGTATCCGTTTCAACAGGTTCAGTCTCGACGTGGCAGACCGGTATAGCGAGTGGGGCGGCAGACCCATCAACCTGCAGCTTCGCTGCCGGCGAGAGTATTGTTTTCAAAATTGATACTATCGCTAGCCAAAACGCCAATGCCTACATCGGAAACCTTAACTTCATATTCAGTAACAGATAGGCGGGTGTATGAGTAGACTAGCCAAATACAAACAAATTATCAAACGTCAGTTTAATGATTTTAAAAAACGCTCAACCAAATTCAAAATTATTACTATCACATCAGTCATAATTTTGTCTGAATTCACCGCAATAATACAGCCACTACTTCAGCCGGTGTACGCTTTAGGTCGTTCAGAGAGTCTGCTGTCCGAAATCAACGAAATTATGGCCAGCAAAATTAAGTTTGACAACAAGTCGCAAGCATTTGTTTTTAACAATGGCTCGCCCACATCTGGACAAGAATTTTTGCAAACCGGCGCACAACCCATTTCGGCGTCAGTTTACCAAGATTTCACCAAAGGCGTCACCGTCACAGATTCGGTCAATAAAATTGATTTTAAACTAACCCCCAAATTCCAGACGTTCCCGGGTAAAAAAGATGGCAACAGAATTATATTTCCACTACTTAATCGTTCCGGCTGGGTTGTACAAACTATCCGCGGTAGCGGCACAAAAGAAGACATCATTTTAAATCGTTCTGGTAGCGACAAGCAAACTTATAAATACAAACTTGATCTTGGGCCGGGACTTGAAGCAAGGGTTGAACCAGACGGCAGTATCGGGATATATGGTAATACGTTGTTCAGTAGCAATATTGCAACCAGCAACGACGGCGACGCGGCACTGCTAATGAAAGCTAGACAGAATGCCAAAAAAAATACCCTGTTGTTTTACATCCCAAAACCAGTAATCGTAGAGGCGAACAAAAAACACTCCAGTGTTAAAGCGTCATATGAACTTCAAAATGACGACCTAACAATAAACGTTGCTGGACTCGACAAGGCGTATTACCCCCTGTCGATTGATCCAAGTATTTACGTCGTGACTGCCCAGCAATTCATGAGTGGTAATAACGAAACAAATATCGACTTTGATGTAGCGAATAAACTAATTAAAAAATCGCCCACAACTGGCGCTAGGTTCGACACATGGGACTCGACCATAGATATACCAAGTGTTGCGTGGGGTGGCGGGACTGCCGCTGCCGGTGGATATCTGTACAACGCTGGCGGGACGTCTGGTACAACCACTCAGTCACAAACCTACACTTCGCAAGGTGCCAGTACTTTCGTTGTTCCAGCTGATGTTACCTCTATCACTGTTAAGCTATGGGGTGGTGGAGGCGGAGGTGGAGCTGGTGGATCAGCGGCAGCTGGTGGTGCTGGTGGTGGATCGGGCTATGTAACTGGCACTATTTCGGTCACTCCTGCTGAAACGTTGAACGTCTACGTTGGTGGTGGTGGTAATGCCGGAACCAGGAATACGGCTGGTGGTGGTGGTGGTGGTGGTGGCTATTCAAGTGTGTATCGATCGACGACTCTGCTGGCTTTAGCAGCTGGTGGTGGTGGTGGTGGTGGTGGACGAAATACGTCTGGTAACACGGGTGGCGCTGGTGGCGCTGGTGGCGGTACCAGTGGTGTAGCTGGTAGTGCGGCTGGTGCGGCTGGTGGTGGCGGTCAGGGTACGGCAGCTGCTGGTGGGAGTGGTGGAACAGGTGGCAACAATTCTGGTTCAGCCGGTAGCTCACTGACTGGTGGGGGTGGTGGTGATGGGCGTACTGGTGCAGGTGCGGATGGTAGCGGTTCAGCTGGTGGTGGGGCGTCTGGTGGAGCTGGTGGTTCAGTCGTCAGTACGTCACGTGCTGGTGCTGGTGGCGGTGGAGCTGGATATTATGGTGGTGGTGGTGGATCAGGTTCAACCTCGTCAAGTGGTGCCGGTGGTGGTGGTGGTGGATCAAGCCGAACTGATGGTAGTTTAACTGGCGTGACTAATACTGCCGGTAGTGGCACAACACCTGGGAACTCGTCTGACAGCGACAGGGCTGGGGCTGGCGACGGAGGAACCGCTGGGGCAAGTGGTGGCGTGGGAACGAGCGGCTATGGGGGTATTATCGTTGTTAACTATAATGGGACTACACCAACATACGTATGGGCATATAGCACCAGCCTGCCAACACCTTTATCTGGCGGCGAAGGTTTTGCGGCCAATGGTTATATGTATGTAATCGGCGGGCGATCCGCCTCGGCAACTTGTAACCCACTGACACTTGTTTCGCCAATCAGTGCGAACACAACTATTGCCACCGGGAACGATCCAACTGGTATCGGCGAATGGTATGTGACAAACCAGCTTTACACCGGCAATCGGTACGGCAACGCAGCTGTTTATAACGACGGCAAAGCGTATGTTCTTGGTGGCGGATGTGGCGCAACTCTAACCTATGCCAGTCCCGTCACTCAACAAACCGCATTGTTATCTCAACCGCAAGTCGCCAAGTACTCAATTATGATTGACACTGACTCAGATGTATTCCCAAACAGATGGTTATTAAACGGTGTCGACAATGCAATCGGTGCTCGGTGGCAGTTGAAATATAGATCAATGACAAACACGACGACATCATGTACCAGCCCAGCAATGGCAACTTGGGGGCAAGAGACAAGTTTCGGGGATGTGACCTTGGGGCTACCCGGGGTTTACACCCCAAAAGACGGCAGCGGCACGAACACGAACTGTGCCAGGTTCTATTACTTCAACGTAACAATCGACAGCTCACAGGCATATGGATATCCCGATGATGTCACTCGTGGTCCAACGATTACCGACTTGACGTTGCAGTTCACGGCCGACCCAAGTAAACGACTAATGCATGGTCGTACATTTACTGGTGGCTTGCAACAACCAGATGACACACCGTATTACACTTATTAGCATAATTAACGATCCGCCATATCTGATATACTAAAGGTGATATGGCAACAAAAGGGAGTCGCAATAAACAGGTGGTTTGGCAGGATATAAAGCCTGTTAAAAAAACTTTGCAGCCAGTTCCTAAAAAAGTAGAAGGCATAAAAAAAATACTAACTACCCACCTGTCGCTAGCCAGGTTGCCAGTTTATATAAAAACAAAAGATAAAATTCGTTCTATACCAAAAACACGTAACATATTTACTAGAATCACGTCATTAAAACGTAGAATAGTCTTATGCTTTAAGTCCAAGACAAAAAAATTAAAAATATCGAAACGCAGATTTACAGCAGGCTTAATTCTACTGTTTATTTGCATCCTGTTAGTCGGTGGATACACTTTATTTGCCCCTCATCCAGCCGAAGTTGTCAATGTAAATAAGCAACCTGTCAAAAAAGAACCAGGCCTAATACCTGGTAAGCCAGAGTATGCGGTATTAGCACCCGTCGGAAAGACTGTTCAGGACCTAAATGGCTGGATACGAAGTGATAAAAATCCGCTGTTTGTTTACATAGACAAGATTGGAGATATACAGATTAATGTCAGCCAACAACCTATCCCCGAGGAGTTTATGCCTGACGTTGATACGCAAGTTGAAAAGTTTGCAAAAGCGTACAAAGCAAATAGCAAAATTACTATCGGAACTACTGTCGTGTACATAGGCTCTACAGTCAAGGGGCCACAATCGGTGATATTTACAAAAAATGACTTGTTGATTTTGATAGCTTCAAGCGACAAGATCGAAAATGATCAATGGATCCAATATATCAACTCGCTTCAATAGCATATTATGGTTCTAAAGTTGCCTTAACTAATAAATCACCAATGACAACCGCCGACTTTTTGTTCCAAACACAGGTCACAGTAACTGGCCATTTACCTATTGGTACTGTGCTTTCAACTGTCCACGACCACGTAACGATTCCGTATTCGTCGGCAGTTTTAGTAACCAGTCCAGCGTCTTTGCTGGGCACCTTATTATAAATTGCGGTAATCGTACAAACTGAATCACGGTTGGTTTTTACAGTGATTGAAGCATTTGATCCAGGCACGATTGGTGAAGTGAACATTTGGATTGCTGCACTTTCGTTGGCGTTTGGGGCTATTTGAGTAGGTCGAAAAACGGTGGGTGGTTTATTTTTTACCGACTCGACCACTTCAGTGTCATCGTTGTTTTGGCTCATATACCATGTATAGGCTATGCCCGCAGCCAGTAACAGAATCAACAAAATAACAAAAATAGTTATCGTATTGCGCAACGACTTAAGTAATCGTTTTTTTTTGCGAACTCTTTTTAACTTGTCAGACTCATTTTTTGCGTCTTTGGTCATTATATGGCATTTCTGCTATTTTTTACGCTTGTAGTCAACAATTGTGCTAGACACCCTGCTATCTTTTTTAAGATTTTCAAAAAACAAGATCTGATTTTTACTAATAATCATCTCGTCGTCCGGACCATGAATTTCGCTGCCAAGTTTGATTAGCTGAACGTCAGATGAATCCTTGGCGCTTGTTTGCTGTGGGTTTGCCGAGGTGCTGGCTTTTGCCTGCAGATAAAAAATATCTGTCAATCGCATATATTCGCCGTTCAACGTGTGGAGCTTTCCAAAATATACCTGGCCGTTTGTAAAGAATATCGCTTGGTATTTATTACTGTCGATACTTGATCCCGTACTTGAACTATATATAAATAAACCACCCAGTACCAATATGGCAACAGCAATTACTACGCCACTAAAAATAGCAGTCAGTTTTAGATTGTTTTTCGGAATATTTATAAAGCGCCACGGACCTTTCAATCGACCAGGATCGTGTCGCCTAGCAGAAGTTTGGTGGTTAATATGAGTCGGTACGTCGTCCATGAAATATCCCTCGCATTTATGTCATTTCTTTAGATTAATTGTAACATAAGGGTAATTGAGTGGCAATTCTAGGGCACTGATTCTATTCCCAGCTATTATTTTTATGACCAAAATGGCCGTATCTGGCGATTTCTTCATAAATTGGACGTTTTAAATCCAAATATTTGATAATTCCACTTGGCGACAGGTCGTATCCTGAAACCTGCTATTCAACACTATCAACAATAACAGATGTCTCCAACGGTTGATTAAAGCCTATGGCATATGCCAAATACACAAACACCTCTTTAGCGTCTCGCTTTTTTAAATAGTCAACAGCGATTTTTCGAGCAATATAGGCAGCCGACCTATCAACTTTACTGGGATCTTTGCCGCTAAACGCACCACCACCAATAGGGACGCGTGGACCGTAATTATCGACTATCAGTTTTCGACCAGTCAAGCCTGCGTCGGCCTCAAACCCACCAATCGACCAATCGCCAGCACCACCAATATCAACACTCTGTGAAATTTCGGGACTTTGCGCGGCGATATGTTCAATGACTGTAACTTGTCCCGCTAGACTTTTGACTATACAGCAACGTCAACAGTTTTTACCTTTGACGACACTTCGTCAGTTACAAAGACTGTACCGTGTCCACCCGTTACATCAACAGCTACTCGAGCGTTCGGATCTTGATTTAGGTGTGCGTCAAGTATCGCGTCCGATATTTGGTCACAAATCTTGTCAGGGCGTCTAGGCGAAACACTCTCAGCGGTTTTGTAATTTGGCATAAATTTATCCTTTCTTCGCCAGAAAGGATAAAAGTTATTTCTTATCCTTCCTTTGCAGGCTAGCCTGAACATCAAAAGTCACACCAAGTTTTTTTGCATTAAATATCCATCGCTCTTTGGTATTTACTAGGATAATCTTTCGAGTTTCGAATTCGGCTTTCAGGCAATGTGGAGTATAACCATGACGAAGAACCTGATGGCCTGCAAGAAGAATATGAAACGGCATTATATGCAATTGGTGGAAAACCCCAGTGGGAGGGTTACGAGGGTGGTAAAAAATACCAGCCAACCGATTTTATTAGCTATATGGCTAGCGATGAAAAACACTCAGGACAAGGAGTTATTTTTGGTACTAAACCAATTGAAATATTGGTGCCTTACATCAAGGTGCTTACAAAACGTGGCGACCTTGTGGTTGAACCTTTCTGCGGTAGCGGTTCAACTCTGATTGCTAGTACTAAGCTAAAACGCCGATGTAACATCATGGAGAAAAGCCCAACCTATGCCGAAGTAGCGTTGCACAGGTGGGAAAAACTAACAGGTCAAAAGCGGGTTAAGCTATGAGTCGAAACCTAGCTAGTGATAAAAAGAAGCTACTAGAAAAGCTTCGAAAAACTCCAATTGTTGAAGTTGCATGTAAGCAGTCTGGAGTACCACGCAGTACCTACTACCGCTGGCGTAAAGATGATGAAGATTTTGCAAGCGATTGCGATGAAGCCATAGAACACAGTGCAGGCCTCATAAATGATATGGCCGAAAGCCAGTTGATATCTGCCATTAAAGACAAGAATTTGTCGGCAATTTTCTTTTGGCTAAAGCACCACCACAAATCCTATAAAACTCGCATCGAGGTAAACGCCAAGCTACAAACCATACAACAAGAATTAACGCCCGAGCAAACCGAAGTCGTATCACGTGCGCTTCAACTTGCAGGGTTAACAAACGAGGATGAAACTGATGAAGCAAGCTAACCTACAGAAAAAACTCTTTGCCGACCATAAGGTTCGTGCGGAAGTTACATCACAAAGCCATCAATGGTTCTTTTCCACTTATTTTTCGAATTATTTAACTCATGCCACCGCTGACCTGCACCGTGACCTATTTTCAATAACTGAAGATGAAAACCTGCCATTATCTGTCATTGTGGCCTTCCGAGGATCGGCAAAATCTACAATATTAACAATGAGCTACCCAATATGGGCGGTGGTAGGACGACAGCAAAAGAAGTTTGTATTAATTGCCAGTCAGACTCAGTACCAAGCACGAGTACACCTAACTAATATTAAGCGTGAACTTGAAAGCAACGAGCTACTGGCCAATGATATGGGCCCGTTCATAGAGCAACGTGAAGAATGGGGCTCTACATCCCTGTACATACCTAAGTACAACGCTAGAATTACGGCAATTAGTACCGAACAAAGCGTGCGAGGTATTCGACATGGTGCTTTTCGACCTGATTTAATCATCGCTGATGATGTTGAAGATATGGCATCGGTAAAGACTCGTGAGGGTCGTAACAAAACTTTTGATTGGTATACGAGCGAGATTATCCCAGCTGGCGATACCTACACTAAACGCATAGCGGTTGGTAACCTCCTGCATGAAGATTCGTTACTTATGAGACTTAAGGAGCGTATCGAAAACCATGAAATTGATGGCATATACCGTGAATGGCCTATTGTGCGCTCGGGCACAAGTTTGTGGCCGGGCAAATACCCTGACAAGGCGGCAATTAATAATCTAAGGCGAAATGTTGGTAACAAAATTGCTTGGGAGCGTGAATACATGCTTCGTATTATTCCTGACGAAGATCAGGTTATTGATGCCAAATGGGTGCAGTACTATGATGAGCTACCCGAAAAGACAGAAGCCAATGAATATATAAATTCGTTCTTGTCTGTTGACCTTGCGATATCCCAGAGTGCAACAGCTGACTACACGGCTATAATCATAATCCATGTATTTGGGTTCAAGCCCGAAAACCGTCGCTACTACATTGATAAGAAATTTATTAACAAAAAGATCACTCACCTCGCAACGCTCGATACCATTGCTTCGTTGTATCAAGCCGTAAATGTAGATTCAAAACAAGTACCAATAGTACTAGTCGAGCAAGTTCAGTACCAAGCAGCGGTAATTGAACAACTCAACGACCGTGAGATTAAGTCTAAAGGCATCAAAATCCATAACGACAAGCGAGCAAGGCTTCAATTGGCAAGTTCACTATTTGAGCAAGGCATGGTGTATTTCCCCAAAGAACGTGCAATCGCACCAATAGTGCAACAACTTGTGGGATTTGGTGTTGAAAAACATGATGACCTAGCCGATGCAGTATCGATGGGGCTGAATTACATACAAACCAATGTGAAATGGGAGGTGGTATTTGGGTTTGCATTCTTGGGAGTCCATGAGGAAATGAATGAATTCTATGGAATTAAGTACTTGGACGAGGAGAAAAAAAGGCGCTAGCTTTTATTGATCTTTGCGGTACCTTTGCTTTGAAAGGAATATGATGAACGAATTAGATAAGAAACGAACAGGAACAAGCTTTAAGGGCTATATGTACGCTCAGTACGACCAATTGGTTGCAGTGTTCGGTCTGCCAAGGCAACCACATCACTCGGATAATAAAATCGATGTTGAATGGATTATTGATACACCCTACGGCGTTGCTACTATTTATAACTATAAAGACGGTAAGGCCTATCGAGGTGAATCAGGCCTCAATCCTGAACAAATACACGAATGGCACGTGGGTGGTAAAAATACTAATTCCTACCAATGGGTCAAAAAACAAACTTCAGATCATATTAGTAGGCTCATGTCCTAGGTTTCATCATCTGACAGCGGTATAATGATACTTGTCTAGGATCTAAATAAGTATTAACCGTAGGATTTATCTTGCGTACGTTTCATGCCAAGAAAGTGGCAGCTACGTACAAAAGAGTAGGCATGAATAATGCTTATTTGGGTCCTAGACAGTCCAGCGTGGCTGTCACTTTTTTTATGACAGTCTCTGGGGAAAGGCTGTCAGACCCAAGTGCGAATCATATCCTGGAACTGCAACATGGCGTTCCGTAATAAAAGCGATGCAATCCTCAAGCACAAGCCTGATTTATTGATACTTCAAGAATGTTCGAAAGCTGACATAGAGAATTCATCAGCATTATTCAAACACTGGGTTGGCAACAATCCGCACAAAGGTTTAGGAGTACTCGGTTTTACTAACCATAGCTTCCGTATAGCCGATAATTATAATGAAACCATCCACTGGGCTATCCCAATTGAATCCGACACTGTAGACGTACTAGCAATGTGGGCACATAAAGATACTGGACAAACATATGTTGAGGGACTGCTAAATGCACTAGCTCACTATGACTCCCTGCTACGTAAGGATACTGGCCTATTTATTGGCGACATGAATAATAATGTTCGTTGGGATCACAAAACCAAAAAAGAATGGCAATGGGCTACATATATCGAAGAGCTTAGAAAACTCGATAAACATAGTGTGTGGCATAAAACTAAGGGCGAAGAGCACGGACTAGAGTCTGTATCAACACTTTTTTGGTATCGACAACCTGAACGCGGATATCATATTGATTATGTGTTTGGATCTGAGGCATTAATACAAGATGCAAAGCTTGAGATCGGAGCACATGAGGACTGGTTAATGCATAGCGATCATGTGCCACTTGTGCTAGATATCAATAACTAGCGCATTACCTCGTCCATGGTTCGACCCTCTTCGTCTTTCCATGTAACCCAAGCATTTATATTATGTCCAGTTGCAAAACCACCAGCATGGTTAGGGCTTTTGAACGCAACATTTTCTATAAGCTCCACGGTATCACCTAAATCTCGTCCCGATTTTGCAAAAATATCTTCACGTTCGACAAGTGACTTATGCCATTTCTGACCCCAACTTGGTGCATAGCTCTTGTCGATTATTGATCCTGCAAGAAGTACAAACTGATCACCTCTAAATTGTGCTTTAGCGTTGGTCTTTTTTGCGGTGCAATACCATGTCTGCTCTTGTTTTTGAGGGCTGGAAAGAATGTCATATCCAAGTGAAGTCAGAATGAGCTGTGTGTCATCAAGTATTTTCTGCATGATGTGTAATTTGAATTCATGAATATTATTTTTGGCTGGCACAGTTTTATTTTCTATCTTCATACTTCCAGCTTGTGCTCGCTCTACAGCAAGAGATTCTAGGTACTTCACATCACTTTTTTCAAGCGAATTAGTTGTCGAAACAATCGCAATTGCAACGTCCCAGAACTGTTTGTTTTGATCATGATTTTTTATTCTATGAAAAAAGTTTTCACTTTCACCTATATACCCTAGTGACTCACTACTGCTAACCAAAAAATAAAGTGACGGATGCAATAAATCCTCTCTGCCTTTAACCGAGTTTAATTGGAGGCGTGGGATGACATATGCTTTGATGTTACTGTCACTAAGTTCGATAATGCGTGTGCCCTCAAGGGTTCCATCGGGCAGATATGTTTGAATGAGGCGTGGTTGGGTACTAGACATACCCTGATTATACCCCAATTACAGGCTAGACATACTCGAGACCCAGCGGTACTGTTGTGCTTGCCATGCTGGACAATCAACCGACATTAAAATATTGCCTGTATGCTCGCAAATCTTCAGAGAGTGACGAGCGTCAGGCAATGTCGATTGATTCGCAGCTAAACGAAATGCGGGCATTGGCCGAGAATGAGGGTCTAAACGTAGTATGCGAGCTCCAAGAGAGCCACTCCGCCAAAGACTCTGGTAAGCGTCCTACCTATAATGAAATGCTCACTGGCATTAGAAATGATGAGTATAACGCAATCCTAACGTGGGCACCTGATCGATTAAGTCGAAACGCTGGTGACTTAGGAGCAGTCGTTGATCTTATGGATCAAGGCAAACTGCTACATATCCGTACTTATTCACAGACCTTCACCAATAACCCGAATGAAAAATTCCTATTGATGATTCTATGCTCACAAGCAAAGCTCGAAAACGACAACAAGAGCATAAACGTTAAACGTGGCATGAAAAGCAAACTTGAGATGGGTTGGCGACCAGGCGTTGCACCGCTTGGCTATATGAACCGAGCTTTTGGTGGCGTTAAAGACATTGTGCAAGATCCTGAGAGAGCACCATTCGTTAAGCAGATATTTGAAAAAACAGCACAAGGTGCCGCTGGACGTGAAATAAAAGCATGGCTCAAAGAAGCTGGATGTACCAATCGATCTGGCAAAAACATATCCCTTTCGCAAGTATTCATGATCCTAAATACGCCATTCTACTATGGTGAGTTTGAATGGCCAGATAAATCTGGTAATTGGTATAAAGGTGCGCATGAACCGCTCATCACCAAAGAACTCTACGATCAAATCCATACGGGTCGAGCCGATTACAAGGGTGGTTGGGGCATCAAAACATTCGCCTTCAAAGGCCTGCTAGTATGTGGTACTTGTGGCTGTAGTGTGGTTGGTGAGGATAAACACAAAATCCTCAAAGACGGCACAAATAAAAGATATGTATTCTATCGATGCACAAAAAAGCGAGATTATAATTGTCCTGAAAAGTATATGAATGAACATGATGTGCAGGAACAAATAAAGCAATACATCATCGAAAATGCAGATAAAATCGAAGTTTCAAACGATATCCGCAAACACATGGCTCAGCACCAAAAGATAATGCTCTTTCATCTCACAAAACATGGTGTATCTACAGATAAGCTACAGCCATTGGCAACTTATGCTGACTTTGTACTCTCATCAACTAACGCAAAATTAATAACTGAATTAGTACAAGGAATTCATACCAAATTCGCCCTAAAAGGTGGCAAGATTGGCTTAGTTTAGAGCCGTAAACTAACTAGAATTTGTTCTCTTTTTTGTTTAATTTTGATGGCGACAGGTCACGAACCGAAATAACAGGGGTAGAAGCCGTTTGGTACGGTCTCGGAACTTGGTCTTATAAATGTCCGCTGAGCCACCATAATGCTACACGGTCTAGGTCATTTTAGAGGGCATTTAACAGAGGTGAAACAAACAAAAAAGACCGGTCATAGGAACTCGGTCTTTATGTGTTGATTTGCATCTGGCTCACCACAATAGAGGAAGTTATAACTATCATAAAACATGATCTAGTGATGAATTAAAAGATTAATTGAACTATAATTAACAGACATGAATGGCCATAAAACGGTTTACATTTTCCTGGATGAATCAGGTAACTTAGATTTTAGCCGTACGGGTACTCTGCATTATGTGTTAGCTGCGGTAGTTACAGAATGCCCGCTTGAACTTTCTCAAAGATTACAGAGGCTAAAATATTTATTGTTACAAGAAGATAATGATATTGAGTACTTTCATGCAAGTGAAGACAAACAAGCGATCCGAGATGAAGTTATTTCTGAGATCTGCACCATGAAAGATGACCTAAACGTGCATTTTATACACGCTCAAAAAACAAAGGCGTATCCCGCTTTACAAAACTCAGTAGCTTTCTATGGCAAATTAGGCTTAACACTGATACGGTTTATTGTGGGCTGGCGCACTAGTGGATTTGATAAAGTAATTATTGTTTTCGACAAAGCTCTTACAAACAAAGAGCAGAAAGCCTTTCTTGGTCAGCTCAAGCCTGAATTGAAAAAACTTGGTAAACCATATCGTATATACTTCCATCGAACTTTGTCTGATTTTAACGGACAAGTAGCTGATTATTTAGCTTGGTCTAAATACGTATCCTTAGAAAAGAATGAATTACGCCCGTTGAACGCATTAGCTGAAATACCAATGACCCACTTTGATTTATTCAGACGAGGCACAAAAGAGTGGTATTAAAAAAATGACCCACCGACCTATCTCTTGCGAGAAGAGCCCAGGAGCTCTTTCAGTCAGTGGGAACCTTTAATAATATTATAGCAGATAATTTTGCTTTTGCTTATTTATCTCTCAGTTCCGTAAGCTTCTTACCGTCCCACTCCCAGTACTTAGCACCTTGATATGCTCCGCTGCTATTTAATTGTCCTTTATCCTCGTATATCTTATATGTTAATGGTGAAAGCTTCCAGATCTGACCACCAAACTCTACTTCTCGCTCACCTGCTACAGTCGCTACAATTGTATTATCGGAGATAAATTTAATTTCATCGCCATCCTTAAGGCCTTTTCTATAAAAACTAAACAGGGCAGACTGCTTACGAGTAGTTGCAACTACATCAAATTCTTTTTCTTTATTCACTAATTCTGGGTAGATAACCCTACCATCAAATGAGAGAAGCAATTGCCTAATTAGGTCTTGGTCAAGAGCAAACAGCTCACTAGTGCCTACTTGATGTTTGCTAAATATCTCATGAAGTAAGCTCTCTTTTTCATCATAATCGTCAAGTTCAATAGCAAAGTAGCGTTTGAGCCCAGCAACATTATAATAACCGTTCGCTTCAAGAAATCTCATACGCTCTTGGTAGTTATTAGCCCCTGTTTTTCCAATTTTTACTAATCCTGATACGGCAGTAGACATCAAATAAATAATTCCCTTAGCCATTCCTATTACTCCAACTTAATACTTGATATAGTGTTAAGTCCATTATATTTTTTGCAAAAGACCTTAATCCTCTCATACTCTTTATCTCTATCCGGCTGTTTCTTTCCAGACATGTTCAAATAGCTCTTGGCTAATAAAATCATGAAATGCCTGATCGTCGTTATACTTTTTATAAAGATCAAAGTCAGTTGTAACCTTGTTATGAAATTTGCTCTGAAGAACTTTTTGGAAAGTTATCCATGAATTTTGCTTGTCAGTGTCTTTTGTAGCTCGAATATATTCTTCGTCATTTTTGACTTCATCGGACAATTCCGCAAAAGTTCGCTTCAATTTGTCACTATCAGTGAATTCAATATCGCCAAACTTATCATTTAAGGACTTCACTATACCCGAAAGGCTATCCATTTCCACTTCTCCTCCGCTGGCTGTTTCTGGACCAAGTGGCTGTAATTCAGCATTGCCAGCAAGTGCAATATTTTGAGTCGCAATGAGCTGAACACGATATGAATCAAGGTCAATATTTGATAGCAGATCAGCAGTAGTATCTTCGGCTTTGTCTGGGTGTAACTTGTCTTTAAGGTGATTAAGAAATATGTAAAGCTCTTCGAGCTCCACGCTTTCAAACGGCACTATTTGCGACAAGAATGCATACATACGAGTTAAGGTCTTGACCTTGGCTATTACATCGTATTGTTCATCTTTTGTCAGTTGTTTAAAGCGTCCAGCCGAAATATCAAGCATGGCATGAAGTTCGTTAATTGGAGCACTACCAAGAATTAGTGAAGCGTATCGCTTAACTTCATCGTCAGAATATAGTTGATATTCGGCGAGGGCATCTTTGACGTCAAATAATTGGTTGGGGTCTGTTGTATCAGATAATAGGGTTGTTTTATAAAACGGTTCAAATGAATCTTGAATTTCGCTAGATTCGTTAACAAAGTCCAAAACAAAGGTATCTTTCTTATAAGGGTATTTTGTGCGATTAAGTCGAGACAGAGTCTGTACCGCCATTACGCCATGAAGTTGTTTATCTACATACATTGTATGAAGAAGTGGCTGGTCAAACCCAGTTTGAAATTTATTTGCAACAATCAAAAAACGATACATATCGTTTTTGAACGATTTTTTAATGTCACTTACACCACTAATAGAATAGTCATTTAGAGAGTTTTCGGTCTCTCCTTCTATCTCGCCAGAAAATGCGACAAGTGACTTAAACGGTATGTTCTTCTCGGCTAACAACCTGTCGAAAACCTTCTTATATTCGACGGCCGATTTACGGGAGGCGGTAACTATCATTGCTTTCGCATGACCATTTATTTTCCTACTTGCAATAACGGCATTCATAAAATGGTCGATCATCACAGTAGCTTTCTTTTCAATTGTCCGCTCATCTGTCCCAATGAACCTCGCGATTTTTCGCTTTGCGGCCCGCTTATCGTACTCTGGGTCGTTTTCAATACTTTTCACCAACTTAAAGTATGTATGGTAGGTTGTATAATTTTTCAGTACGTCAAGAATGAACCCCTCTTCGATGGCTTGCTTCATGGAATAGATGTGGAAAGGAACGGGTTTCCCGTCGGTATTTTTTTGCCCAAATAACTCTAGTGTTTTGTTTTTTGGGGTAGCAGTAAAAGCGAAGTAGCTGACATTCTCTAGCATCTTGCGAGATTGTATTGCTTCAAGAATCTTGTCTTCATCAGTCTTGTCCTCATCATCATTCGTCACACCAGACAACGCTTGATTGAGTTTTCGTGAAGACTCACCACTTTGGCTGGAGTGAGCTTCATCGATAATAACGGCAAACCGGCTCCCCGGTAATGATCCAAGATCGGCAAGTATAAATGGAAATTTTTGAATAGTAGTGCTTATGATTTTCTTGCCGTCTTGCAGAGCTTCTTTGAGCTGTTTTGAACTTTTATCAATATCCTCAAATACACCGTCTACTTGTGTAAATTGGCGTAGGTTTTCGCCAATTTGTGAATTAAGTACCGTGCGATCAGTAACTACAATTATGCTATCAAAAATAGTCTTTTGTCCAAGCTGATCATGCAGATCGACAAGTTGATGCGCCAGCCACGCAATAGAGTTACTCTTGCCCGATCCTGCTGAGTGTTGTATAAGATACCTTTTTCCAATACCTTGGGTCTGGGCGTTTGCTAGGAGATTCCTAACCACATCTAGTTGGTGATAGCGAGGAAACAGGAGTTTCTTGATTTTTTTATCATCTTCGTCCGTTTCCTCTACCAAGCTTACGAAATTCTGGATGAGATTTACCAAGCTTTCCTTGGTGAGTACTTCTTCCCATAGATAGCTTGTCTTAATACCGCTTGGGTTTGCAGGGTTACCCTGACCATGGTCAACACCTTTGTTGAATGGAAGAAAATAGGTTTTGTCACCTAGCAAATGAGTTGTCATGTAAACTAGTTCGCTATCAACAGCAAAATGCACCATGCATCTACCAAAACCAAAAAGTGGCTCGCGCGGGCTGCGGTCTTGCTTGTATTGTCGTATAGCATCTTGAACAGTTTGTTTTGTAAGTTCGTTTTTTAACTCGAAAGTAATGATAGGAATGCCGTTTACAAAAATGCTAAGGTCCAGCGATTGCTCTGTGTTTTGACTAAAGTGAAGCTGTCGGGTAACGCTAAATATATTCTGTGAGTAGCGCTCTTGGGCTAAAGGGTTGAGGTCTGATACGGGCTTGGTATACATAAGCTTCAGCGAAACACCATTATCAACAACCCCCTTGCGGAGGACTTCAATAACACCTTTTGATTTTATACGATCAACAAGCCGCCTAGCAATCTTTAGCTGGTAGGATTCGCCATGGAGTCGCTTAAGGCGATCCAGTTCTTCTTTTTGCGTAGACTCTAAAAAACAAATAAGTAGCGGTAAGTCCAGACACAGCTCACGGTCATAATCATTATAATCACGAAGTATATATCCGTTTTTCTCAACTAGATGATTCGATATGAAATTCTCTAGGCCTTTTTCTGTCGTGTCTGTTGCCATAAAATTAACCCCCTAACCTTATCTGCCCTGTAACGGCGTTAGTAATTAAGCTGTCTCGGTATTCTTTTATCAGATCTATCTGTTGCTGAGCTTTTTGAATAGCTTTGTCATATATTTTCGATTGTTCTTCAATTTCATGTACAATTCTTCTTTGCTCGTCGTAATCAGGCGTGGGCACAACATAGCTACCCAGGTCTGTCTGAGTCATGCTAGGAAGTGCGGTCTTTGTTGAATAATATTCAAAGGGTATATTCAACACTGCATAATAAAGAAATTTTGGGTTCACTCCCTTTTTTATTTTTGTATAAAACATGGTATCTACTGCCCAAAAAGGCTCATCTATATATAATGGCCGATCTATTGTGCCTTTTCTCCCAAGTAGTACAGATGGCTTGTCGTACATAAATTCTTTAGCGTAAGTAAATTTACCACCAGAACCCATTACTGGATAGCCACTATCATCTGTCTCGATTTCTTTATAGTCGGCACCGTTCGATATAGAACATAAATACTTCAACCTATTTAGACGCCAGTGTTTTGGTATTTTCCCTAACCAGTCTATGCCTGTCTCAATAAATTCAATGTCGTCATCTAACCCTCGCAATACATAGTGTATGGCTAAATTTTTTTTACTCTCTTCGAGGGTGAGAGCATATCTTTCTTTATTTTGTATAAACAGGTCAATTTTCTTTAACTTTTCATCTAGATGGTTAACTATGCTTTGCTGGATGTCTAGATCCGGAGAGGGTACTTCTATATTCCGCAGAACTTCCCAGCGAACAGCTTCTCGAAGCTCCATGATTCCTTTACCGAGTGATCCGGCATATCTTTGAAAAGTTTTTGAGCGCATGACATATTCGTAAAACTCAGGCAAAACTTCTTTTTTGCGCTTTGCCAGAATATGATAAACGGAACTAGTGACACCCTTTTCTTTTGCAATTCCTAAAGAGCCAATAACAAGATTCATGCTATTTGCTACTATGTCATTAGGGTAAACGATTTTATAGTTCTCGGGTCTGTCAGAAGATTTATTCCCGACATTGCCCTTGTCTTCATACCTAATTACGCCTATATCTTTCATTACGGACAAGATATTATCTTCTTGCAGTTCTGTATTTCTCTCATCACGAGAATAGAAAAGTGCTCTAATCTTCTTGACATCCCAACTAGCTGGTAAGTTTTTTAGCCATGCCTGAGTTGGGCTTGATGTCATTATTCCGTAATCTCCTCAAGCAAGTTTTCTGACTCGGCTTCGAGCTTTGCTATGTCACTTGATATTTCATCTAATGTTCGAGGTGCTTTGTACTTATAGAAACTTTTATTAAAGCTGACTTCATAACCTATCTTTGTCTCGGCTGAGTTGTACCAAGCGCTCTTACCATAAGGCTTTACCTCGCGCTCGAAGTACTCTTCGACATCTTCTTTAAGTGGTATATTTTCTGTATCTTTCAGGCTAGTATCACTCTTTGGTTTGCCAGTACGATCGGTTATCATCGTGCCATTTTCATCTAGTTGTGGCTGGTGAACGGTAATCTGACGATAGCCAAAGTCTTCATTATCGAAAATTTTTACATTGCTATTAGGCTCAAAATTAATATATAGATCAACTATTTTCTGCACATGTTCCGGTAAAAGTTCGACACGTTTTTTGCCTAGATTTTTTCGCATAAGCTGGTAAAAATTTTTGCCTGTTGCATTGACTAGCATTACTTTGCCCTTACGCTCTTCGGCTTTACGATTCGTAATTATGAATATGTAGGTCGGGATGCCTGTGTTGTAGAAAAGATCTTTAGGTAAGGCGATTATGGCTTCAAGAAGATCATTTTCAAACAAGTGACGACGGATCTCGCTTTCGCCCTGACCTGCGTCGCCAGTGAATAGCGCTGAGCCGTTGTGTACGGATGCTATACGACTACCTAGAGTCGTATTCTTCATCTTTGAAAGCATATGCTGAACGAACATTAACTGCCCGTCACTTACCCTTGGCGTGCCTATCTGAAAACGAGGATCAAGGATTGTTCCATTAGGTCCGACTGCGAGCCTCTTTTTGTCATCTTTCCATGATTTACCATACGGCGGATTTGTCATCATGAAATCGAATTTAAGATCCTTAAATTTATCATTAGTTAGGGTAGATCCAAACCCAAGCTTTTCAGGGTCATCGCCCTTGATCAATAAGTCTGACTTAGACGTGGCGTATGTTTCGGCCTGAACTTCTTGGCCGTAAAGGTGAACAACTGCATCAGAACCAATAGCAGAATTTATGAAATTACGTGCTTCTGTAAGCATTCCCCCTGAGCCACTACATGGATCGTATACGAGGTATGAGCCCTGCTTTAGTTTGTCTTTAATAGGCAAGAATACAATATTTGCCATCAACTCGATGATTTCACGAGGCGTAAAGTGCTCTCCTGCTTCTTCGTTGTTCTCTTCATTAAAACGGCGAACAAGATCCTCAAAGATATAGCCCATCTGGTGATTTGTTAGTCGATCAGGATGTAAATCAATCTTTTTTGATACAAACTTTTCAATCAGCTGGAAAAGTAAATGTATATCATCTTCATCGTTTTCCAGCGTATCTAATTGGTTGCGGAACTTGAATTTAGAAATAATGTCCTGAACATTTGGGCTAAATCCGTCGAGATAATCCTCAAAGTTGGTTCGAATATTTTTCGGATCATCAAGTAGGCTCTTTAGTGTAAACTTTGACGTGTTATAAAACTGCTTTCCTGATCCGTCTTTATCGCTCGTAAGCAAGAATTCTAGCTTGTCTAATCGATCCTTATATTCGATGTAGCTCTTTAATACTTTGTCTTTTGTTGGCTCTAGTACGAGGTCTAGGCGACGAATAACGGTCATTGGCAAAATAACATCGCCGTATTTACCTTTCTTGTAAGCATGTACCAGAACATCATCAGCTACTGACCAAATGAAATTTATTATCGGGGAGAGGTTTTTTTGTGCTTCCATATATTACCTAACATTGTATCCCATAGAAGCCTCTATTCCCAGACTCCCAAGCTATAACTAAGGTCGTCCATTTATAAAACCCCTCCAGTGAACTTTGGAGAGCTTCCGGGGAGTGTTCCTTTTCACATATTTTGATTTAAGGTTATTGCATTAATAGGTATTGGAAAACTTTGCAGAAATTTGCCTAGTGCCCCTGGGTCTTTTCGCAAGTCAACTTCAATCCAATTTTCTAAAACACCATGCTCTAACAAAGCTTGCTTCTCTTTAATAAATAAATCGTCATCGAACCACAAAAAAGGTTTTGAAAAATCAATCGCATCAGTTTTTGCTGATGAGCCCAACCATGTCGTAGGCTTTATTCTCTTCATTAACCCGACCGTTTCATTGTCAAAAAGATGCCCGACATCTTGAATTGGTCGATTGGCATCTCCCTGGCAATGAGTGGTCAGCCAGTACGTTGAGTCTGGATAATTTGATAGTACGTACTTAATAAATTCTGGAGCATAAATAGCAGGTTGCCTGTCATTTGCAAGTAATACTCCATCAATATCTAAATAAATATTCATAAGTCTTTCTTGGCTTCGTTAATTGAGGGTAATATTACAGTGATTAGTTCGTCATCTTGCTTTTGTTGCTCGGTTCTTTTCGGCAGATTATGTTTTTTATTCTTAACAGCAATAACAAGTAGAAGACATACAGCTAGGATAATAATTAATATAGCCATAAAGCATATTATACAACGTTTTGAGATTTATATAAAATAAATAACAGGGATGGGTTCTTTATCAACTTTTGTATTAGAATCAATCCTACGACATCTGGAGAGCTTCCAGGGGGTATCCTGTTCACTTATTATGGTTTTCGTTTGTTGGGTTGGGTTGCATGAATTTTTTTCCCAGATTTTTGACCCCCCAACGTCATTTTTTTATTTAGATTCTTGAATTTCGTGATAACACTTATACTAAAAATCTGCACGAATCTGCACGTTTAGCTATAGCACTACGTCAAAATTAAATGACACTTTATTACGAGATTCTATCGCGTAATTAACTCTTGCTGCGAACACCACGTCATTGTTCAGATGTCTGTAGTAGGTGTTTGTCGATATACCTGCCCACTTGCAGCTATCAGTGACGCTGTAATTATTTCTTAAAGCATCCGTGAGCTTCAACATAGTTCTGATATTTAATTTTGTAGGTCTTCCAACATCATTTTTATATGGCATAAAAACTCCTTTTTGTTTTGATTTACCTATCTTAATTATCTCATGTGAGCTTTTGATACCTGAAGCAGATAGCCTATAATGTAATTAAATTATGGAAAATACAAAACACGCGACTGACAGTAATGATTTTCCTGTTGCAAAGGCACTCAATACGGTATTGCTATCCATCGTTGCTTTAGTTCGAAAAGCTGAAGAAATGGACTTACCTGAAGACTATGAGATAGACGAACTGAACCGTGCTTATATACTTCTTGTACATGAACTAGATAAATTATATAACCAGAATCCAAAGTTGGCTGAAATCAGACCCGAACCTTTTTGGAGAAAATTTGATGTTTTAAGAACCGTATCCCTACAATTGCTCAATTACCTAGATGATCCTGTGAATAACAAAGGCCAAGCACACATAACAAGGTTAGAGAGATTGTGCGTAATTGTGGGCAACGAAACCCCCGAACTGTCACCAGAACAACTTAAACTTATTAAATCTGCTTTCGAAACCATCATCAAATACCGTCAGATACTTGATGACGCAAGGCTCGAAATTAACGAAAAAATAGAAGACTCATGGTACATACATGAATACAGACTGGACTATAAAACCAATGGAACAATACTGATAAATGGCGTACTAAAGCTTAAAAAGACTCATATCGATTCAACAATAGACCAACTACTTGAGCAAGCCTTCAAGAACGAGAATGTTTTATTTTCTCCTAAATTACCCAAAACGGCACGAAATTTGAGCACGGTGCTTAGTAGTGCTGGATTTAGTCCTGAGCTTAGACAGCTATTCTTTCCGATTGCTAGTAATAGTAAGGGCGTATTATTTCGCTCAAAAGTGACTTTTGCGGAAGCATCAAGTGAAGGCATAGAAACTACAGAGCTAGACTTACTACTTAAAGCACTAGGTGCAGCACTTAGTTTCTCTGCATAGTTCATATGAATTGAACCGAACTGAACCGAAATACAATCGGTTTGAACCTTTTGAATCCTATATAGCGACTTAAGGCCTTTAAGAATCTTTAATAGTGGGTAGGACGAATAATCCGAGTTCACCTAGCTTCAGTCGTCTTGTTAGGCGAACTCCGTAAAGGATCTAGCATGTTAACAAATCAAAAGCTCATAGAAAGGTTTCAAGAGCTTCACATAGAAAAGTACGGAGTAGAAATAAGCTACGAACTTGCAAAATATCAACTAAAAGAGCTTGCCGAGCTGGTGCGTCTCACATCCGCGGAAGAAAGTGAGGATGAAAATGCCTAAGGTATTTAATATCGACGCAGAAGTCACTCCCAGCAATGCCAAGTTCGGCTACAGAGTAAAAGTATGGGACAAGGAACTTGGCATATACATAAACGGAATGATGGTATATCCGCCAAACCCACCAAAATACCCAGAGTGGGGCGTGTTGCCACCAGGAGTGCCACGCAAACCCGGTAAGTTTGTTATTGAGTTCAATAAGCAATTTCCATTATGGAATGAAGTGTATGAGAAATGTGTAGAAGTTGCACAAATTGAGCATTCCATTAGCAAGGACGTAGTCCTTACTGATATTGTCGATGGACCAATTAACTTAGATAGTATTCCCTTCTCTTAGCAAAGAACCTTTAACTTAAATGACCTTTATATATAAAGATTACCTTTAACTATTAAAGATTAATCTTTATATAAAGGTTTCCTCTAATAGTAAAGGTATACATCCTAATAAAGAACAACTATAATGGCGCCATCCAAATTGGCATATAAAGGAGAATTAAATGAATATTCAAAATTTACAAAGCCTGAGATATAGACTGTATGTTCGTAAGTCTACGGATTCAGAAGATCGCCAAGTGCAATCACTTGAAGATCAAGTAAAAGTCATGCAACGCATAGCTAAACGTGAAGGAGCTCGCTTAATCGGCGAACCCCTCACAGAAAGTAGATCAGCAAAGTTTCCAAACAATCGTCCAATATTCGAAGAGCTCTTACAAGAAATTGAGAGCGGTAAAATTGATGGTATTGTTTGCTGGAAGCTTGATCGCTTATCTCGAAACCCTACTGATAGTGGACGGATTCAGCAACTACTCCAAGACGGTAAGCTAAAGCACATATTAACCAATGAGAGGAACTATTTCCCTGAAGATAATGCCATAGTATTTAGTGTCGAGGCTGGAATGTCTAACCAATACATTCGTGAATTAGCTACAAACACAAAACGAGGCATGGCCCAAAAAGCAGAACGTGGTCATAAGCCTGGCATACCACCTATTGGCTATTTGAATGATCGAATTAACAAGGTAGTAATTCCTGACCCAGACAGATTCAATTTGGTGCGAATACTATGGGACAAAATGCTTACAGGTACATACTCAATTGCTGAGCTTCAAAATATTGCTGATACAGAGCTACAAATCACCACTGTAGTTAGAACGAAAGTCGGTGGTAATCCAATTGCATATTCTTCACTATGCGCAATGTTCAAAAATGCTTTTTATACGGGTAAGCTGCCTTTTAAGGGACGGCTACTCGATGGAAAGCACAAGCCAATGATTACCGAAGAAGAATTTGAAAGAGTGCAACAAATCATTGACCCAACTCATACAACTCGTCCAAAAGACAAAATCTATAGCTTTCCCCTTCGAGGTCTTTTCAAGTGCGGAGAATGTGGATTTGCTATCACTGCCGAGCAGAAACAAAAGCTTATAAAATCTACTGGTGAGACCAAAACCTATATTTACTACCACTGCACTGGCAAGAATAAATCTATTAAATGTAGCCAACCCCATCAACATGTAGCTGAGGATGAGTTACTTATGCAAATAAAAGACAAGCTGACTAGTTTCACGATTGATCCTGACTTTTATAAACTCGCTATTGAAGCATTAGCCGAGGAAGAAGATGAAGTTGTCGAGAAAGATCAAGCCATGGCAATGTCTCATGAAAAGGCTATCGAAAAGAAAAAGCGGTCTATAGCCAGACTACGTCGAATGCGATATGTGGGGGAGGCTGACGACGACTCTTGGTACTTTGCCGAGATGCAAACCCTAGAAGATGATTTGGAAAAGTTACGAAAACAACGTAACAACGATGAATATAAAACCCGTGATTGGCGGGCTACAGCAGATGAGGTATTCACCTTTGCCCGCTATGCTAAAGAGGACTTTGATAGTGATGATTTAGAGAAGAAACGTTCAGTAATTGTGAGACTTGGAGAAGTGCTCACGATTAAGGATAGAACCATTCAATTTACACCGAATAAATACTTCATTCCGATAGAAAAAATGAATGAAAACAAAGTACAACTTAGCGAAATGGTTAGAACCGACCCTGACAAGATAAAAACACCTACAAATATGCAGGTGTCTCTATCATGGCTCCGGCGACTGGACTCGAACCAGTAACCTCGAAGTTAACAGCTTCTTGCTCCACCATTGAGCTACGCCGGAATAATTGTTGGGAACAGATGATATTATATCCCAAGGCCTCTTGTAAGACAACTCTGTGCATAGAATGTGGTGTATTTCGAAAACTATTTCTTTGAAAACAATGATTTTATCTTGCCCATTAGGCTTGTGGGTTTTGGCTGTTCGATAATTGGTGGAGGCGTTTGAACGGATTGCGGTTGAACGTCTGGTGTAGGTGGCTGAAAAGTGACTGGTTCTGTTTGAGTTGATACGGGTGGCTGTGAAAATCCGTCTGTCGAAGGAGTTGGATTCAGTGGCGCAGGCGGTGTTATCGGTGGCGTTAGAGGCATTTCTGTTGTTGGTGTAAAATCTGTGTTGTTTTCTGGAACAATTTCATTATCTGGTTGCATATATCCCCTTTTCTAATCAGATTATTTATCTTTGTCTAGTATAGCAAATAAACGTCGCTACATGCTTATTTTGCTATATTTTGCGTTTTTTAGATAATTAATCAAACGTGTTTTCATGGCAACATGTGCCCCCTCTAGCCCCAAAACCTTCAACGCGCCAATCAGCACATAAAGTTCGTCCAGCACTTCTTGGCTGTGCATAGTATCCAGGGCATCAAATTTCCCAGTAACAATATTAATAATCCATTTTTCTTGTGCCGGGGTTGGACCTTTGCGCGCTGGCGCATCATCAAAGTGTGTAGTCACAACCTCTAGGGACCTCGCTGATCGATCACGCTTGCGCAAGTATCCTTTTGCCATTAGCCCATCAATATGAACTGCCACGGTTGAAACAGATTTATAACCAAGAGCTCGCATAATTTCGCGATAACTGGGACCATAGCCATGCCCTTGGATAAAACCGTCAACAAAGTTCAGCAGTTCTCTTTGACGCTTACTTGATCGCTCCATGTTTTAATTATAGTCGATTTTATTAATATAGCTAAAAAGTACAACTCTATTATTGCAAGGTTACTGCAAGGTGTCACCTTGCAACGCTTAACTTAGGACTTTTCCTGTACTGCAAGGTGTCACCTTGCAACGCTTAACTTAGGACTTTTCCTGTGCAGTACACTCTTTATGGGGATGGTGCTAAGGGCAACTGCAGCCAATCCCCACCAGATTATTGAAACCGTGTCGTCGGTCCAAACTGGCAACAATAATCCAATTAACGCTAGTCCGACTCCACTAGCGAACACACCCAATATCAACCAATCTTTCCTAAATTCCCACAATTTTATTAAAACTGCAACAAATATTGAGACAAATAATATCAAACCGACCCAGCCAACTTCATGCGCAACAAATAGGTATTGGTTTTCGACTATCAGTGGTTCGCTGGAATAAAGAGAGGCCGACCCAGTGCTTCCAATGCCAGCACCCAACGGTTGACGCAATAGCGTACCCAGTCCGTCGCTAAGTGATTTTATATGACCTTCGTTCGAACTGATATTATCAATATTAGTTGGGTTTTCGTGTAATATCACGTTTGACATAAACGAGCTGTCTTTAAAAACATATAGACCGCCGATAATTACTAACAGTATCACGCCAATGGCTATCCACATTTTTGCGGATAACTTTCGCAAAGTGTTAGCAGCCAAAACTATACCGACTGCAACAATCGCTGCAACCAGTGCACTTCGTGAATAACTTGCCCATAACGCCACAACTCCGCCAGCGGCCAAAACCGTGGTAACGACAAGTTTATGTTTATCTTTTCTGACTTGACATCCCGTTATAGCAGCAGCTATTAAAGCCAACACAATGCTAGCGTATGCCCCCAACGGGTTTGGTCCCCTCAGAGTACTGTTAATTCGAATGAATGCATGATTTTGATCAACTGTCAGATATGGACTAATTGTATTGGTGTTATATCCTATATATTTTAAAATATCGTGTGGTAATATAAAAACCTGCAACAATCCAAATACTAGCACTATTAACGCACCGGCTATACCAACCTGAATGAATAACTTTCGGCTGTTCGGATATAGTCGTATGGCAATATATACCAGACTAAAGAACAATACATAACGCAAATCAATCAACAACCCAGCCAGACTCGAGGTTAAGCCTTGGTTAATAAAAAATAATAAGACCAGATGTAATAATGCATATGCGCCAATCGCAATGATAATCGGGTCGCGTAGTATTTTGAATTGCTTGGTTTTATAGATCAAAAAGATCGCAATCATGCCAGCTACCAACATTAATATCTCTTTCCAAGATTTAATCAGCAAATCGTAATCCGGCCATAATGTTCCAAACCCAACACTAAGCGGTGCATGCAGCACAATACCGCCAAATATAATCAGTAGGATAGCAATGTATAATTTCTCTATCTGACCAAACTTTTCCATAACCATATTACCTTTTAGTATAAATCACCTGCTTTTGCATAGCTATTAGAATTTAGCTAATAGCTATTGGCAACTGCTATCTTCTATCTTCCACATTCCATATTCCAACTCCCCAAAGATGTTATAATTGGGTTACTTATGCTAGGTAAGAACACTAAATTCTACAGTTTAGTCCTTGTAGTTATCGATACTCTCGTACTGTTGGGCGCATTTTTAATTGCATACATCGCCCGGGTCCAATACGACCATCGACCTTTGCTTGACAAAGTTTATGTAGCTGACTACCTGCGCGCCTTTTTGATTATAATCCCTGTATGGATCATGCTATTTGCCATCCTCGGATTATACCAATCAAATACCTACAATCGCAGACTTGTCGAATGGTCAAAAATCGCCGTTGGCTCATTTATTGGTATCTTGTTGATCATCGGTTGGCAATATGCCAGCGACAAAAATATATTTCCGGCTCGCTTGGTGGCTGTTTATGGTTTGTTGGCGGCATTTTTATTGATAGTTTTTGAAAGAGAGGTTTTACGCCTGGTCCGTAGTCTGATGTTCCGCTATGGTAAAGGTATTAGGCGTGTACTGCTAATCGGAACTTCGGATGCTACTATCGACATCGCACGCAACTTGGCCGATACGGCCAAAAGTGGTTATATGATTGTTGCAATCGCTGGACCTAAAAAAGTCGTGCCAGACGAATTAAACATTATTCATTATTCAACGCTTAAAATTGCCCTTGATGATATCAAATTAAATAACATTTCAGCAATTATCCAGACCGATTTATACGATTCGGCTGAACGCAATCAAAAGATCCTGAGTGCCGCTCAATCACATCATATTAGGTATAGTTTCATACCTGGTGAGGCTGGGTTTTATTCAGGTAAAAACACCATCGATGTGTTCTTGGGTTATCCAATGATATCTGTTTATCAGACACCACTCGTTGGCTGGGGCGCTATCCTGAAACGAATTTTTGACTTTGTTGTCAGTCTTTTGATTATTGTTATTCTATCACCCGTTTTGTTGATGATCATAATTCTGCAAAAAATTCTTAACCCAGGAACGGTTTTCTATGTCAGCAAACGACTTACGCGTTTTTCTGAACCAATTAATCTACTTAAGTTTCGTACAATGAAGCATTTGCCAGGATATGATTTCAAAGACGCAACTGAAGAATTTCGGGCTATGGGTCGCGAGGATTTGGTTAAGGAGTATGATAAAAATCGTAAAGTAGTAAATGATCCACGTATTACCCGTTTTGGAAAATTCCTGCGGGCTTCATCGCTGGACGAATTACCTCAGATATTTAATGCCCTAAAAGGTGATCTTAGTTTGGTTGGACCTCGGCCAATTCTACCCCAAGAGGTAAAGCTAGCCCACGACCGCACATCTTTACTTCACAGTGTCCAATCTGGCGTAACCGGAATATGGCAAGTATCTGGACGAAATGAACTATCGTTTGACGAGCGTATCGAACTAGAACTGTATTACGCCCAAAACTGGACCTTTTGGTTAGACATAAAAATTCTTGTCAAAACTATCGGAGTCGTCCTTAGAAAAAAGGGCGCAAAGTAGCTATTGGAATTTGGCTATTAGAATATGGCAAAAAACATAACATCATTCGAACAACTAACCGTATGGCAAGAAAGCCAGTTATTCGCAGTTAGTGTATATAAAGTTACAAAACATTTCCCGAAAGAAGAAATTTTCGCTATAACAAGCCAGTTAAGACGAGCGGCAAGTTCGATTTCGGCTAATATAGCCGAAGGATTTGGTCGTTCGTCAACAAAAGACAAACTACATTTCTATACTATGTCATATGGATCGTTACTCGAAGTAAAAAACTTCCTTTATCTAGCAGAAAAGCTTGGGTATTTGCCAAAACCTGATCTAGACAAACTAATTACTCACAGTATCAGTTGCCAAAAATTAATTAATGCTTTCAAGTCGGGATTATCAAGATGAGTTTGCCACCTTCCAATAGCCACCTTCCAATAGCCACACAATCACCACGAGTGGTGATTGTGCACGATTGGCTAACCAACATGGGTGGTGCCGAAAATGTTGTTTTGGCTATGCATGAAGCATTTCCAGACGCACCGATTTATACCAGTACATATACGCCCGAAAACATGCCTAAATTTAAAGGTTTAGACGTCAGGACAACAAGCTTGCAGAATTTACCTAAACCGCTTCGTAAACTTCACAAATTTTTTCCAATGTTACGAGTCAATGCTTTTCGCAAACTAGATTTATCAAAATTCGACATTATCCTCAGTGTCAGCAGTGCCGAATCAAAACAAGTTCAAAAAACTCGACCGAATCAAATTCATATCTGTTATTGCAACACACCAATCAGATATTACTGGAGCCACTATGGTGAATATCGCCAGAATCCAGGTTTTGGAAAGTTAAATTGGCTAGTGCGTCTGGCGATGCCTTTAATAGTGCCAGCGATGAAAAAGGCTGATTACGAAGCCGCTCAAAAAGTTGATGTATTTATCGCCATCAGCACCGAGGTCCAAAAACGTATCAAAAAATATTACGGTAAAACCTCGACCATTATTTACCCGCCGGTTGATGTCGATAGGTTTGAACCGGATCGCGAACGCAGTGATTATTACGTCGCACTCGGTCGTCAAGTACCGTATAAACGCATCGATTTGGCAGTTGCCGCTGCAACGCAACTAAGGTTCAACCTTAAAGTTTTTGGCAATGGCAGCGAACATCAGCGCTTGATTGATATGGCTGGCTCAACCGTACAATTTTATACCAATCGATTTGGTAATGCGTCCGATGATGCCGTTACAAAGGCGCTAAATAGCGCCAAAGGATACATTTTCCCAGCCGAAGAAGATTTTGGCATAGTCCAGGTTGAAGCATTGGCTGCTGGCGCGCCGGTTGTAGCCTACGCCAAAGGCGGTGCACTTGATATCGTCCAAGACGGCGAAAGCGGCATATTTTTTTACACCCAATCAGTCGACGCTGTAGTCGATGCTATCAAACGCGCCGAACGGGCAGATTTTTTGCCAGCCACCCTTCGCCGCAAAGCCAAACGCTTCGATAAAAGTTTGTTTATCACAAAAATTCGTAAAATAGTAGATAGTAGTTGGTAGGTAGACCTACCAGTTGCGCTATAATTGTAGTATGACTAAATTGCTTATTACTGGTGGAGCAGGCTTCATCGGCTCAAACTTTGTACGCTATACTCTTAAGAATCGACCAGAATACGATATTACTGTTGTTGACAAACTGACCTATGCAGGCAATATGGACAATCTAAATGAGGTTGTCGACAGAATAAGTTTCATCAAAGGTGATATTTGTGACCGCGAATTAATGGATAGGCTTGTAAGTGAAACAGACATCGTCGTTCATTTTGCAGCAGAATCACACAACGACAACAGCCTACGCGACCCATGGCCGTTTATTAATACCAATATTGTCGGAACTTACACGATTTTAGAGGCAGTCCGAAAACATAAAAAGCGATTACACCATATTTCCACCGACGAGGTTTATGGAGATTTGGAACTAGACGACCCAAAAAAGTTTACAGAATCGACGCAGTATAATCCATCTAGTCCATATTCCAGCGCCAAAGCCAGTTCAGATATGCTGGTCAAGGCTTGGGTCCGAAGTTTCGGAGTAAAGGCAACACTATCAAACTGTTCAAACAATTACGGACCGTATCAACACATTGAAAAGTTTATCCCTCGCCAGATTACTAATATCCTAAGTGGTATTTCGCCAAAACTTTACGGAACAGGCGAACAAGTTCGTGACTGGATCCATGTCGACGATCACAACAGTGCCGTCCACACTATTATAGACAAAGGGGTATCAGGCGAACTTTATCTAATTGGCGCTAACGGTGAGCAGAATAATAAATACATTATTGAAACAATTTTGGAATTAATGGGTCGCGATAAAACCGCCTACGAACACGTTAATGACCGTCCCGGCCATGACATGCGTTATGCTATCGACAATACAAAACTGCGCACCGAACTTGGCTGGTTGCCAAAATATACCAATCTTCGTGAAGGATTGCAGGCAACGATTGACTGGTATGACGACCATGCGGATTGGTGGAAAAACGAAAAAGCCAAGATTGAAGCTGCATATGCGGAAAAGGGTCAATAAATCATATGTCAGGCAGCCGAGGTGAACTTGAATTTAGCAAAGAACTTGCTATTCGTGAAACTCCTATTCCCGGCCTCTTGATCGCCGACCTTGCAGTTCATGGTGATTCCCGCGGCTGGTTTAAGGAAAATTTCCAAAAAGAAAAAATGACTAAACTTGGTTTGCCAGAATTTGATGCCGTTCAGAACAACATCTCATTTAATGCTGAATCTGGCGTAACTCGCGGTATCCATGCCGAACCTTGGGATAAGTTTATTTCAATCGGATCAGGTAGAGTATTTGGAGCTTGGGTTGATTTGCGTAAGGGTGATAGTTTCGGAAAAGTTTTTACGGCAGAACTTGATCCTACTAAAGCGATATTTGTTCCCCGTGGCGTTGGTAATGCATTCCAGGCACTTGAAGACAATACTGTATATACATATTTGGTTAATGACCATTGGAGTGCGGGCGCCGAATATACTTTCCTGAACCTAGCCGATAAAACTGTCAATATTAATTGGCCAATCCCACTTGATCAGGCAGAACTTTCCGATAAAGATATAAATCATCCCCATTTATCAAAAGTTGTTCCAATGAAACCAAAACGAACATTAATAACGGGTTCGAACGGACAATTAGGACGCGCCCTGCAGATTGAGTTTCCGGATGCCGAATTTACTGACTATCAGGAATTGGACATCACCAGTTCCGACATTGATGGTAACCGACCTTGGCGACAATATAACACAATCATCAATGCTGCGGGGTATACTGCAGTTGACAAAGCCGAGACGCCAGAAGGCCGTGAAACGGCATGGAAGATTAACGCAAGCGCTGTTGCCAACCTGAGCAGGCTCTCTACTAAATATAATCTTACGCTTGTTCACGTCTCAAGCGATTACGTTTTCGACGGTACAAAAACTAATCACATCGAAGACGAGCCATTCAGCCCGCTTGGCGTCTACGCTCAAACAAAAGCCGCTGGCGATATTGCTGCTGCAATGACTCCAAAACACTATATTGTTCGCACCAGTTGGGTAATCGGTGATGGTAGTAATTTTGTGCGCACTATGAAATCGCTGGCTGAAAAAGGTATTAAACCAAGTGTAGTTAATGACCAAATCGGTCGACTTACCTTTACTGACGACCTTGCACGTGGAATTAAACATTTATTAAATACTCGTGCGCCATATGGCACGTATAATTTGACTGGTGACGGTGATTCTGCCAGTTGGACCGATATCGCAGCCGATGTATATGAGTTAACTGGTCATAATCGTGATGACGTCTCGGGTGTAACGACTGACCAGTATTACGCCGGCAAGTCAGATATTTCACCTCGCCCATTACAAAGCACCTTAAATCTTGATAAAATTAAGGCTACGGGCTTTATGCCAACTGATTGGCGACAATCTTTGAAAAAATACTTAAGCAAGGAGGAAAACAAATGAAAGGCATAATTTTAGCTGGTGGTTCCGGCACGCGGCTTTGGCCGGTTACAAAAGGTATTAGTAAACAATTAATGCCGATTTATGATAAACCGATGATTTACTACCCGCTGACTACACTTATATCGGCTGGGATACGTGACATACTTATTATTACGACACCCGAAGAACAATCACTGTTTCAACGTTTACTTGGCGATGGTAATAGTTGGGGAATCAATTTGCAATATGCCGTACAACCATCACCAGATGGTCTAGCTCAGGCATTTATTATTGGCGAGAATTTTATTGGTAATGATAAAGTTGCTCTGGTTTTGGGTGATAATATCTTCCATGGACGTATGCTTAGTAGTTCGCTAAAAAAATGCGCTGATCCGGATGGTGGAATTGTTTTTGCGTATAAGGTTTCTGATCCGGAACGCTATGGAGTTGTCGAGCTTGATAAAAATAGCAAAGCCCTGTCAATCGAAGAGAAACCGACTCAACCGAAATCAAATTATGCCGTTGTTGGTCTATACTTTTATGACAATGATGTCGTCGAAATTGCCAAGACTATTAAACCAAGTAGTCGCGGCGAACTGGAAATTACCACAGTTAATGAAGAGTATTTAAAACGTGGAAAATTATCTGTCACAATCCTCGACGATGATGATGTCTGGCTGGACACCGGCACAATCGATAGTATGACCGACGCCTCTGACTACGTACGCGTTATACAAACTCGTACCGGTCAGATTATCGGCAGCCCCGAAATGGTTGCATTCAATGAAGGATTTATTAATAACAAACAACTATCCGAACTAGCCGAACCTCTGAAAAAGTCCGGTTACGGAAAATACCTAAGCACCTAAATTCAAGTAATTCTATTTATTTTTTCGATTTGACAGACGGCGTAATTCTTCGTAAGTTTTTTCTTGGTTGCTAAGTATTCGAACTTGCATATCTGCGGTTAGACCAAGTGACCAAAAAAAGATTCCCAGTGTTATCAAATACAATCCGGTAAAGCCTACAAATTTATATGGTGTAAACAAACCAGTCTCTAGCCAATGTAAACCGAAAAATATTTCACACAACAAACCTATTATGAATGGTACCAGTCCTAGCATCACAAAAAATCTAAGCGGCGCAAAGTCTCTGAAGGCTCGTAATATATTCAACATACTAATCGCCAAATACTTTGGAACACTGGCTACAACCCTCGACTTACGATTTTTGAAATACTTAACTTCAATCGGTACTGATTTTATGCGCACCTTGCGAGCTGCTAAAATTTGGAACGATTCTTGGGTATATGTATGCGTGCTGTTTATATTTAGTGCATACATCGCCTTTTGATTATAGCCACGAAAACCACAAGTTACGTCACGGAATTTTTCATCACTCAGTTTACCTACTGTCCAGGCACCGATTTTATTACCGTAATATTTAGCTGTAGGCATATTTATTGGCCTTTTATTTTTGCCTGTTTTCGGATTGGTAAACCTATCGCCTGCAACAAAATCAGCCTCGTCAGATACGATTGGCAATGCTAATTTTGGAATATCTTCAGGGTTAAACTGTAAATCACCATCAATATTTACCATGACATCAAAATTATGTTCAAGAACTATATTAATAACCTCGCGAAACCTCAGCGCTAAGCCTTTGGAATGATTGTTGCCATAAACCGTAGCGCCCATTGCTTTGGCAAGTTTTGCCGTATCATCAGTGCTGCCATCATTCATTACGATTACTTCTATCGAATCAACCCCTTTCATATTTTTCGGGATACGATTAATAAGCTCTTCTATTGTGTTAGCTTCGTCTTTACAAATTGACACAACGGCCAGTTTCATGCATTTCCTCCGATTATCTATTCCTCAAATTTTGTATATAATAGACAGCAATACTAAATTGTTTATCTATGATACATCCCCTATATCATATCAAGGAATAACTATAAGGTAAAATATGACATCGATTAAATCAATTGCCGTTATAGGACTAGGCTACGTTGGCCTACCACTTGCTCTGTTGGCTGATAAAAAAGGTTTTAAGGTTATTGGTATAGATACCGATTCAAAAAAGATACAATTGTTGGCAGATAAAAAATCATATATTAACGACGTAACAGATAAAGAAATTGTCGAGTCAGGTGCTATATTTACTGGTGACGTATCAAAGGTCACTCAAGCTAATGCAGTTATAGTTTGTGTCCCTACGCCAGTTAATATAGAAAAAGTTCCAGACCTTGAACCTGTCAAAGGCGCTGTTTCCGCTGTTGCTCCGTATTTAAAAAATGGCACACTGGTTGTTATTGAATCGACTATTAATCCAGGGGTTTGCGACGATATCGTGATTCCGTTGCTGGAAGAAAAATCAGGTAAAAAAGTTGACAAAGACATTTATCTAGCTCATTGCCCCGAGCGAATCAATCCTGGCGACCCTAAATGGAACGTCAGCAACATCAATCGTGTCGTCGGCGCCAACAGTAAGTTAGAGCTGGATATGGCGGTTGAATTATACCGTAGCATCATCGATGCCGAAATCAAGCCAATGGGCACAATCAAAGAGGCCGAGGCGGTCAAAATTGTCGAAAACTCTTTCCGCAATATCAACATCGCCTTCGTTAATGAACTGGCGATGTCATTTCATAAACTTGGTATCAACCTAGAAAACGTTATCGATGGCGCCGCGACCAAACCTTTTGCCTTTATGCTCCATCACCCTGGCTGCGGTGTCGGCGGACACTGCATTCCTGTCGACCCTTACTATCTAATCGAGTATGCCCACAGCCACGGTTTCGAGCATGAGTTCTTGCGCCTAGCCGGTAGCATTAACGAATCAATGCCAAAATTTACCATAGATTTGCTAATCGAGGCTCTTAACGAGGTTGGATTGCAGCTAAAAGGTACCAAGGTAGCACTATTAGGTCTATCATACAAAGCAAATGTCGGCGATGGTCGTGAAAGCCCAGCCCACGTCATCAGAGACCTGCTGGTTGATGCCGAAGCCGACCTAACTATCTATGACCCATATACCAAACAAGACTCAACGGTTAACTCTCTAGACGAAGCCTTAACTGGCGCTACGGCCATAGTTATCGCGACTGGCCACAATGAGTTTAAAAACATCGATCCTGTACTACTAAAAAAGTATGGCACCCTAGTAATAATCGACGGCCGCAACATACTGCGTCACCAAAAAAAGACTTTTGAAAATGCTTCAATTATTTATAATGGTATAGGAATTTAATTCAATGTCACAAACTACTCAATTCTATAAAGCACCCAGATATCTATTTCGAAAACATAATGTCTTATCGATGTTAAAAAATCGATCGGATATAAAATCATTTTTAGATGTTGGCTGTGGGGCCGGTGAGCTTGCCTGTACTTTCGCCGAAAAAGGAATGAAAGGCATCGCTGTTGACTTTTCAGAAGCAGCCATTGAAGTCGCAAGTAATATGAGGGACAACCGAGGTATTAAAAAAACTGACCTACAATTTAAATTAGGCGGTCTTGAAAATGCATCTGGCAAGCAGTACGATTTGGTTTCTTGTTTAGAAGTCCTTGAACACATCAAAAACGACAAGAAGTTATTAAAAGAACTGGTCAACCTTAGCAAACGTTACGTCTTAATTTCGGTGCCAGCCAAACAAAAACTCTACGATTCGTCAGATGAATCCGTTGGCCATTTTCGTCGCTATGAAAAGCTAGACCTACTTAAAATGCTTAGCGATGCCAACCTAGATATCGTTAAATTTGTAAACTATGGCTACCCGTTCACCAATATGGTGCGTCTAATTAGAAAAACAGTATTTAATACCAGACTCCGTAAAAATAAAAATGACTCTATGAATAATCGTTCGAAGGATAGCGGAATTAATCCAATTAAACTACCCGGCATCTTTATTTCAATCGATTTTGAAAAAGCTATTCTCCCCTTATATTGGTTCAGCGTTCTATTTAATAAAACTGATTTTGGTGAAGGATATCTGGTGTTATGCACAAAACAATTAGCCGCAAAAAAAGGGAGCAACAAATGACTAAAAGACTGAATAAAACCGGCGAGAGATTAATACCAGAGGGCTTTAGTTCGAAGGAAGAATATCTAATGTATCTGCGCCATATCTTTGCTTACAACTATGCAATAAACCAAATTTCTAGCAACGACCTAGTGCTTGAAGTTGGTAGCGGCGAGGGGTATGGCACAAATATACTGTCCAAAAAGGCGAAGTCAATAGTTGGGCTTGATGTAGACCCAGAAGCTATAGAACATGCAAATCAAAAATACAAATCAAAAAAATGTGAATTCACACATTACACAGGCAAAAAAATACCATTCCCCGACAATACGTTTGATAAAGTGATTTCTTTCCAGGTAATTGAGCACGTAACCGACGACGAACAATACCTTAAAGAAATTTACCGTGTTTTAAAAAATAACGGTGATTATATTGTGTCAACACCAAATAGAAACCACAGACTTAAACCAAATCAAAAACCGTGGAATCGATTTCACCTGAGAGAATACTCACCCGAAGGATTATTAGAATTGTTATCAAAAAAGTTTGATAAAGTAAAAATTTGGGGCATTTTTGGTGTCGGCACAGCTCAAGATATAGAAATAAACCGGATTAATAAAATTAGAAAAATCATATCCCTCGACCCACTTGGTATTAGACACATTCTACCTGAAACGGTAAAATTAAAAGCCGCAAAACTAGCAAGAATTATATCCTATGATAAAAATCATACAGAGAGTAATGATTCATTCCTGCAAGAATATACCTTAGATAGTTATGTATTAGAAAAAAATGATATCGCTGAAAGTCTTGACCTTTTTGCACACTGTAAAAAATAATAAATAAACGCCGTGAAGAATATACCGCTAATTAACAGGTTTAAAAAAGAGATTAGTATAGCCATACTATTACTGGTTGCTGTTTTATTTATTGCGTATATAACAAATAACCCATCGATTATTGAGTCAATTAAAAAGGCTTCACTTTTGAGCATATTCGTAATATTTATTATTTATGCGATATTTCTTTTTGCTAATTATTTGCTGATTAAGGTTAGCGTCTTGCCTTTTATAAAAAACCCGAATAATATCGAAATCTTTTTAGTAAGTATGTATTCCACACTGGTAAATTTTTTTGGGCCTCTACAGAGCGGGCCTGGTTACAGAGCCGCCTATTTTAAAACAAAACATGGCATAAAAATAACTAAATATGCAAAAATAACTTTGCTTTATTATATATTTTTTATGGCATTCAGTGTTCTAATGTTATTTATTGGAAGCGGCTACGTACTTGCTTTACTGCCCTGTATAGTTGTCTTTGGATTTGTCGTTTACAAAAAAGGTTTTTTTATGGGATTTGATAGTAATATAGTGTCCAAAATTTCTCTACTAGCGATCACCCAGCTACTTCTAGGCGTGATACTTTTCTTCTTTGAATTATATTTTATAGGAGCTCACCCCAGCCTTGAATCCTCTATAAGTTATACAGGTGCAGCAAATTTATCAGTAATTGTCGGAATAACACCAGGCGCTATCGGAATCAGAGAGGCATTTCTAGTGCTATCTCAATCCCTACATAACATACCAAGCGACCAAATAATCGCCGCTAATGTTTTGGATAGGTCTGTATATTTTTTGTTTCTTATTGTTTTATTCCTATTATCTAGCGGCCTACATATTAAACAGAAATTGGGTTTGAAGAACGGCCGTTCGACACAACAGCAGATACCCGCCGATTCCCCAACTAAAATCTCGTAAGTAATTCTTTTATTTGAGCTGTCAATACCGCACCAGATAACTTCTGTCGGTACAATCGATACCCTGCCTGGCCAATATCCGGCAGATTAGAACGGTGTTTATACGCCCACTCAATCCCACTCGCTAATTCTTTTGCATCAGCCTGCTTAACAATAATTGCATCCTTTTTGTTAGTAAAAATATGGGATTCTTTATTTTTGCCAACAATAATCGGTCGCTTCATTTGCAAGAACTGATAAGCTTTGCCCGTAATAACATATTGCGATTGAACCGTGCCGCCAAAGGGTCCGGCTAGGCATACGTCAGCATTTTGTATATATCCAGGGAGGTCTTCAAATTTAACCCATGATTTATAGTCTATATTTGCACCCATTTTGATTGCATCGTTTACCATACACTCTGTCTTTTCGTTACCACCGATCAAAGTTATTTGTATATTCTTCTTATCGTTTAAAAGTTTAGCGGCGCCAAGCACCACATCCACACCGTGTAAAGGAAGCATGCTGCCGTAATAGAACACTTTGAAGACGTCGCTATTATCGACTTTTGGGATACTAGAAGCTTCTTTAAACATCTTTTCGTCAGTGCCAACTATAAGAGGCTGGTATTTTGCGCTAGGGATATTCATTATTTCTGAAGACGATTCAGCGTGAGACGATGTGTCTGTTAATATAACGTTGGTGTTAATCAGTAATAACCTATAAACACTCCTCAGTAATCCAGCCGCAAATCCGGCCGGCTTTAACTTTTTGTGCTCGTATACAACCCATTCGACTAGGTTAATAAACTCATCAAATATTATTTTTTTACCTATCCCTACCAACATGACAAATGGTAATATTTCATAACCTCGGAAGGTGACTAGATATATATCGGGATTGATTAAAAATCTTACCTTAATTAGCTTTAAGATAACTTCGATATAGCGTAAAGCTCCACGATGTTTATTCCTTACAATAGACAAATTAACATTATTCTCTAATAACCCAGCCTCAAGCGTTCGCACGCGTATATAGCCTGGGTCTCGGTAGCATGTAACTAAGCATACGGACGTTTTTTTATCTGTCATATCATCACTCTTTTATAAACCCCAACCCGATTAGACGGTCGCATGTTTATATCAATAACAAAATGAATCATATATTACCCCTATCATACCACCACTCCTTAACGAATGGCGTCAGTATGCTTCTTGCTTCATTATTAACTTGACATATTGTTTGGTTATCCCAATACCAACTACAATTACTGCGCATAATATGAGTAATGACTCCAGCGCCATTCAAATATAATACAAAAATAATCGTAAAAATAGGCAATTTCAACACTCTAATGCCACGCATAGCATAATTCAACCCAAGCAACGAAAAAACCATAATACAAGGTAGCAACGGTAGTATATATCTACCCTGTACCCCTACCATTTTATAATAATCAGTATAAGCCATTAGGTCTACGTATAACAAAGCTATTACATAAAGCGTAGACACAGATATTACCAACCAAAACCCAGGTATTAATCTTAGTCTTTCAAGACCATAAAACAACGCCGCAAATGATACGATAAAACCAACAAAGACAACCAGATAGGCAACCGGCAAAGGCGGGGCATCACGCGTACCTGACTCTGTATTGGCTCCTGTGTACATAAGACGGTATATCATACTTTGCTTAAACGTGCTCGAGCATGTATATAATTTTCAATTGGCAGTAAAAAATATATACAAAGCTCTGAAAAATGGTGGAATCGCTGTTATCGCTGTTCCAATGTTCTATCCACTTCATGATGAACCCTGGGATTATTGGCGTTTTTCAGAACACGCGCTACAAAAAATATTTTCAGACTTCAAGATAATAAACTTTTCACATAACGGGAAGCGTGAATACCCATTTACATACTACTTTGAGGCTAAAAAAATATAAAATCGTGTGTTCTTCTAGGATTTGCGTCACTATTTTTCTATTACTAATGGCTTAAGAATATTCCTGACTATGTCATTAGCACTGTAAATTGTAGAATTTTCCCAATACCAAGTATTATCGCTACGGACAATATGCGTGATTACTCCTCCGCCTTGGCTGAACAATATTAATGTAATTACCAAAATCGCACACTTTAATATGCGTTTACCTTTTAGAATATGCCCAGCTGCTGCTACCGACATGACAATTGCTATTGGGACAATGGTTAAAAGATACCTTGGCTGTATTGCGTAAGGCATATGTAGCTGCACATATGTAAGGTAGTTCTGGATAAATACTACAAAAGTAAGGCCACATGATATAAATACTAGAAAGTACCAGGCGGGATTTTTCTTCATAGAACGCCACGAATAAATAATTACTCCCAGGCCCATAAAGCCACCGATAAACACGGTTGTATAAACGATGGTTAAAGGTTGGGCCACAACGACCCCACCGTCTGTAGGTCTAGCACCAGTCATATTAGTCCAATTCGCCATCTGGGCAGTCCAGTCTGCTATATAGCCTGGAAGCTGCTCTATGGGTCTTGTGTTTTTTGTGTCCTCGGCTGAATCATTTCTAGCCACCATAGCATAATTTTTACACCGCTCCATTCCCAGGATTTGTTCACAATCGGGTTGAATGGCCTTAAATGCGATTATGTTATACAGGTATATTGACGAGAACATTCCTAGCGATAACACTAGGGCAATTAATATCAGGCTTGTCTTAAGTTTTCCTGTTGTCTTAACTGACGAAAACAACTCCGAGAACATTTGTTTTTTACGATGACTTAAAAATACCACAATTAAGTATACGACGCTTAGTGCAAAAACAGGTAAAAACGTATATTTAACCAGTGATGCGGCACAGCCGACAATAATAAATAAGGACAACTGTTGCCAATTTAGCTTTTTCTCAATCAGAATGCCGGCAGTGATAACAAAAAACAGCGCAGTCAGGGCGAACAACAAGTTATCGTAGTTAATGGTTGCGGAAACAAAGGGCACAATTGGCAGAAGAGTGAATAACAACATCCCAATATTAATATAGATATGGCTAATGCCAATCCTTTTGAAAAGTTTGTTAAACAAATGCAGGCCTATGGCTACAAGAAGAATATTTATTAACCTTAGGATTATTATTTGAAAGGAGAAATTCTCAGTAATCATAGAGGTTACCTTATATGGAAAACTTAGAAAATAGTGGAAGAGGGTTGCGCCACCATGCGCAAGACTACCGTACATGTCATAAAATGTTGGCTGGTTGGTAATTATAGGAGATATTTGTTGGCTGAAAAGTTTTATTGCATTTACATGAAATGCTTCATCGTAAAGCATGGGATAGCGATAGCTGAAAGCAATCCAAGCAGCCTGCAGAATAAATAGAATAATAATGCACCAGAAGAGGTATTTACTACCAATAACTTTCTTGATCTTTTCAGCGACCGTTTGCATTTTACTGCCAGACTTACCTGTCATACCACCATTCTTTTACAAATGGCTTTAGTATACCTCTCGCTTCGTCGTTAATTTTACGTACCGTCTGATTGTTCCAGTCCCAACTACTATCACTACGGATTATGTGAGCAATTAATCCCGCACCATTTAAATATAGTGCAAAAACCACTATAAGAGAAATAATTTTCCCAAACCTGCCTAACTTTATAAAAGCATAGTTTATACCAAGCAGAGAATATACCATTATTATAGGCAACAAAGGCAGTAAATACCTTCCTTGAATAGCAAGCAGTTGGTAGTACCTATAGTAATCCGATATATTCAGGTAAAACAAGGCTAAAATATACAAAACAATAATGCTAGATAGAAAATAAAAGCCATTTATCCTTCTTATCTTATCAAATCCATAAAAGAATGCCGCTACAGAGATAATAGACCCGAAAAATACAACATTAAAAGTTATGGGTAGCGGCTGACCCGTTTTAGTACCGGATATTCCATTTGTATTAGCTCCTGTCAGCAATAGCCCCTTCTCCATAGTTACCAACCAATTCGTTGTATAAAATGGCACCTGGATTGGCGTGCCCGTTTTGTTCTTGCTTAGTGCATCTGCTCGTGCTTCGATAACATTTTTTAAGCACCTATCTTTAGTCATCTGAGTTTCGCAACTTGGCCATATATTATGATACTTAATTACATTGACGCCAAACCTCTCTATGAACAAAAATCCAATCATTATAAAAGGTACCACTATTACTATTTTCAGCCATAACTTTGAATGCTTAAACGATCGATATAAACCCTTCACCGCTTTGCCACTTATTAAAATCTTACGTATCATCACAACCATAAATCCCGCGGCAAATATTGGCAAAAATGATATCTTCATTAGCGACCCAGACATTCCTACCAATAGCATAAGTATATAGTTATGCCATTCGAGCTTGTCTGACTTCATAATCCTAACGCCCAGAAGCATGAATATAGCAGAGAGCAAGAATATAGCGTTATCATAATTAATAGTGGCTGCCACAAAAGAAGTTACTGGCAATAGAATAAAGAATAAAAGAGCTATATTGCGAAATATTACCTTAATATTTATTTCTTTTAATAACTTATTAAATACCACTAAACCACCAGTGAATAGTCCTACATTTATTAATCGTAGTAAGATTATTTGCAATTGCTGATAATCAATAAATAATGCCATTAACCTTAACGGGAAGCTCATTATATAGTGGTACAAGAGGTATGGGTTACGGCTCAAAGCACCATATATATCAAGGCTGACGGGCTGGTTGTTAATCCAAGGAGACCATTGGTGGCTAAAATAATTGATTAACCCAAAATGATAATACTCATCATATAGCATCGAGTATCGAAAACTTAGGGCTACCCATACAGCCTGAAAAACAAAAAAAGTAATTACAACCCAAAAAAAGTATTGACTACCAATAATATGTACGACTTTATTGATTTTCTTTTGTTTTTCCCCTTGCATAACCACGATTAAGTATACCAAATAATACCGATTTATGATAAAATAAGGATAGTTAAGTAAGATATAAAAAAATAAATACTATAATAAGCAAATGATAATAAAAAATAATAAAATAATTACAAAAAAACAATTAGTAATATCTGTACTTATTTTTTTGGCGTTAGTCATTGTTGCGTCCGCTTTTTGGTTTTTTAATAGAAAAGATGTAAACAAAGAATTAACAGACCAAGTGGATAGAACTAGCGCGATAAAAAAAGAACAGATTATAAATAGCACGAACGCCGATGATAGTAGCTCAAACCTACCTAGTAAAACACCGGATAATTCAAAAGAATCTATATCTGAAAGTAAGTCAAATGTCGAAACACCAACTACAGCACCCGAAAAACCATATTTATCTCGAGCAGAGCAAATAAAAAGTGGTGAAATAAAGATAGTCGCCACACTTCAACATGCAACCCCCGGCTATTGTGAGCTACAGCTAAGAAAAACTGGCGCTCAGACAATCAGCGCCGAGGCATACATAGTTGTAGGCCCATCATATTACATATGCAGTTTTACAATACCTCGAATTGAAATTAGTCCTGACGGTCAGTGGGACGTCGTAGTCTTGCACCACATAGGTAGCAAGCAGACTGGCTCTGACCCAAAAACTATAGGGGTGAAATGATGAAGAAAAGTATAAAATTAGGATTTATCCTAATAACACTAATAGGTATATCTAGCTCGATATTAACCAGCTTTTTTCTTTTACCTACGCAACAAGTTAATGCTGCCAACACAAATAATTTTAAACCTGGAAATATCATGGATGATTATTTATTCACAGACAAAAACTCAATGAGTGCAAGTCAAATACAGAGTTTTTTAGTGGCTAAAGGCTCAACGTGCCTTATAAATTTTAAAACTTTAGCATTGTATGACGACAACGGGGACGGCTTAGGCGATGAGCCTTATGGTAGAGGTGTCAATCAACAGGTTTCAGCCGCTACATTAATTTGGCAAGCTGCGCAACTTTACAGAATTAACCCTAAAGTTATCCTCGCAACATTACAAAAAGAACAGAGCCTTATAACAAGAGGTGATTGCCCAAATTGGCGCTATAGTACTGCATTGGGATACGGATGTCATGATAATGAACCTTGTGATGTCGCTGCTTATGGTTTTACTAGGCAAATAGATTACGGGGTTTGGCATTTTCGAGGGTTTTTTGATGATAAATATCCAGTACCACCCATAACACCTGGTAGCAGATTTATTTACTATAATCCTAATAGTTCTTGTGGCGGCACAACCATCAACATCCAAAATCGTGCTACGGCCGCATTATATAGCTACACCCCATACCAACCAAACTCAGCTACACTTGCGGCTAACCCTGGGCAAGAGGTTAATTGCGGGGCGTATGGTAACCTAAATTTTTGGCGTACGTACAACGACTGGTTCGGCAGCACAAAATACCCTCAGCCAATAGGCGCAATGATTTACAGGCAAAGTTCTAATGGAAAAATATACCTCGCCACGAATAATAAAAGGTTCTATATATCATCGACAACAATCATGGCTAACTACAATATAGATGGCTACAGAACCATCCCGGCCAGCGATACGACGATATCCTCTATCGAAGATGGCGGAGCATTAACCAATACGATTATCGATGATAGCGGTAATATATACATAGTTAATAATGGCTACAGGCACAAGATACCATCGGCGGATGTATGTACAAACTGGAACATAGATTGTTTTAACTCAAACGTAGTCAGAAACCTTGGAAGCGCCTTTTCTACCGTCCACTTAAAATCCGGTTCAAGTATAAACAATACCGCCTACTACGACGGAATATATTATCGCATGGATCTTGGAAAAAGATTGCCATATGCAAACAAGCAAAGCTTTATCGATTCTGGTTTTTCTACATCCTCGGCCGTCAAGGTAGGCGCCATCAATTTCAACAAACCGCTTGGCAAACTGCAGATTACAACCCCTGGATTGTTAAAGTTTTCCCCAAAAAACACCATATACTATTTCAACGGCACAGAATATTATACGGTTACAAGCATGAGCATATACGACGCCTGGGCTCTTGATAAAGTAGCGTCAATAGCAGAGCCTCTGTCGTCTTACAACAGCACGGACGATGTCGTGTCGACCAAGAGTTTAGGATATTGGGCACAAACATCTAGTGGCGACAAGTACGTAATAAATAATGGCGATAAAATGAAACTAAATACTTCTCAGCAAAGCCTGTGGCCAACGGCCTCATATATTGATGGTCTAGACAGCCTGATATCGGGGTTGCCGTCAACGGTTCTTGGAAGTTTTATAAAGAATGGTATTAATTACTACCAGCTAATGCCAAGCCTCGGAGAAAAGCGCTATATAGCTGGAATGGCGGACTACAAAGAATTAGGAGGTAACAGCGCCAATACTACGAGACTGAATAATACACTCAGTAGCTCAATAGAATCTGGACCTTTTGCATTCGCAAACGGTAGGCTAATAAAAGTAGAGGGCGGCACAACAATTTACGTCATAGACAACGGCGAATTAATGCACGTAGCATCAATGGGAGTGTTAAGCGCATATAAGTTCGACACATCAAAAATGAAGGTCTACCCACCTACTAGTGTTGATGAGTATGAGAAACTAGGTCAACTACGTTCTGGAATATTGCCCGACGGAGGTGTTGTTATACCATACAAAGAAAAACTAATCAAAATATCTTCTTCTCAGACAGCCAGCTTTGGATTTAACACAGACGGGCATATGAATATATCCTTAGATTTAATAAACAAAGCCGAGCTACTTCCAGCTACCCAGTTGATGCGCAATAGTGACGACGGTAGAATATACTACGGAAACGATGGGTCTCTCCACTACATAGGATCTGCAACGAAATTGCAGCAAATTAGTGGCGGCACCATACCTATAACTCCGGTCAACGCTTCAATTATAGATATGTTCACTATTGGCGATCCAGCCTAGACAAAATATTAGTTATTACAAATATCGTTCCAGATCATTTCGGTCTGCTGTGGCCATGTGTACCCGAGCGTCTTTAGGCCATTGCGCGCTATCAGTTCTCGTAGTTTTTTGTCCTCTATCAACATTCCGATTTTTGCAGCCATGTCTGCGGGTGAAGGTTCGCCAAGCAGACAATTTTTTCCATCCTTTAACATCCACAGATTATCTTCGTTGTTGTTTGTGACCGTCGCCATCCCCGAAGCCATAAACTCAAATGGCTGATAGGATGGATGCTTTGAAAGCATATAAACAAAGCCTATATCGCAACTTCTGTACAAATCCGCCACTTCCTCGAGGCTACCGAGCAATCCGTAGTTGACAATCTTGCCTTTCAGCCCGTATTCGTTTTCATTCCAGCTAGCACCAGCAGTTACGACTTCAATCTTGTCGCCGTATTTTTCAAGTAAGGATTTGATTATCAATATTCCCAGGTTAAAAGCATTTCTTGGATTATTAGGCCTAGCATAAAAGAATATCCTAACCTTGTTGTCTTTTTTTGACTTTGCGTCTGGTCGATATAATTGCTGGTCCACTGCCGGTATAAAGCTTATACCCTCCATACCGTGACGCGAGTTGACCGCAGCCAACAAGCCCGGGGTATTAACCAACCCCTTAAAACCAAACCTATAAGTGGATTCCGCTAGGGCGTACGTTGATCCGCCCGGATAAAACAGCGGCTCATAATCCTGAATAAAATAATACTTCCTTTTAGTTCTATTAAAACGCAGGAGTATATAGGCCGACGTCCAGAAAGTACAAAAAGATAAATCAGAACTTGGCAGAGAATCCACTCCGTCGTTATTCATATCAAAAATAATAATCTCGTAATTATGCAGATTTTTGAAATTATCAGATATTTGTTTTTTTAACGCGCTCACATCAAAAGAAGGATTGTCATAAATAATTATTCTGTTATTAACACCCTCCACACTCAGCTTCTCTATAAAACGAAATATCGTATATATACCACCGAATTTAATATGGCCGAAGTTAGGGACAAACCAGTTAGCGGTTTTGATTTTTTTCGGTAATTTTACCGATGCAGCCTTTTTGCTCTTTTCTATATCATCCTCTGTAATTTGAAATATTGGGTTTGAGATGTATTCATACTCGTCACGAAGTTCTTTGCTACTTGTCCTAATCCAATTGATAAAAGGTGATTTTTTTAAATGATATACGACAAATCTCTTGCCTTTTTTTGCAAGCATAGATCCGCCCTGATTTTTGTATATATTCATTGTTTTCTTAAATATTTTCTTCATTTTTTTACTCCTATTTGCTCGTTCATTAGGTCTAGGTTGGGGTTAAAATACGGGTCACCGTTATCATGATAAGGTTCGTAATACTTTAATGAATAGTCATAATCTGATTGTATCCCATTATCATAGGTACCCACAGACACACTCTCGTGATGATACAGACTAGCGAACGGCCAATATATATTCCTGTACCCCAGTTCATGCAGACTTAGACAAAAAGCCACATCATTACCAGCAACAATGAATTTTTCGTCCAATCCACCTACCCTATCATACAACTTGCGCGATACAATAACACAAGCCGCAGTAAGCGCCAGGTAGTTGCGCGGCCAAGCCGGTAAGCCAAAATCAGTCCAATCGCCGGGTTGCCTATGCCTAAAAGCGTGGCCCGCCATAGTGCCCATACCTAAAATCACTCCGGCATGTTGGATGCCATTCTTTTTATCTGGATATAATAGCATCGGGCCAACAGCACCAACACCAGGCTGTATAGCAACCCCGACCAATTCATCAAGCCATTCCGGAGTTATTACTTCCGTATCATTATTAAGTAGAATTACATAATCACCAGATGACTTTTTGACCCCAAAATTATTTATTTTTGAATAATTAAATGGATAATCCCACATAAAAGCCTTTACGTGCTTATCTTGTTCTAGAAACTTTATCAAATCATACGTAGACTGATCTTCGCTATTATTTGAGACTAGAATAATCTCATAATTTTCGTAAGTCGTCTTTTTAAGGATACTGTCGACACACCTTTTCAATAAGCCCGGTTTATCCTTGAAAGGGATAATGATTGATATTTTTGGTAGATGTTCTGGGAGTAAGTAGCGCAGCCTATAGTTAGTCGGTCTTTCGGGTATTTCAACCACTTCCGCCTTAATCTTTCTGCGCCTAACGGCGTCCCTAAGAGCTTCCTGGCCTGCATTATCAGCGTAATTCTTTTCACCAACCGATTTCGCAGTTGACCCATCAGCTAATCTCCAGTGATATAAGATTTTAGGTATATGAACAATGCTATCCGTTATTTCGGTTAGCCTTAATAGTAGATCGTAGTCTTGAGCGCCATCATATTTACCCCTTAGCCCACCGGCTTTATCAATGAGGGATTTCTTAACTACAAGGAAGTGAGTGATGTAATTTACCCCCAGCAATAAGTCTGGTGACCAATTTGGTTTAAAAAAAGGGATAAGCCTTTCCACACCATCATCAGATAATTTATCTTCGTCACTATAGATAATATCCGGGCTGTTTGTCGCAATTACAACCGCCACCTCTTCTAGTGCATGGGGTGATAGCGTATCGTCATGGTCCAATAAACCAATATATTCACCTTCCGCCAGACCTATCCCTTGGTTGGTGTTATCTGATATATGCAACCCGGCTTTATGCATATATTTGATTCTTTTATCACTCGCAGAAATGCTCTTTATGGCCTTTTGACGATCTTTGTCAGTCGAGGCGTCAGAAATGCACAGCTGCCAATTATCGTATGCCTGATTCTTTAAAGAATCAACAACGGGAACCAAATATTTATCAGGCGTGTTATACGTCGGAACAACGACGCTAATCATAGGGCGGCGGCTGCCGTGTACCCTACTCCACAATGAAGGTTCGACATTATTGATCCAATTATTGTATCCCGATATGGAAGCTGCGCTTTCCTTGTTTAACGATCCCCAAAGTCGCCTAGCGACTTTGTAGATTGGCTTGTATTTTTTAATATGTTTTTTAAAATCCATTGTTAGCCCTTGTTAGACTTTGGTCCCATAAAATGGTGTAACGTTGACCTAATAGACTGAACAATCTTCCATGCCTTAGAGGTTTTTATCTCGTCAATCTCTTTCGAAAGGGCTTCAGAACGCTTTTTCTCTGTCTTTAATTTTTCCCTCAACAACTCACTTGAGGCGACAAGCTCTCTCTCTGTTTTACCAACCGTATCACGGTACCTTTGGTCTAATTGGGCGTACTTTCTACTGATTGATGACAGGGTTTTTGAAAATTCATGCAGCGTCTTTTCGTTGACGGTAGCGAGTTTCCCCTGCCTTGAACTCTCTCTTATTTTATCGATTACTTCTTTGACTGCCTCAGTGTTCTTTTTGTGTTTTGATATGAAGAATATATTCCTATATCCGATATCGACTTTTGAATCAAGTGACAGGATGTTGTTGTTATACCATTCATTGATATTATTAACATCGCCAATTATTTCCGGTATAACTGAAGCCATAAAAATCAACATCTGCATCAAACGCCAGTCACCTATCTGGTTACTTGATATTGACGTCATGGCGGCCCCGCTTTTGTTTATCAAACTCTCCACATTGGCATAAGTAGGAATTTTGTAATCTATATGCTCTCGTAGCCACTTATGATCATACCCGGTCAAATTCACGTAAAAATCGTTAAGCTCTACTTCGGCCGACGATACATGGCCGTCAATATCGATTGGTATAGCCAAAAACACGCCAAGCCGGCTAACCCTCAGTGATTCATCAATGAAAGCTTGCCGCTTTGCTCTAGGTATATGCTCAAAAACGTCAAAACTACAAGCAATATCAAATGTATCGTCAGCAAACGACATATTCGTCGCGTCGCCCTTAACATAGTTTTTTGATTTACTATTAAAGAGATCCAGGATCGTTACTGAATCCTTTGGCTGAAACTCTGCCGTCTTACCCCTATAGCCGCCGATATCAATAATTTCGAAAGATTTATTGCCAGATTTTTTTCTAAAAGCTTCATCAATTAAATATGACACGACCCTTTGGCGGGAATATTGATCAAAAGGCAACTTCGCTGATAGCTTATCGTTGTTGTCTACGCTCGTCATTATTTCTGGCTCCATTCACCGAATAGGGTTATTTTTCCGTACTGCTCCATACCGTCGTTGATAACTGTGAATTTTGCCGCCTCTTCCAGGTGGTCGTATTCTATTTCGGCGTGCTCGTCATATATAGCGACCGTCAATATATACACACCTGGCACAAAAGATAATTTCGGAATCTTAAATACAACATCAGACGAGCTATCTAAAGAAACTTTCTTACTATTAGGGCCAGATAAGTTAACCCCATAAATATCCTTGACGGCAAGACCGACTACGACTTTTTTTGCTTCTTTTTTATTTTTAAATTTAATATCAATATATAGGTCTTTGCCTTGTTCTACTACATTTTCATTATCAGTATCGCCAACATTATTGATAGTCGCTTCGGATAATTTGACATCACCTGTCCCCCATCTTGAAGAATTTGATGACGCGCTATTGTCGTTGGTGATGCCAACGTTCATTCTTTGGTATATCGCAGCGGCCTTGTTTGGGCTGTAGATACCCTTTATTTTTCCCGATTGTAGTACCAGGGCTCTATCGCAAAATCTTTCCACCGCAGACATGTCATGGGTGACAAAAATTATAGTTCTACCCTCTTCTTTCATGCGACGAAACTCTCTATAGCACTTATTCTGGAACTCACTATCCCCAACCGCCAAAACTTCATCTATTAACAAAATTGGGGTATTGGCCCTTATCGCAATCGAAAAAGCTAACCTAACCTGCATACCCGAAGAGTAGTTTTTTAGTTTCTGGTCCATAAATTTACTAAGCTCAGCAAAGTCCACAATCGTATCGTACATTTCTTCCATCTCTGCCTTACTAAACCCAAGCAATGCTCCGTTCAGAAAGACATTCTCGCGACCAGTCAGCTCAGGATTAAACCCAACACCCAACTCAATAAATGGAGTAAGGTTGCCGTTTATTTGTACCCGGCCTTTCTCTGGGACGTATATACCAGCTAGTATTTTTAGCAATGTACTTTTGCCACTACCGTTACGACCGACTATTCCGAAAAACTCACCTTTTTTGATCTCAAACGATAAGTCATTAAGCACACGCTGAACCTCGTAGCCACTTTTCCTCTTTAGGATATTTATTATTAGCTGCTTAATGCCGCTGTGTTGCTCGTGAGGTAATTTAAAGCTTTTATAGAGACCCTCTACAACAACAGACGTGTTGTCACCGTATGATTCTCGCATGTTACACATTCTCCGCAAAATATTTTGAATTCTTTTTAAAATATAACGTCCCTGCAATGAATATAAGCACAACAACACCCATAGGTATCAATGCGAAATACCCATTGCCAAAGAGGCTGCTTACTGTCGCTGTTTCATGGGTTATGAGACTATATCTGGCGTCCTGTATGGCTTGCGCCACTGGGTTCATCATCAAAAGCTGAGCCGCAGTTTGGCTTTTGCTAATAACCAGCGATAGTGGATAGATTATTGGCGTTGCATAGAAAGCCGCCTGCATAACTATTTCCCAAATATGGCTTATGTCTCTGTATTTTACATTCAGTGCAGACAAAAAGAATGCGAGCCCCAGCGCAAATGTATAAATTTCGACAATATATATAGGCAACATGAAAGCTGAAGTATGAAAGCTAACCCCACTAATCAACATAAATATCGTAACGATTAACAAATTAAGTACAAGGTTTATTAGGGCTGATATAGTAGTCGACAAAACTATGATGTATTTAGGAAAACTTATCTTGCGAATTACATCACCCCTTCCTACGATTGACGAAAGCCCCTGGTTAGTTGCTTCTGCAAAAAATGTCCATAAAACAATACCCAGCAAAAGATACACGGAAAAGTACTCGATTGTACCTAATTTGATTAGCATGCCAAAGACAACATACAAAATTGCAAATAATAGGAGTGGTTTTAGTAGTGACCAGGCGTAACCAAGAAGTGAACCCTGGTAACGAAGTTTGAAATCGGTAATGACGAGTTCTCGCAAAAGTATGCGATTCCGCCTACTAAAAATATTAGATAGTTTCATAAGTATACGATTAATTATAAGATAGATGGAGGCATATGAACAGAGCTGCTATTGTTGTATTGAACTGGAACGGTATTGATGACACGCTTTTGTGTCTTGATTCCCTGTTGTCCCAAACCTACTCGCAATTACACGTTGTCGTTGTAGACAACGGGTCGACAAATAACTCTAGAGATTTGCTAAAGAAATATCAGAAACGTCATGACAAAAGGGTTGACGTTATCTATAACCCCACAAACTTCGGTTTCACGGGCGGCGTAAACACAGGGATAGAATGGGCGCTAAATGAAGACTTTGAGTACGTAGCATTATTTAATAACGATGCAGTGGCTGACAAGAACTGGCTCAAAAACCTAGTAGAAGCAATCAACGGCAATAAGGTGGGGATTAGCACCGGTCTGCTATTGCATGAAGGCGGGAAAACAATTGATAGTACGGGCGACTGGTATACGAAATGGGGGCTACCTTTTCCGCG
>Ga0172370_10000475_pt1 | contig 62748 bp, 57 predicted proteins | sample LakKiv5m_FD_114538 | JGI IMG/M metagenome (GOLD analysis project Ga0172370, IMG submission 114538) | Freshwater microbial communities from Kabuno Bay, South-Kivu, Congo - kab_022012_11.5m | ecosystem: Environmental > Aquatic > Freshwater > Lake | place: Democratic Republic of the Congo... | reverse complement strand
ATTTCTCTTGTCACAGATCCCTCGCCCTCAAGACTTTTCAGCCCTTCAGGCTCCCGCTCAGACGCTTCCCGCCAGAGCGCTCGATGAAACTACCAAATTGTCCCATCGTTGTCAAGAGCTTTTGTAGAACTCTCAACTATTTTGCACTTACTGCTTTTGTTTGCATTTTATCGCAAACCCTGCCGTATTGTGCAGCACCAAGTGACAGGCGCGAGAGAGAACATAGCCGAACTCACTTGTGTTCGTCAATAGGTTTTTTCATAAAAAACATAAAATCGAAAGAAAAATCGCGGATACCGTAAAAGGCTTCATTACTGCTACGAACCTTGTATACGAAGTTGAAGTAAAGATAACAGAAAGATGCGATGAGCTAAGTGTAGGGAGGTGATGATGCACTCATTCTCGTTCTGTCCGAATTCCAGCTGTCCATACCATCAGTGCGCACCTGGAACGCGCTGGTACGTCGCCCTCGGTCATTATCACACTCGCTGCTTTGGCGAAGTGCCTCGATTCCGCTGCAAAGGCTGCGGTCGTATCTTCTCACCACAGACCTTCAGTGTGGATTATTATGCGAAACGAAGACTCAGCTATCCTCACCTCGAACGACTGCTGTGCTCAAGCATGAGCCAACGCGCGCTCGCGCGCCATCTTGCTGCCTCTCTCGGCACCATCAGCAATCGAATCGGTCGGCTCAGCCGTCAAGCCCTCGCGCTGCACGCCACGTTGCGCCCTCTTGCCACCCCCTCGGAGCCTGTGTGCATAGATGGATTCGTCAGCTTCGATCGATCTCAGTACTTCCCCAACAATATCACCATCTCGATCGCGGCCCCCAGCCGCTACATCCTCAGCCTGACGCACGCGACGCTGCGTCGCTCCGGCCGTTGCACCGCATCCCAGATCCTCAAAAAACAACGCCTCTATCGTACAGCGACGTTTGAACCACGAGCCCTCGAGCGTTCCTTCAAAAGTCTCCTCGATGAACTCTCCCGGGAACGCATCCCGCTCATCCACACCCCCCTTCCCCTCATCACCGATGAGAAACCCGACTACGCTCGCGCCCTCAAGGCCCATCCCTGCCGCGCGCGTTTCGCTCACCGTACCATCAATTCAAAACTCCCTCGCACCTTCTCCAATCCCCTCTTTCCGTCCAATTATCTCGACCGTGAACTCCGCAAGGACCTCGCCGATCATCGAAGAGAAACCGTGTGCTTTTCGCGAAATGTGGCCAATATGCTCCAGCGCCTTATGGTGTACCTAGGATGGCACAATTACGACAAACCCTTCAGAATCGGAGGGAAAACGCAAACTCGCATGTCGCACGCAGAGGTTGCGGGGATCGGGAAGCACAAGGTCGAAGATGCGCGGTATATGCTGTTCCGCGATCGCGCCTTCTTGACGCGACTAAGCCTCTCGTCTCTGGAGCACAAACTTTGGGTGCGCGGGTTCGCTACCCCACTCAAAAAGAGACCTGAATATCTTCCCTCGTATGCCTTACATTAACCTTCTTTCCCATACTCCGGCTGTTCTATACACAAGGTTCGTAGCAGTAGTAAAGGCTTCCGCTATTTGTACAGTTTCCTGAACTGAACGATGTAGTCAACAAAGGAGAGCACCGTAGCCAGCGCGGCGAGAACATAGGCGATGAGCGTCAAAAGCCCGAGGGCGTACAGGATTCCCGCAGAGTTCGCGAGCACGATTGGCCCCGCCGCTTGCCCACCCCCTAGCACGCGCGCTGAGTACAGCGCCAGCGAGAGCATGCCCGCGACCATGTAGATTCCTGCCTTCAGCTTCCCGCCGGTTCGCGCTCCCATCGCGATGCCCTTGAGCCCCAGGAGCATCCTGAGGAAGAGAATGCCGAACTCGCGGTAGAGCACCACGAGAAGCACCCAGAGCGGCATGATGCCGATGCTCGTGAAGGCGAGGAAATACGTGATTCGCGCCACGACGTCGGCGAAGGGATCGAAGAGCTTCCCGAAGGGCGAAACCTCATTTTTCGACCGCGCGACCCTGCCGTCGAGGAGATCGCTCAGCTCGATCCAGACGAACATGAGCCACAGAAGAATGAGCGCCGCGGACCTCGGTATGAACTCAGCTCTCACTACAAAGAAGAAAAAGGGAGCGAATATAATTCGGCTCATGGTGATCTTGTCCGCGGACGTCATGACCCCAGCATACGTATTTGACAACGAATATGTCAAGGTTATAGTATCTAGGGCGAATTGCGGCCTGCGCGCCCCGTGCGACTTGAGAGGCCGCGTCAAGGGGACAGTGACAAAAATGGAAGAAGGCCAACGCATCGCCAGTCTTCGCCGCAGCATACTCTTCACCACATCAGCGTTTTTCATCGCCCAGTGCGCGCTCTTCCTCGTTTTCGCCGTGAGCGCGAAATTCACCGCCAATTACTGGTCGATTTTCCTGCCCATCAGCGCCGGATTCCATGTCTTCCTGCTGATAATGCTCCTCATCTTCCAGGAAGATTTCATCATTGAGGCGACCGGCAGAAAACTCTCCCGCGTAAATCTCGCCAACGTGATCACGCTCAGCAGGGTGAGCACCATGCCGACGCTCCTCGTGCTCGTGATCGCGGCGAAACATTACAAAATTCGAATTCCTCTTCTCATTCTTGTGGCGCTCATATTCCTCACCGACTTCTTCGATGGGCGCATCTCTCGAAAAACGAATCAAGTGACAAGGGTTGGCAGGATGATGGACTCCGCGAGCGACTACAGCCTTCTCGTTGTCCTGAGCGTGATATTTCGGTATTATTCCCTTATTCCGGATTGGTTTTTCGCGCTCGTGCTGTCAAGGCTCGGCATTCAGGCGGCGATGATGGCTGTTCTGATCGCGGTGAAGCGGCGCATCGAGCCAAAATCAACGCTCATGGGGAAGGTGACCGTCGCATCCATCATGGTGCTCTACACCCTCGAAATCATCAAACTGGTGCTTCAAGCTCCTCCCCTGCTGATATTCCGGATTGCGGAGTGGATTGTCGCAATGATCATCGTGATCGGAATCTTCGATAAGATCGTCAGTTTCTTCGACACGTTGAAGGGCAGTCCAGCCGCCAAGTGATTTCATTTTTCAACTACGGAGGAATTACCATGGCGATGATAAAGAGCGCGCTCGAACTTGCGCTTGAGCGAACAAAGAATCTGAAGGTCGATGCATCGGTTCAGAGAGCGAATGAGGCAAAAATCGAAGGCAGGAAAGCGGCGAGCCGCTATCTGGATGATCCAAGCTCCGTAGACTTCAAAGCGCAGCTCAGCTCCTTCGAAGGCGAACAGCGCACCACGTTTCTGGGCGCGGCGTTCGAGGTGGTGAGCGCGCCAATACAGCTTCCCTCAGGCACCTCGGTCGACACCGAGAAGCTGCAGACCGCGGGCAAGGCGATACTCAGCCTCTGCGGGCTCTCGCCAGCGTTTTCTTCCGAGCGCGAGTTGAAACTCGCCCAGCAGCAGGCGCACGCCCTCATCGAACAGATCATTCAGTTCATGAGCCAGTACGGCGAAGAGATGAAGCGCGTCGAGCAGGCGATCCGCAATCAGTGGGCACCGAAACTCAAGGAGAAGGAACGCCAGCTCGCGGCGCAGTATGGCCAGAGCGTGCGCGTCGATCCGATGTCGGACCCGGAATTCGTCGAGTTCTACAAGAAGAATGTTGACGGCATGCGAAAGAATTATACGAACGCCCTCGAAGAGGCCAAGGCTCAGCTGAAGCAGCTCTGCGGGCTCGCCGCGGAGTGAGATAGGCGTCATGGCGCGCTGGCTGGCGGCTCGTGCCCGATGGAGCCGCGCAAGCGGCTCAACCCTGTCACTTTGACCCTGAGCGCCGCGTCAGCGCGATGTAGAGCAGCGCCGCGTCGGACTTTCTCACGCCGGGAGTCCTGGAAGCCTGCCCAAGGCTGAGCGGGCGCCGCGCCGAGAGTTTCTCAATCGCCTCCTTCGACAGCCCTTTCACATTCGAGTAGTCGAAATCCGCGGGAATCAGCAGCTTGTCCGCCTTCGAGAGCCGGTTCGCGAGGCGCTCCTCTTTTTCGAGATAGCCCCTGTAGCGCTCGTTGAGGAGCGCGGTGACGACGCTTGAGCGCGGGAGCTCGCCAGCGCGCGGCAGAAGGCGCGCGATCCAGCCCAAGGCTGAAGCCTCGTCGTCGAGGAGCGCGCCGACCTTGGGGTCGCGGAGCGCGTCGGCGAGAGGCTGGTGAAGGTGCCCCTCCAGCTCAGGCATCGACGCGATATCGTCGCGCGCCACCTTCCGCGAGGCGAGCAATTCTTTCGTCTCGTCGATGGCGCGCAGCCGCCGCTCGAAGGATTCGCGCCGCCGCGCGTCGGCGAGGCCGATCTCCAGCGCGTAGGGTGTGAGGCGGAGGTCGGCGCTGTCGTGCCGCAGTGCGAGACGGTACTCCGCCCGGCTCGTGAACATGCGGTAAGGCTCCTTCGGCGACAGCGTGACGAGGTCGTCGATGAGGACGCCGATGTACGCCTCGTTGCGGCCGAGCATGAGGGGCGGTTCTCCATCGAGCGCGCGGCGGGCATTGATTCCCGCCATGAGGCCCTGCGCCGCCGCCTCCTCGTAGCCCGATGTTCCATTCGTCTGCCCCGCGATAAAGAGCCCTCGCACGAGCTTCGATTCAAGCGAGGCGTCGAGGGCGGCGGGATCGATGTAGTCGTATTCGACCGCATAGGCCGGCCGCACGATAGCCGCGCGCTCAAACCCGGGCAGGCTGTGGTAGAAGCGCTCCTGCACGTCCTCGGGCAGGGAACTCGAGAGGCCATTGAGGTAGACCTCGTCGGTAGAGAGCCCCTCGGGCTCGATGAACACCTGGTGGCGCTCGCGGTCGGGAAAGCGTACGACCTTGTCCTCGATCGAGGGGCAGTAGCGCGGGCCTTTGCCCACGATGACGCCCGAGAAGAGCGGCGAGCGGTCGAGGCCCGCGCGGATCGCGGCGTGCGTCGTCTCATTCGTGTAGAGGATGTGGCAGGGAACGTCGGGCCGCTGGTACTCCTGTTCAAGAAAAGAGAAAAATATCCTTCCCGGATCGCTGTACTGAGCTTCGAGCTTCGAGAAGTCGATGCTCGAGCGCTTGATGCGGGCCGGCGTGCCGGTCTTCATGCGGCCAACGGGGAAGCCTCGCGCGCGGAGGGCGGTTCCGAGCCCGAGGGCCGCGGGCTCGCCGAGGCGGCCACCGGAACCCGTCCACTGGCCGATGAAGAGCTTGCCTTCCATGAACGTGCCCGTAGTGAGCACGACGACACGCGCGCCGACGCTGTTTCCGCGCTCGGTGCGGACTCCCTCGATGCGCGGCGTGGCGCCCCCATCGGCGACGATGATATCCGTCACCGTGTCCATGAATATCGTCAGATTGGATTGGGCCTCGAGGGTCTGGCGGGCGAGGCTCGAGTAGAGCGCCTTGTCGGCCTGCGCGCGAGGCGCCTGGACTGCCGCGCCGCGCGACTGGTTCAGCATGCGCACCTGGATCGAGGTCGCGTCCGCGAGAATGCCCATCTGGCCGCCAAGCGCGTCGATTTCGCGGACGAGGTTCCCCTTGGAGAGGCCGCCGATCGCGGGGTTGCAGGACATCTTCGCGATGGTGTCGGGGTTCTGCGTGATGAGAACCGTACGCGTACCCAACCTCGCCAGGGCGAGCGCCGCTTCGACGCCCGCGTGCCCGCCGCCGATGACAATCGCTTCAAAATCCGACATATACCCTCATTTTCCTAAACAGAATGTGCTGAAGACACGTTCCAGCACCTCATCGGGCGCGATTTCTCCCGTGATCTCTCCGATATACTCAGCGGCTTCCCGCACGTGGAGCGCGACAAGGTCGAGGCCGGCCCGCGCGGCATGAGCTTCCTTTGCTCGGAGAAGCGCGTCGCGCGCCTGGCGGGCAAGCCGCGCCTGGCGCTCTCCCGCGATCCGCACCTGCGATTCGAAATCGCCCGAGTCGAGGGCGCCGCGAACCTGCGCGCGGAGCGCTTCCGTCAGCGTGGCCTCGAAGCGGCCAAAAGCGCGGACGTCCTTCGCGCTCAGAGCGAGCCACCCTGAGGGAGCGGGCGCGCACGAGGGCAGATCGGCCTTGTTCCACAACAGCATCGCAGTCGGATACCGCTCGGCAAAGGCTCTGTCCTCCGCGTCGAGGCTGTCCGTCCCATCCGCCATATACAGAATGAGGTCGGCGCGGGAGAGCAGCGCGGTCGACCTGCGAACGCCCTCGGCCTCGATGGTGTTCGCCGTCGATCTGAGCCCGGCGGTGTCGACGAGGCGCACCGCGAATTCCGCGATCGAAATCCACGATTCGAGCCAATCTCTCGTGGTGCCAGGCTCGGGGCTGACGATCGCCCGCTCTTCGCGGACGAGGAGGTTGAAGAGACTCGATTTGCCGGCGTTCGGTCTACCCGCGATCACCACAAGGAGCCCCTCCTGTCGAAGCTTTGAGCCTGGGTACCCCTGGATGAGGTCGTCGAGTTCAGCGCGCGCCCGATCGAGAATTTCCATCCACCGAATCGCCTCATCGGGGCCTTCGTCTTCGGGATAGTCGAGACGCGCGTTGATGTCGGCGAGGACATCGATCACGAGGCCGCGGATGGCTTCGAGCCGCTCCGAAAGGGCGCCCGAGAGGCGCTGAAGCGCGTCGTGTCGAGCTGCTTCGCATGAAGCGCGCGCCAGCTCGTTCACCGCCTCGGCGCGCACGAGGTCGGTCTTTCCCTCAGCGAAGGCCCGAAAGGTGAATTCGCCGTGGAGCGCCTGCGAGAAGCCTTCCGCCAGCAGCAGGTCGAGGATGCGCTTCGCCACAGCGGGCGAACCATGGCAGCTGATCTCGACGGCGTCTTCGCCCGTAAAGGAGTGGGGCGCGCGGAATACGAGGGCGACCACCTCGTCGATCCGTTCCCCGGTGCGCGGGTTCACGATCCAGCCATGGAGGGCGCGATATCCGCCCGCGGATTGAAGCGCTGCGGGGCGAGAAAAGCAGCGCGCGACGAGATCGACCGCGCCGCGGCCAGAGGCTCTGATCACCGCCAGGGCAGCGTGGCCCTCCGCCGTGGCGAGCGCGACGATGGGCAGGTCTCGGTCAAAATAAGTCCTCGGCATACTGGTGTACGATAGCGTCTCGGAGCCCTCGTATTCAAGGAGAGAAGAACTGGCGTACCTCCACCTCCTTCGGATACAATCGGGTCGAGGTACCGGACCATGACACCCCAGGAATTATCGCGCCTCGACTACGAGGGCGCGTCCGAAATGCTCATCGCATACGCGACCGACGCGAAAAAGTACGAAAGAGAAATCTCCGCGCTCAAGGCCCAGATCGACGATTGGAAGGCAAAGGCCAACCTGGCTCAGGCGAAAAATATGCCCGATCTCGCCCAGGCCGCCCTTCAGCGCGCCGCCGAATTCGACGCGAAATCGAGCGAACTCGGGCTCGAGCTTGCGGGAATCCGCCGCGACATCGAGGATCTCCGGAGCGCGCTCCCCATTCTCAGGGCGAAGCAGCGCCGGATCGACCCAGACCAGCTGCTCGCGGAGCTTTCGATGATTGTCGGGTCGGATGACGCCCAGTTCGACGCCAAGCTGGCACAGGGCGACACAATGGACACTACGGGCACCGCGCAACCAGGCGCACCCAGCAGCGTGAGCGGCGGCAAGAGCGGTGGAAACGGCGCCACGGACAGCTCGCAGGGCGGACCCGCCTCCGACCCGAACCCCACCGATGAGGCCCCAGCGCAAGCTCCTCACGCCCCTCAATCGCCCTCTCAGAAGGATTCGCCCGCAGGCACCAGCGCCGATGACGCCCTCCTCGAGCTCAAGCGCAAAATGGGCCTGCTCTGAGGGCTCAACAAGGAAATTCCATGCATCGACCTAGCTTTCTCGCCGATTTCCCGCGGCCTCTTCTGTTCGCCCACCGGGGCCTCAACCGCAAGTTCCTCGAGAACACAATGGAATCTTTCGAGGCGGCGGCCCGCGCCGGCATTCCCGGAATCGAGCTCGACGTGCACCTGACCCGAGACGGCGCGCTCGTTGTTTTCCACGACGACACTACAGGGCGCATCGAGGCGTTTGCGCAGGACGGATCCGCGCTTGCCGCTTCCAGCCGCCCCGAAAATGGCGCGCACACAGCAAATGAGGCACGCTCGGCACCAGGGACGCAAAACAGAAGCATTGCGCATGCGGCGAATGGGGCACACACAGCGAATGGCGCGCCCGCCACAAGCTCCCCTCGCAACCTCTCACTCGAAACCTCGACACTCGCCGAACTTCGCTCGCTCCCGATCGGACCACGACTGCCGCTATTGAGCGAAGTCTTCGAACAGCTAGGCGGCAGAGTCTACATTGACATCGAACTGAAGAGCAGAAGCGCGTCCGACACTGGGCTCGCCGCATCGGTGGCAAAAGAGATCCGCGCCCACGGGCTCGAGCGGCGCTGTGTCATCTCCTCTTTCAACCCATTCGCGCTGCGGCACTTCAGGCGCGCCGAGCCGGGCGTGCCGATCGGCATCATCTGGAGCAGGTCGGAAGAGCTGTACTGGTTTTTGCGGCATGGCGAAGGCGCGCTCATCGCTGGCGTCGATTTCTTGAAGCCCGAGGCGTCGCTCGCGGCGGCGCTCCCCTGGTACCTGCGGCTTGGTGGCGGGCCGGTAGTGCCGTGGACAGTGAACGAGGGCGCCGCGGCGCGCGGCCTCATCGACCACGGTGCGGCAGGAATCATCACGGATGTTGCGGATGAGGTGATGCCGGCGCTGAGTCTGCCGCTCACTCCACCTCGTGGACTGAGCGAGCGAGGGGCAGCCGCCGGCCCACGCCGAAGGCGCGTTTCGACACCTTGATGGCGGGCGCCGCCTGCCGGCGCTTGTACTCGGCCTTGGCCGCCATCTCGAGCGTCCGCCGCACCGTGGCGCGATCGAATCCCGCCGCGACAATGTCGTCCATCATTTTATTTTCTTCTATATATAAGCGAAGTATTCCGTCGAGGGTCGCGTATTCCGGCAGAGTATCCTGATCCTTCTGATTGAGGCGGAGCTCAGCGCTCGGCGCCTTCGTGATGATCGGCTCAGGCACAGGCTCAACTTCGCCCTTCGCGGCCGCGCTCGCGTTCATGTACGCGGCCAGCCCGTACACCTCGGTTTTGTAGAGATCCGCGATCGGCGCGAGCGACCCGTTCATGTCGCCGTAGAGCGTACAGTAGCCCGTGGCGACCTCGCTCTTGTTACCCGTGGTGAGGAGCAGCGCGTTGAATTTGTTCGACCAGGCCATGAGCAGGGTGCCGCGAATGCGCGCCTGCAAGTTCTCCTCGGTCGTATCGTAGGGACGCCCGGCGAACGGACCCTCAAGCGCGCTGAGATACGCGGCGAAAGGCGCCTCGATCGAAATGCGCTCCAGCCTCAGCGCGTTGCGCCTGCAAAGCTCGACCGCGTCGTCGAGCGATCCGGCGCTCGAAAATCTGCTCGGCATCGCGATGCAGGTGACGTTCTTCGGCCCGATCGCCTGGGCGGCGAGCACCGCGACTATTGCCGAGTCGATCCCGCCGGAGAGCCCCAAGACCACACGCGAAAATCCCGATTTCCACAGATAATCCTGAATGCCCACAATGAGGGCCCGGTGAATCTCTTCGTACCGATCGGCGTGCGGGTTCATCTCCTCGCTCGCGGGTGAGAGCGCGGAGTGTGCCGCGTCGAGCACGAGCCGAGTTGCCGCGCGAGACTTCGTGTCATAGATGAGCACTTCCTCGCCCCAGCCGCAGACTCCCCGGATGGAGGTGTCTTCCGCCATGGCAAACGATCGGCCATCGAACACGAGCGAGTCGTTCGCGCCCACGGCATTGCAGTACAGCACGGGGATCGATCCTGAGCGCACCGCCTTCTCCGCCAGGTTCAGCCTCGTCTCCAGCTTGCCCGCGATAAAGGGCGAGGCCGACGGCACAATGAGGAGGTCGGCGCCCGCGTCCATCAGTTCTTTCACTGGGTCGATCGAATATTTCTGCGAAGCGTCCGGTGCTTCCCACCAGAAATCCTCACAGATGGCGAAGCCAATCCGCTCCGTGCCCATCGTGTAGACGCGACGCGCGCGCGCCGGTTCGAAGTAGCGCGCCTCATCGAATACGTCGTAGGTCGGGAGAAGCGTTTTCGCCTGCGTGAAGACGAGAGCGCCGTTGTAGAGCACAGAATACGCGTTGACGAGTGTTTTCCCGGCTCCCTCGCGGTTCTTGTCGACGTAGCCGACACCGATGGCGATGTTCTGAGGCAGCAGTTTCTGCAATCTGCGGAGCGCCGCGGTCGAACCGAAGAGAAAAGAGTCCTGATCGAGGAGGTCCATCGGCGGATACCCGCAGATGCTCTGTTCTGGGAACACGACGAGGTCGGGACGCTGGGGCCCTGAACGCGCGGCCAGAATGGTATTGACGATAGCGAGCATGCGGTCGACATTGCCGCTGAAGTCGCCGATTTTTGAATTGAGTTGTACGAGAGCCACCCTCATGGCGCACCTCCCCTATTTGATTTTCTTGCGGAGTTTCCGGGCCTTGGCGACATCGAATTTTGGCGCGCGCCTCGCGGAATCGCCTCTGCGGGATCGAGCGCCTCCGCCCGAGCCGTTGTCGCCATCCGCGCCGCCCTCGCCTCGCCTCGAAGCGTCGATGAAGAATGGCTCGTTCGGTTGGATCACGAAGTGTTTGCGCGCATAGAACAGGAACACGACCGCGGCGACGATCATGAGGAAACTCAGGATCTGGCCCATCGAAAAGTTGAAGAGCGACACGAAGCGCGCGGTGGGGGCGTTCGGATCCCCGAGCGGGAGAATGTAGCCGAGACCGGAGTCGGGCTCGCGGAAATATTCGACGATAAAGCGCGCCACGCCGTAGCCGATCGCGTAGATGGCCACGCTCTTGCCTCGGAAGGTCCGGCGCCGGCGGACGAAGAACCAGAGGATGAGCCAGAGCACTAGACCCTCGAGGATCGCCTCGTAGAGCTGCGAGGGGTGCCGGGGCAGGTTGACCATGTCGTTCATGGATACGATGCGGATGCCCACCGCGCGCGCGACTTCCTGGACCCAGGGCTCCTTGGCTGAGAAGCGTTCGGCGTTCGGAAAGAGCATCGCCCAGGGCGCGGTGCTCACTTTGCCCCAGAGTTCGCCGTTGATGAAGTTGCCGAGGCGGCCGAAGGTGTAGCCCAGCGGCGCCGCGACCGCGATGAGATCCGCCCAGTCGAGCCAGTTCCACTTGTGGACTCTGCACCAGATCAGCGTCGCGATGACAAGCCCGACAAAGCCCCCATGGTAAGACATGCCCTGGAATCCCACGAAGGCGCCCGATTCATCGAAGGGCCAGAAGATAAACCACGGTTTAATCCAATAGTAGTTCGTCGGTTCGTAGATGAGGGTCCCCGCGAGCCGTCCGCCGATCAGTATTCCGACGATCGCCCATATGAAGAAATTGGCGGCCTCATCTTCAGACCAGGGGGCGCCGAGCCGCTTGGATTCGCGCCTGAAAAGAAGCCAGGTAACCGCGAACGCCAAGAGATACATGAGCCCATACCATCGAAAGGGAAGGCCTGGAATGATCTCCGGAGAGAGCCACTTTGGGAATTCAAGCATTGCGACCATCAGTGAACCTCGTGGGAATTATCTTCGTCGCCATGTACGGGCGCGCTTTCGGGCACGCGCTCCGCAGTGGCGCGCGAGTCTGCCGGGCCTTCTGCATCTTTGGCGGGCACTGTGCCTTCGGCGCGCGGCACTTCGGCGCGCGGCGCGCGCGCTGCCCTGAGCGCGTCGAGGGCGAGCAAGCCCACCACCAGAATATCGAGCGCGAGCACCGCGAGCAGCGATCCGCCTGCTTGGGCAAGATTCACGGGCAGGGAATCCCCGGAATGGCGAATCAGCGCGAGGAGGGCAAGCACGCTGAGCACCGGAGCGGCGCAGGCGAGCACCATCGACGGAGTCTGTAGCGCATCGCGCTTCTCTGGTTTGCGATACTGAAGATAAAGAATGTACACAAAGAAAAGACTGTAGAGCTGAAACACCCTGAGCAGCGCCGAAGAGGCTCCTCCACTATCGCTCATGCCGAGCGAGACAGCCGCGAGGCCGAGCGCGAACACGCGCACGAAGGCCACAACCGTGGCGATGAGCAGAAAAAGAGACCGGCGCATATCGAGATGGAGTCTAGTGGCGCAACCCAGCAGAGTCAAGACAGTAGCAAATCTGCAACTATTTGGCTATTATTATGTTTTCCTCAATTAGCATAGATCCAGGGAAAAGGAGTCAATCCCGATGAAGCATACCGATACCCCCAACGTGCGCGGACGTATTCTGCCACTCATCGCCTTTTTGATCGCGATTGTGCTGTCCTTCGCAACCGTCTCGGTGCCAGAGCTCTACGCTCAGCAGACAAAACCGCCCGACGCGAAGCAGTACTCCCAGCTTCTCCAGAACATCTACCAGTTCATTCTTCAGAATTATGTCGATGAGCCGGACCCGACCAAACTCTACGAGGGCGCCGTGAAGGGAATGCTCGATTCTCTTGGCGACCCCTACTCCACCTTCCTCGACCCCGAGATGATGTCCGATCTTATGTCCGACACCACGGGCACCTACGCGGGAGTGGGCCTCTACATCTCGAAGCAGACCACGTCTCCCACCGAAAACGGGCCTCTCTACATCGAGGTCGTGTCGCCCATCGAAGATACTCCCGCATGGAAAGAGGGAGTGCTCCCCGGCGACCTCATCACTAAAATCGATGGAGAGGATACTTCCGCGCTGAGCGTCGACAAGGCATCCGCCAAAATACGCGGCGAAGCCGGCACCAAGGTGACGCTTACCTTCAAGCGCGGCACCTACGAGTTCGAAGTGACCTTCACCCGCAGCAAGATCGAGATCCCCGCCATCAAGAACGCGGTGATCGCCACGGCGCAGGGCAAGGTCGGCTACATCCGCATTATCGAGTGGAATCCCAACACCCAACCTCAGCTGAAGACGGTGCTCAAGGACATGAAGGCTCAGAACATCGATAGGTTCATCGTCGACGTACGCTCGAATCCGGGCGGCCTCCTCGACTCGGTCGTCGATGTCAGCGACCTCTTCCTCTCTTCAGGCGTCATCGTTTCCACCAGGGGACGCGACATCTCCGAGAACTATGAGTACAAGGCCAAACCCGACCTCGCCATCCCGCTGACCGACCGCATGATCGTGCTTACGGACCAGGGATCGGCCTCGGCGTCGGAAATTTTCTCGGGCGCGATGAAGGACACGAAGCGCGCCCTTCTCCTCGGCGAAAAGACCTACGGCAAGGGATCTGTCCAGCAGATATTCCCGATCAACGACGCCGGCTTCAAGCTGACCATGGCTCGCTACTACACGCCGAGCGGCGTGAATATCGACAAAGTCGGCATCCAGCCCGATATCGTTGTTCCTGAGCCCACGCTGAACGACAAGGAGCTTGCGGAAGTGCAGCGGCTCTATGCCGCGGGCGACATCGCGCGCTTCCTGGTGGCGACTCCGCAACCGAGCACCGAGCAGCGCAAAACCTTCGCGGCAGAGCTCGCGAAGAAGTACAGCGTGCCAGAGCTCATCCTGGAAAAAATTGTCCGCGATGAGGCTGAGCGCTCGCAGCCGGCGAGCGTGTACGACCTCGAGTACGATGTGCAGCTCCAGAAGGCCCTCGACCTCATCCAGTCGCCCGACTTCGACAAGGATCTGCAGAATACGAAGACGCTTGCCCAGCTTCAGCAGACAGCCGCGGCAAAATGATCGCGATTCGGTGGTGACGGGGCTCTATGAAGCAGATTGTCCTTCCCGGGAATCTCGGTGGCGTGGCGCGCTGCGCGCTCGACGCGAAGACGCGCCACTACCTCATCGATGTGCGCCGCATGCGGACAGGCGATACCTTCGAGGCCATCGATGAGTCCGGAACGCGGTTTCTCTGCGCGCTGCTCTCCGACAGCGCCCGGACAGCCGAAGTTTCGCTGAGCAGAATCCCCGACGGCACGGGCTCGCCCTCCGATCCGCGCGCATCCGACGCCCGGCCTCTGCTGAAAATCGTCCTCGCGCAGGCGCTGCCCAAGGGCCAGAAATTCGATCTGATTGTGCGGCAAGCCACTGAACTTGGGGTCAACCTCATCGTGCCCGTCATCACCCAGCACTGCGTCGGCATGGAACCAGGCGATCGCTCCGCCGCAAAGCTCGAGCGGCGCAATCGCATCATCCGCGAGGCGCTCCAGCAGTCGGGCTCCAGTGTGCGGACTGAAATCACCCCAACCGTGGAACTTGACGACCTTGAAGGCACGCTCGAGCGCCAGGGATTCGCGCGCGACACCACGGTCCGGATTCTCTTCCACGAGGCAGAACAGCGCGAGCGCGCTTCGCTCCACGAGCTTCTCTCGGGGAACCCGGGCGGCATCGTGGTGGCGATCGGACCAGAGGGCGGATTCTCCGCGAACGATTTCCTCGCTTTTTCAAACATGGGATTTAAGGTATACCACGCTGAAGGCCCCGTGCTGCGCGTTGAGACCGCGGCTGTTTTCGCCATTTCGGCGATTCGAACCATCGCGTCTGAGAGAGAACTATGGAAAATGTGAGCATCCCTGGCGCGCGCCTCGATGGAGTGCGCCTCGATTTTCCTTCCCGTTTTGTCATCTCCGCTCTCCCCTATCTCTGGGATGACGAACGGAACCATCAAATCTGCTTTTTAAGCCCAGGCCAGTGGAGTCAGGCGACCAAGCGCGATGAATTCGGATCGATGATATCGAGCGCGGATATCGTGTTGCCCATGAGCCTCTCTCTCGTTACGAAGGCTGTCGAGCGCGGAGAGAAAACCGAGCGCACATGGCCTGTTCCCTTCACCTATCAAATTCTGCTCGACGCGCTCAGCGGCGCTGAAGAATTCAGCGGCTCCGAAGCGCAGAGCCCCGAGACAAATGTGTTCCGGCCTCAAAGCGTGTTGACACTGCTGCTCTCCGCGATCGAGAAGCGCGGGGGCTCGGTATTTCTCATCGGTGGCGCACCGATCACGCTGCTCAAGGCGGAGAAGAACATCAGAGCGACCTACCCGGGCATCACCATTGTGGGAAGCATGCACGGCATGTACCGCCGCGAGGAGGAAGGCGCGCTTCTCCAAGCGATTCAGAAGGGGGCGCCCAATCTCATTCTGGCTGGCGACCCGCTCCCGGAGGGTGAGCGGTGGATCCCCCGCCACATGAGCGCGACGAGGAGCGGAACTTTCCTCTACTTCGGATCCATCATGCGCTGGTTCTCCGGACGCTGAGCGAAGGCGAATCCGCAATTTTTCGCGTTATTGAATATAAAAAATAGCTCAATAAAAAAAACGAATTTTACATGAATTAAATGCTTTTTATCTTGCGTCCGAAAGGCTTCTCTGCTACACAGTACTTAATAATGCTAAAAATTCTCTACTACGATACGAGTCCGAAGCGAATTCGCACAATCAGGTCCTCGTTCGACGGAAGCTTCGATGTAGCGGTCGCGGGAAACCCCCTCGATTTCTCGCTCATGTTCAGCGAACGCTGTCCCGCGGGGCTGATGTTCTATATTTCACCGAGGAACGTAAAATCGATTGTATCGATACTCGAGAGCGTCCAGCGAACGCTCGCGCGTCCGCGCCACCACGCCCAGCGCGGCGAACCATGCTGCGTGTTTCTGCTCCACGACGACAGTCCGAAAAATGCCGAACCAGATGCCGCGCCTCTCACACCCGTCGATCCATCGCGCATCATCGCGCTCAGCGACGCGCTCCGCTGCGAATTCTTCTCTCTGAGCATGCCGATTCAAGCCGCGACCATCGCCGCGATGCGGTCGGCGCTCGAGCATCTTGGCTCGCCAGGCGCATCGCGGCGCGAGCGCGCTCACGCCGGCGCACCCAGCCAGGATCGCGCCTCGATTATCGGAGAGAGCGCAAAAATCCGGGAGCTGATCGCACAGATTCGCTCCCACGCGAAGGGTTCGAGCCCTATCCTCATCGTTGGGGAGACAGGCACGGGAAAAGAACTCGCGGCCCGGGCTCTCCACTCCTGGGGCACGCGCGGCACGGGGCCGTTCATCGCGCTCAACTGCTCGGCCATACCTGAGACACTCTTCGAGAGCGAGGTATTCGGAACTGAGCGCGGAGCCTACACCGACGCGCAGCCCCGCACTGGCGCCATCGAGGAGGCGCACCAGGGAACGCTCTTCCTCGATGAGATCGGCAGCCTCTCGCCGGTGCTTCAGCCCCGCCTGTTGCGCGTGCTTGAAACGGGCGAATACCGCAGGCTCGGAAGCACGGCTCCGCGCTCATCGGCATTTCGGCTCGTGAGCGCGTCGTGCCTCAACCCCATCGATCTCGCCGCCGAAGATAAATTTCGAAAAGATCTCCTGTTCCGAATCGCCAATGTCGTGATCGAAATTCCGCCGCTGCGCGAGCGAATTGAGGACATACCCCTGCTCGCCAGGCACTTCTGCGCGCGGCACTCGAAGGATGAATGCGCGCTGGACAGCGGCGCGCTCGAAAAACTCGCTGCCCACGACTGGCCAGGGAATGTGCGGGAGCTTAAGTCGGTGATCGCGAGGGCGTGCTCGCTGAGAAAAAATGGCGTGATCAGCGCCGGCGACATCGTATTTCTCGCCGGAATCTCTAAACTGTCACCCGGGCCGAGATGATGAATTGTTCCCGATAAATGCGCTACTATACTCCTATGCAATCTACAAAAAACGAGCAGCCCGCTTCAGAAAGTACCGCGCTCGCGGGGCGCTTCGCCGTTGTGGTAGGCGGATCGGGTGGTATCGGACGGGCGGTTTCCGTTGAGCTCGCGCGGCGAGGGGCGACAGTCCTCGCGCATGGGCGGCACGCCTCGGCGAAGGCGCTGGAGATGCCCAGCGGCGACGCGGCGGGTGCCGCTGGAGGCATGTCTCAAGGCGGAGCCGACGACATGCCCGAGGACGGAGCCAGCAGCCGACACCTCACCTTCGACCGCGAATTCGACACGCCGCACGAGTTTCTGAGCGCCCTCGACGAGAGGCTCCGCGCGCTCGGCGCCGAGCCCGACCTCCTCATCTGCTCCTTCGGGCCCTTTCTCGAGCGCCCCCTCGCCGACACAAGCGCGGCAGACTGGGAGCGCCTCGCCATGGCGAACCTCGCCCTGCCAGGCGCACTCGCGAGCCACTTTCTGCCCGGCATGCTGCGCCGAGGCTTCGGCCGCTTCCTCTTCTTCGGCGGCACGCGCACCGACAGCATCCGCGGATTCCGGCAGACCGCGGCCTACGCGGCGGCAAAGACCGGCCTCGGCGTCCTCGTCAAATCGATCGCGCTCGAAGGCGCCAGCCGCAATGTCGCCGCCGCGCTCGTCTGTCCAGGCCCCACCGAGACCGAGTACCAGGATGCTTCCACCAGGGCGCGCCACGCCGGGCTCACCCCGCGCGGGAACCTCGCCAGCGCCTCCCTCGTGGCGCGCGCCGCGGTCGACCTCATCGACGCCGACCCTTGCCTCGCCTCCGGGGCGATCGTGGCTCTCGACGGCGGATTCGCCCCCTGACGCGCGCCGGCGCCGCGTTTCCCCTCGCCAAATTTCCGCCTCAGCCACGCGTTTGACTTTTTCAGTCCAAGCTCATATTATTGAGGCGTTATGCCATCGAGACTGCTCTCCCGCATTCAGAAAATCCCTCAGGCCGGTTCTGATGCACTCATCTCTTCGCAAATTTCCGGCGATTTTCCGGAGTGCGTGGTTGCGCAGTTCGTGGGCGCGGTGAACGACACCAACCTCGACGCAGTGGCGCAGTCCTTCGACACCATACTCGCCGAGGGCATCCGCTACCTCGTTGTCGACTTTTCGACGATCGAGGAGATCGGCGCTTCTGGGATGGGGCTCATGCTCGCCCTCCGTCAGAAGCTGAGAGACCGGCAGGGCGACCTCGTGCTCTGCGGCATGCGTCCGCGGATGGACAGAATGCGGAGAGTCCTGGGGCTCGACGGCTACTTTTCAACCGCCCTCGACTCACGGGACGCGGTGAGCGGCCTGCGCTCCATGCTCAGCGGTACATTTCCTCTCTCAATAAAGTGCCCCGCGTGTGATACGCTGATCGATATTGAACAGCCGGGAAGAGGCCGCTGCCAGAACTGCGAGGCAGTGATTAGCTCTTTTCCCGATGGCACCGTCACGCTCGGTTGAGCGGACCCCGCGCTCCGTGCACGAATACAAGGAGGTAACGATGCCCGCATCGCCCAAAATCGAAAAGTATCTCATCGATCTCGGCATCTCGTATCAGGAGATCTCGAACAATTCCTGGCTCATCGAAGACGAGAGCAAGGGCTACCCGAAGATGATCGTGAGCCTGTCCGATCCGCTTGTCATCATCAGCGCCGATGTCATGCCGGTGCCGAAGGAGAACGCCGAGGAGCTCTTCAGAATGCTCCTCGAACTGAATGCCACCGATCTTCTGCACGGCGCCTATGCCATCAGCGGAAGCGACATCATCGTCATCGACACATTGGAGCACGCGACGCTTGACAAAGAGGAATTTCTGGCTTCTATTGAATCGATATCGTTCGCGCTGCTCGAGCACTACAAAAAGTTCGCGAGCTATATTCACAAAGCGGAGGAATAAATCATGGGAATGTTCGATCGCCTCAAAACAGTGATCTCCTCAAATATCAACTCCCTCATTTCGAAGGCTGAAAATCCCGAAAAGATGCTCAATCAGATGGTCATCGACATGAATGAGCAGCTCATCGAGTCCAAGAAGGCCGTGGCGATGGCCATTGCCGACGAGAAAAAGCTCGAGCGTGAAATGCTCGAAAACAAGGCCAAGGCCGACGAATGGGAAAAGAAGGCCATGCTCGCCGTGCGCGCCGGCCGCGACGATCTCGCCAAAGAGGCACTCCTCCGCAAGCAGGAATTCGAGGGCTACGCTACGCAACTCGCCCAGCAGTGGGACGCGCAGAAGCAGTCGGTCGAAAAACTCAAGGAAGCACTCCGCCAGCTCCAGGGCAAGATCGAAGAGGCGAACCGCAAGAAAAACATCCTCGTCGCGCGCGCCAAGCGCGCCGAGGCACAGCAGCGCATCAATCAGACGATGTCGAGCCTCTCCGGCAACAAGAGCGCCTTCGACACCTTTGAGCGCATGGAGCGGAAAGTCGACGAGATCGAGGCGAGCGCCGAGGCCACGAAGGAGCTCGACGACGCGACGACCGGCGCCAGCCTCGAGAAGCAGTTCGCCCAGCTCGAGTCCTCACCCCAGGCGGCGGACGCCATGCTCGAAGAGCTCAAGAAAAAGATGCTCACCGACGACGCGGGCAAGACCGGCGCCTGAGCCAGCCCAAAGCCTGCGCGAGGCGCGCGTGCAGCATGCGAGGCGCAACCCGCGCCATGCGTGGTTCGCACCATGCCGAGCATAAAAAAGCCGTCCGCTTCAGCGCGGGCGGCTTTTTATTTTTTTGACTTCACGCAATTGAGGGCGATTTGGTGGTTCTGCGGTTTGTCGATTCGGCGACCTGACGCGCAACCCGAGGCGCAGTTTCTCAGTCGTGCGCGCGGGCGATGTGCGCTCCCACCGCCGAGAGCCGCCCCACGAGATTCTCGTAGCCGCGCTCGATCTGGTACACGTTGTGGATGGTGCTGGTGCCCTCGGCGCAGAGCGCGGCGATCACCATCGCCATGCCCGCGCGCACATCCGGCGACACGAGAATATTTCCCACCAGCTTGGCAGGGCCCGAAACGATGGCGCGGTGCGGGTCGCAGAGCACGATCCGCGCGCCCATCGAAATCAGTTTGTCCACAAAGAACATTCGCGACTCGAACATCTTCTCGTGGATGAGGGCCACACCCTCGGCCTGCGTCGCCACCACCGTCATGATCGAGGTAAGGTCGGCGGGAAAGCCGGGCCATGGAGCGTCGTCGATTTTCGGGATCTGTCCGCCGAAGTCGGACTGGACGCGGAGGGCGACCGTCGTGTTGGGCCTGAGGGTCGTGCCCTTGAACTCCCATGTCACGCCGAGCTTCGAGAATCCCACCTTGAGCGGAGGCAGGTCTTCGGCGCGCACGCCTTCTATGCGCACGTCGCCGCCTGTCACCGCCGCGAGCCCGATAAAGGAGCCCATCTCCATGTAGTCGGCGCCGATCGCGAAATCGGTGCCGTGGAGCGACTTCACGCCCTGTATCGTGAGGCGGTTCGAGCCCACCCCATCGATCCGCGCGCCCATCTGGATGAGCATCGCGCAGAGGTCCTGAACGTGCGGCTCGCAGGCCGCGTTCATGAGGACCGTGGAACCTTCAGCGAGAGCCGCTGCCATGATCGCGTTCTCGGTGCCCGTGACCGATGCCTCGTCGAGGAAGATCGACGCGCCGGCGAGCCGCGCCGAAGAGAAGGACATGGTATTCTCGATCGTGATGCGGGCGCCCAGCTCCTGCAGGGCAAGAATATGGGTGTCGATGCGCCGCCGCCCGATGGTGTCGCCGCCCGGCGGGGGAAGAATCGCCTTGCCGAAGCGCGCGACAAGCGGTCCCGCGAAGAGGATCGAGGCGCGAACCTTTTTCGCGAGTTCCTCGGGAACCTCATAGTTCGAGATGTTCCGCGCGTCGATGCGCCAGGTGTGCGCGTCGATCTTGTCCACCGTGCCGCCAAGATTCCTCAGCACGTCGAACATCACGAGGACGTCTTCGATCGCGGGGACATTCCGCAGGGTGACAGGTTCCTCGCTCAGCACCGCGGCGGCGATGCAGGGGAGCGCGGCGTTCTTGTTGCCGGAGAGTTTAAGGCTGCCTTTAATGGGGTAGCCGCCCTCGATAATGTACTTGTCCATTATGTGGTGCAGTTTATCATATGTTGCCCCAAACGGGCTATGTGAATAGTGTATAGTGGAAGCAAGCGGTACGATTCGCGCAGGCGGAGGAGATGCATATGAAGCAGTATCAGAAACTCGTCATCCCGGCAGGCGGGCACAAGATCGCCATTCGAGAAGATAGGGCTCTCGAAGTACCCGACGATCCTCTCATTCCCTTCATCGAGGGAGATGGCATCGGCGTCGATATCACGCCCGTCATGCGGAAGGTTGTCGATGCGGCGGTCGCGAAGGCCTACGGCGGAAAACGGCGCATCCACTGGTTCGAAATATACGCGGGCGAAAAGGCGCTCTCGGTCTACGGGCCCGACGCGTGGCTGCCCGAAGAGACGCTCGAGGCGATCCGCGACTTCAAAGTGGCCATCAAGGGGCCGCTCACCACGCCGATCAGCGGCGGCATCCGGTCTATCAATGTCGCGCTCCGCATGCACCTCGACCTCTACGCCTGCATCCGCCCTGTCCACTACTTTCCCGGCGTTCCCTCGCCGATGAAACACCCCGAGCGCCTCGATGTGGTTATCTTCAGGGAAAATACCGAAGACATTTACGCAGGCATCGAGTGGCGCGCCGGCACGCCGGAGGCCAGGAAGATCATCGAACTCGTCAACAGCACGCCGAACGAGGGCAAGCACATCGACGACATCGACACCACCGCAGTCGGCATCAAGCCGATCAGCATCGGAGGTTCGAAGCGCCTTATCCGCCGCGCCATCCGCTACGCCATCGCGCGCAATCTCCCCTCGGTGACCATCGTCCACAAGGGCAACATCCAGAAGTTCACCGAGGGCGGCTTCAAGGACTGGGGCTACGAGCTCGCGAGAGAGGAATTCCCCGACCAGACTCTCGCCGGCTGGGAACCCGTGCCTGGCAAGGTCGTGATCAAGGACGTGATCACCGACTCGATGTTCCAGCAGCTCCTTCTGCGCCCCGACGAGTACTCCGTGATCGCGACGACCAATCTCAACGGCGACTACCTCTCCGACGCCTGCGCGGCGCAGGTGGGCGGGCTCGGCATGGCGCCTGGCGCGAACATCGGCGACAGCGCGGCCATCTTCGAGGCCACCCACGGCACGGCGCCCAAGTACGCCGGCCAGGACAAGGTGAACCCCGGCTCCCTCATCCTGAGCGCCGCGCTCATGCTCGAGCACCTGGGCTGGATGGAGGCCGCCGACGCGGTTGTCGCGGGCATGACCCGCGCCATCTCGCGCGGCCGGGTGACCTACGACCTCGCCCGCCAGATGGAAGGCTCCACCGAAGTCTCCTGCTCCGGTTTCGGCGACGCGATTGTCGGAGCGATGGAGTGAAAGAGCTCTCTATGAACCAAGATACTGAACACTTCACCATGCCCATGCCCGACGACTTCCACGCCCACCTTCGGCAGGGCGAGGGGCTCAGGGCCTGGGCACGCGGGCACGCCGGGCAATTCGGGCGCGTGCTCTGCATGCCGAACACGCTGCCGCCAGTGTCGAGCGTGGCGCGCCTCGATGAATACAGGAAGGAGTTGGCGCGCGCCATCGACGCGCTGCCGGAGAGGGAGCGCTTCGAGCCGCTCATGACCTTCAAGATTCTGCCGGGGATGAAGGCGGCCGAGGTGGAGGCGATGGCGCGCGCGGGCGCGATCGCGGGAAAATACTACCCTTCGGGCGCCACGACGAACGCGGCCGACGGCCCGCGCTCCTTCAAGGAAGTCGAGGAGGTGCTGGCGGCGATGGAGGCGCTCGGGATCGTGCTGAGCATCCACGGGGAGGACCCTGAGGCGCCGGCGCTGGAGCGCGAGCGCGCGTTCCTGCCGAAGGTGGCGCGGCTCATCGAGCGGCACGCGAAGCTGCGCGTGGTGCTCGAGCACCTCTCTGACGCCGAGAGCGTGCGCTTTGTGGAGCGCGGGCCGGGAAACCTGGCCGCGACGATCACGGCGCACCACCTTCTCTACACGATCGACGATGTGATCGGCGACGCGATGAATCCCCACCTCTACTGCAAGCCGGTGATCAAGTTCGCGCGCGATCGGGAGGCGCTCCGGACCGCGATAATCTCTGGCGCGCCCCGGTTTTTCTTCGGCAGCGATTCGGCGCCGCACCCGCGCGCGAAAAAAGAGAGCGGAGCGGCGGCTTCGGGCGTATTTTCATCGCCCGGCGCCTTACCCGCGCTCCTTGAGTTGTTCGATGGGTTGTGGGGAAAGGATGGCCGCCAAGAGCTCGCGCGGTTCATGGCGGAGCGCGGGGCGGATTTCTATGGGTTGCCCCGGAGCGCGCGCTCGATAACTCTGGAGCGCGTAGGGTGGCAGGTGCCCGCCGACATCGGCGGCGCGGTGCCTATGTGCGCTGGCCAAACGCTCGCATGGAGGGTGGCGGGCCGCGCCATATAAGCGTGCCCCGCAAGTTCCACAAAAGGCCGCGCCCACGAGCGCGGCGCCGCTACGCTGCCCTTACAGCCGCACGATCCGCGAGTGCGTCAGCATTTCCGAGCCCGTATCCGTGATCAGCACATCGTTTTCGAGCCGCACGCCGCCGAATTCGGGGTGGTAGAGCCCTGGCTCGACTGTCACGATGTGGCCGGGCTGCATGATCGACTCGCGCGGCGCGCGCATACTGAGCGCGGGCGCCTCGTGCGCGTCGAGCCCGATCCCGTGCCCGAGCGAGTGGGGCATGACCCATCCCGCCTTCTTAAAGAGATCGTCCACGAGCGTCGCGACCTTGAGGTAGGGCACGCCGGGGCCGTAGGCCTCGACCGCGATCCTATGCGCCTCTTCGACCAGGTCGATCATCGCCTTCTGTTCGGGGCTGACGCTGTCGCCGATAAAGCTCATCGTGACATCGCTCGTGTAGCCCTCGAAGCGGGCTCCGAAATCCAGAATCGAGAGCCCCGAGTTCGCGAAGGCTCCCGAGGTGAATGCCGGGAATGCGTGGATGCCAAAGGAACGGCCAGGTCCTGCGGCGAGGGTCTCGAAACCCATACCCTCAGCGCCCATCTTCCGCGCCTCGCGTTCGAGGAAGAGCGCCACATCGAGCTCTGTGGACAGCATGCCCGCCGAAATATCCTTTTCGACCATGTCGATGAGGAGGTCGGTGCGCGCGGCGATCTCGCGGTAGAGTTCGATCTCGTCAGCGTCTTTGACGGCGCGCATGTTGCTCACGAATATGCTCAGGCCGCCCCGCTCGCAGATGAGATCATACTCATCGAGCGCCTGCACGAGGTCGATGTAGTCGGGATAGGTCGTCGCGGCGGGAACCGCGATCTTCGATCCCTTGGGCACGCCGAGGAGCTCGAGCGCTGCGCGGAGCGCGTCGCTGGCCTGCCGCCCGAAATCGGTGTAGGCGAGAATGTGGTCGGCGTCTCCAAGCCTCTGGGCCATGTTGACGTCCCACGCGATCAGCGCCGACGCGCCGTTCTCGCTCAGAATCAGCATCGCGTCTGAGGGCTGGCCGCAGAGATAGCGGAGCGACGAATCCCGTCCCAGCTCGAAATCCGAGAACATCGCCGCCGCGAGACCGCGCGCGCCGAGCTCAGCTGCCACCGTTTTCCGTCTTCTGGAATATTTTGATTCGCTCATAGGTCCTACTTGTGTGCCTTCTGTACATCGTCGAGCGCGAGCTTGAGGATCGCGACACCCTCGTCGATATCCTTCATGGTGATGACGAGCGGCGGCAGGAGGCGCACGGTGTCTTCGCCCGCGGTGAGCGCGAGGAGCCCCCGGGCGCGCGCGGCGTCGATGACTTCGTGCGGATCGATGCCCGCGACAATTCCTATGCCGATCATGAGGCCCATGCCGCGCACATCTTTTACGATCGGGTGCGCGAAGCCCTCGACCAGCGCCATGAGGTATTTCCCTTTCGCGTCGATTTCAGCCAAGTAACCGGGCGAAGCGAGTTCGCCGAGCACCACGAGCGCCGCGGCGGCTGCCAGCGGGCCTCCACCGAAGGTCGTTCCGTGATCGCCGGGCTGCAGCACGTCCGCGGCCGCGCCCCGGGCCAGAATCGCCCCGATCGGCACGCCGCCCGCCAGGCCCTTTGCTACCGCCGTCACGTCCGGCCGCACGCCGAGCCGCTCGCAGGCCAGGAACGCGCCCGTCCTTCCAACGCCGCTCTGCACCTCATCCGCGCAGAACAGGATGTCCCGCTCGCGGCACATCTTCTCCGCTGCCTTCAAGTACGCGGCGGAGAGCGGCCGCACGCCGCCCTCGCCCTGAATGGGCTCAAAGACAAAGGCGCAGACATTCGGCCCCAGAAGCGCGTCCAGGCCCTCGACATCTTCAGCCTCGGCGTAGACGAAGCCCGGCGTGAAGGGACCGAAGAAGCGGTGGAACTTGTCCTGCCCCGTCGCCGTCACCGTGGTGATCGTCCTGCCATGGAAGGAGTGTCTGAGCGTCACGATGACATTCTTGTCGGGATTCTTCGACGATCCGTACTTGCGCGCGAGCTTGAACATGCCCTCGTTCGCCTCGGCGCCCGAGTTGCAGAAAAACACATTGTCGTAGCCCGCCATCTCGGTGATCTTCGTGGCGAGCTCCACGGACGGCTCGGTCATGAAATAGTTCGAGACGTGGATCATCTTGGCGGCCTGCGCGGCGATCGCCGCCACGAGCTTCGGATGTCCGTGCCCAAGAGAACTCACGCCAATTCCCGCCGTGAAATCGATGTACTCTTTCCCTTCGACCGAAAAGACCCGCGCCCCCGCCCCATGGTCCAGCATGAGGCCAGTCCGCGCGTAGGTGTTCATGAATCGTTCTTTCATCGTATCATCGTCCCCATGCCGGTATCGGTAAATAGTTCCACTAAAAGAGAATGCGGCGATCGACCATCGACGATATGCGCTGCGCTCACTCCCTGCGCGAGGGCGGTCAGGCAGCCCTCGACCTTGGGAATCATGCCCGCCTTGATCACGCCGCGCTTCATGAGCGACTTGGCCATCTGCACATCCATCTCGCGGATGAGGGTGCCGAGGTCGGACTTGTCTTCCATGACGCCAGGCACATCGGTGAGAAGGATGAGCTTCTCGGCCTTGAGGGCGATGGCGAGGGCGCCTGCCGCCGTGTCCGCGTTCACGTTGTAGAAACCCCACTCCTCGTCGCTCCGCAGCGCGATGCTCGCCACCACGGGGATGATCCCATTGTCGAGGAGCGACTTGATCATTTCGGTGTTGACCGACTGGATGTCGCCCACGAGTCCGAGGTCCTGCCCATTCTTCCGCAGGCGCTTCGCCATGAAGGTGCCGCCATCCGCGCCGCAGATGCCCACGACCTTGCCGCCCATCCGCGCGAAGAACTCGACGAGGTCCTTGTTCACCTTGCCGCCCAGCACCATCTGGACGATCTCCATCGTCTCGTCGTCGGTGTAGCGGAGCCCCTCGACAAAGATCGCCTCTTTGTTGAGCTTCTTGAGCATGCGGTCGATCTCGGGCCCGCCGCCGTGCACGAGCACTGGCTTCATCCCGACCTGCTGCATCAGAATGAGGTCCTGAATGACGGTCTGGCGCACGCCCTCGTTGATCATCGCGGCGCCGCCGTACTTGATCACGATCGTCTTGCCCGCGAATCTGCGCAGGTAGGGCAGCGCCTCGATCAGCACATCAGCATTGAATTGTTCATCCATAGTGATTCCTCTTAGGTTCGGTAATCGCCATTGATCCGCACATACTCGTACGAGAGGTCGCAGCCCCATGCGGTGACTTCGGCGTCGCCCGCGTGGAGGTCCACGATGATTTCTACTTCCTGATTGTTGAGGATCTTCTTCGCGCGCTCCTCGCTGAAGTTGAGGGGAACGCCGGCCTTGCAGACCTCGATGTAGCCGCGCGGGCTCTCGAAGCACACATCGACCTTGTCCGGGTCGAAGTCGCTGCGGGTGTAGCCCATGGCGCAGAGAATGCGTCCCCAGTTGGCGTCGGCGCCGAACATCGCGGTTTTGACGAGGCTCGAGGTAATGATTCCCTTGGCGAGAGCCTCAGCTTGATCCTCGGACACCGCGCCGCTCACCGTGCACTCGATGAGGCGGGTGGCGCCTTCGCCGTCGCGCGCGATCATCTTGGCGATTTCGACGCAGACGAACTCGAGCGCGTCGCGGAACTCGCTGTAGTTGCTGTCTTCTTTTTCGATGTAGGGATTGCCCGCCATGCCGTTCGCCATGATGCTCACCATGTCGTTGGTCGAAGTGTCGCCGTCGACGCTGACGCGGTTGAAGCTGACGCGGACCACGTCCTTGAGCGCTTTGTTGAGCATCTCGGGGGAGATGGCGCAGTCGGTGGTGATGAAGCCGAGCATGGTCGCCATGTTGGGGTGGATCATGCCCGAACCCTTGGCGATGGCGCCGATGGTGACCGGCACGCCACCGATCTCCTCGACCACCGCAATCTCTTTTTTCATGGTGTCGGTGGTCATGATGGCCTCGCGCGCGTCGATCGAGCCGCCCTTGGAGAGCCCTTTGACGAGCTCGGGCATGCCCGCCTCGATCACCGAGACGTCGAGCTGCTGGCCGATGACGCCCGTGGATGCCACGATGACATCTTCGGCTTTGACCGGCATGTGCTTGGCGACGTACTCTGTCATGAGGCGCGCGTTCTTGACGCCTTCGTCGCCGGTGCAGGTGTTGGCGTTGCCCGAGTTGACGATGATCGCCTGGGCGCGGCCGTCCGCGAGGTGTTCCTGCGTGACGATGAGGGGCTGGCCCTTGACGCGGTTGGTCGTGTAGACGGCGGCCGCGGCGCAGGGCGCTTCAGACCAGATCAGCGCCAGATCCTTCTTCTCTTTGTTCTTGCGGATGCCGACATGGACGCCGGACGCCAGAAAACCTTTTGCGGCGGTAACTCCGCCACGGGTCTGTTTCATCGCACCCTCCCTAGCTTAAAACGCAGGTGGAATGAACCTGAGCCCCAGAGTCTCCTCGAAGCCCAGGATAATGTTCATATTTTGAACGGCCTGACCGGCCGCGCCTTTTACCATATTGTCGATGGTGGAGATCACCACCGCGCGCTCGCCGTCGGCCGCGAGGTGTACCGAGATGTCGCAGAAGTTCGAAAACTTGACGAAGCGGTTGGATGCCGTGGAGCCGAGCGGCAGCACGCGCACGAATGGCTCGCCCTCGTAGCGCTCCGTGTACGCCGCGTGCAGTTCCGCCACCGTCATCGGGCGCGCGAGCCTGAAGCAGATCGTGCTGACGATGCCCCGGTTCATCGGCGCGAGAATCGGCGTGAACACGCTCTTCACCTCCGCCCCCGCCATTTCGGACAACAGCAGATCGATCTCGGGCTGATGCCGGTGCGCGCCGACCTTGTAGGGCGACGCCGCGTCCGAGGCCTCCGGGAAGTGCGTGGTCTGGCTCGGCTCGCGGCCGGCGCCTGTCACGCCCGACATCGAGGTGACCACGATGCTCGAGAGATCCGCGAGCCCAGCCTGGAGCGCCGGCATGAGGCCGAGCTCGGCGGAGGTCGGATAGCAGCCCGGGTTGGCGATGAGCGTCGCCGCGCGGATCGCGTCGCGGTGCAGCTCGGGCAGCCCGTACACAAACTTCGCGTGAAGCTCGGGATATTTATAGGGCGCGCCGTACCACTTCTTGAACGCCTCTTCGTGCGTTCCGAAGCGGAAATCGGCCGAAATGTCGATAAAGGGCTTCGAAGCCACGGCGCACTGATGCCCCGCCTCTTCGGCGTGCCCGTGCGGCAGGCAGGAAAAGACGACATCGGAGGCCGCAACCACATCCTCAGCCTTGCCCAGAGGAGGCAACGCGAGGCCCGCCGGCATGTTCACCATCGAGGTATAGACATCCTCGAGCGCCTTTCCTTCAAAACTGACGGAAGAGGCACTGAGCGCGCCCACTTCCGGATGCTGCAGAAGAATCCGCGTCAATTCGAGCCCCGCGTAGCCGGTAGCTCCTAAAATACCCACATGGATCATGGGCATCTCCTTTCAATAGCTAGTGTAATGAGAAATTGGACAGAATGCACGCGTGGGCGCGTGAAAAGCATCAACGGCGACGGCAGAAGAGACGGGCGCGACGAGCGTGGAAGGTGCGGAGGGTTCTTCGCAGGGTTGCCTTGGAGGATGAGGTGGTGGTGATGAGAAGTGAGCATCCCATATGCCCCTCCCAAAAGAAGAGTGCCTCAATAAAAATACAAATCCCCACTTTTGTCAAGGTTTAGGATGCATAATTATAAATTTTCGTGAATATTTGTATAAAAATGCAAGAGCCGAAGCGTTTATCCCCATCCTTCCTTGAGTCGAACGGTCTGTTGCTGGATGCCTTCGAGAATCGGATCTGAGATGGACGATGGAAAACCTTCGGGGAGAGCATGGACGACGGAGTCTAGAGCTCCCGGCAATGCTTCTGCAAGTTCTTGAAGAATATCCTCAATATCAGCCTGCGCACCACAAGATGAGGCGGTCGATACCCAATGACGAGGTTCGATTTTCCACCACTCATAGTGGCGGTTTTTTCCTGTCACCGCCATAGCCATGCGAAGTTTCCGAGGCGGCAGCATACTGCTCTCATGCCCAAGAATGGGATAGGCGGACATCACATCGTAGAGAGGAGTCAGCACAAAGCGTCCCTTCGATTCAATAAAGATACTAAAATTCTTCGCGTGCCCATCAGGGGCGGCCATAATCCAAAACAGCACTTGCGCCTTTAAAAACCTTCTCCTGTCAGAAAGAGCTGAGCGCGACCCGAGCAAGATTTTCATGACATCCGCGATCCCTGGGCCGCCCTCATTCTCGTACTTGGCGCTCGGGAAGCGCCCTGTCGCTTGACACATATCTTCCTGTGGCAGCCGCATCCACCACGTGCCATCGATAGAACGTTTTCGGTCGAACCGTTCAACGACCAAAACGCGCTGATCCTCGAAACGGGCGATTTCGCTGTGAGCCACCGGGAGCCCCAAAGCCTCGACAATACGCGAACAGAGCCATTCATTTTCGACAGATCCGCTCATATCCGCGCGCATGGCACCTATCAATCCAAGCGGCAGCTTGAATATGTGTGTACTTGGAGTCGATTTTAGGGGCCTGCACCATGTCCCATCCTGGAGAAGCAAAGCTGTTTTTTCTTGAGCTCCCGCAATCGAAATGCGCAAGTCATCCGAGCCGGCTTCACCAAAGCCCGGCGCGCTCACCATGTGGCGGAGTATCCGCGCTATGCTGCCTTCATCCAGAGTTTCAGCATCGATAGAGCGGATTCCTTCCGGCGATTCGTTTTCCGGCATGATCTGAATAGCGCCCACGCAGTCTCGTCCAATTTCGGTGAGCAAATCGAAGGCAGAACCTGTCGCAGCCGCAAAACGCCGCTGAATGCGCCTTCGAATATCAGCGCTATCTGGCAAAAGATTTTCAAAGAATGATTCGACGGAAATTCCATGGTGCGCTTGGCCGGGATCAATAAGAGGAAGCGACAGGGAAATAGGCCGAACGTCTGGGTAGTCGAGCCAAGTAGCTTCATAGCGGAATTCGTGTGTTCCTGTTGGCAGAATTGACCAGGTTCCGACCCGCTCTCCGTTCATCCAAACCGCGAGGAATCTTGTCTTCGAGGATCTCCCCATGTTCACCACGCTCCTGTCTGATCCGAAATCGACGCATCATCCCTCGGAACCAAGATGATTTCGAGATTCAGCGCGGAAAGCAACTTGCGAAGACTCTCGACTCCGCAGCGATCCGGCTCCGACTCGAGCGCCGAAACTGTTTTAGGAAGAAGCCCGACCCGCGACCCGATTTCTTTTTGAGTACATTGCAGAGCCTTTCGTCTGCTCTTTAGGACATTCGCGAGCTGCGATGAGGTAACAATCAGGTGCTCCATATTTATCCCCCGTAAGGTATATCAATATTATATACCCTATACGGTTTATAATTTCAATATACCTTACAAGGTTTAAAACTGAATTACCATTTTCTTGTTGCCAAATTCGAAAACCCGCACCTATAATGAAATGCAAAGCGCACATTATTTCGTTCTTTGCCCTCAAAGGAGGTCGCCGATGCTCTCGAGCGGAGTTGTCGTCGCTGTCGCAACCGCCCTGATTGCCCTCGTGTACTCCCTGCTCATGACCAGGAAGATCCGGAAAATCCCCCTCTACAACGAACGGGTCATCCAAATTTCGGGTTACATCGAAGAGGGCGCGCACGCGTTTCTGACGCGCGAATACCGCGTGGTGAGCTACATCATGCCGATCGTCGCGCTGCTGCTCTTCTCGTTCAATTTTGGAATCCTCAAACTCCAGAGCCTCTCCTTTTTGATCGGTGCCACGCTCTCGGCCTCCGCCGGCTGGTTCGGCATGAGCATCGCGGTCAAGGCGAACGCGCGCACTGCGGAGGCAGCCCAGCGAGGAGTTTTGCCAGCCCTCAGAGTCGCCTTTTCGAGCGGCTCGGTAATGGGCATGACCGTGGTGGGCCTCGTGCTCCTTGGCATAGGGACAATTCTGGGGCTCCTTCTCCTGATTCCCGGCGCGGATGGCGCGCTCTCGGAGATCGTGCTGCCCATCGTGTCGGGCTTCTCGCTCGGCGCCTCGATGATGGCCCTCTTCGCCAGGGTGGGGGGCGGTATCTACACCAAGGCCGCCGACGTCGGCGCGGACCTCGTCGGCAAGGTCGAGGTCGGAATTCCTGAAGACGACCACCGCAACCCCGCCGTGATCGCGGACAATGTGGGCGACAATGTCGGCGATGTGGCCGGCATGGGCGCTGACCTCTTCGAGTCCTACGCGGGCTCGATCATCGGCTGCATGGTGCTGGGAATCGGAGTCTTCGCGAGCCCTCAGATGCAGATCCGGCTCACCGTGCTGCCCCTCATCGCGGCCGGAACCGGCATACTGGCATCGCTCGCGGGGACGGTCTTTGTGCATCTGAGCCGCGCGAAATACCCGCAGCGCGCCCTCAGCGCGGGCTCGATCGGCTCCGCGATAATCGCCATCGTCCTTCTCTTGCCGGTGGCGCGCCTCATCGTGGGCCAGGGCCGCTTTTTGAGCGGCGCCCGCGACGCGGGCTGGCTCGGCATCTACTTAGCCTGCGTCACGGGACTCATCGCGGGAACGGCGATAGGTCTCATCACCGAATACTACACGGGGTCGAACACGCCGCCTGTTCGGAAAATCGCGAAATCGTGCGTCACGGGCGCCGCGACCACGATAATTTCAGGTTTGGGTGTCGGCATGAGCTCGACAGTGTTCCCGATTCTGGTGATAAGCGGGGCGATAGGCCTGGCGAACTGGCTCGCGGGGCTCTACGGCATAGGGATCGCCGGTCTCGGCATGCTGCTGACGCTGGGAATACAGCTCTCGGTGGACGCGTACGGCCCCATCGCCGACAACGCGGGCGGCCTCGCCGAAATGGCCGAGATGGAGCCCGAAGTGCGCAAGATCACCGACTCCCTCGACGCGGTGGGCAACACGACAGCCGCCATCGGCAAGGGCTTCGCGATCGGCTCGGCCCTCCTCACTTCCCTCATCCTCATCGTGGCCTTCCTGAGCGCTGCGGGACTCTCCGCGGAGAGAATGCACCTCGCGAACCCGCAGATCATCATCGGCCTCTTCATCGGCGGCATGATACCTTTCTTCTTCAGCTCTCTGGCCATGGACGCGATCTACGAAGCAGCCTTCGCGATGATCGAGGAAGTGCGCAAGCAGTTCAAGCTGAAGCCAGGCATCCTTGAGGGAACGGAGGAGCCCGACTACCGCAGCTGCGTCGACATCTCGACCCAGACCGCGCTCAAGAGCATGGTGCTCCCCGGACTCTCGGCGATCGCCGCGCCCGTGCTCGCGGGGCTCATCGGCGGTCCGGCGGTGCTCACGGGGCTCCTCGTCGGCGCGACCGTGTCGGGAGGCCTCCTCGCGATCTTCATGTCGAACGCGGGCGGCGCCTGGGACAACGCGAAGAAGCTCATCGAGTCTCGCCCCAACGAGGGCAAGGGCTCGGGGGCTCACCGCGCGGCGGTGGTGGGCGACACGGTGGGAGACCCCTTCAAGGATACGGCGGGCCCCTCGCTCAACATCCTCATCAAGCTGATGGCCATAATCTCGCTCGTGCTCGCGCCGCTCTTCAGATTCGTGTGGCGCTGAACCTGGCGACAGTTCGGGGGTGACCGCATAACTATTGAAGATTTTTCATTAAAACTGTATACCATTATGAAAATTGCTGAAGTTTGAACGAGTTCGCGCTCGCGAGAACTTGAGGAGGTTTGCCCAATGGCGAACGATAAACACCTCTACATGATCATCCACCCCAACCACTCCCTCATCGCGTCCCAACTCGAGCCTGAACACTTCATCAAACACTATGTCCAGGGCTCCACGCGCTATTTCGAGGGAAGGCTCATCTTCGTGGAGATCGATCCCAATTTCAGAGACCCCTACTTCGATATAGACGCCGCGTACGCCGATCTCAAGCCGCACGAAGACGGCAGACCCAAGGCGACCAAGTTCATCAAGAGCTACCGCGTCATGGAGCATCTCGACTTCAACGCCTTCGGCAAGCTTTACATCAGCAACTCGCTGGGCGACTACGTCGAGCTCGAATCGAAGCCCTACACGCCGACGATGGATACCGACGAGTTCCGGATCATGCTTGAAGTGAGCCCTCTGCGCTTCATCGTGCTCACCAAGCTCAACTGCCACGAGTTCGGCCAGTTCATCACCGACCCGCACAATTCCAAGGGCGCCCCCAAGATGGCCTTCACCCTCCTCGAATTCGACACCCAGGAGTTCATACGCGAGTACGAGGAGAACCCGTTGATCCGCTGCTACGTGCCCGGCATCCACCCGGCGCGCCTCGTGTCGGCCATCGAAGAAGTGCGCACAACCCCCGGTAAAGTGGTGAAGGGCATCTCGCTCGACTGCCCGATCGACCGCATATCGTACAAGTACCTCAAAGAAGGGTTCATTTTCGCGGAGCACGGCAAGCCCTGCAAGTTCTACCCCTACCTCGACCTCGATACCGTGGAGCGAAAGTTCTACAAGTTCTGGAAGAGCATGTAAGTGTGTGCTTGAAAACACGGGCCACCCGGCGCGCTCCCGCGCCAGGTGGCCCGTCTCGTCATTGTCCGGCCAGATAACTACGTCTGCGTCCCTCAGTGCAATCCGGCCGCCGCCCTCTTCTTTTCGAGTTTTTCTCCGAATCTCGACAGGCTGATGATTGCCCGCACATGCTCGGCCTCGCCGATCTTTTCCACCTCATCCCAGGCCTCGACCTTGAAGGTGAGCATGCGGCCCTCGACGTTCACGAGCTCGGCGCGGATGCGCACTTTCATGCCCATGGGCGTGGGCGCGAGGTGCTTCACCGAGATCGAGGCGCCGACGGTCGAGGCGTCGGGACCCAGCAGCGCGTTTACGGCGCGGTGCGAGGTCTCCTCCATGTGGAGGACCATCATCGGCGTGGCGTACACCTGCACGCCTCCCGATCCGAGGTGCGACGCGGTATGTCGCTCCTCGACGACAATCTCTTTTTCAGCGCTGAGTCCAAGCTCAATGTCCATGATCCAGCTCCTCACGTGTGGTGTGTCTGTTTTTGCGCGGCGACTCTGTCGATGAATGGCAGCACGGCGGCGAGCCAGCGCTCCTTGTCGGTGAGAATGCCCGCCGCGTGCTTCGCTCCGGGAATCAGCACGAGCTCGGTCGATCCGATGTTTCCCGCGAGCCGCGCGCTTGCCATGCGCACGCTCATGATGGTCGGCACGTAATTGTCGTCCATGCCGTGGGCGAAAAGAATCGGCAGGTCGGTCTGCCGCACCGCGCGGGCAGGCGAGGCGCGCACCATGTCGAAGCCGCGCGCCAGTCTCTCGATGAGCCGCGTGAGCTGAGCCGACGGCCACGCGATGAAATTGGGAATGTGGTAGCCTCGGTACTGCGATAGCAGTTCGTCCCAGGCGGACGAGAAGGGGCAATCGGCGACAATGAAGTCGACCTGCCTGGCCGGCTCGCGGCCCGCCAGCGGTGCGTACTCCAGTACCGACGCCGCGCCGAGGGATTCCCCGAACAGCCCATACAGGGGCGCCTCCGGCACCACCTTGCGCAACGCCGCCACCCCAGCTTCCACATCGAACTTTTCGTAGAAGCCATAGGACGGGTGGAACCGCCTCGGCGCGGCACTCTCGCCGTGGCCCGCAAGGTCGAAGGCAGCGACACTCCATCCTCGCTCGATGAAGGGGCGCATGTACTTCGCCATGCCGTAGCGCGTCCAGGTGATGCCGTGCACGAAGAGCGCCGCGGGCTTTCCCGGTGTGCCCAGGAGGTACTGTCCCCTCAGCGTGTAGCCCTGCGGCGACTCGAAGCTCCACTCGCGCCACCCGAGCGCCAGGTAGGCCTCGTCGATCTCCTGATGTTCAAGCGAGTACTTCTTGGTGTATTCGAGCTTCCGGCATTTCGGCCTGAACATGAAGAGGTGAGTTATCCCCGCGAGGACGAGGATGATCGCGAAATAGACGCTGAGCGCGAGCCACATAAATACAGTGTAGCGCAACTCGCCGCGTGAAGGGAATCCGCGATTTGTCGGCGGCTCCGCGAAGGGAATCCGCGATTTGTCGCGAGCGCCGCCCTCACGGTATATTTATTAGCAATATGGTCAACAATAAGCCAGGCGACCTTCCCGCGGCGATCCGCAGCTTGAGCGCATCGCGAGTTTTCCGCCCAGTCAGCGCGCTTGGGCTCGCGGTCCTCGGTGTGGCGCTGCTCGCTGCATGCGCGCGGCCCAAGGACGCGCTATCAAAAACCGGGAACGCGCCGGGAACGCGGCCGCCAGCCGCGCAGGCGGCGAAAGGAGCATCACTCATGGTGTATTCAGAGAACGACGCGAATTCCATCTGCTATATTCAGCCCACCGAAGAGCTCAAGGCGAAGTTGAGCCCCGAGGAGTACGCGGTGCTCGTGCAGGCCGCGACGGAACCTCCGTTCCGCAACGAATTCTGGAACAACCATCTTGAGGGCATCTATGTCGACAGGATCGACGGCACGCCCCTCTTCTCGTCGACGACGAAGTTCGACTCCGGCACCGGGTGACCGAGCTTTTGGCAGCCTATCGACCCGAGCGCCCTCATCCTCGTGGACGACAACTCGCTTGGGATGCGCCGCGTCGAAGTAAGGTCGAAGAAATCGGGCGGCCACCTGGGCCATGTCTTCGACGATGGGCCAAATCCGACAGGCTTTCGCTATTGCATCAACTCGGCAAGCCTCAGGTTCGTGCCCCGGGAGGAACTAGCGTCGCAGGGCTACGGCGAACTGCGTGCGCTTTTTGAATAGCTGGCCCCGACCCGCCACGGCCGCCCGCTCATTGCCCTTTTATTCCCGATTCGCTACACTGGCTCCACACCACTCTCTGGAGCTCAAATTATGGAAAGGAAACGCATTCTGACCGGCGACAGGCCGACGGGAAAACTGCATCTCGGGCACTACGTGGGCTCGCTCGCGAACCGCGTCCGCCTGCAGGACGAGTACGAGTGCTTCTTCATCATCGCCGACCTCCACACCCTCACCACCAAGCCCGAAAAGGAACACATCGAGGAGCTCTCGGAGAATGTGCGATCCGCGGTGCTCGACTATCTCTCGGTCGGCATCGACCCGCAAAAATCGGTCATCTATCTTCAGTCCGCCGTGCCCGAAGTGACCGAGCTCTCGCTCTTTTTCCAGAACCTGATCACGGTGCCGCGCCTCTCTCGCGTGCCGAGCCTCAAGGAGATGGCACAGAACGCGCACATCGAGGAGATGCCCTTCGGCCTCCTTGGTTACCCGGTGCTCCAGGCGGCCGACATTCTGCTGCCCCGCTCCCACCTCGTTCCGGTAGGCAAAGACAACGAGGCCCACGTCGAAGTGACCCGCGAGATCGCAAGGCGCTTCAATTTCCTCTACGGCGAGACCTTCCCCGTTCCCGAGGTCATGGTTTCGGACTTTGGTTCGCTCGTCGGCATCGACGGCAACGCCAAGATGTCGAAGAGCCTCGGCAACGCCATCTTTCTCTCCGACGACGCGAAGACCGTGCAGAAGCGCGTCATGTCGATGTACACCGACCCGAAGCGCGTGCGCGCGGACATTCCCGGCACCGTCGAGGGCAATCCCGTCTTCATCTACCACGACGCTTTCAACCCGAACAAGGCCGAGATCGACGTCCTCAAGGCGCGCTACCGCCTTGGCACGGTTGGCGATGTCGAGGTGAAGGAAAAACTTGCCACCGCCATCAACGCCTTTCTCGACCCGATCCGCGAGCGCCGCGCATCGTATGAGTCACAGAAGGGGCTGGTCGAGGAAATTATCTACGAGGGAACCCAGCGCATGCGCGAGGAAGCCCGCACGACGCTCACGATGGCGAAGAAGGCCATGGGTCTGAGTTCGGTGTGGAACAGGATTTCGCGCAAGGCTGAGGACAGGCGGAAACAGGCTTCAAAGTAGCGGCGGGCGGCCATGCGCCACGCGCGCGGACGAACGCGAGGATAGGGCTGCGGCGCGCCTCAACTCACGAAAAATTCAGGATTTGTCGACCACACGCGGGAGCGGTTTCTGCCGGCTTCTTTCGCGGTGTAGAGCGCGAGGTCAGCCTTGCGGATGAACTCGTGGAGAATGTCCATCGATCCGGGAACCGCCGCGTAGATACCGATGCTCACGGTGGGGAATTTCCGCTCTTTGTCGACTCTCATCTGCGAGATTTTGATGCGCAGCCTCTCCGCCACGATGAGCGCCTCCCGGGTGCTCAGTTCGGGCAATAGAACGACAAACTCCTCGCCTCCATAGCGCACCGCGTAGTCATTGCTCCGAATCTGTCCGCGAATCGTCATCGCGATCGACTGGAGCACCGCGTCGCCGTAGGGGTGGCCGTAGGTGTCGTTGATGTGCTTGAAGTGGTCGATATCGATCATGAGCACGCTGAGGAAGTGGTCGCGCTCGATGGAGTCCTGGAAGATCTCCATTCCGGAGGTTTCGAGACCGTAGCGGTTTGCGAGGCCGGTGAGCCTGTCGGTCATGGCCTGATGCGTCACAAGCTGATGCCGCCGCGAGTGTTCGAAGGCGATGGCGATGTACTCAGAGAGGGAGCTCGCGAGTCGGATATGCCGCTCGGTGTACGCGTTCAGCGCGCTGTTGTCGAGCGCGAGAATGCCGATCACTTTCTGCTCATAGACAAGCGGGATTCCGAGCCACGACATGGTGAGGAAATTGTCGCTCGGATTGATGAATCCGACGAAATTGTTCGGCACGTCGTTGCAGAAAATCGTTCTCCGCTCCTGCACCACACGGGATGAGGGGTTGTCGACGCCGTGCGCGGGGAACACGAGGCCCGTGATCTCGCTGTCCGCGAACCCATGGGTCGCCACCACCACAAGCCTGTCGTCTTCGAGCGCTTCGGCGCTCGCCCGCTGAAAGGGTATGATTTTCTTGAGCTGCTCGATAACGCGCTGGAAGGTTTCGTTGAAGTCGAGGCTCTTGTTGATCGCGGTGAAGAGTTCGCGCATCGCTTCGATCTCGACGAGACGCTCGCGGATCTCTTCCTGGGAAATGATGAGGTCGTCCACATCGACCACGTGCCCCACAAGGACTTCCGGCTGCATATTCGCGCCGCGCAATACGACACGCGCGGAAATGCGGAGCCAGCGGAGCTGCGCCCCATCCTTCGACACGATGTGGAAAGTATCGAGCGCGCTGTTGGTTTCGCCTGAGATGAGGCGGCGGATCATGATCTCGGCGCGCTCTTTCTCCCCCTGCTCCACCACGGGAAAACTGGTGAGCACTTTGGGCAGGTCTTCGTCGCCATAGCCGAGCGATCTGAGGGTCGCGCATACATGGCTCTTCTTCGCGCGGAAATCGACGTAAAAGAGGTCAGTCTCCGCGAAGAAATCCGATAGAGATGAGTTGAGAAAGAGTGTCTGAAGGCTTTGGGCGTCGATATTCATGGACAGGCCGATTATACACTATTATTGGAGAATTGGTACATATGAGAGATACGGCAATGCAGACAATTGACGAAGATTTGTCAAGGAATTTAGGGCGCTGGCACAGGATCGCTCACGCAGCGGGATTGAGGCTGGGCGGGCAGGCGCTGCCTCAGGCGATCGCTGACCAGCTCCGCGAGCTCCAGCGGGGGCTCACGGGCGAGAGAACGCGTGTCGCCACCGACTACATGGACGAACGCGGCGCCCTGAGGGCATACCTCCTCTATTACTGGACGATTTCACTGTGCGAGACGGCGGCAGCGCTGGCGGAATTGCGCGCGAGGCGCCAGCTGCCGGAGATTCGTTCCGTGTTGGATGTGGGGAGCGGGCCGGGGCCGGCGGCGTGCGCGGCGAGTCTGTTTGGCGCCGAGCGCGCCCTCCTCGTGGACAAGAGCGAGCTTGCGCTGGGCGCGGCGAAAGAGATCGCCGCTGCGGGAAAACAGGCCGGCTTTTCGCTTGAGGTGAGCACGGAGCGCCGCGATCTCGAGGATTTCCGCCCGCCGGAGGGCTCGCGCTTCGACCTCATCGTCGCGTCGCGCTCGATCAACGAACTGTGGAAGGACGATCCCCGAAAAACCGAGCGGCGGCGCGATTTTATCCGGTCAATTTTGCCGGCGCTACGCGACGGAGGGCTGCTCCTCCTTGTGGAGCCTTCGGCGCACTACACGAGCATTCCGCTTCTCGAGCTGAGAGAAAGTCTGAGAGGCGAGGAACTCAACTGCGCCGGCCCCTGCCCGCACTTGCGCGCCTGCCCAATGCTCGCCCGCGAGGGGCGGCCCTGTTTCTCCGAGTGGGAGTGGCACGCTCCAGCGTCCATCGCGGAACTGGCCGAGGGCGCGGGTCTCGACAGAACCTCCCTCAAGGCCTCCTGGGTGGCGTTCATCAAAGGGCCGCAGGCAGCCGCGATGGCGCGCCCTCTGCTCGAACGTGACAGTGGCGCCGCCGAAGGTGCGGCCGCAGGTGCGGCCGAAGATGTCGTCACCATCCGGGGGCGCGTCGTCTCCGAACCCATGCTGAACAAGGCGGGGCGCGTCCGCTACATTATCTGCGAAGAAGGCGGATCGCTCGCTACGATCTCGGCACCCCAGCGCGACGAGCGCGCCTCGCGTACGGGCTTCTTCGAGTTGCGGCGCGGTGACCTCCTCGAAGTGGATGGCCTCGAGGCTCGCGGCGAGGGGCACTTCGGTTTCGGTCCGGCAGCCCGCCTCCGCGTGAAAATGCGGGCGCCGCGATTGTAGATCGGCCTTATCGGGCCCGAGGCTAGAAAAGAGGGCGGCGCGCGACGATTCTTCGTCGCGCGCCGCCCTCGCTTTTTTCCCAGCCTCCCGATTTACTTCGTGTAGAGCGGCCGCTCCTTGTAGCTCGTGTGGAGCAGCTCGTGCGCCCGGTGGCTGCCCGGGGTCTCGAGGTATTCGGCGTACACCTGCTTGATGTAGGGGTTGTGGTGGGAGCAGCGGTACTCGCTCTTCTCGTCGTGGTCGTAAATGCCCCTGATGCGGAGCTTGCGCACCTCGTCGGTGGCGCCGTAGGGCTGGCCGCCTCCGCCGATGCAGCCACCGCGGCAGGCCATGACCTCGATGAAGTGCCATGGCGTCTCGCGGCCCTCGTCGCGCGCCTTGCGCACCTCTTCGAGCACAGTCGCGATGTTGCCCATCTGGTGGGCGGCCGCGACGCGCAGATCGATGCCCGCGATGTGCACGGTGGCTTCCTTGATGCCCGAGAGCCCGCGCACCGCGGTGAAGTTCACGTCCTTGAGCTCTTCCTTCGTGACGAGGAAGTAGGCCGTCCTGAGCGCTGCCTCCATGACGCCGCCCGTGGCGCCGAAAATCGCTCCCGCGCCCGAGTAGGGTCCGAGGGGGCTGTCCGGCGTCGATTCGGGCAGGTCGACAAAGTCGATGCCCGCCTGCTTGATCATGCGCGCGAGTTCGCGCGTGGTGAGCGTCACGTCGACGTCCTTGTAGCCCGATGAGTACATGGTCTCGTCGCGGCTGTTCTCGAACTTTTTCGCCGTGCAGGGCATGATCGAGACTGAATAGATCTTGGCGGGGTCGATCTTGGCCTTCGCCGCCCAGTAGGTCTTGATCATGGCGCCCATCATCTGCTGAGGGCTCTTGGCCGTGGAGAAATTCGGGATCATGTCGGCGTAATACTTCTCCATGTAGTCGACCCAGGCCGGGCAGCAGGAGGTGATGAGGGGGAGGCTTCGCGCGGCGGTCGCTTCCTTCATGCCATTCTTGAGCGCGGCGGTGAGCCGGTGCACGAACTCAGTGCCCTCTTCCATGATGGTGAGGTCGGCCGAGAAATTCGTGTCGAAGACCGCGTCGAAACCGATGCGGCGCAGCGCGGTGTAGATTTTGCCGGTGAGGTCGGTTCCTGGCAGCAGTCCGAAAGATTCCGCCAGGGCGACGCGGACCGCGGGCGCGATCTGCACGACGCAGGTTTTGGCGTCCGGGCCTTCTTTCATCAGCGCGTCCCAGACGAGCTTGGTCTGGTCGTTCTCGTAGATGGCGCCCACGGGGCAGTGCGCGGAGCACTGGCCGCACTTGATGCAGGGGCTGTCGCCGAGTTTGACGTCGGCCGCCGGCGCGATGCGGATCGATTCGCCGCGACCGAGGAATTCGACCGCCCATACGCCCTGCATCTCCTGGCACACTTCGACGCAGCGCCCGCAGCGCACGCACTTCGAGGGATTGAGGATGAGGGTGCCCGTGGAGGTGTCGAGGGGAATGTCGCGCACCATTTTCTTGTAGGGCTGCTCCCGGATGCCGAACTCCTGGGCGAGGGTCTGCAGCTCGCAGGACTGGTTGCGCGGGCAGGTGAGGCAGTCGTCCGGATGGGTCGAGAGGATGAGCTCGATGACGGTCTTGCGCGTCTGCACGAGGTCGGGGTCGTTGGTGATGATGCTCATGCCTTCGGCGACGGGGGTGCAACAGGAACGAAGCATCTTGTTCGAGCCCTCGACTTTCACTACGCAGATGCCGCAGGCGGCCCAGGGAGAAAGATCGGGGTTGTAGCAGAGAGTCGGGATCTTCACGTGCGCTTTTTTCGCGGCGTCGAGCATGGTCGTGCCTTCGGCGACCTGGACCGGTATTCCATTTACCTTTACGTTTACCATTTGTTCTCTCCCTGCCTTTAGCGCTTGATGACCGCGCCGAACTTGCAGACGGCGAAACACTCGCCGCACTTGATGCACTTCGAGCCATCGATGACATGCGGTTTTTTCTTCTCGCCCGTGATGCACGGCACAGGGCATTTGCGCGCGCAGAGGCCGCAACCGATGCACTTCGCCGGATCGATCTCGTATACCACGAGGTCCTTGCACTTGCCCGCGCGGCATTTTCTGTCGCGGATGTGCTCCAGGTATTCGTCGCGGAAGTGCCTGATGGTCGAGAGCGTGGGATTCGCCGCCGAGCCGCCCAGCATGCAGAGCGAAGCTTTCGTCATCGCTTTGCCGATCTGTTCGAGTTTGACGAGGTCGGCCTCTTCGCCCTGGCCTTTGGTGATCTTATCCAAGAGGCCGTGCATCTGCTTCGTGCCGATGCGGCAGGGCGCGCACTTTCCGCAGGACTCGTCGACGCAGAAGGCCATGTAGAACTTGGAGACGTCGACCACGCAGTCGTCTTCGTCCATGACGATCATGCCGCCCGAGCCCATCATCGAGCCGAGCGCGGTAAGCGATTCATAGGAAATCGGGGTGTCGAGATCCTTCTCGACGATGATGCCGCCCGACGGGCCGCCGGTCTGGACGCCCTTGAACTTCTTGTTGTTCCTTATGCCGCCGCCGATGTCGAAGATGATCTCGCGGAGAGTGGTGCCCATCGGCACTTCGATGAGCCCTGAGTTGTTGATCTTGCCGGTGAGGGCGAAGACTTTGGTGCCTTTGGACTTTTCCGTGCCGATCGAAGAGAACCACTGCGCGCCACGGGTCAGGACCATGGGCACGTTCGCGAGGGTTTCGACATTGTTGATCACCGTGGGTTTGCCCCAGAGGCCCTTCACCGCGGGGAATGGCGGCTTCGGCCTCGGCATGCCGCGCTTGCCCTCGATGGACTGGAGAAGCGCCGTCTCCTCGCCGCAGACAAAGGCGCCCGCGCCGAGCCTGATCTCGATGTCGAAATTGAAGCCCGATTCGAGAATGTTTTCGCCGAGGAGGCCATAGTCCTTCGCCTGCGCGATGGCGATTTTGAGGCGCTCGATGGCAAGCGGGTACTCCGCGCGTATGTAGATGTAGCCAAAATTGGCTCCCACCGCGCGGCCCGCGATCACCATCGCCTCGAGGATTGAGTGCGGATCGCCCTCGATGGTGGAGCGGTCCATATAGGCGCCAGGGTCGCCCTCGTCGGCGTTGCAGACGATGTATTTCACGTCACCGGGAGATTTGCGCGCGGCTTCCCACTTCATGCCGGTAGGAAAACCCGCACCGCCTCGCCCGCGCAGGCCGGAGGCTTTCATCTCAGCGATGATCTCTTCGGGGGTCATTTCGAAGAGAGCTTTCTCAAGCGCTTTGTAGCCGGTGCGGGCAATATACTCGTCGATGCTCTCGGGGTTGATGACGCCGCAGTTCCTCAGCACGATGCGGAACTGTTTCTGGTAGAATTCGATGTCCTGGAGCTTGGCGGTTTCCGCCTTCCTTTCGTTGCGGTACAAAAGGCGCTTCACTTCGCGGCCTTTGATGACCTGCTCCGCGATGATTTCGCGCGCGTCTTCTGGTTTCACCTCGACGTAGAAGGATTCGCTCGGGAGCACCTTCACGATGGGGCCTTTTTCGCAGAATCCGAAGCAGCCCGTTTTGACGACTTGCACGTCGCGGCTCACGCCGAGCGCTTCGGCCTCTTTGATGAGATTCTTGTAGATCTCATCGCTCCGCGACGACTCGCAGCCCGTACCGCCGCAGACCAGAATGAAGTTCTTGTATGCCATACTGTCCCCCACCTCAGTGTTTCACGATATCGACGGCTGGCCGGTCGAAAATGTGGTTGTCGAGCAGGCTGTGCTCGACCAGGTGCTTCACGACGAGTTCTTCCGCGAACTCGGAGGTCATCTTGCCGTAAATGACGGAAGGCATGTCCGGCATGACCACTTCCACCGTCGGCTCGACATAGCAGAGCCCCATGCAGCCTGTCTGCCGCACGACCACCCTGGACGCCATGTTGTGCTTCTCGAGCGCCGCGACAATCGCGTCGAAGGTCAGTTTCGCACCCGCCGCGATGCCGCAGGTCCCCATGCCGACAATGACCTGGATGTCCTTGCCTTCCACATTCCGCCTTTCGAGCTCCTCCTGCTTCTCGGCGCGCAGCGCCCGAAGCTGATCGAGGGTCATCTTCGCCATACTCTCTATCCCTCCTCCTGAGATGCGAGAAATTGCCGAACGAGGGCCAGCGACGCGGCGGAGCTGAGATCTCCCGCCGCCTCAACAAGCTCACTCTTTGTAATTCCGTACTTCAGTCCGTCGCGCGAACGCGATCTTCGCAACTTCATCTCCGCCGCGCCGGCAAGGCTCACCAGCGCGGTGAAGAGTTGCCCCACATCGCCCAGCGGCGGACTGTCCACGCTGGCCGATGGAAAAAAGAATCGAGCCTCGGTGCCCACGCCTCTCTCGGACTCCAGGCTGAACGAGCCGCCCGCGAGTTCAACCGCCTGCCGGATGAAGGGCAACCCGAGGCCAACCTTTCGTCCTGGATGCTTAGCGCCGCTGTTCGCGAGCGGATCGAGTGCGCGGGCGCGCGCTTCGGGACTCATGCCGCGTCCATCGTCGGCAACGCGCACGCGCACGCCATCGGCGCCTTCGTCAACCTCGACTTCAATCGTGCGCGCGCCAGCCTCAACCGAATTCTGCGCGAGGTCGAGGACAAAATCGCCCACCGTGAAGTGCATCGTCCTCAGCGCGCGGTCAGATCGCCCTGTACTTCGCGATTATTGACGGGAGCTGCTCCTTCGTGAGCTTTCCGTACACCTCGTCGTCGATCATCATCACGGGCGCGAGCCCGCAGCAGCCGAGGCAGCGCACCTCATCCACGCTGAAGAGGCCGTCGTCGGTCACTTCATCGGGCTCAACCGAGAGGATCGAGCGCGTCTCCTCCAGCAGGTCCTGCCCTCCCTTGAGGTAGCAGGCTGTCCCCATGCACACCGCGATCCGGTGCTTGCCGGGCTTTTTTGTCTTGAAGAAATGGTAGAAGGTGATGACTCCGTAGATTTTCGCGAGCGGAATGCCCGAAATGCGCGAGAGCTTCTCCGCCGCCTCGCGGGGCACATAGCCAAACTCGTTCTGAATGCGGTGCAGCATCATGACGAGTCCGCCATCCTTCTTGCTCCACTCATCGATGTACGTTGTCAGCTCGCTCGAAAACTCGATATCGCCTGCGATCATCCTGCGGCCCCCTCCAACAAAACATGTAAAATATTGAATATAGGATTATCGATAAATTATTAACGAAAGCATCCTAACATTTCGATAAAAAAAGCTCAAGTACCCCGCGAAGCGACGCGCGCGTTTTTTTTGCGCGATCGCCCCGACAGCCGCGGCCACGCTCGGATGACGAAATCCCATATTTCAATTATCTTTCATCTGGAGGCGTTTGCAATGGCGAATTCCGAAAAAAACAAGTCTGTCTCTGAACTCAACAACCGGGCGGTCGCCTACATAGACTCGGGACGCTATGCGGAGGCCATCGACCTGCTCACCAAAGCTCTCTCGCTCGATCCGAAGCGCTCGGGCCTGCTCTTCAATCGCGCGGAGGCGCACAGGCTGTCGGGCAATCTGGCGGAGGCGCGGCGCGATCTTCTCTCAGAGCTCAACCTTGTTCCGGATTCGCCGGAGGTGCTTCACGGCCTGGGGCTCATCGCCTACGACGGCGACGATTTCGAGCTGGCGCTCGAGTACTACACGAAAGCGATCGGCGCGCGCGCCGAGTACGCGCCCGCATGGAACGATCTCGGCGTCATCGCGTTCCGCTCGCAGAAGTACGAGGACGCGCGCGCGCACTTCGAGAAGGCCACCGCGCTCGACGCCGATTTCAGCGAAGCGTGGTTCAATCTCGCGGACACCTACGACGAGCTCGGCATGGGACAGAAGCGCGCCTTCGCCCTTGAACAGCTCAAGAGAGCGCGAATCAAGAACGGCGAGCGCTGGTCCGCGGGGGAAGACGAGTGAAGACTGGCGACAGTGTCGGCCCCTATATCCTCGACAGGCGGCTTGGCAAGGGCGTCACCGCATCGACCTGGCTCGCGAGCCGCACGGACTCCGGCACACCTGACGCGCCCCTAGTCTTGAAAATTTTCGACATCGCGGAGACCGACTCCTGGAAACCCCTCGATCAGTTCAAGCGCGAGGCCGACACGCTGCGCGCGCTCAACCATCCTTCGATTCCGCGCTATATCGAGAGTTTCGACGCGACCGTCGACGGCCACGTGCTCTTTGTGCTCGTCATGGAGTACATCGAGGGCGAGACAGTCGACAGCTACATCGCTACAGGCAAAAAGTTCACCGAGGACCACATCGAGCGGATGCTCGCGGAACTCGCCGATATTCTGACGTACATCGGAAGCCTCAGGCCGCCCATCGTGCACCGCGACATCAATCCGCGCAACATCATCCTGCGCCCCGACGGACACATCGTGCTCGTCGACTTTTCGGGCGTGCAGGACGCGATTCGGACCGCGCTCTATCCGGGCGCGACGCTGGTCGGCACTGCGGGCTACATCCCCCTGGAGCAGGTGTCCGGGAGAGCGACGCACCGCTCCGATCTCTTCGGCGCCGCCTCGACGGCTATCTTCATGCTCACCGGGCGAAACCCCGCCGAGCTGCCGATGCGCAATCTGAAGATCGACCTTTCGGGGTTGCTCTACATATCTTCGCGCCTCTCGCGGGTGCTCAACAGCTGGCTCGATCCCGATCCGGACCGGCGCTCGCTCTCAGCCGCGCAGGCTGCCGCGATTCTCCGGGGTTCCGCTCCGGCCTCGTCGCCGGCCGAGGAGCGCCAGCCGGAGATCGACACCGACGAGGTCCGTCTCGGCCGCATATCCGAAGAGCCGCTCTTCACCCGCTCCATCTTTTCCGATATCGTGCGCACGCTCAACAAGGAATCCGAGCGCCCGGAGTATCCATCCGCCCTGCCCTCGGACAGCGCGCTGACCCTCCAGGACCTCGATCCGGGGCTCTACATCAAGATGCCCCGAAAGCGCAGGAGCGCGCTTTCGGGGCTGGCCATTTTTCCGGTCGTGTGGCTCGGGTTTGTGTTTTTCTGGACAAGCATGACCATGCGGATGCACGCGCCGATGTTTTTCCCGCTCTTCAGCATTCCTTTCTGGATCGCGGGGATCGCGATGGTCAAATCCTTTTTGAAGCCCGCGCTCACCGAGACCGAGCTCTTCATCACCTCTGACGGATTGCTGAAAAAGACGAGCGGTTTTCTCTCGAACTCGGCACAGCAGTACCGCGTTGCGGACCTCGGCGGGGCGAATGTGCGGCAATCCGCGGTGCGCGTGAACAATCGCGCGATGAAGGAGCTTGTGATCGAAACCGGCACGAGATCGGTCTCGTTCGGGCTTGGCCTCTCGGACCGCGAGCTGTATTACCTCGAGAAGCGCGTCAACGAAGAGATCGCGCGGCTCAAGAGCCTGCCTCCGCCCGATTCCTCAATCGACTGAACAGGGCGCGTTGTAGTGAGCGGCTTACGGCTGTGCCGCGAGCCGCTCATCGAGGGCGAGCCTGGCGCTCCGGCGCAATTCGGCCTCGGCATATCGCCGCCGCTGCTCGGGCGTTTCCGGGAGCGACGGAGGAACGGGAACGGGCCTTCCGTCCGCGCCGATCGCCACATAGGTGATGTACGCGGAGCAGAGTGTCGTCTCGTGCCGTTCGCCCGGCTTGAGGCCCGTGACCAGCACCCCAACTTCCATCGAAGTGTGAAATGCCCGGTTTACCGAGGCCTTCACGGAGAGTACTGTGCCCGCCGGGGCGGGATTCTTGAACACGAGCCGGTCGACCGACACCGTGACCACATTCACCCCGCAGTGCTTGAAAGCCGAGATGCCGCCGGCCTTGTCCATGAGCGACATGAGATAGCCGCCGAAGATCGAACCGTAGATATTGAGATCCGAAGGTTGCACAATTTCATCCATCTCGACAGCGGACGCGGCGACTGGCCGCGGATTCACATCGAATTGTTTCGCCATGTCTCAACGTTATACCGACCTTGATCCGGAGGCGCAAGAATTCTTCCCCGGGGCGACCCGCGCCCGCTATTTGCGCGCAAAGAAATTCTGAACTACACTCTCTCCATGTTCACAGAAAAAGAGAGAAAATCGCGGTTCTTCGCGATCGCGCTATGCGCCGCGACGCTTGCCTTCGCGAGCGCCTGCGCGAGCGTGCCCACTAAAGCGAGCGCGCCGGTTGCGCCAAGCGTGCCAGCCCCTCAAAAACCGACGACACCGAGCACCGCAAGCTCATCGAGCTCAACAGGTTCAGTCTCCTTCAACCGCTCCGAATTCGAAAAAGCGCTCGCGGGGCGCAATCTCGACCTTCTCGCCTCCTACAGCTCGAATGAGAAGGGCGCGCTCGGCGCCGCCGCGACCCCCGCCGACCGCGACAGGGCGCACAGCCGCTACGAGGCCCTCCACCAGGAGATCCTTCTCGTACCGGCCTCGCAGGACACGCTCGCCCCCAATCTCCCTGCCCTCGCCTCGCTCCTCGCGAAGCCTGAGGCGAAGCACTTCACGCCCAGCGAGCGCCAGAAACTCGAATCGGTGCTCGCGCGCTACGCTTCCGCGACGAGCCCCGCGGCAGCCTACCGAACCGACCGCATCGATCCGCGTGTCGCGCGCGTCACTGCCTCCATGCTGACGAGCGCCGCCCGAACTCCGGACACGCAGCTCGCGCCCCTCGTCTCCGCGCTCATCGCGGGCGAAAGCGACCAATTCATGAAGATCAAGCTGCTACACGACTGGATTGCCGAAAACATTACCTACGACGTAGCGATGTTCGAGAAGAATGCGGTGACAAACCAGGACCTCGCCTCGGTGCTCAGCTCGCGGCGCGCGGTGTGCTCAGGCTACGCCGCCCTCTTCGAGCGGATGGCCAAGATCGCCGGTTTCGAGGTGAGGACTGTGCACGGCTTCACCAAGGGCCTCGGCGGCGATTTCGATTTCAATTTCCAGAACAACCACGCGTGGAATATGGTGAAGATAACCGACCTCTGGTACTTCGTGGACACCACCTTCGACGCGGGAGCTTTCGACTCGACGGCTGGGCGCGGTCAGTATAAGAAGCGCTACAGCACGGATTATCTCTTCGCGCCACCTGTCCAGCTGCGCTACACGCACTACCCCGAGGACCCCAAAGAGCAGCTCAGTGTCGCGCCCCTCAGCAGAGATGCCTTCAAAGCGCAGGTTCTCGTCACGCCCGAGTACTTCTCGAATGGAATCTCGTTGAAGCGAGTCGCTGGGAGCGCGGAAAACATCTCGTCGCTTGGGGCTACGCTCCGGGCGGGCAAGGGTTTCAGCCTCGATTTTCAATCGCCGGAAGGCGTGCTGATGGACGCGGCTCTCTTCGACGCCAAGGGCAAGGAAATTGAGCGATCCGCGTTCGCGAGTCACACCGATCCCTCGACGTGGAGCATCGACTTCGCGGCGCCGGGTGGCGGGACCTTCACGCTGCGTGTGTTCGCGGGGCCTCGGCAGGGCGCCGACACGGGCACATCAGCAATGCTGGCGAGCGTGCTGCAGTGCGCGCTCCAGAGCGGCGCGGCCTTTGGAACGTACGCGTTTCCGAAAATGTACGAGCGCTACCAGTATCCCGCCGGCGAATTCCTGACGAGCCCGCGCTCAGGCACGCTCGCCAGGGGAACCACCGCGCGCTTCGAGTACCGCTCGAACGCGAACTACGTCGCCATCATCTATGAGAACACGTTCGTGCCCCTCAAAAATATCGGGGGCGACGACTTCGCGCTCGACTTCAAGGTTCCCGCGACGAGCGCACTCAAGCTCGGCGTTTCGGACGACAACGTGCACTATGGCATCGTGCTCGCCTGGGAGGTGCGCTGAGGCCTCGCGTTCGCCATGCGGGAGCGCCGCTTCATCCGGAGGTGGCGGCGCTCAACCTTCGAGGTCGGTCCCGCGCGAGGCGCGCTCACGCTCCCTGATCGCGGTGATGATGCCCTCGACGTACTGCCGCGCCATGTCTTTGCAGCCTAAGCCGATCGCGATGGCGACGCCGAGCGCCACCGCCCCGATGATCACGAGGAGCAAGATGCTGATGATCGACTGGCCGAGGCCGAGCTGATCCACCACCATCACCGCCACGATGAGGTAGCCGATCGCGCGGATGAGCCGCTGCACGAGCGTCGCCGAGCGCACGCCCGCGTTGCTCATGATCGTCAGCAAGAAATTCGACAGGAAATTGACGATCAGCACGCCGATCGCCGCGGTAATCCCCGCCGCGAGCATGGTCGGAATCGATCCAAAGAGCCAGGACCAGATCGACTCGGCCGCCCTGGGATCGAGCGCCGAAGCAGCCGCCGCGAGCGTGAAAAGCATCACGACCCAGTAGAGCAGCACGCCTATGAGCTTTGACGCCGCGTAGCGCACATGGCCTTTGCGCAGAAACTCATTGGCTCCGATCTTCTCCGCGAGCACATCGAACTTCATCCACGAAAGGAGCTTCGGCGCTACGACCTTGAGCAGCTTCGCGAGCGCCCAGCCCACGATGAGGATGAGGGCCGCGCCGATCGCCGACGGCAGACCGCCGATCCAATTCCATATATTGGTGATGATCTCGTTCATGTTGTTCCTCCTTGCTTCAGCCCTCGGTGACGAGCCTGTGGAGCTCTTCCACCGAGAGACCTTCGATGCCGAGCGTGCGCACGGTGCGTCCACCCGCGCGGTAGTCCTTTCCGTGCATGAGATTGGCCAGATCGATCGTAAAATCGATCGCCGGCGTGGGCACGCCGTACATCGCCGCGATGCTCGCCATCGGCACGAGGCTCATCGGCACGTCTTCCCAGATGTAGCGGTGATCGATGGTTCGCGGCGCCTTGATGCCCGCGTAGCTCGTCGTGGCCTGAATCGCCGAGCAGAGATCGGCGCCGACCGCGTCGTAGGTGAGGTAGAGCCACTCGCGGGCGGAGACCGTCCGGATGCCCAGCGCCCTGGCGAGCGCGAGCCGTTCGTCGTCGATAGCCTGGAGCACGCGGCTTACCGATGGCGAAATGCCCTGGAGGTAGTACTCGAAGTCCCCGCCGGTCGACTCGATCCAGCCCGCGTTGAGGAGCGTGAGTGCGGGGTGGAACACCGCGCCGATGTTCTCGAGGCTTGTCGCGAGCACATTCGACCCGGCGATGAACTGCGGATAGGCGACATCGAGCACCTTGAGCACCGCCGGCGTCAGAAACGAGGGCAGCGCGCTCACAGGCACGCCATTCTTCACCCTGAAGATGTGCGCCTTGTTCCGCGAAATCATGCGCGAGGCGTAGATGAAGGTCTGTGCCTCGACCACCACCACGCGCGCGTCGCAGTTCGCCCGCTCAAGGCTCGCGCGGAACTCGAGCGCCCCGCCTGTGCGGCCAGGGTTGAGCACCACGATCTGTCCGTCCCGGAGGAAGGGAGCCATGAGGGTAGCGAGGCTGTAGTGCGCTGTCGAAGGCGTGACGATCATGATCACATCAACGCCGGCAATTGCCTCTTCGATGTGCGAGCTCGCCGCGAGCACGCGTCCGAATCCCGTCGCCGCGCCCTCGATCTCGATGCCCTTGTACCAGCGGATCGCGTTGAGGTGCTCATCGGTGCGATTGTACATCTGGACGCGGAACCCGAGGAGCCCCAGGTGGCCCGCCATCGCGATGCCGCCATTGCCCGCGCCCACCACGCACCAGCTTATATCTTTCTGTTTGCCGGCAACCTGATCGAGGTGCCCGGTCACCTCGCTCCAATCCTGCGCTTTCACGGCGTGCCTCCTTGCGCGGCTGGCGGCGCGAAACCCATCGTCTCGAGGTTTTCCGCGATCTTGAAGAGCCTCTGCCCCACGTCGAGCGGGGCGCCGTCCGCGTCCACGGCCCGCACGCCGCCATTCAGGAACCGCACTAGCTGCCGCACCGCCGCCTCGAACTCATCCCTGCAGGCGCTGAGCCAGGGCAGAGGAAAGACCCCCGCGCGCATCATCGCGTAGAGCCCTTGTGGGCTGTAGGGGTCGGGAATCGTCGATTCGATGAAATGGATCATGCGGCGCGCCTCTTCGCGCAGCTGTGCCGTCCGGGCGCGCACGATGGCCTGTTTCCCATATTCGGGCATGTCGCCGCGCCGCTTGAGGCGGCGGTACTCCGCGAGGGCGTGGCGCGCGATCCGCACCGACTCTTCGACAACGTCGGGGTCGGCGAGCCGAACTCCCTCGGAGTAGCTCACCACGTGGATGATCTGCGGACTCGAGTCGTCGCCGGGCTCGATGTCGTCCATCAGCATCGTGACGGCGGCGAGCTGGGCGCGGGCCTTCTCGAGGTCCGCAGAAAAGTAGTCGAGTCCGCCGCGCGGCTGGAGCATCACCGAAAAATCGGGCCCCTCGAGCTCGCGCACAAGAGTGCGGAGCGCGCGCGCCTTGGCGAGATCCTGCACGCCCCAGGTGTACTTCGGCGTGTTGAGCATGGTCTGGAGCACGAGCGTGCGGATGCCCCGCGACTTCGCCGCCTTCGCCGCCACATAGCCCGAGACGATGTAACCGACATCGTCGCAGCCCCTGAAGGCGAAGTGGTGCGGCACATTCGGTTCCATCGGCTTTCCCTGCCCCGCGATCACCCTGAGGGCCTCGAAGTGCTCGCCGAGATTCTCGAGCACGGTGTTCTCGCCGCGCCCGTCGAGCTTCGAAAACCACCAGAGCGAGAGCGCGTGCCACGCGATGTCGAGCGATTCCGCGTGCATCGCGGCCATGTCCTGCACACGCTTCGTGCCCGCGTAGGTGCGCACGAGCATGGGCCTGGCGGCCTCCCACACGCGCCGGTATTCCTCTGGACTGTTGATCGGCACTCCCCCGCCGTTGGGAAGGCCGCCCCAATCCTCGCCGAAACGGCTCTGCGTGAGCTGCGAAGAGCCGATCGAGAGCACATCGAGGAGGCCGCCGCGCGCGAGCCGCTTCGTCCAGTCGAGAAAGAGCGACACCGCCTGCGCGCGGTCTTCGCCGTAGGGGCCCACGTGCGCCCGCATGAGCGGCGGCAGCTTGTGGGCAAGGCCGTGGCGAACACGGTCGGAGAGCTTTTCACCGCGCCGGCCGAAGCCGGGCGAGCCAGAACGGTCCACGGGCGCGACCGCGAGATAGTCGCGATTTTTGATGATCTGGGCGCCGAGGTCAAGGCGGGCCTTGTCATAGGCGAGCTCGGCGCTCGCCTGCTCGGGCAAAAGGTGGGGAGGCAGGCCTGTTTTCTCGAGTACCTCCTGGTAAGTCTCATCGCCCTGGAACACCGCGTCCACAGCGGGCACGCGCCGCTCAGCTTCCCGGCATGCGGGAGGAAGGCCCGCAAACCACAGCGACCTTATCTGACCGCCATCCGCCGCGAGCAGTTTCGCGGCGCGCAGGCGTTCCACCAGGCTCGCGAATACCTCGACCCCGCGCTCAGGGTCGAGGCGGTAGGAAAAGCCGAGCACCGTGACGCGCCGCTCGCGCGCCCACCGCGCCAGCGCGTCGATCGAAGCACGCCCCGGCAGACCATCGATCTCCGCGCAGACCGTTTCATCCGCGATCTCGACCCGGATCCCGCAATCGCGCAGAATCTGCGCGAACGACAGAATGCCGAGCGTGTGCGCGTCGATCGCCGGTTTCACCAATCCTATGACATCATTCGTCGATACTCTGTACACTATAAAACTCCTTTCATGAGCTCAGACGCCGCTTCCGGGAAGGGCACCTGGATCCGGCCTTCGCCCTTGAGCCGCTGGTACCCCGCCGCCACAATGCCCACGAGGTACTGTTCTTCCGTGAGCCCATCCAGCTCAGCGGCGCCGGCGAACCACCTGTCGGGGATCATGGGCTGACCGTTGATCTCGATCGCCCACAACTTTCCATCCGCGAAGAAAAAATCTCCACGGGCATAGTCGCGCACTCCCGCCACTTCGAAGGCTCTCCTCGCGAAGTCGATAACACTTGCGCGCAGCTCGGGTGAGAGTGGCACCAGACTCGTGCGGTTCTGATTCTTATCTTCGGTCGTTATCGGATGATGCTTCTTTGAATGCCCCAGCACGACCTGTGCCGGCATAAGACGCATCGTTCCAGGCCCGCCTATCATCGCGCAGGTGATTTCCATAGTGTCGCTGTACACACCGAGGTAATGTTCGGCGAGAATCGCTCCCGCGTAATGCGCGCGCAACCGCGCGAGTCCCTGCCCAAGCTCCATCGAGTTGTACACGATGCTCGTGTCATCGATTCCCCTTGAATTTCCAAGGTTTTCCGGCTTCAATATATATGGAAACGCGTCTAGTTTTTTCAATTTTTTAAAACCTATTGTAAAATCAGCTTCACTGTGACCAATGCTGACATAGGGAGGAGTGAGGATATTGTGTCGTTCCCACTCATACTTCAATGCCGATTTTGAAAGAACCCGCTCAATGATTTCAGGACTAGATCCAATATAGTTGACGTTATTATATTCGAAAAATGTATGCACGTTATGCGATATTTTAGTATCACAGTATTTTTCAACGGCATGATCGAGCGCGCAAAATAATATATCTGGTTTTTTTGAATTTAATATTGATAAAATATCATCCATTGTTTCAGCGTAGTTTAAATTAGCTTCTATTCCATATTTTATAAGTATTTGTGTCATTTTTTCGTAATCATTTTCCTTTGTGGTCGAAATAGGAGAACCCCGATTCATTTTCATGATTATTTCAATATTCATGGCTGCCCTCTTACTCTAGGTGTAACACAGTTGAAGGAAAATCGCAAATTTATGTATACCATAAAATCGTGATATACTTAAAAACTATTCCTATGACCGAGTCTGATGATCGAGCGGATGAGCGAGAACTCATGGTGCGGCTGCAAATTGCCTCGCGCGGCATCCACGATCGCCGCGTGATCGACGCGATGCGGCTCGTCCCGCGCCACCTCTTCGTACCGTCTCCCTACCGCGCGGAGGCTTACCGCGACTATCCGCTCCCGATCGGGTCGGGTCAGACGATTTCGCAGCCCTATATTGTCGCGTACATGCTCGCGGCGCTCTCGCTCCACGGCGAAGAGCGCGTGCTCGAGGTGGGCACAGGGTCGGGGTATCAGACCGCGCTGCTTTCGCGGCTCGCACGCCGCGTATTCAGCGTGGAACGGATAGCGGGCCTTCTCGAGGGCGCCCGGAGCGCGCTCGACTCGCTCGGCGTAGAGAATGTGGAGCTGAGGCTCAGCGATGGATTCGCGGGTTGGGGTGAAAATGCGCCTTTCGACGCGATCGCGCTGAGCGCCGCGCCGCGCGACATTCCGCTTGCCCTGCTCGCGCAGCTGAAGGATGGAGGAAGGCTCGTCGGGCCCGTCGGAGGGTTCGGCGCCCAGACGCTCGTGCGCGTCACGCGGCGCGGCGCGCACTTCGACACCGAGGCTCTTCTCGATGTGGCCTTCGTGCCGATGCTGGGCGGGATTGAGCTATAAGGCGGCGCCATTCTGGGGAACGTTGCAAGGAGTACCATGACAACTAATAGGCGGAGACGCCTTCGAAACTGAGCGCGCGATCCTCAGCCCTAGGTGGTTTTGCGCGCGGGAAAGCCTTACAGGCTCTTCGCGAGCGCGTGCGCCCGAAGCGCGGCCTGCGCGCGGACTTCTTCTTCCCCTTCGATTACCCTGTGCCGCATGAGGACCTTGCCCGCGCAGATCGTGGTGTCGATCGCTCTCGCCGCGCCCGCGTACACAAGATTCGAGACAAGGTCGTGCACAGGCGTCATCTCGGGTGCCCTGGTATCGACGAGTATGAGGTCTGCGGTGGCGCCCGCTTCGATGCGCCCCGCGCCGCTGCCGAAGAACTCGTGGCCCGAAGTTGTCGCCGCGCGGAAAAGTTCCGCCACAGGCCAGCGGCGCGGATCCCTGAAGTGGTGCTTCTGGAGGAGGCCGGCGATCTTCATGTCCGAGGCGAGGTTGAGCGAGTTGTTCGAGGCCGCGCCGTCGGTGCCGAGGAGCACGCGCACGCCGCGCCTCGCGGCGCTCTCGTAATCGAAGGCGCCGCCGCAGGCGAGTTTCATGTTGGACACGGGGTTGTGCACCGCGCAGACGCCCCGCGCCGCGAGCGTATCCCAGTCGGATTCGCTGAGATGGACGCAGTGGGCGGCGAAGGTGCGCGGAGTCAGCGCGCCGAGCGAGTCGAGGTATTCCACTGGTGATTTTCCCGTCGCGGCGCGGCAGTCGCGATCTTCGGTTTCGGTCTCCGCAAGGTGGATATGCAGGCTGAGTCCGCGCTCCGTCGCCACGTCGGCGAGGTAGCGCCAGCTTGGCGCGCTTGTCGCGTAGACTGAATGCGCGGCGAGGCCGAAGACGGACTCTGGCCCGCAGTCGGGCGGAGCGTTGAAGAAGGCGGTGCAGGCGCGCCGCAATTCGCGCGCACGCGATTCGTCGAGGCCGTCGATGATGGGGTAGGAAATCACGAAGCGCATGCCGGAATCCCGAGCGGCGCGAGCCTGGACCTCGGGGAAGAAGTACATGTCGGCGGCGAGGGTGGTGCCGGAGCGGATCATTTCGAGGGCCGCGAGGCGGGTGCCCCAGTAGACATCGTCCGGCGTGAGCCTGGCCTCGCGCGGCCAGATCGCCTCGGTGAGCCAGGGCATGAGCTCCATGTCCTCCGCGATGCCCCGAAAGAGGGTCATCGCCGCGTGTGTGTGCGCGTTCACAAAACTGGGAAGCGCGGCCATGTCCTCCGCGTCGAACACCTCGGGGTCGGCGCCGCGCGCGGATCCGGCCTCGGCTCCAGGCGCGACGGCACCAGCGGAATCGGCTCCCGCGTCGTTCGCCGCTCGCGTCACACCGCCATCGGTCCGCGCCGGTTGAACGCTCTTGATGATTTTTCCCTCGATCAGTATATCGGACTCGACGCCATCGACGAGGGCATTTCGAATGAGAAGCGACATCAATCACCCCCTGGAGCGTGCCGGCGCGCTGTGGCACCCGATTCCGGCGATGCGCCCAGCTTGTCCGCGGGCTCCACCGCGGCCGCGGTCTCTCCCCCGCTCACCCGGACAATGATCTCGCGCACCAGCGCGGAGAAATCCGGCTGACGAGCCGCGGAGATCTCGAGCACTTCCTCGCCCGTGATGGGCTGGCCGAGAATGCCTGCCGCCATGTTGGTGATGCAGGATATGCCAAGCACCCGCAGCCCGCAGTGCGCGGCCGCGATCGCTTCGGGCACCGTCGACATCCCCACCGCGTCCGCGCCCAGGACCCTCGCCATGCGGATTTCGGCGGGCGTCTCGAAGCTCGGTCCGAGAAACCACGCATACACGCCCTCGTGGATTCCGATGCCGAGCTTTGCCGCCGCGTCCTTCGCCAGCGCGCGGAGCTCGGGGCTGTATGCCTTTGACATATCCGGAAAGCGCGGGCCGATTCGCTCGTCGTTGGCTCCCACCAGAGGATTGCGCCCCGACAGGTTGAGGTGATCTGAAATGATCATGAAGTCGCCGGGCTTGAAGCCCATGTTCACGCCGCCCGCCGCGTTTGTCAGCAGCAGCACTTTCACACCGTACTCGTGAAGCACCCTCACCGGAAACGCGATCCGGGCGGCCTCCCAGCCCTCGTAGCAATGGAATCGACCCTGCATCGCGAGCAGCCGCGTGCCTTCAATCTCGCCCGCGACAAACCGCCCCGCATGCCCCGGTGCGGTCGAAGCGGGGAATCCCGGAATCTCATGATAGGACAGCGCCGCCGGCGACTCGATCGTCTCCGCGAAACCGCCGAGCCCCGACCCCAGCACGAGCGCGCAGACCGGAGGCTCGCCAAGCCGCGCGCGCAGGAGCGCGGCGGCGGTTTTTATTTCTTCATAGTCATTCATCGATCTGCTCCACCAAAAGATCTCGAGTTAAGTATACCAGAGATTCAGCGACAGACGGCCTTAAATTTAAAAGCCCCGACGTGCTGCCGGGGCTCTCAGTCGTGAGTCTGTCATGCGATCCATTTTATCCCTCACTTGATTGAGCGGATAAATTCCAGCACAAGTTCCGCCGTCCTTTCCTGTTGCGCTTCTCTCGAAATCGATGCCTGGCCATCGCCCTCCTGAGGGCCATAGTTACCGAACTGGGCATGGTTGCCGCCCTGAATCTCTACAAGCGTCGAACCAGGGGGCACGCACTTCATGGAAGCCGCGAACTCAGAGGAGAGCACGCCGTCGTTCGAGCCGTATATCGAGAGCACTCGTATCGGGAGCGCCGACAGATCGGTCGATTTCGCGGAGTAGCTCGCGAGGAACACGAGCCCTTCAAGCGACCGCGCGCCGCGGGCAGAGGGTGCGCCCTGTTCGGGCAAGGCGCCCTGATCCGGCGCAGCGTCCTGCCCCGGCGGCGTGCCTTGCGGTTGAGACGAGCGCTTGAAATAGCGAGCCGCATACTCGGCCGCCATCGATCCGCCGAGCGAATGCCCGCCGATGATCCATCGGTCTATACCGGGATATGCGGCCATAACGGCGTTTGCGCCGTCGATGTTGAAGACCGCGAGGTCGAGGGGCATGGGAATGATGATGGAGGTGAGGCCGCCATCGGCGAGCCTTTTCATGAGCGGCGCGTAGGCGCGCGGATCGACGAGGCCGCCCGGATAGAAAATGAAACCGGTCGAGGGGCGCGCGGTACCCGCAGTGGAATCCGCAACGACGGGCTGAGCCTCAAAAACGTACCAGCCGCGCGCGGTTTTCGCGCTATCAGCCACCGAAACCGCGTCCTGAAAGGCCGGGTAGCGCGCAAACCTCGTCCACGCGAAAAATCCCGCAACGAGGACTGCCAGCGCGGCGACAATGGCCGTAAGCGCAATTTTGGCGCTTTTATACTTTTTATTCGACATGGTCCCTAAAATAGCACAACTTCAGGCTCTGGACAAAAGCTCCTTGAGTTCGCGCAGCTCCCGCTCAGGAAATTCGCCGCCTGAGCGCGCGGGCCGCTCTTCGAGAAGCTGATCGATGAGGTTGAGCGTGGCTTTGCTTTGCGGCAGCATGTAGGCCGCTTCACGCGCGGCATCCTCGGCCACGATGCGGAGCGACTTTTCGAGGGCTTTCAGAATGAGCGCGGATGTTGGGCTGCCGAGAACAGGGCTCGAGGCATCGGCGACGGCGTGGTGAATCGCTCTTTCCTCTCGCGCTTTCTCTTCGAGCAGGGCGAGCAGTGTCTCCGCGACACGCCCGTCTTTGGCTGCCGGTTCGGAATAGTCGCCAGGCACGAGGTAGAGCGCGTGCGAGGGGCAGGCGTCAACGCAGAGCCTGCAACCATCGAGACACTTCGCGAAATCGACCTGTCCGTTTTCGGTGTCGGTCGCCTTGGTCGGGCACACGAAGAGACAGACGCAATCTTTGGAGCAAAGTCGAAGATTTCGTGCGGCGTGCATAGTCGACCTCCTAGGATATTTTGCTGAAGCGGAAACTCGGGGCCTTGCAGACGGGGCAGACTTCCGGAGCTTCCTGGCCGATGAATATGAATCCGCATGCCTCGCACACGAATATCGATTTGTCCTGGAGCAGGGTCTCGCCCAGCTTCGCGGAGCGTTCCGCGACTGATTTCTGAATGGCGTTCACCTTGCTGCCCCACACTGCCATCCGCAGCGCGCCTCGATCGTCAGCTCCCTCGGCTGCCTCCTTCGTCGCGGCGAAATGATTAGATTCATCGCTGGCGCAGCGCGCGCCGAAGTCGACGAGGTCCATTGGCCGCGCGTCTTGGAGTGCGCCGCCGCCGGGGGCTTGCGCGGGCACTTCTCCGTCGAAGTACCCCGAAATTTTCCAGCAGAGTTCCGCTTCTCTCGGGCGGAGCTGTTTTTCGCAGGCTTTCGCCAGATTCGAAAAGACCGCGCTGTAGCCAAGCTCCATAGGTACCTCCTTGATTCAATTTTCAACGATCATTCTTCTACAAACGCCCTGGTGCCTGCGCGAGAATCCCGCTCGCCGCCGGATAGTCCAGAAAGAGGGTGCAATCGGGATGTTCTCTCAGGATCGAACAGGGGGCGGAGGGCGATATTTCCGCGCTGAGAGCCATGCGCACCGCGTCGCGCTTGCGTGCGTCCGGCACCGTGCACACGATTTTCGACGAGGCAAGGATGTGCTGAATACTCATCGAGATGGCGCGCGAGGGCACTTCAGCGAGCCCTGAAAACCAGCCTTCCCCGACTTGCTGGCGCCGACAGGCTTCGTCGAGCTCGACCACGATGTAGGGTTCGCTGGTCTCGAAGTCGGCGGGAGGATCGTTGAAGGCCAGGTGGCCGTTTTCCCCGATGCCGATAAAGGCGACGTCGATGGGCCTGCGGCGGATGGCTTCATTGAGGCGCTCGATCTCTTCGTAGAGCGGTTCGGCGTCGCCGTTGACGTAGGTGAAAGAGCCCAGCCCCTCAATCTTATTCTCGAATCGCTCCTTGAGGTAACGGCGGAAGCTCGCGGGGTGCGTGATGGGCAGCCCTACGTACTCGTCGAGGTGAAAGACGTGCACCTTCGACCACTGAATGCCGCGCTCCGCGACGAGGTGCTGGAGCATCGTGAACTGGCTCGCGCCTGTGGCGAGGATGATATTCGCCTCGCCGCGCGCGGAGATGGCCTCTCGAATCGCGCGCGCTCCGGACTCGGCGGCCCGCGCGCCCATACAATCTGTGTTCTCATAGATGCAGATATTCATGGAAAAAGAATAATTCAACATCGGCGCGGGCGCAATGAAAGCTTCGCGCATCTGTCAGGGTTCGTGCGCTTGGTTCGCGCGCTTGCCTCGCGCCGACACTGCGCGACTCAATATTTAAAAATTTCTATGTGTGCCCCTTGATTCCCCTGCCACACGCTGTTACTATCGGCAGAAATGCAGGGGTAGCATATTTATGCAAATGGAGATGATTGAAGTGCATAAGTATCCAGATACGATAGTCGAAAGTGGCCTGTATAGATCTCAAGATGAGCACGACGCCTGCGGCATCGGCATCGTGGCCGACCTGAAGCGCGGTGCCAGCCACCAGGTGATCGGCGACGCGCTGTCGGTGCTCAGGAACCTCGAGCACAGAGGCGCGGTGGGCAGCGACAGGAAGACTGGCGATGGGGCCGGAATCCTCTGCCAAATACCTCAGCGCTTCTTCCGACAGGAATTCGGCGCGGAGACACTCACCGAGCCCTTCGGGATAGGCATGTTCTTCCTGCCAGCCGCTCACGCTCCATTCCGCCGCGCCCAGCAGCTCGTCGCGGATGTCGCCGAGGATCGCGGTTTCGAGCTGCGCGCCTGGCGCAATGTGCCGGTAGTTCCCCAGGTTCTCGGAACCAAGGCGAACGAGAGCCTGCCGAGAATCTATCAGGCGGTCTTCGCAAGAACCGCGCGTGGCTCTTCAGAGGCGGACGCCGACGCCTTCGAACGCGAACTCTTTACGCTCAGAAAATACATCGAAAGGGAGGCGAAGGCGCAAGGCTTCAGTATCGACCAGTTCTACATTCCTTCGCTCTCCTCGCGGACCATCGTGTACAAGGGCATGTTCGTCGCCTCGCAGTTCGCCTCGTTCTATCCCGACCTTGTCGACCCGCTCTTCGAGAGCCAGTTTGCCGTGGTGCACCAGCGCTACAGCACGAACACCTTCCCCTCGTGGCCGCTCGCCCAGCCCTTCCGCGCGATCGCCCACAACGGCGAAATCAACACGCTGCGCAAAAACATCAATTCAATGAAGGCTCGCCAGGCAACAATGGCATCCGATCTCCTCGGGGCTGATTTTTTCCGCGAGGTCGAAGTGCTCGAAGAAGCCGGTTCAGACAGCGCGATTTTCGACAATATCTTCGAGCTTCTCGTCCATGCGGGGCGGAGCCCGGAACATGTGTTCATGATGATGGTGCAGGAGCCCGTCGGAGAGAAACTCGGCATCTCGAACGACAAGCGGGCGTTCTACGACTTCCACTCCGCGATGCTCGAGACCTGGGATGGCCCCGCCGCGATGTGTTTCACCGATGGAAAGACTCTAGGGGCCGCGCTCGACCGCAATGGGCTTCGCCCTTTCCGCTACTCGCTCAGCGGGGAAGGCTACTTCCTCGGCGCGAGCGAGGCTGGAGTCTTGGCGCGCGATGAATCCAACGTCGAGATGCGCGGAATTCTGCGGCCCGGGCAGATGTTCATGCTCGATTTTCAGAAGGGCAGGTTCATCGGCGATAGAGAGATCAAGACGCGAATCAGCAGGCAGAAACCCTACCGGCGCTGGCTCGAGGCCCACCGCATCGAACTTCGCGGTCTCTTTCTGAATCAGGAGCTTGCGGGCGCGGGCATCGATTCGCGCGCGGCGCGGGAGGAAAGCGCGGAAAAGCTCGAACGCGAGGACCTCCCGGAACGGACGGCGCGGACGGAACGAGCGGCTTCGTACTTTCTCTACGACAGAGACACCACGAATATCCTCAAATCCATGATGCTCCAAAAGCAAGAGCCGACTTCGGCGATGACCTCGAAGAAGCCGCCCGCCATTCTCTCGCGCTCGATGGTTCCGCTCTACGCGCATTTCCGCCAGCGCTTCGCCCAGGTCACGAATCCCGCGATCGACTCGTACCGCGAGGCGGCGGTGATGTCGCTCGAAAACTATATCGGCAGGCAGAAAAACCTGCTCGAAGAGAGCGCTGAGCACTGCCGCCAGCTCAAGCTTCGGCGGCCCATCCTGTCGAATGGCGACATGGAGCGCCTGCGCGACTCTGAGCTCACCGATTTTCGGGTCGCGACAGTCTCGATGTGCTACCCGATCACCGATGATGCGTTCGACCTCGATGCCGCGATGGCGGCGCTGAGCGAGCGCGCCGAGCGCGAGATCGACCAGGGCGCGAACCTTATCGTGCTGAGCGACCGGGAGGTCGACGCGGCCCATGCGGCGATTCCGGCGATTCTCGCGCTCTCGGCCCTGCACACCCATCTAGTCGACGCGAAGAAGCGCCACTTGGCGGGGCTTGTGGT